>OGQN01000804.1_pt1 | contig 27705 bp, 22 predicted proteins | sample 1553231 | NCBI WGS metagenome assembly OGQN01 (sample SAMEA2579950, study PRJEB22360) | human gut metagenome | biome: human gut; feature: human-associated habitat; material: faeces | place: Denmark | collected 2008/2010 | reverse complement strand
TCCGGCGTTGGGGCTGACGCTATGGCTGCGCGCCGACAACCTGCTTGCTCAGAAATATGAGATAAACGCCGGCTATCCGATGCCGCGCGCTACCGTCATGGCCGGTGTAAACCTAAGATTTTAACAACAACCAAATATTATCCTCATCATGACTCAGACATCATCAATCCGTCTCTATCAGCTCGACTACCGTCGGGCCCGCACCTATCTCTACGCCGCCCTGTTCGTCATCGGCAACATCGCTGTTCCCCAGCTTTTCCACCTCGTACCCGACGGTGGCCACATCTGGCTCCCGATCTATTTTCTGACCCTGATTGCCGCCTATAAATACGGATGGCGTGTGGGACTGCTGACAGCGCTGGCTTCGCCGGTCGTAAACTCGCTGCTTTTCGGAATGCCCGCCGTAGCGGCTCTTCCCGCAATCATGCTCAAATCGGTTCTGCTGGCCCTTATTGCCGGATTCATCGCCGACCGCTACCGCCGTGCGTCGCTGCTGATGCTCGCAGGCGTCGTCATCGCCTATCAGGTTCTCGGCTCACTCGGAGAATGGCTCATCACGGGCAGCCTCGCCGAAGCTCTCGCCGACTTCCGCCTCGGCATTCCCGGAATGCTCCTTCAGGCTATCGGCGGATGGCTGGTGATTAACACCGTTTTACGTCGCTGAACGCCTTTTAACCATAGAATCAGCGCCATATTTAAAACTAATTGCTATTTTTGCGGCTGCAACTATTACTTTTTTTACAACCGCAATAATATGAAAAAGCATTACGTTCTATTCTTTCTGGCGCTGATTGCGGCATTTATACCTGCCGCCGCAGCCGCTACCTACGTTGTCGACATCGACGACGTCAGCCGTGTTGAACTCGACATTGACGGCACTCCCGTCACAGGTCTCAAAAACGGGTCGAACTCAATCGATATGGGCTCGGCGAAATATCTTCGCGTGACAGCCAGAAAGGGTGTCGTCTTCACCGACGTCACCCTTATCAACACGTATAACGACAACGAAGAGATAAGCTGGCTCAACCGCGTCGAGACCGCCGACGGGCTTCAGTATATCGACCTTCACACGAACTTCCCCGAAGACGAGACATTCAGAATCCGCACCTCGGGAGCCGAAGACGTGCGCACGGCCACTCTGTCTGTCACCGTCGACGACCCGTCGCTGGTAAAGCTCGTCAGGGCCCATTCCGACGAGCCTGTCGAACTTGTGGCCGGGAAAGACAATATCGTCAGATTCGATCCGGCAACAGAAACCCCGATGACGCTTACGCCCACCGGAGAAAAGCCGCTCTATCGCGTCACTCTGAACAACAAGGTGATTGAATCGAACGGCTACAGCTACACCATCCCCGCCGCCAACGGCGACCGGCTCGCCATCGAGGCTCTGTTCCCCGACGTCGACTGCAGCCTGACATTCAAATTCCAGAACGACGACGCCCTGAACTTCATCAAGACCGTCGATATCGACGGCAAGCCCTTCACCGACTTCGCCTCCGGCAAAACCACCGTCAAGATGGGCGCAGGCCTCGAGATCAACGGCAACACAAACCTCTACGAGGTAACGACCTTCACCATCAACGGAAAGTCAGTGGCCTACTCGAACCCGTTCAAATTCCTCATCGAGGGGGACACCGAAATCTCTATCGCCGTAAGGCGCTATGCCTCGTTCGACATGACAGTGGATGTCGACGACCCGGCCCGTGTCCACATATATCAGGGCTATAGCTACAACGGCAACGAATATTCGCTCGTTGCGGGCGAAAACACCATCGAGGTTCTCCGCGACACCCCGATTGTCAGCCTCGTCCCCGCCGAAGGATGCTATATCGCCTCGCTGACCATAGGCGATTACGCCTACACCCGCGAGGAGCTTCAGGTTTCGCCCGTAATGGTCGGCTCTCTGAAAGAGGGAGAGGTGCTTAAGGTCACTACAGGCGTTATCGAGCGCGACGAGCGTTTCGCACTGTATGTCAGCGGACTCGAATCGGCAAAAGACTACTTCAAACTCTGCCGAGCCGACCGCTCCGAGATAACGGGCATCACCGACGGATATACCCTCGTCGACTTCTACGAAGGTGACAACAGCTTCATCCTGACAACCGGCGCCCCGGTCGCTTCATACGTCTACCTCAACGGCGAGCAGATCGAACCGGAATACCCCGACGCGCCGAACTACCGTCCCGTCATGGCCAATGACGACGTGCTGAAAGTGTTCTTCGGCGAGCGACCTGAAAGCTACAACGTCACCTTCGACATCGTCGAGTCGGCCAAAGGCCACTATACCCTCGTCCACGACCTCATTGCCCCCGTCGACGCAAATGAAATCAAAGTCTTCGAAGGCACCGAGATAACCCTCACGCCCGATGTCTACACGACGATGACAGTCACTCTCGACGGCAATCCCCTCGAAAAAGGGGCCGATGGGAGCTACAGCTTCACCGTCACGTCTGACTCGATTCTCAAAGTGACATCCTCGGAGAGCGGAATCGATTCCATCGGCGCCGACTCTGATTCAGAGGCAATCTACTACGACCTCACCGGACGCCGCATCAGCGCCCCCGAGCCCGGAGTTCCCGCCATACGGGTAGTCGGCGGCCACGCTTCTAAAATCATCCGCTGACACATTCAGCCGATAACCGTTTACGGCGTATTCTCTGCTTTTCGCGGTTTTTTACACCCGAAAATTTGAGAATACGCCGTTTCTGTTGTATATTTGCAAGCTGAAAATCTGCAATTGAAAAATATTAACCATCATTAACATATCCTAAACCACAATGCAAAGCAAAGGAAACATGGGTAGCTGGGTGGCTGGCATCATAGCCATCTTCCTGGTCCTCATCTGCCTTTTCTATCTCTCGTTTACTTTTGTGGGCAACCACTATGAGAGCAAAGCTGAGCAGTATGCTCAGGAACAGGCCGCCAAGAAAGGCAGCGACAAAGACACCTACCGACTTGCCAAGAGCGAATATCTCAAGAATATCGCCAACGACAAGGTTTGGCTCGGCTACACTTTCAACGAAGTTCAGAAACTCGGCGTAGGCCTCGGCCTCGACCTCAAAGGCGGCATGAACGTGACGCTTCAGGTTTCGGTGCCCGACATTCTGCGTTCCATGGCCAACAGCGAAGGCAACCCCTACTTCGAACGCGCCATCGCAGCCACCGACAGCGTTGCCAAGGCAACCCGCTCGAACGACTATGTCGACCTCTTCATCACCCAATATAAGGCACTCGACCCTCAGGGCGACCTGACAGTTCTTTTCAAGGATCAGGTCAAGCGCGGCGACTCTGAAGAAGCCATCCGCTCGGCCCTGCGCCAGGAGGTCAAAGACCGCGTCAGCTCGTCGACAAACGTTCTGCGCGCCCGTATCGACCAGTTCGGCGTCGTAGCCCCCAACATTCAGGAGCTTGAAAAAGACGGTCAGATTCTTCTCGAGCTTCCGGGCGTCAAAGAGCACGACCGCGTTCGCGAGCTTCTGAAATCGAGCGCCAACCTCGAATTCTACGAGACAATGCCTCTGAGCGAATTCCAGGGCGCATTAGCAGAGATCGACCAGGCCATGCGCGCCGACTCGGCCTCGACCTACCGCCCCCTGTCGAGCTACTTCGTCCAGATGGGCGACCCGCGCTATATCAACGTAGGTATCGCCACAGAGACAGCCCGCGACACCATCAACGCCATTCTGGCAAGCCCGCTGGCAAAGAGCAAGCTCCCCTCAAACCTCAAGCTTGCATGGAACGTCAAGCCTGAAATCGTCGAAGGCAACGACTCGACCGGCAAAAAGACCGCAAGCTACTACACTCTGGTAGCCCTCAAGACCAACAACGGCAAGGCTGCCCTCAGCGGCGACGTCGTAACAGCCGCCAGCGCCGACTTCGACAACCAGCAGGGCGGCAACTACGTCAACATGACGATGCGCCCCGAGGCCGGACGCCAGTGGGCACGCATCACCGCCGCCAACCTCCAGAAGCCCGTGGCCATCGTCCTCGACGATCAGGTCTACTCGGCCCCCAACATCAACTCGGTCATCGAAGGCGGCCGCTCGGTCATCACCGGTAACTTCACCACCGACGAGGCGAAAGACCTTGCCAACGTGCTCAAGTCGGGTAAGATGGCTGCGAAAGTCGACATCATCTCCGACACCGTCATCGGCCCGTCGCTCGGTCAGCAGGCCATCGAAGACGGCTTCATGTCGTTCATCATAGCTCTGGTGCTGCTGATGATCTTCATGTGCTGCTTCTACGGCGTAATCCCCGGACTCATCGCTAACCTCGGTCTGGTATTCAATATCTTCTTCACCTTCGGTATTCTCGCCTCGTTCCAGGCCGTCCTGACCCTGTCGGGTATCGCCGGTATCGTGCTCGCCCTCGGTATGGCCGTCGACGCCAACGTGCTTATCTTCGAGCGCGCCAAAGAGGAACTTCGCGCAGGCAAGAACGTGCGCCAGGCTATCGCCGACGGTTACAGCAACGCCTTCTCGGCCATCTTCGACTCGAACCTCACCTCGGTAATCACCGGTGTGATCCTTCTCTTCTTCGGAACAGGCCCCATCAAAGGCTTCGCCACAACACTTATCATCGGTATCGTAGTTTCGTTCTTCACCGCCGTCTACCTGACCCGTCTGGTATTCATCATCGGCGCCAAGGCCAAACCCTTCCAGCGTCTGACATTCACCACCGCGATTTCGCGCAAGATGTTCACCAACACGAAGATCAACTTCCTCGGCAAGCGCAAGATGAGCTTCACTGTGGCCGGCATCGTCGCTCTGGTCATCATCGGCAGCTTCTTCATCCGCGGCCTCAATCAGGGCATCGACTTCTCGGGCGGACGCAACTATGTTGTCCAGTTCGACCATCCCGTCAAGACCGACGTGCTCCGCAACCAGCTCGCACCGCTCTTCGACGGCGCACAGGTCAGCGTGATCACCATCGACGACAACACGAAAGTACGTATCTCGACCAACTACAAAATCGACTCGGAAGAGCCCAATATCGACGACGAGGTAACTCAGATTCTCTACAAAGGTCTCAAGAGCGATCTTGGCAACATGACGCTTGAAGACTTCTCGACAACCAACGAGAACATGGGAATGATGTCGAGCCAGAAAGTGGGCCCGACAGTCGCCAACGACATGAAGACCGACGCCTACATCGCGGTTTCCCTCGCCCTGCTGGCAATGTTCTTCTACATACTCATCCGTTTCCATAACATCGCCTTCTCGGTCGGCGCTCTGGCAGCCGTAGCCTTTACGGCATTCACCATCATCGGCTTCTACAGTCTCTTCTGGGGCGTGTTCCCCTTCGCAATGGAAGTCGACCAGAGCTTCATAGCAGCCATCCTGACCGTCATCGGTTATCAGATCAACGATACGGTGGTTGTGTTCGACCGTGTGCGTGAAAATGTCGGTCTCTATCCCAAACAGAGCTTCTTCGACACGATCAACATCTCGATCAACTCAACTCTCGGACGAACTGTGATGACCTCGGCATCGACCCTGCTCGTGCTGCTCTGCATCTTCATCCTCGGCGGCGACTCGATCCGCTCGTTCACCTTCGCAATGATTTTCGGTGTAATCATCGGCACACTTGCAACAATGTTTGTCGCTGCTCCGGTGGCCTACATCACCGACTCACGCCGCAACCGCACAGCAGTGCGCAAAGCAGCCAAATAATTCGGTCCGACCGACTTCTTTACTGCGGGGAATGCCTGTCTTATGAGGCATTCCCCGCGATCGTTCGTGACTGCACGCGTTGCCGGGACACCTACTTCGGCGAATGTCAAGCTGTCATGATTCGGGCACGGCTGTGGATCAACGGATTGAATACAGGGTAGATTGCCCTGCCCTTCCGAATTACTAATCAAAAAAATGAATCAATAAACGACCCATAATTGCATATTACATTATAATCGCTTATATTTGCGATATGGGATCAAAAGCCTTCAGACAAGCTTATTGCCATACTGCCGGCAGAGGAAAGACTGTTGCCGGCAAGAACATAACCTATGTAAGGATGTCAGGTATCGGCTGCAATAAAGTTGTCTTTGATGATTCCCATTTGAGAAAGTTCACAACGACAGAGCTTCATGAATAACAAAGCGTCCAAGTCGATGACTGTCCGGATTTAACTCTCAGAATAAATACACGCTGCAGCACCGTTCTCAGCAGAGCTCCCAAATCCTATCCGCAGGCGGCAAATTGACGAAGCAACGGCACAGAGCGCCGGCGCCGACGGTGAAAAAGCTAACACAACAATTAATTAAGCAACAACCATACACACCCATTACCAACACAAAAATTCAGCTTATGAAAAAATTTATTGCTTTAATGCTAGTAGCAGCATTGTCGACACCCGCATTTGCCGCGTTGCCATTCCATAAAGGACGGACTCCGCACACTACGGTGCGGCCCGTACAACGCGCACCCGTGTCACAAACCATTCTGAACGAGGATTTTTCAAAATTCTCCGAAGGAACCGAAACAGAGCCTGCCGCCGAAATAGAATACGGCTCATTGGGCTGGGATATTCCCGAAAAATGGACGTCAATGCCAGGCTGGACAGCTCAAGGGCTGCATCCCGCAGGCAATTGCGTGGCTCTCTATCCGTGGACAACATCATACGGCGATACGCGCGGAGGATACATCTCAACGCCGCCTATGCTGCTTGGCGGCACAGCGACCATCACACTGAAAGCCAAGCGGCTGGGCACAGACGAGACTGAGCTGTGGGTAGCCCTGTGCGATGCAAATTACGGCCCGAAATACGGCGTAGACGAGGGAAATTTCAATCTCACCGACAAATGGCAAGAGTTTACGGTTATCGCAAACACAGGGTCATTTTACGACAACTCGTATTTTCAGATTATGGCCGTAACCGGCAAGGCTCTGATCGATGACGTAAAAATCGATTTCATCGCCAACCGCATTCCCGCACCCGACATAACGAAACACGAGAACCTCGCTCCGGGCAAATTCTACGTTGAATGGGAAGACGCCAAAGTCGAAAAATACTTATACACACTCCAGTGTCTGTCTGAACCTGCAAATCCGAACAGCGGCACACTATCTTGCAATTTCGACGGGATAAAAATTAATGCCGACGGAAAGACCATTGACGCTACCTCTCCCAATTATCCTGACGGATGGACTATCAACGTAAGCGAATCCGGGACGCAAGACGTATGCCGTGATGAGGACAAATTTGCATCAGCGCCGCAGTCTATTGTTTTCGACGCAGAAAACGACGTTATCGTAACGCCAGAGACACCGGAAGCGATCAATGAGATTAAGTTCTGGGTAAAATTGTCGCAAAATGAAGACGACATGTACCGCAACTCAATGATAAGCGTTGAAATCTGGCATTCCGACACAAATTCCTGGGAGACCATAGCCAATCTCAACTACTACTATATATTGAGTTCCGCCCAAAGAACCGGAAGCAACATCTACACTTTTGACAGCAGCGCCATTGAGACCGAAGATGTAACCCGAGTGCGCCTGACCATGATTCAAAAGGGTGAGATTATTTTCTACATTGACGACATCGAGCTAAGCTACAAGAAACGCCGCGACATATCATACGTTGCTTTAGACAAAGAAACCACCGAGACCAATGTCACCTTTGACGGACTCAATACCGCCAACGACTATTATTTCCATGTAAAAGCATATAACGACGAAATTACCTCAGAGCCCTCATCAACAGTCTGGGTCGACGGCATTGCAGGCATTACGCCCGAAGCCCCCGAAATTTCCAATGTCACTCCCAATTCATTCACCGCAAACTGGAATCCTGTAGGCAGAGCCGACACCTATACAATTGAAACGACAAAACTTGTCGATGCAACTGAAGATATGCCCCAAACGCCTGTTCTCGAAGAAACATTCGACGCAGTCACCGAAGGCACCGTCGACGCTCCCGGGTCAGACTGGACATCGCCCTTTGATTTCAGCTCAAAAGGCTGGACAAAAACCGCCTGGTGTGCAACCCAAGCGATTTGGGCCGAGGGAATGGTCGGTTCATCCGGCACATCATATTTCGGGTCGGCCGGGCTCGTATTCACACCACGCCTGAACCTCAATGCAAACGGGGGGAACTTCAATGTTGAATTCACCTCCTATACCACTGTCGACAAACATGACTTCGGAGACCCATACGGAATTGTCGACGAAGGCATCTGCGTATATGTCCTCAAATCCCACAGCGACACCGAAGCTCTGGCCGGATATATTGTCGACACCCCGGCCATCGGACTGAACTCATTTAATATACATTTCGAGAATACCGAAAACTGCGATTTTTCCGATGTGATCGTCGCATTTATGTCCAAAACCGGCTTACCATTCTTTATAGACTATGTAAAGATTACACAAGATCTGAAAGCCGGCGACAAGCTGGAAGTCCCCTACTCGGTTACAACGACAAACAATACTACACTTGACTTTACCGATCTTGACTCAAAATTCGACTACGGCGTTACAGTCACCGCATCGCGGAATTACAACTGGGTCAACTATGTATCAAATGTTTCAGCCCGGGCTATCGCCAGAACCTCCACAGCGGCCGGTATCAATAACGTAAGCTCCGCAAACGATGCCTGCGCCGTTGGCGGCGAAGGCCAGATTTCAATCACCGCTCCAGACAGTGCAGTTGCCGACATCTACACCATAAGCGGCATACTTATCAAGAGCGTTAAAGGCTCAACAAGCGTAGACGTAAACGCCGGTGTGTATATTGTCAATATCTCAGGCAAAAACTTTAAGCTTATAGTACGTTAGCCATTACTTTGAAATGACAAAGGAGGGTGTATCAAAATTAAGATTTTGGCATCCCCCTTTGTCATTAACATCACACTGACAATGACTGAATGGCAAGACAAACCGGGAAATGGAATCTCTTCGGACTGCAATGTTGCCCCGGCCAACTTAGAAATATATCGACATCTCATGCGGTTTAGCCGTGCAGTGTTAACGATTTATTTTGAAAGACCGAGGAAAAACCTTATCTTAGCGCAAACCAAAACCGGTGTTTCGCCGTTATACAGTATATACTCGATAAACTAACCTATTCAAAAATAACTGAAATGAAACCCTTACACGTTATCATGGCCGTCGTTGGCGGCGCTATCGCAGGTGCTACCGTAGGTCTTCTTCTCGCCCCCGAAAAAGGCGAGGACACACGCGACCTCATCGTTGAGTATCTGAAGAAAAAAGGCATCAAACTCCGCCGCAACAAGATGGAAGAACTTGCCGACGAAATCGCCGACGAGCTCGAGAAAAAATAACAACCCACTCTTATCCAAACGACGATAATGAATAATCTGACGATTCTTAGCGCTTTCCTTGGCGGCGCCATCGTAGGAGCCGGCGCAGCACTTCTCTTCGCACCTGAAAAAGGGGAGGATCTTCGCGAACGCATCAAAGGTATCCTCCGCAAACGCGGAATCTGCTGCAACGACAAAGAGATCGACGCCCTGGTAGAGCAGCTCACAACCGAAATCGACGACTGAAACCGTCGGCCGAAGCTGTAAGAGCATATCGCCACGAACCGAATGACACACGGCTTCCGTCGGTGTCGGGGACTCAGTCAGAGCGCCGACAGCGACGGAGTCGTCGGTGTGTCCGGGCCGTTGGCCGAAACCGAGGTCGCTCGGCATTCTAAAATTTCCACTTCTTTCCTGAAAGTCATGGGCAACAAAACAAACTCGTTAAAAGACCTCTGGCAGGAGGCCAGACAATGGTTCGAGCTCAACATCGACTACGCCAAGCTGACCGTAGCTGAAAAGCTGTCGGTTCTGGCCGCAGCCGCGGCTGTCGGCATCGTCTGCCTGCTGCTGGGTGTCATTGTGCTGTTTTTCCTGTCGATAGCCGCTGTCTACTGGCTGTCGCTGACGGGCATGTCGGTAGCTCTCTCCTACACGATTATGGCCGGTTTCAATCTTCTGCTGCTCGTTGCAATCTTCATGCTGCGCCGACAGATAATCATCGACCCGATAGCAAAATTCATCTCACGGCTTATTCTGCGTTGACAGTCAACCTCCAACACCCCAATCTGACATGACAAAAGCCCTAACCAAACCTCAAGAACAAGAAAACTGGAACGGCTACACGATCGAGGAGCTGCGCTACCGTCGAGCCTATATCGGCGCGCGCTGCGAACTCGAGAAAGAAAAGCTGCTTTCAGGAATGTCGCGATTCCGCGGGCATGCCGGACAGTCGACAATGCGCGCCGTTGAAAAAGTAGGCTCAGCCATTCCGCTGTTCAACTATGCCCTTCTGGCTTTCACCGTAGGCTCGAAAGTGTGGAGAACCGGGCGCCGCATATTCGGACGCCGCAAAAAATAAACGGCCCGCACAGCCGTCGCCATAGGGCCGCCCGGCCTGTTCATCACGTTACACCGCTTATTCCAATGAACGATTATATCGAGATACGTCTCGACCTCACCCCTTGCTCCGAGACAGCAACCGACGTCATGGCCGCCATGCTTGCCGACGCCGGATGCGAGAGTTTCGTCGCCGACAGCGACGGACTGACGGCCTACGCGCCGGCAGCCACTTTCGACCGCGATGCCATCGACGCCGCAATAAATGACTTTCCGCTTCCGGGAATAACCGTCAGCCGCCGCGACTCGCGGATAGAAGGGCGCGACTGGAACGCCGAATGGGAACGCCACTATTTCAAGCCTATAGTCATAGGCGACAACGAAGCCGTTGTCCACAGCAGTTTCCATACCGACATCCCGCGCTGTCGCTACGACATAACCATCGACCCGAAAATGGCCTTCGGAACGGGCCACCACGCAACGACATCGCTCATAGCCACCCGGCTGCTCTCGCTCGACCTCGAGAACCGCAAAATGGTCGACATGGGAACCGGCACCGGCATTCTGGCCATACTCGCCGCAATGCGCGGAGCATCCCCCGTAACAGCTATTGAGATCGACCCGCCGGCCTACGCCAACGCCGTCGACAACGTAGCTCTCAACGGACAGCCGCAGATCGACGTCCGTCTCGGCGACGCCGCCCTGCTTGAAGGCATCAGCGGAGTTGACCTTTTCGTGGCCAACATAAACCGTAACGTGATAACAGGCGACATCGCCGCCTACCGTGCAACTCTCGCTCCCGGAGCGACGATGCTGCTCAGCGGTTTCTATGTCGACGACATCCCTATCGTGGCAAAAGCCGCCGAAGCAACAGGGCTTACCCCTCTGGGCCACACCGAACGCGACCGATGGGCCTGTCTTGAACTTACACTGAAACCCCGACGATGCGAAGAATAATTCTGACACTGCTGGCTCTCGCAGCAATGCTGTCGGCGCATGCCATGCGCCACTTCACCTGGGGCGTAGCCGCCGGAAGTGGCATCGACGTGACAAGCCACGACATGTCAACCATAAACATCGACGCCTTCTTCGGTTACAAGGGAGGCGCAATCGATGTCGCCGGAATCGGCGCCGGGATAGATGTGAACATCAGCAATAGCGGACGTTTCTTCCCGGTCTACGCAATATTCCGCACCAGCTTCAGGTCGGCGCCGTCGATATGTTTCTTCGACCTCCGCGGCGGCGTGGCTTTCAACAACATGCCGAACAACCACAACCAGACTACTCCCTACATCAATCCCGGCGTAGGCTTCAATCTCGCCCGCAGCGACAAATTCCGGAGCTATCTGATAATCGGCTATGCCTGGAACGGGCTGAAATCCTACGACGACACCATCATAAACCACGGCATAAGCTACTTCTCGGCCCGCATCGGAATCTCCTTCTGATTTGTAAAATCAGCCTTTATTTACATCAGCCGGGTATTATCAAATCATGCGCGAGAAAACTAGCAATTTCCGCCACACAGTATGACAGATATAAAAACGCCCGAAGAGCGCAGCCGTAACATGGCAGCGATAAAAAGCACCGACACAAGGCCTGAAATGCTTGTGCGTCGTTATCTGCACTGTATGGGATGGCGCTACAGACTTCACAGCAAGAAACTGCCCGGGAAACCAGATATTGTTATGCGCCGTTTCATGACTGTTATATTCGTCAATGGTTGCTTTTGGCACGGACACAGAGGCTGTAAATACTACCGACTTCCTAAATCCAATACCGAATTCTGGGAACAAAAAATCGAGCAGAACAGATTGCGCGACGAAAGAGACATCTTAGCTCTGACAGAACTCGGCTGGAGAGTTATCGTAATATGGGAATGTGAACTACGGAACGGGGAACAAAGAAAACAGACTTTTAAAAAGTTGTCCGGGATTCTCAGCCGCACATATACCCATCAGGATTCTATATTTAGCAAAGCCGCGGAACCCGAAACTACCTACGGCAAAGATTAATCATATTAACGAGTCTGTGCAGCGTTCTTGCCATACCTGAAAAATATCTTTGCCACCGAGCTGAAAAGTATCGAAATTGATTCGTATCTTTGCAGATAAGTGCGTTTCGCACATATGAACCATATCATAGGATTATTCAATATCTGATGGCAAATCAAGATAACATATCAGGCATAACCGGCATTGCCGCTGAGCCTAACCTTTTTTACGGAGATCCGACAATTTGGACTGAGCGAAAATTTTCGCATCCTGAAAGAACTATCAGGCTAGCCACGTCTTTCAGCGGCATTGGTGCCATTGAACATGCTTTTCAACGCTTAGGGTTAAATACTGAAATAGTATTTGCAGGAGATATTGACGACAAATGTAAAAAATCATACTTTGCCAACTACAACATCGACGATAAGCGCTGGCACTCCGATATTCATACCTTTGATGCTACACCTTTCAAAAACAAAGTCGATATTTTTGTCGGTGGAGCGCCTTGTCAGGCGTTTTCTATGGTAGGCAAGCGAAAAGGGTTTGAAGATACTCGCGGAACCCTTTTCCGAGAGTTTGCACGAATAGTAAAGGAATGTCAACCAAAAGTTTTCATCTTCGAGAATGTAAAAGGCCTCATAAATCATGATAAAGGCAATACATGGGCTGTAATCCGACATACATTTGAAGATTACTGCGGTTATCACCTTTATTTCAAGATCCTGAACAGCAAAGACTACGGCATACCCCAACATCGCGAGAGGATTTTTTGCCTCGGATTTCGCGAACCAACTGACTTTGAATTCCCGGATCCGATACCACTTGAATATAAAATGTATGATTTTCTGGAAGATTACATACAGACACGCTATTTCTTAAAAGAGAAAGGAATTAAGTTTGTAACTTCCACTAAGAATCGTACAAAATGCTATACACAAATTAACGGAGAAGTCGCTCTTTGCCAAAAAAGGAACCAGCAATTTAACTGGCATGGAGACTTTGTATATCATCCCGCCTTGCAAGATGAAGCATACGAAGAAGGTTGGGACGAATTTATCTTTGACGTCAGAGATGTCGAAGAAAAATACTACCTGTCAGAAAAAGTTAAGAATTATGTTCTCACACCGGGAACAAAAAATTTTCGTACTTCTACCGAAACTGACCTTGATATTGCAAGACCATTACTGCAATCCATGCATAAAATGCATCGTGCGGGCGTCGACAATTACGTCACCCACAAAGGACGCATAAGAAAGCTTACGCCGCGAGAATGCCTTCGACTGATGGGTTTCAAGGATTCGTTCAACATTGTTGTTTCAGATACATCAATGTACCAACAGGCTGGAAACAGCATCGTCGTTGATGTTCTTATAGCTTTATTAAAACAGATTGATATAACCAGATACGGAATATAGCACCATGAAAATAGCGGGTCAAAACTTTAATATTATCGATACACTGAATTCTCCGGTCACTGTGCCGGATTGCTTTGTAATGCGGGCCTCTAAAATCGGAGGCGGCAATGGCGAAGCAAAATTATATATTGCCTCTAAAGCTATTATGTATCCATTCTTTGGAAAAGAGGGATTTGTCGCAAAATGCTTTTTATTGAAAAGAGATCTTCTTTCATATATGAATGCCCTCCATTCCGAGTACCTGCATCCCTCACAAGCATATCGCGGAGCAGATGAAATGCCCGGTTTATGGAAAGAACGTGTTGCTAAAATCGAAAATCTCCCGGAGATTATCGAATTCAACGTTACCGCTCAAGATCATATAGATGGTCCGCGAGGCTATGTAAACTCAAAAGACATGGGCTATCAGTTAATCCGCGAAATCTCTTTGCCTCTTGTAACTTATATATCGATTATGCAATTAACCGACAGCACAGGTGCCACGCTTTATTACTGGAAGCTTTTTGCTGATTTTGATGCTATTTCCGACAAAAAGGAAGCCACAGTTTTTACATATGGTAAAAAGAGAGAAAAAAGCGCACTTCAAGCAGATAAGCCGAAAATTACACCCAGACAAAATGAAATTCGGCGTGCTCGTCACGGGCAGGGTTTATATCGCGACAAATTACTCTCTGAATGTCCTTTTTGCCCGATAACAATGATTAACGATGAACGACTTCTTATCGCAAGCCATATAAAACCATGGGCCGTTTCCACAGACGCAGAAAAACTCGACCATAAAAACGGATTCATGCTCTCACCTCTATATGACAAGCTTTTTGACCGCGGTTTTATGACATTTTCAGAAGACCGCAAAATTATGTTATCCAATTGGATTTCCCCAGCCAATAAAAGGCGTCTTGGAGTCATTGAGGGACAATTCATTCAGTTATTGCCTCTTGATGAAGAACGTCAGAGTTATATGAAATTCCACCGTACCTATGTTTTTAAAGGTTAGCCAATTCAGAAATACATTCAAGTTCGCAACGGGATTTTTGTTGTTTGAAAGTTTTTGCCTAACTTAGCGTCGGAAAAATAATATCCCTTATATCATACTTCACGATCCATGAAACTTGTCTTTAAGATAGATTATCGCACCGCCTGGGGCGAAGCCTTATATATCACGGGCAATATCGCGGCTCTCGGCAACGGCGACGCCGGAAAACTCCGCGCAATGCAACTCGACGGACTCGAGAAATGGACTCTCGAGATCGAAGTCCCCGACAACACCCGCGACCTGACCTACAGCTATGTCGTGCGCCACGAAAACGGCGGCGAACGCCGCGAATGGGGGCCGCAGCGCCATCTCGACCTCACACCCGGCATCGCCGTTCTCGAACTCGTCGACCGCTGGCAGGATCAGCCGTGGGACAAACCTTATTATTCGTCGGCGTTCACCGACTGTATCTGCCGCCGGCGCGTTCGCGCCATGGCTGTCGAGCCCGCAGCCGGAATGCTGACTCTGGCTGTCTCGGCTCCCATGGTTCCGTCGGACAGCGTTGTCGCCGTCAGCGGAAACATTCCCGCGCTTGGCGAGTGGGATCCCGCCAAAGCGCTTAAGATGAGCGACGCCAACTATCCCGAATGGCGCGTCAACATTCCACTGCGCGACTTCAGCGAACCTTTCGAATTCAAGTTCCTGCTCGTCGAGAAAGAATCCGGCCGCGTTGTATCGTGGGAAGGCTGCGACAACCGCCGCCTGACATCGATGCCGCAGACTGCCGATGAAGCCCTCGTTGTCAGCGGCCTGCGCCTTGTCAACGCCCTGACTCCATGGAAAGGCGCCGGAGTGGCGATTCCGGTATTCGCGCTACGCAGCGAAGAGGACTTCGGTGTCGGCGACTTCATCGACCTCAAGGCCATGATCGACTGGGCCGCCTCGACCGGACAGCGCTTCGTTCAGATTCTGCCGATCAACGACACCACGATGACCCACACGTGGACCGACTCCTACCCCTATAACGCCAACTCGACGTTCGCCCTCCATCCGATGTTCCTGCGCCTCGAGCAGATGGGAATCCTCGCCGACGCCGAACGCCGCACATATTACGCCACCGAGCGCCGTCGCCTCAACGCGTTGCCGCAGATCGACTACGAAGCTGTCAACAATATCAAGAACGCCTATACCCGCGAGCTCTTTGCCCAGGATGGTGCCAAGACAATGAAATCAGCCGAGTTCAAGGCGTTTGTCAAAAAGAACAAGTCGTGGCTTACCCCCTACGCCGCCTTCTGCACCCTGCGCGATATCCACCACACAGCCGAAATGGATCGCTGGGGCGACATGGCTGTCTACGACGAAAAACGTGTCGGCGAATTCATCGCCGCACATACCGACGAAATCAACTACGTCTACTTCCTGCAATACCACCTCGACAAGCAGCTTCGCGAAGTCCGCGACTACGCCCATTCGCGCGGCGTAGCCATCAAAGGCGATATACCTATCGGAATCTCGCGTAACAGCGTCGACGCATGGACTCAGCCGCGCCTGTTCAATCTCAACAGTCAGGCCGGAGCACCGCCGGATGACTTCAGTGTCCTCGGACAGAACTGGGGATTCCCCACCTACAACTGGGAAGAGATGAACCGCGACGGCTTCGCATGGTGGAAAGCCCGTTTCAGCAAGATGGCCGAATATTTCGACGCCTACCGCATCGACCATGTTCTGGGCTTCTTCAGAATCTGGCAGATTCCGATGGACGCTCTCCACGGCCTGCTCGGCGTGTTCAACCCCGCCCTCCCCTTCACCCCCGACGAACTGCGCAACAGCTACGACTTCTGGATCGACGTCGACAAGCAGACAAAACCGTTCATCATGGACTGGTTCCTCGGCGACTTTTTCGGAGAATTCACCGACGAAGTGCGCGAGACCTACCTCGTTCCGCTCGGCGACGGACGCTACCGCCTGCGCGACGAATTCTCGACACAGCGCAAAGTCGCCGACCACTTTGCCTCGCTCGAAAAGAGCGACAAGAACACGCGCATCTGCGAGGCGCTGCTCGGACTTATCGACAATGTTCTCTTCATTGAAGACCCCGTAGAGAAAGGCAAATACCATCCGCGCATCTCGGCCCAGTACACCTACATCTACCGTTCGCTGACCGACTACGAGAAATGGACATTCAACCGCCTCTACAACGACTTCTTCTATCGCCGCCACAACGACTTCTGGTATGGCAAGGCAATGTGGAAGCTGCCCGCGCTGATCGACGCCACCGACATGCTCGTCTGCGCCGAAGATCTCGGCATGATTCCCGACTGCGTTCCGGCCGTGATGAAAGCCCTTGAGATTCTCGCGCTCGAGATTCAGCGGATGCCGAAAGATCCGCGTGCCGAGTTCGGCGACACCTGGCACTATCCCTACTATTCGGTCTGCACGACTTCGACCCACGACATGGGCGGCATACGCCAGTGGTGGGAAGAGAACCCCGAGAAGACCCAGCGTTTCTTCAACAATGTTCTTCACGAAGGAGGGCAGGCTCCGCAGTATGCCGAGCCCTGGATTTGCGCCAAGATTGTCGAGCTTCATCTGAAATCGCCCTCGATGCTGGCCATTCTGCCCCTTCAGGACATGCTCGCCATCGACGCCAAACTGCGCCGCACCGATCCACGCGAAGAACAGATCAACGTGCCGTCCAACCCGCGCCACTACTGGCGTTACCGCATGCACCTGACACTCGACGAACTCGCCTCGGCCACAGAATTCAACAACACCCTGCGGCTCATGATCGCTCAGGGAGGACGCTGATGACCGATCCGTTTGACCTTCGCGAGCTGCTCGACAGCGAAGCGCGCCGAATCAACTCCGAGGCGTTCATCTCCGACGATCCCGTTCAGTTCCCGCGCCGCTTCAGCTCGCTTCCCGACATAGAAATCACGGCATTGCTCTGCGCCACACTGGCGTGGGGCAATCGCCGTATGATATGCCGCGACTGCGAGAAACTGCTGACGCTGATGGACAACCAGCCCTACGCCTATGTCATCGACGAAGGCTATCTCGACCTCGACCCCGACATAAATATCCACCGCACATTTTTCGGCCGCAATCTGCGCCATTACCTTCGCGGCCTACGCGCCATCTACACCCGCCACGGCTCGCTGAACGATTTCGCCCGTGCGATAGGCGCCGGAGAGGCCGAAGCGCCTGCATGGCGTCTGGCCGAAGGCCTGAACGCCGAACTCTCGGCCGCCAACTCAGGCTGCAACGACAGCCGGTGCCTGCCGGTCAACACCTCGACGACAGCGCTCAAACGCCTCAATATGGCCCTGCGCTGGCTCGTGCGCCGCGACGGCATAGTAGACCTCGGCGTCTGGGACACAATAACCCCGGCGCAGCTGCGCATTCCGCTCGACGTCCATGTGGGCGACGTATCGCGCGAGCTCGGACTGCTATGTCGCCGCAGCAACGACCGCAAAGCCGTCGAAGAGCTGACCGGACATCTGCGCGCCTTCAACCCAGACGATCCGACGCTCTACGACTTCGCCCTATTCGGCATCGGAATGCGCCTCTGAAGCTCCGAGTTAAGGCCCTTAAAGTCCTTAAGGTCTTTAAGGACTCTTGCCGAGAGAGTTTTTTTCACTACAGTTTGATAAAGTAGGATGCGGCTCGGCAATGGCAAATAAAATTAATTTCATTTGCCATTGCTCTCACCTTTCACTACCTTTGCAATATGGTTAACCGGAATATCATACTGGCGCTGGCGGCAGTGAGTCTGTCGGCCGGCGCATCGCCCCGCAGCGTCGTTTCGCCGCTGACAACGGGTATACTCGAGCGCGCCACGGTCATGTCGGCCCGCACCAACGCCGCGGGAGCGCTCGACCTCACCGACCGAATCCTCCGTTCGACACTGCTGACACCGTCGGAACGCGACGACACGGAATATATCAACGCCCTGTCGTTGCTTCAGACCGGCGACACAGCCGAGGGTTATGCCGCTCTCGAACGCTTCGTCGCCAACCACGCGGCAAGTCCGCTGCGCTGGAAAGCCACTCTGGCGCTGGCTGCCGCCGACATCGCCGAAGGCAGCTATGCGATGGCCCTGCGCCGCTACGACACCATCCCCGACAATGCCTTCGCAGGCGACGCCGCCCGCGAGCTGACTCTGAACCGGGCATACTGCCGCCTACTCCAGGGGGACGCCGACGCCGCCCTTCCCCTATTCGAAGCCGTAGGCAACGACGGTCTTCTCGGCGAAGACGCCCGCTTCTACCGCGGATATATCGCCTATATCAAGGGGGACAACGCCAAGGCCCGCCGCCTCTTCGAAGGGCTGTCGACCACGCGAGCGCCGGAACGCTACGCCGGGTTCTACCTTATGGAAATGGATTTCGCCGACCGCCGCTTCGACAGAGCTCTCTCCGAAGCACAGCGGATGCTCGCCGACACGTCGACACCGGCCGAATTCACAGCCGAATGCAACCGTGTCGCCGGCGAATCGCTCTATAATCTCAATCAGGAGAAAAAAGGGCTTCCCTATCTCTGGAAATATGCCGCCGCAGTCTCTAATCCGGCTCCGAGCGCTTTCTATATCCTTGGCGTCAACGAACTTGCCGACGGCGACAGCGACGCCGCCATAAAGCTTCTTCAGCGTGCCGTCGCGGCCGACAACGCCATGGCCCAGAGCGCCTATCTTCTTCTCGGGCAAGCCTATCTCAAGCGCGGCGACAAAGACTCCGCACTGATGGCCTTCGAGAAAGCCTATCGCATGAACTACGACCGTCAGGTTCAGGAAACGGCATTCTACAACTATGCCGTAGCCCGTCTCGACGGCGGCCGAGTGCCGTTCGGCAGCTCGGTCGACCTTCTCGACGACTTCCTGCGCGAATTTCCCGACAGCCGCTACGCTCCGCGCGTCCAGCAATATATGGTCGAGGGCTATATGAGCCAGAACGACTATGAGGCCGCCCTTCGCGCCCTCGACGGCGTCAGGAATCCGTCGTCAGAATTACGTCAGGCCCGCCAGCAGGTTCTTTTCGTGCTCGGTTCGCGCGAATATACCTCAGGCCGCTTTGAAGCTGCGCGCGCCCACCTCAAAGAGGTTACCGACATGAATCAGGAAGGGCTTAACCCGTCGGTAACAGCCCAGGCGAGGCTATGGCTCGGCGACTGTCTGTATCATATCGGTGACTATCCCGGCGCGGCACAGCAGTTCCAACTGTTCATGAAAAGCGAAAGCGCCGAAAGCGATCCCTATAACCGCGCTCTGGCGCGCTACGGACTCGGCTATGCCCGCTTCGCATCGGGCAACTATGCCGAAGCCCTCAATGCATTCGAAAAAGCGATCACCACCGGCAAAGCCGGAGTGCTCGACCAGCGTGCTCTCGCCGACGCCAACAACCGCGCCGGCGACTGCCTCTACTATCTCGGTCGTCTCGACGATGCTTCGCGCCGCTATGCGGAAGCCTACGATCTACATCCGGGCTCGGGCGACTATGCCATCTATCAACTTGCCGTGGTCGAAGGCATGCGCGGCAACCATGCCGATAAAATCGACCGTCTGAACCGCCTGATGACCGACTTTCCGACTACCGGACTCGTGCCCTCGGCACTGCTTGAGAAAGCCGAGAGCCAGCTCGCCATGGGGCGCCGCGACGCCGCCATCGCCACATACCGGTCGCTCGTGGCCGACCATGCCGCCACCGTGCCGGGCCGCAAAGGCTATCTGCAGCTTGCTCTGACCTATCTCAACGGTTCAGACCGTCAGGCAGCCATCGACACCTACAAAGAGGTCATCACCCGCTATCCCTCGAGCGAAGAGGCCCGCCTCGCAGCCGACGACCTCAAACGGCTCTATGCCGCCGACAACCGCCTCGAAGAATATGCCTCGTTCATCAACGCTATTCCCGAAGCACCGCGAATCGACCGCAGCGAAATGGAGCATCTGTCGTTCGAAGCCGCCGAAAACGCCTACGCGGCCGACGGCTCGACCGGACGCCTCGAAGAATATATCGCAAGCCATCCGGCCGGCGCCGACGCTCCCAAAGCCCTCTACTACATGGCAGAAAGCGCATGGAATAAAGGAAATTCGGTCAAGACCGAGAAAATCGCCGATGAACTTCTTGAGAATTTCCCCCACTCCGAGTGTGCCGAAGACGCCATGCTGCTGAAAGCGCAGGCCCAGATGGCCCAGAACAAATATGAGCCGGCCCTGCGCACCCTGCGCGAACTCGAAAGCCGCGCTTCCGACGCCGCGATGGTTTCCGAAGCCCGCAAGGCGATAATGCGGGCCGCCGACGCCCTCGGACGCTGGAGCGAGTCGCTCGAAGAAGCCGACGCCCTGATGTCGTCGACAGCCGCCAACAGCGGCGATACTCCCGGCGAGATCACCTATTACCGCGCCCGCGCCCTCAACGGCCTCGGCCGCGTCAAGGAAGCGCGCAACGTGTGGCGTCAGCTCGCCGCATATCCCGACAATATCTACGGCTCGATGAGCGCCGTGGCACTCGGGCAGAGCCTCTACGACGCCGGTGAGCTGAAAGCGGCCCGCGAGACCATCGACGCACTCATTGACGCCAATCCGCCCCACAGCTACTGGCTCGCCCGCGGATTCATCCTCTACAGCGACATCCTGCGCCGTCAGGGCAAGGAATTCGAGGCCAGAGAATACCTCAAGAGCCTCCAGAGCAACTATCCCGGCAAGGAAGCCGACATCCAGAACATGATCAACCAACGCCTCAACAAATGATTAAACGCCATATAACCACCGCTATAGCCGCCATGTCGGCGTTCTTCGCCACCGCCCAGGGAACTCTGACAGGCGAAGTGACCGTAGAGCGCGAAATCGTGGCCACAGAGCGCGAAGCAACACCGTTGAATATGCTGCCGCGACTGAATCTGCCCGCACTGCCCGCCGCGCAGCTCGACTTCAGCAGCCGCCCCGTGCGCGCCCGGGTCGAGGCCCTGACTGCTTTCGCCGAACCGGCCCGGCGCGAGGACGTGTTTGCCACCGACTCATGGCGCGGATATGCCAGTCTGTTCGCAGGGCCGCTCTGGAACGCGTCGCTGAACGCCGGATACAGGCTAATCGACAACCGGCGCACACGCCTGTCGGCATGGGTCGGCTATACCGGCGAGGTCTACCGGCGCGCTTTCATTCCCGATGCCGAAAAAATCTACTGGCGCGACCACGACGCCGGGCTCGGCCTGAATTTCGACCATGACCTCGGTTCCCACCGCGGACGTCTGAGCATCGACGCCGAATATCACTTCGGACGCACCAACGGCTACCATTCCGACGCTACCCGCTACTGGGTCAACACAAACCGCGGGCGCCTCTCGGCTGAATGGCACCGCGCCATCGACGCGTTCACTCTGGCAACGCGCCTCCACTACAGCTATTTCGCATCAAATCCGATTTCGCTCGGCTGGAAAGGAACGTCGCAGAACGTCTACGGCTTCAGTGCCAACGGCCGCATGATTGTCTCCGACAAGTCGCGCGTCGGCGCCGATATAGCTCTCGACATGTCAACAACAGGCCCGAAATACCTGTTCGACCCGGCAGGTCAGATCTGGAGCGACAGTCAGACCGACGGCTCTTCCACCGTCGGCCTCGTTACGCTGACGCCGCTCTACGAACTCCATAACGGAACAGTGAGACTCTCGATAGGCCCGCGCCTCCAGTTCACTTTCAACGGCGATAAGTTCTTCCATATCACGCCTGCCGTAGATTTCGGCTGGCGCATCTCGCCTCTGGTAGCCCTGAGCGCAACGCTGACAGGCGGCGAACACAGCAATGGTCTCTACGGCCTCTACAGCATAGCTCGCCGAATGGTTCCCGGACTCTCATACAGCTACAGCCACATACCGCTCGACGCGCGTCTGGGAGTTTGCGTCGGGCCGTGGAAAGGCGCATGGTTCAAGCTCTTCGGCGGATGGGCGCGCGCCAACAACTGGATGATGCCGACCGACACCGGTCGCGACATCACAGCCATAGCCTTCAAACCCGTCGACATCAAGGGATTCACCGGCGGAGTGGAAGGCGGCTATGCCTGGGGCACATATCTCGAAGCCTCGGCTCGCTGGCAGACCGCCCCGACAGGCTACGGCCGCGGATACTATCTCTGGCACGACAACGCCCGCCATGTCGTCGACATCAAGGCTCAGATCAGACCGATAAGACAGCTCACCGTCAGCGCCGACTGGCAATGGCGCGTCCACCGCAGCCTCTACACTCCCCTCCCCTTCGATCTGGGCTATATCTCCGAGAACCTCCACAACGCATCGTGGCTCAACCTTCAGGCTTCGTGGGCGTTCAGTGAGCGCCTGAGTGTCAGCCTGCGCGCCGAGAATCTTCTCAACCGCCATTCGACGATGATCGACGCCACAGCCTCGCGCGGAGCCACCGTCCTCGCCGGCGCATCATACCGTTTCTGACAGCCCATGGGTTTTGCCGAGACACTGACCGCCCTGGCCGACACCATATGCGGCTATCCTCTCTTCGCCATGCTCATTGGCGGAGGTCTCTACCTGTTTGTGTCGTCGGGAGCCGTGTCGCTGCGCCGTCTTCCCGACGCCATAGCCGCACTGCGGCGCAACCGTTCCGAGGGGTCGTCCGACGGACAGATAAGCTCATTTCAGGCTCTGATGTCGGTAATAGCCGCTACGGTCGGCATGGGTAACATCGCCGGAGTGGCGATAGCTCTCGTCGTCGGAGGCCCCGGTGCCATTTTCTGGATGTGGGTCAGCGCACTGGTAGGGATGGCGACAAAATACCACGAAGGCGTGCTCTCTCAGCTCTACCGCGGCCGCAGTGCCGCCGGAGAGCCTCTGGGGGGCACGATGCATATCATCGAGCAGTCGACCGGCCGACGCGGCCACTGGATGGCACGCCTCTTCGCCGTAGCCGGCCTCTTCGGAACCCTCTGCATAATAAACGCCAATCAGCTTACCGAAGCTCTGCTCTCGGCCCTGGCCTCGGGGAGCGTCGACGACCCAGCCACACGCCTCGCTGTGGGCCTCGCGATAGCCGCCACGGTAGCTCTCGTTGTTGTCGGCGGAATCCGCCGCATTGCCCGGGTGGCGTCGCTGCTTGTGCCTTTCATGGTGGCGGTTTATTTTGCCATGGTGGCGTGGGTGCTCGCCACCCACTTCAGCGCCATACCCGGCGCATTTGCCTCGATATTCACCGAAGCCTTCTCGCTTGACGCCGGACTCGGCGCTCTGGCCGGTGTCGCTATCACAGGCGCGCGCCGCGCTGCCCTCGTCAACGAGGCCGGTGTAGGGACAGCCTCGATAATGCACGGCGCCTCGCGCGGATCGTCGCCCGTCAACGAAGGCCTGATAGCCATGCTCGGGCCTGCGATCGACAGCGGCCTCGTGTGCACGCTGACCGCCCTCGCCATAATGCTCGGCTGCGACATAACCCAGGCCGAAGGCATCAGGGGACTGTCGGTAGCTATGACGGCTTTCGGATCGTCGATTCCCGGAGGCCGATGGCTGCTGCTGTTTGTAGTGGCCTGCTTCGCGCTGTCGTCTATGTTCAGCTACTCGTTCTACGGCAACCGCTGCGCCGCCTACCTCTTCGGCGAAAGCCGCGCGCACTACTACACCTGGTTTTTCATCGCCACACTCGTCATCTTCGCCGTCATCCCGCTGAGCGCGGCGGTGAGCCTCTGCGACCTCTTCTTCGCGCTGATGGTGTTCCCGACGATGGCCACACTCCTGAGACTGAGCGGCGTCGTGCGCCGCCATACCGCTCTATATTTCAACTCCCGAAAACTACCCTCCAATGTTCACTCCTGAAGAAAAACTTGCCCTCGAGCAGAAGGTTGTCGAGACCCTGAAAACCGTCTACGACCCCGAGATACCTGTCGACATCTATTCGCTCGGCCTCATCTATAAAATCGACATCGACGACGACAACGTCCTCCATGTCGACATGACCATGACCGCGCCGAACTGTCCGGCCGCCGACTTCATTTTCGAAGACGTCCGCATGAAGCTCGAAGCCATCAAGGAATTCAAAAGTGTCGACCTCCAGATCGTCTTCGAGCCACAGTGGACTCAGGACATGATGAGCGAAGAAGCCAAGCTCGATCTCGGATTTCTCTGACACCTCCATGGCCCGCGACCTGACATATTTCATCAGCGACCTCCATCTCGGAGCTTCGTATATCGCCGACCCGCGATCCCACGAGCGACGCATCGTGGAGTTCCTCGACTCTATCGAGCCGCGGGCTCGCGCTCTATATCTGCTCGGCGACATCATGGACTACTGGTGGGACTACGCGACGGTCGTTCCGCGCGGCTTCGTGAGGTTTCTGGGCACTCTCGGCCGACTGGCCGACCGGGGCGTCAGAATCTACTGGTTCAAAGGCAACCACGACATCTGGCTCTTCGATTATTTTCAGAAAGAACTCGGCGTTACTGTCATCGACGGCGCCCTCATCGCCGACATCGACGGCCACCGCTTCTTCATGGAACATGGCGACGGCGTCGGGCGACGCTCAGCCGGCTTCAAGCTTATACGCGGTCTGTTCCGCAACCGGATAGCGCAGAAATGCTACGCCGCTATCCATCCGCGCTGGACAATACCGCTGGCCCACGCCTGGTCGAGCCATTCGCGCATGTCGGCTACGGAAATGCCTGCGGAGCAGACCTGCGCCCCGCTCGTCGGCTTCGCGCGCGAAGAACTGTCGCGCCGTCCCGATATAGACTATTTCGTCTTCGGTCACCTGCATTGCGCGCTTGAACAGGATCTCGGCGGCGGCAAAAAAGTCATTGTCCTCGGCGACTGGATAAAGCTCATGACCTACGCCGTCTTCGACGGCCAAAAAATCGAGCTAAAGCATTTCACCGCTCAAAAATAGGTTCGTTTGAGAGGTCTGTTTCATAAAAAATATAAACAATTCTAAACGCGCTAACAAATTGTTAGCACGTAATTAATTTTGCAACAGACGCTTCCCGAAACATTTTCAAAAACACTGCTTAATAACATATAAAATTATTTTGCAAGTCTAAAATGTAGGCGTACCTTTGCAATACAAACCTGAAACAATCTTTTTTACCTTAGAAATTGTACCTATTGGAAACTCATAGAAAGGAGCAGCGTGATGTTGCTCCTTTTTATATTTAGCGCGTCAGACATTTCCCGACATCGGCCTGAAACTATTCAGGGAAATCCTCGTCTAATAGATAGGACTTCAAACACAAACCGTTATGCGCGAACATTGGTATGTCTATCTGATAATTGCTGTAGTAGTAGCACTTCTGCTCTGGGTTTTCGACAAATTCGGAATTATAAAATCGAAGCCCCTACGTTACTTCATAGTCATTTTCATCGCCTCTATCGTATGCTGGGTTGTCTACGACCTTGTCACATCGGAGTTATAAAAGTCTACACCTCAGAATCAACGTCTCCGACAAAGAGCCGGCGCGTGCCAAAGGCTCCCCGCCACATTCAGGGGCTGGAAAATCATACGTTCTGCGACTGGCCCGCGAAATTTTTGTTGCCGCCGGACTTTCCTGACAATCAGAACAAGAGCAGAAGGGCCGAGTAGACGACGACGGCGGGGATGACGAGCAACAGCGAGTCAATGCGGTCGAGGATGCCGCCGTGGCCGGGGAGAAGGTTGCCGGAGTCTTTCACGCCGACAGTGCGCTTGATAAGCGACTCGACGAGATCGCCCCACGTTCCGAAGACGCCGACAACAAGGCCCAGACCGGCAAGCTCGGCCCACGACCGCGCGTCGAACGAGTCGGGAAAACCGAAACGAAAGAGGAAACCGGCTGCTACGGCAAACAGAAGTCCGCCGAAGAATCCTTCCCAGGATTTCTTGGGCGATACGCGCTCGAAAAGGCGGTGGCGTCCGAACGTCGAGCCTACGAGATAGGCACCGGTGTCGCTGAGCCATATCATTATAAAGACGCCCAACAGAAGCGCTACCCCCTGACGGGAGTTGTAGACAAGCGACATCAGGGCTATCGGCAGCGCGATGTAGATCTGCGCTCCGAGCGAGCAAACGAGTGATCTTACGGGACAGCCGCGTTTCGAATAGAGCGTTGCCACAAGCCTGGCGATGAGATATATCAGATACAAACCGCCCCACGCCGCCAGAAAGGGAAAGCTCGACCCCGTCCCGAGGCTGAAGACGACCGAATCGAATCCGTAGACGAGCACAAGCGCGCCGGCTACGTCGAGCAGATGCATCGCGAGGCCCGCTCCCCCCTCATGCCTGTCGACAAGATGGAGGAACTCATTGACGGCAAGAGCCGCCAGCAGGCAGCCCAACGCAGTGAAGAGCGTGGAGTTGATGACAATGCCGCACACTATTACGGCAACGTAAAGGGCGCCCGTGAGGCTTCGTAAGACAAGATTCTTCATTTGGTCAGCAAATATAGCGTTTGTAGCCGCGCGAAATCACTGCCACGTATAGTTTTTGACGTCGGAGCGGCGGAAACGGCGAAACAGAGTGAGAACGGGATGGATCAGCGTCAGAGGCACTACCGTCCAGAACAGCGGCGCGGCATCGAGAAGACGCGACAGGCGCCGCCACGTCACCATGACGGGAATCCACAGTCCGATCATGACAAGCAGCATCGCGGCGGCGGGTACCAGCGACGGCAGTGCGGCCACCACTGCCACTGCCGTTGCGGCGAGCCACAGCCACCATAACAGCGACATAAAGCCCCACATCAGCGGGGTCGAGCGGCGAAGATAGCGCCCGGTGAAACGTCGGGCGTCGTATTCGTCGCGCGCAGCTTTTTCGGGATGACGTTCGAGATCCACAACCATCGCGTCGCGCGCTACCATGACGTCGGCAGGCGCCACTGAGGCCAGCTGCGACACGAATATGTCGTCGTCGCCGTTGACAAGAGTCAGCGATTTCTCGAACCCGCGCTGCTCCATGAACAGCTGACGGGTATAGCCGAGGTTGTTTCCGTCGCCGCGGTAGGGACGGCCTCCGGTGGCGGGGCCCAGCCCCCCGGGCGGAATCTGTC
>OGQN01000775.1_pt1 | contig 28363 bp, 21 predicted proteins | sample 1553231 | NCBI WGS metagenome assembly OGQN01 (sample SAMEA2579950, study PRJEB22360) | human gut metagenome | biome: human gut; feature: human-associated habitat; material: faeces | place: Denmark | collected 2008/2010 | reverse complement strand
CTCGTAGTCGGGGAGCTGCCCGCCGCAAGGGCGGAGCCCGCCGATTGGCAGGACAAGTACGTGCGCCTGCACGCCGAGTGGGATACCTACCGCCGGCGCATGACCGAGCAGCGCGAGGCCGAGAAGGTCCGCGCCACGGAGAAGCTCATGGAGAGCCTTATCCCGGTGCTCGACGACTTCGCCCGCACGGTGGACTACGCCGAGACCAACGGCGAGACCGGCTTGCTCGGCGGCGTAAAGGCCGTGCAGACCAAGCTGTCCGATACGCTGGCCAAGGGAGGCCTGGTCGTGATCAGCCCCGCCGGTGAGGCATTCGACGCCCTTGAGTGCCAGGCCGTGGGTACGGTGGACGATCCGAGCGTTCCCGATGAAACAGTGGCCCAGGTTTACCAGCCCGGATACAAAATGGGCACTAAGGTCATCAGGCCTGCCATGGTGACGATCACCACGGGCGGCCCCAAGAGGGAAAAGCCCGAAGAAGAGTAAGACGAACGAGGGCGGCCGCAGCTTGGCCGCCCTCGTGCTTGAAAGAGCAATTCTAAGTAACTAACTAAGGTAATGGAGGTGGAACGAATGGCGTCTACGCCCGATTATTACAAAACGCTAGGCGTTCCGCGCACCGCCACGGCCGATGAGATAAAGAAGGCGTTTCGCAAGCTCGCTCGCAAGCATCATCCCGATGCCGGCGGCGACGAGGCCAAGTTCAAAGAGCTGAACGAGGCCTACGAAGTCTTAAGCGACGAGAAGAAGCGCGCGCTTTACGACCAGTACGGCACGGCGAACGAGAACCAGATCCCCCAGGGATGGGGCGGTGGCCAAGGCTTTAACGTCGAGGATATCTTCGGTGGCGGTGGGGCCGGCGGCTTCGGCGGCAGTTGGGCCGACATTCTGGAGAGCATTCGCCACGGTGAAGGTGCGTTTGGGGGCAACTGGGACTTCGGCGGCGGTTTTGGCGGCCAGCCTCAGCCCCGTCGCGGCCAGGATATGAACGTGACGTTGAACGTGACGTTCGACGAAGCGTTCAACGGCACGGAGAAGCGCATCACCGTGCGCATTCCCGGCAAGAGCGAGTCCGACACCCACACGGTGAAGGTGCCCGCCGGTGCTGTCGATGGCGGCCGCGTGCGCCTGAAGGGCCAGGGAGCTCCTGGCGAAAACGGTGGTGCGGCGGGCGACTTGCTCATCACCACTAAGATTGACGCGCATCCCTACTTCGGTCGCGATAAGGCCGACGTGACGGTTGATTTGCCGATCAATGTGGCGGAGGCAGCGCTCGGTGCTTCCATCGTGGTGCCCACGCCCGACGGCAAAAAGATCAAGGTGAAGGTGCCCGCTGGCACGCAAGACGGCAAGGTGCTCACCATTAAAGGCAAAGGAGCGCCCGATCTGAAGAACAAGGGGCAGTTCGGCAACTTGAAGATTCAGATTCACGTTGAAGTGCCCACGGACATGAACGACGAGCAGAAAAAGGCCATGGAGGACTTCCTCGCCGCGACGGGAGAGGAGAAGCGCCCATGGGCCTAGATGACAAGAACCGGCCGCTGTACATGATCAGCATTGCCGCGGAACTGGCGGGCGTGCACCCGCAGACCCTGCGCTCCTACGAGCAGAAAGGTCTGGTCACGCCGCGGCGAACCAGTGGCAACACGCGCATGTACTCCCAGGCCGATATCGATCGGCTCAACCTGATCAACGAGCTGACGAGCGAGGGCATCAACCTCGCCGGTGTCACGCGCATCCTTGATCTGCAGAGCCGGCTGGATGAGCGCGAGGAAGAAGTGGAAGACCTGCACGCGCGGGTGCGCCGCCTCGCCGATCGCGTTCGCGAATTGGAAACCCGCACCCCCGTCGGCGCCATCGTCCGCGTAACGCCGACGAGGCGTTTACCATAAAGGAGAACGTATATGAGACTAGATAAATTGGCGGTGACGGCGCAAGAGGCTTTCCAGAACGCGATGGGCGTTGCTGGCGAAGCCGATGCCGCCGTTATCGAGCCCATTCACTTGCTGAAGGCGCTGCTCGATTCCGACGAGAACAACCTCGCCGCCATCGTGAAGCGCATCGGCGCCGACCCGGTCTGGCTGTCCCAGAACGTGTCCGACGAAATCGCCAAGATGCCCAAGCAGACTGGCGCCACTCCTATGGCCATTCCCGGACAGGACCTTATCAAGGTCATCGATAACTCGGTGAAGATCGCCGAGAAGCTCGGTGACAGCTACGCGACGAGCGAGCACCTGCTCATTGCCCTGTCCGAGGACAAGGGTGCCGCGGGTCGCATCCTCACCACGGCGGGCGTCACCCGCAAGAACATCGAGGCGGCCTACGAGAGCTTGCGCGGCGACACCCGCGTGACCTCGCAGACCGACAAGACCCAGTTCGAAGCGCTGGAACAATACGGCCAGAACCTCACCCAGCAGGCCCGCGAGGGCAAGCTCGATCCGGTTATCGGCCGTAACGAGGAGATCCGCCGCACCATTCAGGTGCTGTCGCGTCGTACGAAGAACAACCCGGTGCTCATTGGCGAGCCCGGCACCGGCAAAACCGCTATCGTCGAGGGTCTGGCCCAGCGCATCGTAGCTGGTGATGTTCCCTCGTCGCTGAAGGATCGCGAGATCGTCTCGCTCGATCTGGGTGCGATGATGGCCGGCGCGAAGTATCGCGGCGAGTTCGAGGATCGTTTGAAGAACGTGCTGCGTGAGGTGAAGGAAGCCGACGGCAACATCATCCTGTTCATCGACGAGCTGCACACCATCGTGGGTGCCGGCGCTGGCGGCGACTCTTCCCTGGACGCGGGCAACATGCTGAAGCCGGCTCTGGCTCGCGGCGAGCTGCGCGCCATCGGTGCCACCACGCTCGATGAGTACCGCAAGTACATCGAGAAGGACGCCGCCTTGGAGCGCCGCTTCCAAACGGTGCTTGTGAGCGAGCCGACGGTGGAGGACACCATCGCCATTCTGCGCGGCCTGAAGGAGAAGTACGAGATCCACCACGGCGTGCGCATCACCGACGGCGCCATCGTGAGCGCGGCCGAGCTTTCCGACCGCTACATCACCGACCGCTTCCTGCCCGATAAGGCTATCGACCTCATGGACGAGGCGGCCAGCCGCCTGCGCATTGAGATCGACTCCATGCCCGAGGAAGTGGATGCCGCCGAGCGCAAGCTCATCCAGATGCAGATCGAGGAACAGGCCCTCATGAAGGAGACCGACATGGCCTCCCAGGAACGCCTGGAGAAGCTGCGCCACGACATCGCGGCCGCCCAGGAATCCCTCGATTCCCAGAAGGCTGAGTGGCAGAACGAGAAGGACGCCATCGTCGACGTGCAGAACCTCAAGGCCGAGTTGGAAAGCGCTCAGCTTGATGAGGAGCGCGCCACCCGCGAGGGCAACCTGCAGCTCGCTTCCGAGATCCGCTACTCGCGCATTCCCCAGCTGCAGCAGCAGCTGCACGTGGCCGAGGAAGCCGTGAAGATGAAGCAGCAGGACGGCGCTATCCTGAAGGAAGAGGTTTCCGAAGAGGAGATCGCGTCGGTCGTGGCTGCCTGGACGGGCATCCCCGTGGCCAAGATGATGCAGGGCGAGATGGAAAAGCTCGTCGATTTGGAAGAGGTTCTGAAGGGCCGCGTCATCGGCCAGGACGAGGCCGTGGGTGTCGTGGCCGGTGCCATCCGCCGCAACCGTGCGGGACTTTCCGACCCGAACCGTCCCATTGGCTCTTTCCTGTTCCTCGGCCCCACCGGCGTGGGCAAGACCGAGCTGGCCAAGACGCTGGCCGAGTACCTGTTCGATTCCGAGAAGGCCATGGTACGCATCGACATGTCCGAGTACATGGAGAAGTTCTCCGTGCAGCGCCTGATCGGAGCGCCTCCGGGATACGTGGGCTACGACGAGGGCGGCCAGCTCACCGAAGCCGTGCGCCGCAATCCCTACTGCGTGGTGCTGCTCGACGAGATGGAGAAGGCCCATCCCGACGTGTTCAACATCCTGTTGCAGGTGCTCGATGACGGACGGCTCACCGATGGCCAGGGCCGCGTGGTGAACTTCAAGAACTGCATCATCATCATGACCTCCAACGTGGGAAGCCAGATCATCCGCGAGCATGCAGCCGAGGGTCGCGCCTACGACGAGGCCCAGGCCACCGGTGGCGAGACCATGGGCGAGATGGCCGAGAAGATGATGTCCATGACGCCCGAGCAGGCCGCCAAGCGCATGCAGGAGTTCACGAACAAGATTCAGGATGCCCTTTCCACGACGTTCCGCCCCGAGTTCCTGAATCGTATCGACGACGTGATCACCTTCAACGAGCTGTCCATCTCGGCTATCGAGCCTATCGTGGATCTGCAGCTCGAGCAGGTGCGCGACCGCCTGCAGGCTCGTCATATCACCTTGGACGTGACGCCGGCGGCCATGGAGCACTTGGCCATCGACGGCTACGATCCGGTGTACGGCGCCCGTCCGCTGAAGCGCCTCATCCAGCGCGAGGTGGTCGACCGCATCGCCGAGCGCGTCATCACTGGCGAGCTGCGCGACCGCAGCCACGTGCTCATCGACATCGATGCCGAGGGCAACTACGCCTGCCGCATCGAGGGCCCCATGGACCTGGACGGCCTGAACCTGGACGATCCCAGCTTCCTGACCGCCGGTGCCGACCCTAAGGAAACGTTGCAGGATCTGGATACTCTGAGCAACGGCGACCTCGGCGAGGATCCCATCGCCTAGTAAAAGGAGGGGCGACCTCGCCCCTCCGCGCACCGGTTTCCGGCATTATCGCCCGAACCCCCGCTCCGCTGTTCTCCTTCGGCTCAGGCGCCGCTCCTTCATGCTTTCATGGAGCGACTTGGGGTCGCGGATGGACAGCGTTCAGAGGTCTCGGTCAGCGACACCGGAAGCTGGCGCGCTACTCAACCGCATACCTCTTTCACAGCAAGCGCCCCGGGCAGCCAAGACCCGGGGCGCTTTTTGGTCACGAAGGTCCTTCCGTCCGTGTGGATAGCGACATCGTGACCGCGGTGACGATGAAAGCCTCCGTGCTGCGAAGCTGGGGGTTGGCGCTTACGACAGCGATTCGAGCATATCCAGGAGCTCCTCGCGCGAATGAATGTCCAGTTTCAGATAAATACTGCGTACCTGGGAGCGCACGGTGTGGAAGGAGACGGTGAATTGTTCTGCGATGGACTTCATCGTGTGTCCCTTGGCCAAAGGGACGAGAACGGCCGCTTCCCGCTCGGTGAGGTCGTGTTCCTTTGCGAGGTGAGCGCATTTGTCCTCGAGCGGCGAGGCGCTGGCGGCCGGCGATCGATGGGGGAGGCCAGTGTAGAAGAACCCGAATATCAGCACGAGCAGGGAGATCACGAGAAAGATCAGGGCGAGCACCAAAGCCGAGGGAGGGTCGAGGGCAAAGACCGTAACCAGAATCTCGCTTGCGAGGCGCGATGCGAAGAACAGGAATGCCGCCAGGCGAAAGCCGAGACAGGCAGGCTTTCCGACAGCGCTCGCCAACGTGCCCGGCAGGAAGAACATGAGTCCTCCCAGGAGGAACGCCGCCGTGTTGAGGAGGAAGGCGATGAGGTGTAAGCCGCTTTCGGGAAAAAGGATGACAAGCAGAGCGCTCAAGCAAATAAGGAGCACAAAGCCCGAGGCAAGCCAGAGGCCCGTGCGTAGCACAAAGGGCCTTCTCTGGAAGTAGAGCGCGAAAGCCCCCGTGACTACGACGCCCGCAAACGATGTAGTGGCAATCGAAATACCCGCCGAAGGTGTGAACACGGTGCGGAAGGCGAAGCTGAGCAAGCTGTAGGCGCAGATAGCTAGAGGCACGAGCGCCGAGAATTCGGATCGATCTTCCGGCGACGCCGGAGCCTCCTCTTCTGGAGGCAATGGAGCAAGGAGAACGTCAAGGGCGACGGCGACGAGCATCAGCACGAGAAGCCCGAAGCGCGCGGGGACGGTCAGCGCCATGTAGAAGGTGAGCGCAAGCACGGCCACTATTCCCGCGCAAAGCATTTGGAAGGATCCGCGCCGGGCCGAAAGGGGTCGGGCCATGCGCGACCAGAGGCAGAGGAGTGAGGCGCAGGTCGCACCCATGAGCACTTGGCGAAGAACAAGGTATTGGAGGAGCTCGCCGGAAGGAACGAGGGGCTGGGCAACCAAGAGCGTCGCAGTTGCAAGGCCGAACGCGAGAGAGGCGAACAGCGAGGGAGCGGGGCGGCCTTTTTTGGCGAGAGGGAGAGAGATGGCGAGCAGGGCGATAAAAGCTATCTGCCACGAGAAGGAGAGCATTGCCGGCGAAGCGTCCGATCCGGCTCCTGCGATTGCCGTCTGCCCCATGGCTATGAGCAGCCAACCCCAAATGAGGCCGGACAACAAGGCGAGCCGAACCGTAGCGGGCAAGGTTGACCCCTTCGGATCGTCCTGTTCGCACACGTAGCCTTTTTCGCGTCGCGCCATCAAATAACCTGTCCCCACCTGCCATTTAACACAAAATGAACGAGTGAATCGCGGGCATTTAGCTCATCGGGGGCGATGAACTGCCACCCCTTTTCCCCGATTCTCTTCGCGGCGGAATTATACCGCTGCGTAAAGGAAAAGGAAACATGGAACAAGGAGGGTAAGAATGAAGGAAAATGTCACTGCCGAGGTTTTCCCCACGCTGCGCAACATCTCGCTTTCGCGCAGGACGTTTGTCGCCTGTGCGGCCATTGCGGCCGCCCAGGCTGCTCTCGTGTCTGCGGGGTGCGCTCCCGAGGTGCAACCATCGGGGGAGGGACTTGCCTCGACCGCGGCGTTTGCCCCGGGGACGTATACGGCGTCCGCGCCCGGCAAGAAGGGCCCGGTGACTGTCGAGGTGCGCATGTCCGAAAATGCCATCGAGAGCGTCGAGATCGTGGAGTTCGAAGACACCGAGCGCATCAGTGCCCCGGCTCGCGAGCGGGTGCCGCAGCAGATCGTGGAGCTGCAGAGCTTGAACGTAGACACCGTGGCGGGCGCCACGCTGACGAGTATGGCCATCATCGAGGGCGTGGCTGATTGCGTCAACCAGGCGAACGGAGACGCTTCGGCGCTGAAGAAGGCCGCATCGCCGGAGAAGTCGGATGAGACCAAGGAGATCCAGGCAGATCTCGTGGTGTGCGGCGCTGGTGGTGCCGGCATGGCCGCCGCCGTCGCCGCGGCCCAGCAGGGCTTGGATGTGGTGGTGTTCGAGAAAACCGCCTATGCTGGCGGCAACGCGCTGGTCAGCGGTGGCTGGCTCGAGGTGTTCGAAGGCGTCGACGACATGAAGCCTGACATGACGGACGGCAACCGCGACATGTTCCATGCGACGCTCCAGAAGAGTCTGGACAATGGCGTTCCCAAGGACTTCGTCGATGCCGTGCAGGCCGACTTCGATGCGTATTTCGCCGCGGGCAACACGAAGGTGTACGACTCCATGGAGTACTACGCCCTGGACTACGCCTCGCGCAATGGCGGCCCGGCGAAGGAGTACTGGCTCCCCTATGCCCACAAAGTGAACGATCTGAACAACTGGCTTTTCGATCAGGGCTACACCGTGAGTGGCACGCTGGTCGGCATCGTCGGGTTCCCGTGGCCGCGCAAGGCCCATGCGGTGGACAAGGAGAACGGCGAGGGCTTCTTCAGCGTGTTCGACAACACGGTGGAGACCCAGAACCTCCCGATCACCTTCCTCTTCGAGACGCCCGTTTCCGAGCTGATCGTGGACGGCAAGGCTGTGGTGGGAGCCTCTGGCCAGTGCGCTGACGGCACCACTTATCGTGTTATGGCGGATCGCGGCGTCATTCTGGCTACTGGCGGTTATTCCGGCAATCCCGATCTGCTGAAGAAGTACAACGAGATGTGGCCCTGGGATGAGTCCACGGTTATTCCGACGACCAACAGCTACGGCCACACGGGCGATGGTCACGTGCTTGCCGAGGGCCTGGGAGCCGAGCTGAAGAACATGGGGCGTCAGATGGTGTTCCCCATTGCTGACTCCATCGACTATTCGACGGAGACTATCGTCGGCAATGCCGGTCTGGGGCTCTTCGTCAACGTGAACGGCGAGCGCTTCATCAACGAGTCGCTCGATCGCTTCGCCCTGTCCGCCGCCGTAATGAAGCAGCCCGAGGAGAAGCTGTTCATCATCAGCGATGCGCTCAACTCCGGTCTTGTGAACGGCTACAACGAGCAGGGCTACAGTGCGGACAAGCTCATCGAGGAGAGCAAGCTCTTCCGGGCGGACAGCATTGAGGAGCTGGCCCAGATGATCGGCGCCGATCCCTCGGTGCTTGCGAAGGCGGTTGACGATTACAACGCCATCGCACGTGGAGACGTGGCGGACACGGTGTTCGGCCGCGAGAACATGAGCGAGAAAGACGCTATCGTCGAGGCTCCCTTCTACGCCTCCCCGCGTACCTGGGCCGCCCATGTGACCATCGGCGGCGTTGCCGTCGGTCCCGATTACCAGGCCCTCACGGCCGACGGTGCGGGTATTGAGGGCCTCTATGTCGTGGGCGAATGCTCCGACGGCAACAGCGGTGTCTCCAGCATGAGCACAGGCCTTTCCTGCGTCAACCAGATGCTCGCCTAATCAGCCCCTCCCCATGGACGAGGCCCTCGCCGAACGGTCGGGGGCCTCGTTTGTGCTTGGTGGCCCTATGCCGGTTACGCAGCCACCTTCTCGGCGTTGCGACCTTGATCCAGTCCGCCGAAACGACTTTGGAGCTGTGCCGGCTATGCCGCGGCCTTCTCGGCTTTGCGAGCCTTGCGGGCGGCGGCGCGCTTCTGCATGGCGTCCACGCAGGTGGCCACGGCGGCATCACCCGTGACGTTCACCGTGGTGCGCATCATGTCCAGGATGCGGTCGACGCCGGCCACGAGTGCCACGCCCTCCACAGGTAGGCCCACCGACTGCAGCACCATGGCCAGCATGATCATGCCGCTGCCCGGCACGCCGGCGGTGCCGATGGAGGCCAGCACGGCGGTCATCACGATGGTCAGCTGCTGGCCGATAGAAAGGTCGATGCCGAACACCTGGGCGATGAAGATGGCGCACACGCCCTGGTAGATGGCGGTGCCGTCCATGTTGATGGTGGCGCCGAGCGGCAGCACGAACGAGGTGACCTCCTTCGACACACCCATCTTCTCGGTGCACTCCATATTAATGGGTAGCGTGCCCATAGATGATGCCGAGGCGAAGGCGAAGCCCATGACCGGCATTTCGCCGCGTAAGAACTTCAGCGGGTTCATGCGCGCGAACACCTTGATGATGCCCGAGTACACCAGCACGATCTGGCAGATCATGGCCAGGTACGCCACCACGATGAGCCACAGCAGCGGTCGCAGCACGTCGATGCCGTTGTTGGCGATGACGGGGCAGATGAGCCCGAACACGCCGAAGGGCGCCACCAGAATGATGCCGCGCATGATGGCGATGCACACGTCCGACATGGCGTTGCAGATTTTGATGACCGGCTCGGCCTTCTTCCCCGCGGCGATCATGCCGAAGCCGAACACCACGGCGATGACGATGACCTGCAACATGGTGGCGTCGGCCATGGGCTGGAAGAAGTTCGACGGGAACATGTTCACGATGGTGTCGATGAGTGACGGCGGCTCAGTGGCCTCATAAGAAAGCTCGCCCGAGGGCATGGTGTAGCCCGCGCCCACGTTCATCACGTTCGCGAAGATAAGGCCCAGCGTGACGGCACAGGCCGTGGTGGCCAGGTAGAACAGCACCGTTTTGCCGCCGATGGCGCCGACTTTCTTCACGTCGTCCAGCGACACGACGCCGGCGATGATGGAGAACAGCACCAATGGCACGACGATCATCTTGATGAGGTTCAAGAAGATGGTGCCGAAGGGCTTGATGTAGGTGTCAGCAATCTCCGGCGCTCCTTGCAACGCCATGCCGGCCAGCACGCCCAAAATGAGCGCGATGAAAATCCAGGTCGTCAGCGACAGGCGCTTGAACCACGGTTTCGGCTTGTCGTGGCCGTCCCCCTTGCTGCCGCCGTCAGGCGTCGATGGGGTTGCCTCGGCGGCGTCGGCAGGTGCCGAAATGATGGAGTCGTCGGCCATGGCAGTGCGTCCTTTCCCTTCGTGCATAAACCGCCCCTATTATAAGCATATCTGCAGGGAAATTAGGGCACGCGGCAAAGCGCTGCCAAGCGCAGCCAAGCGATCTAACGGCCCTGCAACAAATGGGGGAACGAGCCGCGCTGCTGTAGGGGAAGGGCCATAATGGCAACGAGGGGCGCTGGGGACGCTCCGGCGCGAGATGTGTGGAACGACATTTCTGCCCGAAGAAGATGGAGGCGACATGTTATGGTGTGCCGCACTTCAGGGGACGACATGCATGAAAGGAACGATGCTATGGATCGCAAGGAAATAGTTGCCGCCGCCGATGCTTACTGGGACGCTCATCGCGATGCCATCGTGGCCGATATCGCCAAGCTCGTGGAAATTCCCTCCACGGAGGATTTGGCCGCGGCCGCTCCCAGGGCTCCCTACGGGCCGGGCCCCGCTGCCGCGCTGGCGGCGGCGCTCGAGATTGCCGAGGGCATGGGCATGAGCGCCACCAACTGCGAGGGTCATATCGGTCTCGCCGATCTGCCCGGCGAGACCGACACCCAGCTGGGCATCATCGGGCACATGGACGTGGTGCCCGCTGGCCCGGGTTGGACGTTCGAGCCCTTCAAAGTGACGGAAAAGGACGGCTTCCTCATGGGCCGCGGCTGCTTGGACGACAAGGGCCCCTCGGTGGTGGCCCTGCACGCGGTGAAGTGCCTGGCGGGGCTCGATGTGGCGCGCCCCTACACCATCCGCTTTTTGTTCGGTGCCAACGAGGAAACCTCCATGGCTGACGTGGCGTGGTACCTCGAGAACTACGAGAGCCCGGCGTTCCTCTTCACGCCCGATGCCGACTTCCCCGTGTGCTACGGCGAGAAGGGCGGCTACGACGGGTGCATCACGAGCGCGCCCATCGCCGACCCGGTGATTCTGGACATCTCTGGCGGCGTGGTGACCAACGCGGTGCCCGGCGAGGCCTGGGCCGTCGTGCGCGCCGATGCCGCCGCGCTGCCCGCGGCCGAGCGCATTACCGTGGAAGACGCCGGCGACGGCACGGCGCGCATCGATGCTACGGGTGTGAATGCCCATGCCGCCTGGCCCGAGCGTGGCATCTCCGCCATCATGCTGTTGGCGAACTACCTGCTGGAGAACGGCCTGTGCAACCAGCAAGAACGCGAGTTCTTGGAACTCGTGCAAAGCCTCGTGTCCGACACCACCGGCGCCGGCGTGGGCATCGCCACGGCCGACGAGTACTTCGGACCGCTCACGGTAGTGGGCGGCACCATCCGCAAAGAGGGCGACCGCCTCGTGCAGACCATGGATAGCCGCTGGCCCACGTCCATCACGGCCGAGGAAATCACGGCCGCACTGACGAAGCTCACGGACAATATCGGTGCCACCTTCGAGAATACCCTGCTCATGGTGCCCTTCCTCGTGAAGCCCGACGATCCGGAGATTCAGGTGCTGCAGGACGCCTTCCAGTTCGTGACCGGCGACACCGAGCACAAGCCCTTCACCATCGGCGGCGGCACCTACGCCCGCGAGTTCAAGAAGGGCGCGTCTTTCGGCGTGAACATGCCCTGGATCGAGAACCCCGATTGGGTCGGTGGCGAGCACGGCCCCGACGAGGGCGTCTCCGAAGAGCTGCTGAAGACCTCCTTCAAGATCTACGTGCTGGCTCTCGCCGAGCTGCAGGGGTTGAAGATCGTGTAGAGGCGCTTCTCCCTCGACCTTGTTTCCCGGGCCCTGCATTCGCTGCAGGGCCTTTTTTGCGATTGGGCGTCGGCGGAGGCGCGGGCATAGGCATTTTCGATACTCTCATCTGGAATTAACCCGTGATTTCCTGATGATCGGACATGACGGCCCGTCAGCTGTGCTATAGAATAGATTAAATGCAATCAGAGGTTTACTTTTTGGAGGACGACGTGCTTAACGCAATTATCGTTGACGACGAGGCGCCTGCCCGTTCTGAACTGCGCTTTCTTCTCGATGAGGTCGGCGGAGTTGAAGTGACAGCCGAAGCTGCCAACGTGCGCGAGGCTATCGAGAAGCTGAAAGAGTATCCCTGCGACGTCATGTTCATGGATGTGAACATGCCCGAGGCCACTGGCCTTCAACTGGCCGAGGCTCTGCAGCATCTGAAGTTCCCTCCGGCGGTGGTGTTCGTGACGGCTTATTCCGAGCACGCGCTGGACGCCTTCAAGGTCAGCGCCATCGACTACTTGGTCAAGCCGGTGGAGACCGAGCGCTTGGCCCAGGCCATCGCCCGCGTGCGCGAGCAGGTGGCCCTGCACCTGCAGGCTCACAAGTCCGAGCGCATCCCCGTGGAAAAGGGCGGCAAGAAGATCCTCATCGGCATCGACAAGATCCGCTTCGTCATGGCCCGCGACGACTACGCCTACCTGCAGACCGATACCGACCGCTACTTCTCCACGGTGAGCCTGGCCCAGTTGGAGAAGCGCCTCGACGGCCACGGATTCTTCCGCGTGCACCGCGGCTATCTGGTGAACCTGTCTATGGTGGAGGAGATTGAGTCCGTCTCCGGCGGCACGCTGCTGCTTACGCTGAACGGCGTGGAGGAGAAGATCCCCGTGTCCCGCCGCCGTGTGAGCTCGCTCAAGAAGGCGCTGAACCTGTAGGACGCCTCGCTCTGAATGATGCGCTGACGAGCCCCGCCCAGGGGCTCGTTTCGTTCACAGAACCGCCATAGGGTTGTGGGGATGCGGGCGCGCTTCGGCGGCGTTTGCTAGAATATTTCCACTAGATTAACGAGGAGGGGCCCCGGTGCCAGGCGCAAGGGGCCCGTTTGCAATTCTGCTGGCTGGCGGAAATTGCCCAGAGAGAAGAGGAGCGCCATGCTCTCCGTTGACGTTGAGAAGCTGTATCCGGCGGCAAAGACCCTGGTGAAAGCTCGTGCGGCAAGCCGCATTCATGCCAAGGACGCCACGCTGTACGATTTCTCCCCCGAGGCGCAAGCGTGCGCGAGCGACTACATGGGATGGGTCGATCTGGCCACCAGCCCCTTGTGCGACATGGACGCTATCCAGGCTTTCGCCGACGAGGTGGTGGAAGCGGGTCTCGACACCATTCTGCTCATCGGCCAGGGCGGTTCCACTCAGGCGCCCATGACCATCACGAAATACAACAAACACGATTCCACTCGGGTGAAGTTCCGCACGCTGGATTCCGACTCGCCCGTGCGCGTGCGCGAGATGCTCACCATCTGCGATCCTCATCGCACGCTGGTCATCATCTCCTCGAAGAGCGGCGGTACCATCGAGCCGCGCATGCTGCTGGAGGCCGTGCGCGCCTCCTTCGAGAAGGAGCTCGGCGAGCACGTGGTGAAGCACCTGGTCGCCATCACCGACCCGGGTAGCGACCTCGATCGCCAAGCCCGCAAGGAGGGCTGGCGCGCCGTGTTCTCCGGTGAGCCCACGGTGGGAGGCCGTTTCTCGGCTCTCTCTGTATTCGGGTTGGTGCCGGCGGCGCTCACGGGTATCGATATGGAGGCCTTCATGGCCCACGCCCGCGAGGCCGAGGAGGCCTGTTCGGAAGACGCCATCGACAACCCGGCCATCAACCTGGCGGCGTTCCTCTACGACAATTACCTGAAGGGCCGCAACAAGTTCTCGTTCCTCACCCCCAAGCGCGGGCGCGTGCTGGGCCTGTGGATCGAGCAGCTGGTGGCCGAGTCGCTGGGCAAGAACGGTGAGGGCATTCTGCCGAACATCGAGATCGACTCGCTGCTGCTCACGGAAGACCCGGGCGATCGGTCCATCATCATGTACCAGACCCAGACCGACCTGTGGGACGAGCGCCGCAACTTCGAGATGAGCCTCGCTTACATCGACCCGGCTATCCCGCGGCTGAACTACCGCATCGATACCGTGGAAGAGTTGGCCGAGCACTTCGTCATGTGGGAGTACGCCATCGCCATGTGCGGCTATCTCATGCAGGTGTGTCCTTTCGACCAGCCCGACGTGGCCTCCGCGAAGGCCGAGGTGCTCGACATCCTGAAGAATGGCCAGCCCGAGCCCGATTTCACTGAGGTGTTCACCGACGAGGTAGACATGGGTCGTGTGGAAGTCTCCTTCGCCCCCATGTTCGAGGGCTGTGAGGACTTGCACGAGACGCTGTATGCGCTGCTGTCCTCCATTCAGCCCGGCGATTTCTTCGCGTTGAACGCCTTCCTGCCGTTCACGGGCGAGGGCCGGCGCGAGGCTATCGAGCAGATTCGCCACGGGGTGGCCGAGTCCTTCGGCTGCGTGTCCTGCCTGGAAGTGGGGCCGCGCTACCTGCATTCCACAGGTCAGCTGCAGAAGGGTGGCCCGAACATGGGCGTCTTCCTCATTCTGTCGGCCGACGAGTTGAAGGATATTCCGCTTCCGGAAGGGGCATCTGCGTCCAGTCTCGGCGAGCTGGCGAAAGCCCAGGCCGCAGGCGACTTGGTGACGCTGGTCAAGCGCGGGCGTCGCTGCGTGCATCTGCATCTGCCGGACAACTCCGGCGTGACGCTGCGCCAGCTGGCTCAGGTGGTTGACGATGTGATTGCCGACATTCTGACCGATCGCGCCTTGGCCGAGGCCGCTGCCATGGCCGAGGACGAAGAGCTGGCCGAGGCTACCGTGGTCGTGGAGGCCGCCGAAGCGAGTGAAACTGCCGTGGAAGCCGAGTTCGCCGAAGCGTCCCAGGACGCCGATGCTGAGGCCGTGGCCGCAGAAGTTGCCGCCGCCGAGGGCGAGGCCAGCGAAGCGTAGGCGTTCCCCGCATCCTCTCAAATGGGCAATTCATCCTGATGAAGTGAGGTTGATTCCCGTTGAAAGTCGCGTTGTATTACACTACACTTGCGCGCACGGACGAGCGGACTGCTTCTTTCGTCGAAGGGAGCAGCTATGTACGTAAGCTGGATGGAACTCCTCACGTTTTGTTTGGTGATCGTAGCGGTGATTGATTTGACCGCGCGCTTGCGGCAGTAGCCGCGCGGGCGACAATGAAAAAGCCGCCCCTCGCATAGGAAGAACGGCTCTTCATCACATTAGAACAGGTAATGTGAAGCAGTCGTGCCCGAATGCAGCGGGCCTCCGCTTGTCCGTAGTATATCGCGCTAAAGGGCCCAAGGCAAGGGAGCGGTTTATGATTGATGCGGTCGATATTCATGTGAAGGGCATTGTGCAAGGAGTGGGGTTTCGCCCCTTCGTTTACCGGATGGCGAAGAAGTACCTCATCAACGGCTGGGTGCTGAACGCTGCCGACGGCGTGTACATTCATGCCGAGGGCGAGAGCAAGCTGGTGGACGAGTTCATCATGGAGCTCTCGGACAATCCTCCGGCCGCGTCCCGCGTAGAGGAGATCGACATCAAGGAAGTGCCCCTGGAGGACTTCGACAGCTTCGAGATCCGCTTTTCCGACGATGATGCCGTAGAAGAGACGACGCTCGTCTCGCCCGAGCTTGCCACGTGCGAGGACTGCGTGCGCGAGCTGTTCAACCCCAACGATCGCCGCTACCGGTATCCGTTCATCAACTGCACGAACTGCGGGCCGCGCTTCACCATCATCGACCACTTGCCCTATGACCGGGTGGCCACGTCCATGGCGGCCTTCCCCATGTGCGAGAAGTGCGCCGCCGAGTACGCCGATCCGCTCGACCGCCGCTTCCACGCCCAGCCCGATGCCTGCTTTGAATGTGGCCCTTCGGTGACGTGGAGCGTTGGGACTGACGATGATAAGCTCGTCGGTAAGACGCGCGAGGAGTCGGATGCCATTTTCGCGGCGGCGGTGGAGATGCTCATGGAAGGGAAGATTTTGGCCGTGAAGGGGCTGGGGGGCTTTCATCTTGTGTGCGACGCGAACAACGCCGAGGCGGTGGCCGAGCTGCGCCGGCGCAAGCGGCGCGACGGGAAGGCCTTCGCCGTCATGGCGCCGACGGTGGCTGCAGTCCGGGCGCTGTGCTTCGTGAGCGAGGAGGAGGAAGCGGTGCTCACCGGGGCGTCGCGGCCCATCGTGCTCTTGCGCAAGCGCCCCGACGGGGCCATCGGGGCCGGCGTGGCCGACAGGCTTTCCGAGCTGGGTGTCATGGTTCCCTACACGCCGGTGCAGCATCTGCTTATGCACGATTTTGCGGAGGCTTGGGAGGCGGCGCATCCTGAAGAGGCGGCCGCGGCCTGCGCCCCCGGCACGCCTGTGCCGCTTTTGGTGATGACCTCGGGTAACGTGCATGACGAGCCCATCTGCATCGCCGACGAGGAGGCCCGCGAGAAGCTGGCCGGCATCGCCGATGCCTTTTTAGGGAACAATCGCCCCATCCTTACGCGCTTCGACGATTCGGTCGTGCGGCTGATCCAGGTGGATGAGGTCGACGGGAAGTCCGGATGCGCCATCCAGTTCCTGCGCCGGGCGCGGGGCTATGCGCCTGTGCCCGTGTCGGTGGCGGCCGAGGGCGCTGCGCCTGCCGAGGGCGTCATTTTCGCCGCCGGCCCTGAACAGAAGAACACCTTCACGCTGCTGCGCGGCACCGACGGATTCGTGTCCCAGCATATCGGAGACGTGGAAAACGCCGAGACCTACGATGCGTGGCTGGCCACGAAGGACCGCTTCGAAAGCCTCTTCGAGATGAGACCCGCAGCGGTGGCGTGCGACTTGCACCCCGAGTACCTGACGAGTAAGTGGGCGCATCACCAGGGACTGCCTGTAACAGAGGTGCAGCACCATCACGCCCACATTGTGTCGGTTATGGCCGAGCACGGGCTGACCGATGCGGTCTGCGGCATCGCTTTCGACGGCACGGGCTACGGTGTAGACGGGGCCATCTGGGGCGGCGAGGTGCTGCTGGTAAACCGCTCCAACTTCGAGCGTTTTGCGAACTTCGCCTACGTGCCCATGCCTGGAGGAGCTGCGGCCATCAAGCATCCGCTGCGCATGGCCTATGGCGTGCTGTGGGCCTACGACCTGCTGGAACATCCAGCTGCCGCGGTGGCTTTGGCGCCTCTGGGCGATGAGGCCGAGGTGTGCGACACCATGATCGAGCGCGGGCTGAACACGCCCATGACGTCCTCGGTCGGGCGCCTGTTCGACGCGGCCAGCGCTCTGCTGGGCATTTGCACGGAGCCGAGCTACGAGGGCGAGGGTGCCATCCTTTTGGAGGCAGCCATGGAAACGGCGGGGGCCCGGCGCCGCTGCCGCCGAGGGAGCGGCCGGTGTGGTGCCCGATGACGATCTGGCGGCCCGCGAGCGCTATGCCGTGACGGCCGAGAAGAACACCGCCACCGAAACGAGCACGGCCGAGGACACGTCGGTTATTCTGTTGGATGCCGAAGCCACCTTCCACGCGCTTTTAGACGATCTGGAAGCGGGCGTGCCCGTGTCGGTCATCGGGCGGCGTTTCCACGACGCTATGGTGAGCGCCATTGTGATGAGCGCCGAGCTGGTGCGGGCGCTGTACGGCATCGCTACCGTGGCGCTGTCGGGTGGCGTGTTCATGAACCGGTACCTGACCGAGCACGTGCTGGCCGATTTGGCCGCTGCCGGCTTTACGGCCGCCATCAACCGCGACCTGCCCCCCAACGACGGCTGCATTAGCCTGGGCCAAGCGGTGGTGTGTTCCGCCCGTTCGGGCGAGTAGGAGCCTGACCGAAACCTCGCTGACTTCCTTGGGCGAACCTGCGACAATAGAACTCTAATCATGCATTAAGGAGTAGCGTATGTGCTTGGCAATTCCTGCTAAGGTGGCGGCCCTGGAAGAGGGGAACTTGGCCACCGTGGACATTCTGGGCGTGACCCGCGAGATTTCCGTCGACCTGACGCCTCAGGCCCAGGTGGGCGACTACGTGCTCGTGCACGCCGGCTTCGCCATCGAGGTGGTGGACGAGCAGTTCGCCCTTGAGACCATCGAGCTGGTAAAGCAGTTCCCCGAGCTGGCCGATTTGAACGAGGCTCCCATGCCGGCCTAAGGAGCGAAAACAGTGCATTTTGCCTGTTGAATCCGTCCGTGTATTACACTAGACTGACCGCACGGACGAGCGGACTGCTTCTTTCGTCGAAGGGAGCAGCTATGTACGTAAGCTGGATGGAACTCCTCACGTTTTGTTTGGTGATCGTAGCGGTGATCGATTTGACCGCGCGCTTGCGGCAGTAGCCGCGCGGGCGGCAATGAAAAAGCCGCCCCTCGCATAGGAAGAACGGCTCTTCATCACATTAATCGCAGTAATGTGAAGCAGTCGTGCCCGAGTGCAGCGGGCATTCCGCTTGTCCGCATTGTACACCCTTGAAGGAGTGGTTGCAAGAATGGACGCCATGCAGCAAGAACTGAAGGCATTCAAAGATCCGAGGTTGGCGCGGGGGCTCATCGAGTCCATTCAAGCGCTGGCCCCAAAGTCCGCGACGCTGATGGAAGTGTGCGGCACCCACACGGTGGCCATCGCGCGCAACGGCATTCGCGGCCTTATGCCCGAGGGGGTGCGCCTCGCCTCCGGCCCGGGGTGCCCCGTGTGCGTGACGAGCAACCACGACATCGACAAGGTAATCGCGCTGGCCCGTGTGCCGGAAGTGACCATCGCCACCTTCGGCGATATGACCCGCGTGCCCGGCTCCACGTCCAGCTTGCTGGCCGAGCAGGCGGCGGGGCGCTCGGTGGAGATCGTTTACTCGCCGCTGGACGCCCTGCGTCTGGCGCAGGAGAACCCCGATCGGCAAATCGTCTTCGTCGGCGTGGGCTTCGAAACCACCACGCCGCTCGTAGCTATGGCCATCAAACGAGCGCGCGCCATGGACCTTGCGAACTTCACCGTATACGGCGCCCACAAGAACATGCCCGGGGCGCTGGAAGTCATCATCAACGACCCGGCGCTGAAGCTGGACGCGCTCATTCTGCCGGGGCACGTGTCCACTATCATCGGCGCGGAGCCCTATCGCTTCCTGGCCGAGAAGTACGGCATCCCCGGCGTTATCACCGGGTTCGAGCCGGTGGACGTGCTGCAGGGCATCGCCATGATCATGCGCCAGCTGCACGAGGGTCGCGCCGACATCGAGATCGCCTATGCCCGCGGCGTGATGCCCGAGGGCAACCCGGTGGCGCTCGCCGCCATCGACGAGGTGTTCGAGACCTGCGCGGCCACCTGGCGCGGCTTGGGCGAGATTCCTGGCAGCGGCTACCGCATTCGCGACGAGTTCGCCGAGTTCGACGCCATGCGCCGTTTTCAGCCCGACGTGGAAGAGGTGCGCGAGCACAAAGGCTGCCGCTGCGGGGACGTGCTCCGCGGCATCATGGCGCCGAGCGAGTGCCCGCTGTTCCGGAAGGTTTGCACGCCGGAGAACCCCGTGGGCCCCTGTATGGTCTCCAGTGAGGGCAGCTGCGCGGCATATTATCGGTATTACTAGATAGAGGTTCCGTTCGCCCTGGCGGGACGAGCGGACGAGCCGATGCTGCAGGTGCGATTGCGATTGCACAGTCGCAACCTCGCTGATTTTCTTGGGCGAACCCGGGATGAGATGAAGATGGAACAGAAAAGTCACTACATGTACGTGTTGGAATGCGCCGACGGCTCGCTGTACACGGGCTATGCCGTGGATGTGCAGGCACGGCTGGCGGCGCACAACGCTGGCAAGGGAGCGAAGTACACTCGCGCCCGGCTGCCGGTGAGCTTGCTTGCCTATGCCGAGTTTGCCAGCAAACATGATGCCATGCATGCGGAATACGTCTTCAAGCAGCTTTCCCGCAACGAGAAGGATGCCCTGCTCGCCTCCGCCTCGCATTCCAGTTTCGAAGAGGCCTTGAAAAACATACTCACCTGACATCGCTTAACGGGCGCGACCTAGAAGAAGCAGCAAGTCGCATCGCTTTCGAATCTGGTGGCAAATGCCAGTTCGACCCCGAAATGGTAAGAGGGGGGAGACCATTTCGGCTATGAAGTGGCACTTTCTGGCCATTTCGGCCTTCAACTGGCAGGGCGGTACGCCATTTCGGGGTCGAAGTGGCATCTGCCCCTTGAATTTTGAAGATACCTAAGCTGACGGGTGGCTTTGATCGGTCGGCCCGGAGGTTTGCCTGATGCCCAGGTTCAATTCCTGCAGGTAGTTGCTGGGCTCGATGTCGCAGGTGCGGACGCCGTTGCGCAAGCGGATGCGGGGGATATGAAGACGCAGGCGCTCGGCGGTTTCCAAATCGCAGCTTTCGAAGCTGGTGAAGAGAAGCCGTCGGGTGGCGCGCTGCTCGGCCAGCGCAATGGTGTCCCGGTCGGTCGCTTCCTGGCGGACACGGGCGCCGCCGACGATGACGCCGGGGTCGCACATATCGCGCGAGGGGATGAAGCCGTTCACGAAGCCGCCGAAGATGACCACCTCGAAAGTATGGCCGAAGAGGTCTTCGGGGGCGGCGATGGCGACGGCCGGTGCGGGAGACGTTGGAGTCGCCGCTGCATCGTTTTCACGCGTTTCAGTAAGGTTGGCGAGGGAGAGGGCCGTGTCGGCTTTGGACGAAGAAGAGCTCTCACGTGCTCGATTGGCTGCGGCCGCCGGCGAGGTGACGATTGTCGGCTGGTCGTTCCCGCTGCGCTTTGCAAGCAGTCTTTGCGCCTCGCGATAGGGGGTGAGCAGGCTTTGGGTGAAGGGACTTGTTGCGGGAAGGCCGGGCAGGGCGTCGGCGTCCAGTGCGGCGAGAGCTTCGGCAAGATTGAGGCCCTGGGGTTGCGCGATGCGCCGCAGCTCTGAGACAGCGGCGGATCGTCCGAGGGCGTCGTCGAAGCTGAGCCATTGGCGCCAGGCGATAGAGTCGCCCGCGCAGGGGGAAGCCGGCGGGTTGTTCCGAGTTGCAGCATCGTTGATGCCGGCACGAGTGCAGGCACGGGACCCGTGCGAATCGTCCGGTCGCGTGATGCTGTCGCGAAGCTGCCTCAGAACGTGCTCGCGCTCGTTGTCGCTGGCGGGGGCGAGGTCGCCCTTGGGAGCCTTGAAGGCCGGATGGCGCATCGGTGCTGCCGGAATGTCCACGGAGGTGAGGGCCCGCTGCAGGTTGGCGCGCCAGGTGCGGTTGGTGCCCACGACGGCGATGGCGTCGGGACTTGTGCCGCCGGCCAGCTCCTCGGCAATGGTGCGAGCGATAAGGGCCATCTCGCCAGCCAGGTCGGGAGCCGCTTCCCATGCGCGTTCAAGGGAGCGGAAGGGCGCTTCCAGCGTCACGCGCTGCAGGGGCGCGTGGGCCGTTTCGAATTCCGCGAAGCCGGTGGCACAGGGGTAGGGCTCGAAGGCGGGCAGGGCGGTCTTCTCGCTTCCGGCCACGGCGATCTTGCCCGTAGCCAGCAAGTTTACGAGTCGCTGGGAAGCGCGACTCATGAGCAGGTAATCGTCGGCCAGCACGACGGGCGAGCCGAAGCGCTGGCGCAGCGCCGGTTCGGCTTCCAAAGCGCGCACGGCCAGGTTCACGGCTTCGCCCGGTAAGACGGCCTCTTCGAAAATGAGGATGCTGCGGGCCAGATCGAGAACGGCCTGTTCTTCGGTGGTCTGAATCCAGTCGGGGTCGCTGTCGCTCAGGTTCACAAGGCCGCATTGCAGAAAGGCCCACAGCTCGCGCAGGCGTCGGCGCTTCAGGCCGCACGTTTTCAGATCCTCGTAGAAAACGGCCTCCTCGGCTTGGCTGAGCACGCGGCCGCCTCGGCCCGTGGCCCGCTGAGCGAGAGGATCGGCCAGAATGCGGCAGGCGTAATCGAAGGGTGTGGTTACCAGGCCCGTGCACAGGCTCGTGCGTGGGCCGTGCTGACAGGCGGCGGATTCGGCAGGCCCTGCGGCCTCTGCGGGCGCGTCCGCCAGTCCGCGCTGCGAAAGGCGAGATGTGGTGTCATCTATTGTCACGGGCGACGCGCAGAAGAACAAAAACGGCGGCTGGGCGACGGGGTCTGCGGGGATCGCTTCGGCCCAAGCAGCGGCACGTTCGACGAGCGCTCCGGTTTTGCCTGAGCGCGGACCGCCCGTGATGCAGAGCGCTTCGGTTACTGTTGGCGAAGGGATCATAGGTGGCCTTCCGTTTGGAATGAGGAAAGGGAAGCCCAGCAGTTCGAGGACATTGGGGAATCGAGACTGCCGGGCTCCCCCTGAACGGCCTTTCGCGGGGCGCAGGAAGGGGAGGCGTCCGATGCGGCGGGATCCGAAGCGCAGGGAGGGAGAGGAAAAGCTTCGGGAAAGGAGGAGTGCCGCATCGAAGGAGGAGGGGAAAGGCCGGTCAGGGAGAGACTGGGCTGCGGTGCGATGGTCGTGCAGGTAGAAGGGCTTGCCTGCACGGGCGCCGCGCCCAGCTTCTTCCCAAGGAGAGGAGGCGGGGTTACGAGAGAGTCTCGGACGGCTCGTCAAGGTCGAGCTCGGGCTCGATGGCCGAGGTGCCGGATGCGCCCGCAGTTGTTGGCTCCAGCGCTGGGGCGCCGGCCGTCTTGCGGGCGATGAGCGGGAAGCTGATGGCGTGCCCCGGGCACACATCGGCGCAGGCGTGGCAGCGGGTGCACTCGTTGAAGGTGGTACCCAGCTCCGGGTGGCGAGGATTGATGCCCACCTCGCACGCCTCGGCGCAGCGTCCACAGGTGGCGTTGTGGGCGGTCTCCAGGCACTTCGCATCGTCGATGGCCGGCTGGAACGTGCGGTTGGCGCGACCGATGAGGCTCATGAACGACGAGATGGGGCACAGGTGCGAGCACCATTTACGGAAGAAGATCACCTCGACGGCTATCAGCGCCGGGATGATGAGCACCGACCAGGTGACATCGCCGCCGCCGAACAGCGCGATAAGCAGAAACACCATGGCGAACGACAGACCCACGGGGCATACCAGGCAGAATACCGGGAATCCGAAGATGGCGGCGGAAAGCAGGGTGCCGCCCAGGATAATGTGGCGGGAATCGGCCGGCTTTCGGTCGGCGCAGGAGGAGCATCCGCCCGCGCACGAGGTTTTCAGGGCGCGCTTCTCGGCGGCGGAAAGGGGCGTGGCCTTCGTTGCTGGCGCCGCTGAGGTAGCTTCGGTTGCGGAGGGGCGACCGAGGTCGCCCCCTACGGAGGAGATCCCAGGGGCAGCGTCGGGCGCGGAGGAGATCCCGGAGGCAGTCCCTGCCGTAGAGGTGCCGCCCTTCTTGAAGATGCCGCGCAGCTTGCTCCATACGGGCACGGGGCAGAGCCACCCGCAGAAGGCGCGCCCCAAAAGCAGGATGGCGGCCACGGCCAGCACGATGGAGATGACCGCCCGCGGCACGAGCATCTTGCTGGCGAGCATGGTGCCCAAGGCTCCAATCGGACAGATAAGTGAAATGGATTCCCAGCCGAAGGCCGACAGGGTGCCCGCGCTGACGTGAGCGGCGTAGGCCACGCCGGCGGCGCCCAGCAGGGCCAGGGGAATGATGATGCGAAGTTTCTGACTCATGACGACTCCTTAGGCCTCGCTCTCGGGAACGACGATGATGGCGCGCGAGGTGGCGCCGGTGGTGTAGGAGCCCTCTTTCTGGGACACGCACACGCTTTGGCAGGCACCGCACCCGTTGCAGTTGTCGGGCACGACGACGGGGCGGCCGTTCTCGTCCAGCTCGATGGCCTCGTAAGGGCACGCGTCGTAGCAGAACCGGCAGCCGTTGTTCTTGTCCCAGGCCAGGCACCATTCGCGAATGAGCACGGCCTTGCCGATGATGGTGGTTTCGGCGGTCGCGTCGGCGGGCAGCGCCAGCGCCTCGGTGGGGCAGGCCGCCACACACAGCGGAACCCCGTCGTTCTCATCGGCGCAGAAGTCGCACCAGCCGTCGTTGAAGTTCGTCGTGGGAGTGCGCACGGAGACGATGCCGTCTTCAATGTGGGCCGGACGCAGCGCGCCGCGCGGGCAGGCTTCCACGCAGCGCTCGCAGCGAATGCACGATGCCACAAGCCGGCTCTCGTCCTGGCCTCCGGGTGGCCGCACCTGGGCCTCCGCGGGCACCAGCTTCAAGCCGCCCATGGCCAGAAGCACGCCGGCTCCTCCCACGCCCAAGGCGAAGGTGCGCCGGGACATGCCCGCGCCTTCTCGTTTCTTCTCGTCTCCCATGTCTTCTCCTCTACTTAGAGGGCCGGCGCGACGGACGCGATCGGCCCGAACGCTAGTCCTCCGCGAGCAGCTCTTCCAGCACCTCGCGGTCGGTCTCTAGAAAGCCCTCCGTGAGGAAGGCGAGTCCCCGGTAGAAATCGGTCTTGGCGAACTTCTTCACCTCGGCGGTGAGCAGCGGCGCCCAGCTGTCCAGGTGCACGTCGAGGAAGTTGTACTGCGCGCGCACCCACGACGTTGCTGTGTCGGTATCGCCCTTGCAGAGCGCTTCTGCGGTGCGGTCGGAGAGAATTTGCAGGTACTCCAGCTCCAGCGCAATGTGATCCTCGCCCTCCTTCCAACTCTCCTGCTTGGAAAGCCCGGCGGCACGGTACAGCGCGAGCACCTCGTCGCGGGCGCTCTGCATGAGCAGGCGCTTCTCGCTGGAGTACACGCTTTCGAAGGGATAGGCCGCCGCATGGCCCGAATAGCCGTGGCCGAAGAAGGTGCGCATGTAATCGGCGGCCAGCTCGGTTAACGTGTTCTCCCAAATGCCGGAGAGGTAGGTGGCGATGAGGCGGTTGCCCGTATCGCCGGCGTCGGTGCCGGTCTCGATGGGCCACAGCGTGTCGTGCAGCTCGTCGAGTAGCTCGGCGTCCACTTCCTTGGCGTACAGGCGCGACAGCAGCCCGTAGGTGGCACTGCGGTGCTTGAACAGCTCGATCAGCTCGGACGGCGCGAGAGCCGTCTCTTCCAGAACTTCCTCAGTCATGGCTCCTCCTTACCAGTTCACGCCATCGGTGAGGGTGGGTACATTGGCGCACGTCACGTCGTCAACGGCGGGCACTTCGTAGTCGTCGACCACCTTGGCCAGCGCGCCGGCCAGCGCCGCACGGCCCGCATCGGTGGCGTGCCAGGCGCCGTCGGCCCAAACGAAGGCGCCGGCGCGCTCCAGGCTTTCCACGAAATGCTGCACGTAGAAGCGACGGTTCTCGGCGATGGCCGGATCGGTGTCGACGGCCACGGACATGAGTCCCATGCTGGTGCCCTCTTCGGTGTCGGCCATGAGCAGAATGCGCTTGTACACGGGGAGGAACTCGGGCTCCTTGGCGAAGAGGCGCTCGATGCGCGCGGCGGGGTCGTCCTCGGCGAGCACCGTGGCGCCCGCTTCGGTGGTCTGCCAGTACACCGGTGGCGGGGTGGTGGGGCGCCAGAAGGCACGGCCGTCCACTTCCACCATCTCGGGCGCGCGCACCTCGTCGGTGTAGGGCTCGCCGGCATCGGTTACGCGCGCAAGGCCGCCGGCCACTTCCAGCATGGTGCAGAAGTTAGAAGGCGTGTACACGGAGAACTTCCGGCCGCTGATGCGCTCGACGGCTTCCTTCATGGCGCTGGTTGCCATCGGCGCCTCGCAGGCGGCCAGGATGCCCAGCAGCGTGGCGCGGTGCGGGCGCATCTGGGACAGAAGCTCGCGGGTGCGCTCGTCGGCGGGGCGGGCGGCATAGGCCGGGTCATCGGTGCGCACCGAGTTCTCGATGACGGGCACGCGATCGGGGTCGGGGGGCAGAAACTCCGTGCGTCCTTCCACGTTGGGCAGGAAGATCTCGGAGGAGTCCAGCTCGGCGGGCTCATCGCTGACGGCCCAGGTGTCCAAGGTCGGGTCGAAGCTGAAGTTGAACGCGGACAAATCCGGTGTGCTCACGGGAGCTCCTTTCTAGTTCAGGCCGGCATCGCGCAGAAAGCGCTGGCTGGCGCCGGTGGTCGGCCGTGCCGCTCCCATCTCGCTGATGAAGTGCGTGGGAGTCAGACAGGCAAGGGAGACACCGTCGCGGGTGATCGTGCGGCGGTAGGGAAGGCGAATCTGATCGGCCAGGGCAACGTCCGCCTGAGCGAAATAGGAGAGCACCACATGGGGCCGATCGCCGGCGACAAGGCGGGCGAAGGCGGCGCGCTGCTCCTCTTGGGCCGCCCGGCTCGCTTTGTCGTCGCCTGTGGCCGCCGCCGTGGGCATAAGGCCCTCAGTGCAGCCGACAACGAACAGCCACTCGACGTTTCTCTTCGGGGCGCGGAAGTCGAAGATGACAGCGGCGCTACCGCTCGGCACTTCGCCGGCCTCTGCGATGCTGGCGCGCACGCCCATGACCTTGCAGGCCTGGGCCAGCTGTACGGCCCAGGTGCGGTTCGGCACGGAGAAGCCGATCTGATGGGGCAGCACGGCGTGATCGCGCAGCAGCACGGCGGCCCCTGCGGCAATGCCGCGCACCTCATCGGCGGGGCTTTCCCACTTCACGAGGGCGTGCACGCCACGCATCTCTTGGGGCTGCTGGGCCGCTGCGGACGCGTCGTTGCGCGAGACGGGCGAGTTGGCGGAAGCGTTCTCGGGTGCCATGGGTATCTCCGCTAGCCGACGAAAGCCGCTGCGACGGAATCGTAGGTGCGTGTTGCGCCATCGGCCCCGATGACGGCCCACAGGGTGTAATCGACGGGGAAGTCGAAGGGGTCTTCCTCTTCTTCCTCTTCGCGCTGGGGACGCGGCAGTGCCTCGGAGTCGGTGGGAGGCACGGCGGTGTTTTCGTAGCTCTTGGCGATGACGTCCTCGGCGAGAAGTTCCTCGCGGGTCTTCTCCGGCGCGGGTTCGGCTGCCTCGTCGGCAACGTCGCCGCTCGGCGCCTCCTCGTCGGTGTCGGGCTCTTCCAAAACCTCGGGATGCTCGGTTGCCCAGGCCTCCCAGGCGGCGTCGCGCTGAGCGTTCCATGATTCGGCGCAAGGCAGCTCCACGCGCACGGCCTCGGCGAAGGTGCCGTCGTTGCGCAGATTGCGAGCGGCGGTGACCCGTTCGGCTACGGCTTCGTCGACGGCGCCTGCGCCCTGGGGCCGCACCGCGACGGTGAAAGCTCCGGCGCCCAGTTCGATATCCAAGGTATCGAAGTGCACTTCCGGATAGCCGATCTTGCGCTGGCGATCGTTGAACACCTTCATGTTGTTGCCGATCTTGCGCAGCATGTTGCCGATCCAAGGCCCCACGATGGTTTCCCACCGCTCGTCGGCGCCTTCGTCGGCAGAGTTAAGATAAGAGTAGGTGCCCATGTTCACGATGAGACGCGCCGTGTTGCGCACGGGGGCGTCCTCCGCGCTTTCACACGCATGGGTGCGAATAACGGGCGTGCCGATGTGGGCGTAGCTCCGATTGATTTCGAGGATGGTCTGCTCGGCGGCGACGCGCTCATCCAAATCGAGCACGAGCGTCAGCGACGGTCTTAGCAGTGCCATGTTCCCTCCTTTTCTCTCGATTCCCCAATACGCCGAGAAGTTTAGGAGGGCTTTCATAGCCAGAATAATATGGTTCCTATGATTTCGCCTATGAAATGGCCTTTATGATGACGAAAACGCCAAGGGGGCTGCGCCCCGCGGCCTTTGTTCCGCAGCGGCTGGGACAAAGGCCGCGGGGCGCGGTTCCGGTCGATACGCAGAGAGGACGCAAGGGGGAATCATGGCGAGCATCGATACCATGCTGGGGCTCATCGGGAAGCTGGAAAGCCCGTACATCACCGTGCACCAGGAGCGGTGCGCGCTTGTTCGCAACCGTCACGCCGACTGCCTGCGCTGCGCTGAGTCCTGCGCGTCGGGCTGCATCTCCTACGACGGCGAGGTGCTCACCGTGTCGCCGGAGAAGTGCATCGGCTGCGGCACCTGCCTGACAAACTGTCCGGTGTACGCGCAGGATCACCGCGAGGAAGTGACCGCGCGCGGACGCAACCGGCATATCGGTGATCTGCTTGCCCTGCCGGGCAGTGAGAAGGCGGCCGGAGATATCGGTAAATGTCTACTATGCGGGCGTTGCAGCATGGTTTGCCCTCGCGGCATCCGCAACGACCTGATCGTGGCGACTCTGCGCCAACGGCTGGTCGCGCGCAATGGGCTGCCTTTTGCCAAGAACATCGCCTTTCGCAAGATCATGCAAGACCGCGCGATGATGGGCAGGTCGGTCCGCATGGCGGCCCGGCTTCAGAAATTCCTGCCCGGAGAGGCTTGTGTGGCGGTTGGAAACGCGGAGTGTGCGGCTGTTCCCACAGTGCGCCGTCTCCCCCTGTTTTTCTCCGCTCTGGCAAAGGGACGGCATTTCCCTGCTGTTGCAAATGTCTTTCTGTCCGAAACGCTGCCCGAATTCATTCCCACCGCTGGACATTTTGGTGTGTGCCGCCGCGTGGTCTACTTTTCCGGCTGTGCCACGGAGTTCGTGCTGCCCCGAACCGGGGAAGCTATCGTGCGCGTACTGACGGAAGCGGGCATG
>OGQN01000733.1_pt1 | contig 29374 bp, 29 predicted proteins | sample 1553231 | NCBI WGS metagenome assembly OGQN01 (sample SAMEA2579950, study PRJEB22360) | human gut metagenome | biome: human gut; feature: human-associated habitat; material: faeces | place: Denmark | collected 2008/2010 | reverse complement strand
ACGACCTTTGAAGAGGTGGCCCTTAGGGGGGGGGGGGGGGGAGCCGGTGATAGTCAGAGCGGCAAAGCTGTCTGCCGTATAGGCCGGTGTTTCATCCATGTAACAAACATCTTCACCCAGCTTAAAGCTCGCCAGCGCGTCACGAGGATAGGCACCCTTGCAGCATTGCTCCTCCGGCAGGCCGATGAAGTAGCGCTCCAGCAGATAGAGATACAGGTGCAGGCCGGTGGGCCGCTCCACGATGTTCTCGTCGATGTATTTGCCTTCTCCGTTTTCCGTGTGATAGCGGTAGTAGTCGGCCAAGTTATACCGGCCCAAGTCAAAGTAGGGGACGGTGATGGCCTTGTGGCACAGCACCGTGCCGTCGCGGCCTCGGATGGGCACGCCGTCGTTGGAGATGGTCACATACACCGTGACTTCCTTGGCGGGGGTCTCATCGTAGTTATACTGTGCGTCCAATCCGTGGGGAGCTTCCGTGACCGCGATGGTAAAGGTCGCTGTAAGCTCTTTGCCGTCCGAGCAGGTCGCCTTGACCTTCGGCGTATAGGTGCCAGGGTCTTTCTCTGATACATAGAGTGAGCCGTCCTTGACCTTGGTTTGGACGCTGAACTCCGCTGCGTTGGTCAGCGTGTAGGTCAGCGTATGGCCGTCCGTATCTTCAAAGACATCTGTCAGCTTGATCTCCAGCAGGCTGCCGGCCACCACCTCGCCGGTGGTGACTGCGCCCTCCTTCACTGCCACGCACAGATCAGCCGCCCATACCGTCATCGGCAGCGCGGACAGCAGCACTGTCAGTGCCAGCAGCAGAGATAGTATGCGTTTTCTCATATTTGTTTACCTCATTTATGCGTAGGTTACATCCAGCGCGCGTAGAGCGTCATGTTGCTGCGCACCGGGTCTTTCTGTGTATCCCAGGGCTTGGTGAGCGCCTGATCTGCATACCAGCCGCCGAACACTGCGCCGGGCTTCGTGGGCGTCATGACTTCGCCAATGACGCTGCCCCGCTTCACGGACACGGCCTCCAGTTCTGTGCCGCCGCTGGTCTCAAAGCGGACCTTCTTCTTGCCCAGCAGAGCCAGCAGAATCAGCAGCAGGGCCAGCAGGCCCACGCCACCGATGATCCACCAGGTGACGCTTCCTGCGGCGGCACCCTCGGCCCAGTTGGCGTAGAGGGTCATGTTGCCCTTAACGGTGTCCTTGTGGAAGTCCCACTTTTGGGTGCGGTCCAGGTCTCTGTACCACCCCTCCAGGTGGTAGCCCTCCCGGATGGGGTCCTCGGGCTTTTTCACCTTTTCACCGTACTGGACGGTCTGGGAGGGGACCTCCGTGCCGCCGTTGCTTTCAAAGGTAACGGTGCAGTCCGTGGTGACGATGACGGACACGCTATTATCCTTCACGGTGTATCCGGCCATGCCGTCCTGGGTGGAAACCAGGGTGTTGGTGGGGATAAGCTGCGACACACCCTTCGTGCCGATGACCTTCATCTGAAAGCTGCCGACTACCACCTCCGGCTCCCACGCCTCGCCGCCCTTAAAGGACACGAAGTTCAGATAGAAGGCCCGCCCGCCGGTACGGCGGCCTAAATCGCTCCAGCGGATGCCGGGGGCGGTCATGACGCTGCCGTCCACCAGCTGGAGGAAGGCGTCGTCGTACTCGATTTCCGTCTGCATACCGTACATATCGGCGCTTTCCTGGGCGTCGGTGCGCTTGAGCACCAGGGTCACGGTGATGGTCTCGCCAGTGGTGGCCCGCACCTCAGATGCACCGCCTACGGACAGGTCAAAATTGTAGCTGCGGCTCTCGTCTGTTTTGCTGCCTGTCTGCGAGGCAAAGGCTGCGGTGGGCAGCAGACACAGCAGCAGACACAGGGCTGCCAATAGTGTAAAAATGCGTTTTCTCATGCTGATCTCCTTCTCTCTCCGACCGGTTGGGCCGTTTTTTGCCCGGCCTGGCCGGTGCGAAGCCCCCAACGGGGGATAGCCTCCCCTCCCGCCGGGGAAGGGAGGCTGGCAGGACCTTACTTAAACTGATTCACGATGGCCACAGCGTCGGTGTGATCCACCACCTTAGTGGCGTTTACATCGGCCCGCAGGAACTTCTCCACGGAAACCTTGGTGAAGTCACTGTATGTGCCGTTATACATATCGTAGACCAGCTGCGCATCGTTGACATCCACCTTCCCGGTCCTATTCACATCGAAGCCCAGGGTGATGGTGACCACATTGTCTGCGGCAGAGATGGCGACCTTGGCGGCGGCCTCCTCCTGGGTCAGGGTCTGACCCTTGTCCACGATCACCAGCCATGCGTACTGATCCGTGCCGTAGGCATTGACCTTATACATGGTGTTGCCGTCATAGGTGAAGGCTTTGCCTCCCTCGGGGGTGCCCTTGACCGTTATGAGCATCATGGTCTTGTCATTCAGCTCCAGATATTTGGACACGGTCACTTCCTCCGCGCTGTGGGAGACCTTTTCCACCTTCACGACCAGGTTCCAGCTGTGGGCGTATACATACAGATCGTCGTTATAATTCACGGCCTCGACCACATATTTCCCATTGCCAAGGCTGCGCACGGTGGCGGGCCTCTTAGAAGCTGTGGAAGAGGCGAGGGGCTGATAGTAAGCCGTGACGGTGTAGTCGCAGCTCTCGCGCTGGTTCAGCGTGAAGTAGTAGGGCATATTCTTGCCCATAGAGCTTGCATTCCCAGAGGCTGCGTCCTCAGCGCCGTTGCCGGTGAACACGACCGGAATACCAGATTCTGTGTTGGCGGAGATCCATATTTCCACACCTCCAACGATTTCTTTTCCAGGGATCGTGTAGGTGAGGGTGCCATCGTCATTGGCAGTGGGGACCGCTAAGACTGTATGGACAAAGGGATCCCCGTTGTCTACACTGTAAATTACACGGTAGGAGTAGCCGGCCCTCGGGGTGACGACGAAGGAGTAGTCATTCAGATAGGTGACTGTCTCCGGGCCCTTGGTCACATCCTGCTCCACATCTTCGTCAATCCTGTATGTCACATCGTACTGCTTGGGGGTCTTGCCGGTGCAGGTGACCTCCACATTGCCGGAGATATTCTCGATAGTGTAGGTGTCATTTGCGCCGAAGGTCAAGCCCTTGGTGACGCTATCGCCCATCTTCACGGTGAAGGTGTAGGTATAGTGGCTGTCCACGGGCTTGAAGGTGAAGCTGCCGCCGTTGGGGACCAGGCGGGTCTCGTCAGAGGTGAACGCATCCGGCAGGGTCACGGTGAAGTTATTGGCTTTGACCACGGTGTCGGCGTCGGAAATGGTGGCCTCCGGAGCGTCAAAGTTGATGGAGTTGGCATCCAGATCAAATTTGGCGTTGGTCAGCTTCACGGTGGAGGTGGCAGTCGCCTTGGCGGTGAAGTCCAGAGCCAGTGCCTCGCCCAAGGACACGGCATCGCCGTAGCGGTGGACCCGAACGGTGCCGTTATTGTCCTCCACCGTCAGATTGGCGGCGTCACCGGTCTTGGTGTTCAGGGTCAAGGCTGCCGGGTCATAGGTAAAGGTCATGTCATAGGCGTTGAAGCCGGTGATGCCCTTTTCCCCGGAGGCGACGGTCACAGGGATACGCACTTGCTGGCCCGCAGCAACCTGCTGGTCAGCACCCATGGAAACAGTATAGCCGGTAGCTGTGGGGATAGGGCCAGCCCCATCAGGTGTAATAGTCACCTTAATCGGGTCGCTCTCGCCATGGTTAAACGCACCATCTTTGACATAAAGTGTTTCTTCATCCACCTCAATGCTTGAACGCGATATTCCTGTCGTACCGTTGAAAAAAAATGCCGTTTGGGCACCACTAATATTATCTAAAGAAGCAAAGGTAACGGAACAGATTTTACCCGCAACAATAGTTTCTTCATTGTCATCATTGTACTGTCTTATTCTAACAAGGGCTTGACTGTCGGCTCCATATGCGCCATTTTGAGTGGGGTTATCAAACCAAACGCTACCATCTATATCCGTACTTACGAATTGAAAGAGAGTAGCATCATACCTTAGAACAATATCAAGCGCTGTCATGTAATCCAAATCATGCGCAAGTGTATATGTTATAGTGAGTTTTTCTCCAGGTTTCACATTTGTCTTGTCGGCTGTGGATACAACAATAGGGCTGTCGCCCTCCGCCGCAAAAGCCGTTGTAACAAGGCTCAGTACCATGACCATCGCCAGCAGAAATGCGGTGATCTTCTTTATAGCTCTCATAGATCGTCGTTTCGCGCTCCGCCGCGGCGGCGGGCGCGCTTCCTCCTTCTTTTTTTGTTTTATCTATCTCAAACGCCGTGGGCGTGTCAAAAGGATCAAGGCGGCCCCGCCGCCGGTATCGAGCCGATGGGTATGCGATAAGAGAGGAGGTGGGAGGGGCGGCTTTTCCCCTCCCACCCTTATGGAAAGCTGACAGTCTCCGTTCAGACTGTCTCGGCTTGACAAGGGTTGGTGTCTTTTTCGGCAGCCGCTTTCTTTGCTTCGGCGGCTTCCCGCTCTGCGCGGCGCTTCACGGCCTTTTCGTGGGCCAGTTGGCCCTGCCGCAGGTTCTTCTCGATCTGCTTCTGGCGCTTCTTTTCCTTGCGCTCCGCCAGAAACAGCGGCTCCTGTATGGCCCGTTCCTTGCGGTAGCGGGCCGTGCCGTTCAGCTTCGCCTTCGTCCGCGTAGGCGGCAGACACGCTGCCCGCAGGGCTGCGTCCCAGCTTCCGAAGCGTTGTTCGATAAACGCGCCGCCGTCTACCTCGCAGGGGGCGGGACTGTGGCGCAGGGTACGGGCACACCGGACCAGATACTGGGCCAACTCCCGCAAGGGTGTCTCGGCGTGCTTTTCGGCAAAGGCCGCGTCCCGCGCCGCCAGCGCGTCCTTGGTGCGCTGGGCGATCTTCTGTTCGCGCCAGCTCTCAACATCAAAATGCTGGTTGGGGTTGAAATGGCTCATGGACATACTCCTCCCTATGGTGATGTGGCGGTAAGAAAAAACGCTGACGAATCTCGTCAGCGTACACTCCTACCCTCGTCACAACGAAGAAGCGCCGCTGCAAACAAGTTCTCCTTCGTGTAATTCTACTGCCCTCGCGCCACAAAACCGTTGTGTTCCAGCGGTTTCCCCGTACACGACCTACCTTCTCAGGACTCGCGTCCCAATGGCGGGTATTGCCCAGCGGCTCAAAGCCGTTTCGGTCGTTTCCTTGCGCTCACAGTGCCGTCCGCGGTGGGTTTGGTTACCCATGTTCCTTTAAGGCTGTACCCTGACGAAAAATCGTCTTTACAACGCGCAGCCACACGACGTCACAGAACTCAGCTGTATGAAATTCTCGGTTCTTTTGAACAGTTTTTTCGCAAAGTAACATACTTTGCGAAAAAGCGCGGAACGCCTTGCACTGCAAGGCATTCCAGATTTATGCCAGAAAAAAGTCGAAAATTAGAACTCGTTGTTGACACGGAAAAACGACTGGTATATACTGTTATTTGGTTGAAATTGGAAAGTTTTCGCAAAGTATGTTACTTTGCGAAAATTTTTGCGTTGACAATATGTTTTTTATCACATATAATATGCATAGAAAAAAAAGAAAACCGCCAAAACCCCGTCCCGCGAGATCGAACGGGCGAAGCGGTATCGGGCTGATTACGAAAGCAAGGAGGTATGACGCTATGGGAAAGAATTTTCGTGATACGCTGAACGAGCGAATGAAAGATCCCGCATTTCTGGCAGAGTGGAACGCGCAAGAGCCGGAGCGTCAGATTATGCGTGCGATTGCCGAAGGCCGCGAGGAAAAGGACATGACTCAAAAGCAGCTGGCAGAGATCACCGGCATCACGCAAGCTGACATCAGCCGTCTGGAAAGCGGCACAGCCAACCCCTCGCTGCGGACGCTCAAGCGTCTGGCCGCCGGTATGGGCATGGCTCTCAAGGTAGAGTTCGTCCCCATTCAACCATAAGCAAAAGAGGCAGGCATTTGCCTGTCTCTTTCACGTTATTCCCTTGAGAAAGCCTATCCCCTCCACGGCTCTGCGCTTGTAGTCCATAGACGAGTGAACGTACAGCCGAAGCGTGGTGCGGACATCGGCGTGGCCCAGCAGTTCGCTGACGCTTTTCACGTCCACCCCGCGCTCCACGCACCGTGTGGCGTAGCTATGCCGCAGGCAATGAAAATTCCGATACCGCACGCCGCAGCGCTCCAACAACACCTTATAGCGGTATTGCATCGCCCGCGGGTCAGGGACGATCTCCCCGCCGGTCAGCAGGTAGCTGTCCGGCTGCTTTGTCTCTGGCTTCAGCATCCGCAGCATCTCTTTCGGGATAGGTATCCAGCGTTCGGAATTTTCCGTTTTCGGTGGCTGCACCGTCAGGCACGTCCCACCGCCTATCTGCGCGATGCGCTCCACCGTCCGCTGGATGTGCAGCAGTCCCGCGCCGACGTCCACGTCCTGCCATTGCAGGCCGCACAGCTCTCCCAGCCGCAATCCGGTGTAGGCTGTCAGCAGCACCCCCAGTCCCGTCCTGTCCGGACGGCGCAGAATGACCTGCCCCATCTGCTTCAGCTCCGGCTCGGTGAACACCTCCACGGCCTTCTGCCGCACCTTCGGCAGCGTCACATCCTCGCCGTAGCCCACACCGGCCATGCCCACGATCCGCAGCAGAAGGCCACCGATTTCTCGCACCAGCTTGGGCGAATAGTCCTCCTGTAACTGCTGGATGAAGTCGTTGATCTCCGCCGCCGTCAGTTCCGCTGCCACGCACTCGCCCAGCGCCGGCAGGATGTGGCATTGGATGTTGCGGCGGTAGCACGCCAGCGTGGAGGGCTTTACGCTCCCAACCATATCCTCTAAAAAGATAGCGGATAGCCGTTCCACCGTGGCGTCCCTGCGGACGTATTTCCTGCGTTCTCCCATTTTTTCAAGCACCTTTCCGTCCCCCATAGGTGCCCTGACTTCATGCAAAAAGCGCCGGCAAATGCCGACGCTTCTCTCGTGTAAACGGGCGCGAAGCCCCCGTTCATGCAACTCGGTTTCAGGCGCTTGCATTTGTGACGCTTACCGGCGCGACCTGACTTATCTCCTGCCTCAGAGGAGCCTCACAGTGACCTGTTCGCGGGGACTTTGACCCACATTCCAACTTTCACCGAAACGCCGCAGCGTTTCAGACCGGTAAGCCTATTCACTTTTCGGGGGCTACGGGTGCTATTATGATGAAGACCCCGCCGTTTTGCAAGAGGGTATTTGTTTCGCGGAGCGATATATTTCCGAGGGATATTTTGTGTGTTCCTGCGAAGCCTTACGAGAACTGCGTTCTTGTCTGCGCTGCATTACGAGTTCTCATGCTTTCGCCGCGAAAGTTGAACGTTTATGTATTCCCGTTCTCCGCTACCCACGTCCGCACATAGTCCACGAACAGACGGGTGGAGTTGGAAAGTGCCTTCTTGTCCTTGACGCCGATGCCGATGGTACGGTAGAAATGCAGGGGCGCATGACAGACCTTGATGGGCGTGGGGCTGTGGCGCACCATCAGCTCCGGCAGCAGGCTGATGCCCAACCCCTCCGACACCATGGCGAGGATGGTCCGATCCTCCCGGGCGATGTACTTCACGTTGGGCCGAATGCCCATCTCGTCAAACGCCGCCATGATCTCGTAGTCGTCGCCCTCCTCCAGCTGGATGAAGGGTTCCTCTGCCAGCGCAGACACGGGGAACGGGTCGCGATCAGCGTAGGGGTGGTCACAGGGGACGATGACCTGCAATTCATCACGGTGCAGAGCGTAGGTCTGCAAGCGCTTCACCGACGGCAGCCGCAGGAAACCGCAGTCCACCGTGCCGTTGACGATCCAGTCCTCGATCTGGTCATAGAAATCGCCGGTAACGACTTCAAACTCGATGTTGGGATATACCTTCCCGAAGCTCTTGAGGATACGGGGCAGCCACTGGGCAGATACGCTGGAGAAGGTGGCGATCTTCACAAGGCCGCTGTCCATATCCTTCAGTCCCTCCACCGTCTGCATCAGGGAGTGGTGGGCGGCGCACAGCTTTTCGATTTTGGGCAGCACCGCACGGCCGTCCGCCGTCAGCACCACGCCGCCGCGGTTACGGCTCAACAGCTTCACGCCCAGCTCGTTTTCCAGCGAGTTGATGGCGTGGCTGATGCCGGACTGGGTGAAGTTCATGGCCTCCGCCGCCTTGGAGAAGCTGCCGCAAGAAACAGTTTTCAGAAAGACCTGATATTTGGAAATACTCATGACGCACCTCGTTTCGAGGAGCATTATACTATACAAGTCCTCATGTTTTCAAGAACAAAGATGCGCTTCACAAATCTTTTTCGACCTGCTATGATAAGGCCATGGTTCAGCCAACCATACTTTTTCTTTTCCATGAGGATTTACCTCAAAATAGCACCGGCAGCGTGTGGGTAACGCCGCCGGTGTTGTTTTTATTCATTCAGCTTTTCTTCCTCGTCGTGGACGAACATAATGAGGAAGCTGACGGTCAGCAGCCCGCAGGACAGCCAGATCGTCCCCGCGCCCCAATGGAGCGTGGCGATGCTGCCGACGCCCGCGCCCAGCGCGAACAGCAGCACCACGCCGAAATACGTCAGCGCCTTGTGGAGTATTTCCTTATCCCTCGTATGGAAGTAGGCGCACAGCGCCTCCGTTCCGCTGCGCATATTGCCAATGCACATGGTGCTGGCGTAGGCGTGGCCCCGCACCTTGCGGAAGGTCTGCACCTGCATGGCGCACACGAAGGACACCACGGCGTTGGCGGTGGTGTTCAGCGTTTCCGGCAGGAAGCCCACCGCCGCCAGCAGCACGATCTCCGCCAGAATAATAAGCTGTCGCCAGTGTACCTTCTCCATCCGCTTGAAGTGCCGGTGGACGCACTCCGCGATGTAGATACCCAGCAGGAACGCCAGCACGGGGACTAAGTATCGCAGCGCCTGTCCCCAGTCTCCCTCGAATAGATGCGTACTCAGCAGCACGATATTGCCAGTCTGGGCGTTGGCAAACACCTTGCCCCGGCAGCAGTAGGTATAGGCGTCCTGCAGGCCGCCAGATAGGATGATGAAAAAGGCTGTCAGCATGGAATCGGACATCTGCCCGTGATGCTTTTGCAGGAAAGTCATGTGCGATGCCGCCTCACTTTGCCACCGGTGCGTCCGGCCAGTAGATGACGTAGCACTCCTGCATCTCACCCATATAGAAGAAGATGTTTTCGCCCATCTCGATGTGCTCGCCGAAGGTCAGATCAGGCACGAACAGCCGTCCGCTGGTGCGCTTGGGCCCCTTGATGGTAAAGCCCTCCGCTGTGGGGTGCTGCCGCAGCTCGTTGGCCGCTTCCTCCAGTCCGGGGAAGTGCAGCGTCCGTTCCAGCTCTGCCAGCTGTGTCGCGCCGTTGATATAGACCAGGTGATTTTCGTCCTTGAACTAGTTGATACGCATGATACGTCCTCCTTGGTGGTGATGGGGATAGTATAGCACGGCGCATAGGTTTTGTCACTCAGAGAAACAGTCAACGGTAATGGCCGCATTGCAGTCTCTTGCTCATCATCCTATCCCAGCACCACGCTCCGAAATCTCTTGTCACTCTATACATACAACTAACACACCTCATTTCTTCCTTGACTTCGCCGTTCGGCCTATATTATACTGTCACTAGAGCAATAACGCCGTTCGGCTTATTTTTGACCATGCTTGAAAAAAATAAGCCGTACGGAGAAACGAGGTCACTATGCGTATCTACGATGCCGCAGATTTTGGCGCGGCGATCCGTCAGCGCCGGAAATCACTGCATTACACGCAGGTCTATGTGGCGGAGGCCACAGGACTCAGCGTCAGCTTTATCTCTGATGTAGAACGGGGAAAACCCACTGCCGAGCTGGGCAAGGTACTCTCGCTTGCCAACCTGCTGGGGTTGGACTGCGAAATGAAAGCGCGGGGTGAGTAAATGACATATACCGTTATCATTGAAAAAAACGGCGTGTCTGTACCGGTAGGACATATAGCAAACAGTGGCTTCGCTTACGACAATGCTTATCTGGATGGTGAGGCCGCACGACCGATTTCTGTCAGCTTACCGCTGCAGAAAGAAGCATTTTCGCCTCAGCGAACAAAGTGCTTCTTTGACGGTCTGCTGCCGGAAGGCTTCACCAGAAGAACAGTTGCACAGCGGATGCACGTCAGCGAGGATGATTATCTTTCTATTCTTGCAGGGCTGGGCAAAGAGTGCCTTGGTGCTATCCAGATCGTTGGCGAGCCGGACAATACCCCAGCACATTACCAAAAGTTAACTTTGCCGGAGGTTCAGGCTCTGGCAGCAGAGGGAGCTACTCAATCTGCCAAGTTGGTGACGGAGTCCCACCTGTCCCTTACCGGTGCCTCAGGCAAGGTGGGACTATACTATGACGCCGCCAACAATGCGTGGTATCAGCCCTTTGGCACCGCACCCAGTACGCATATCGTCAAGCAAAGTCATGTGCGTTTGAGCGGCATTGTGGTCAACGAGCTATTGTGCCTGCATACCGCGAAAAAATGTGGCATTGATGTGCCGGATTGCTTTATTCTGGACACCGGCGGCGTAGCGGATGAAAACATCCTGTTTGCTACCGCCCGCTATGACCGACCTTTCGTCGCAGAGAGCCGTATGATCGACGGCCTGCCCCGTCCCCAGCGGCTTCATCAGGAGGACTTCGCACAGGCCCTGGGCATCCCTGCCGCAGAGAAATACGAGCCGACTGACGGTATGTATCTCAAGAATGCTTTTGCCCTTCTAAAGCATCGGTCGGCAAACCCATTGGAGGATCAGTTGAAGCTCTGGGATCTGACGGTATTCAACTTTCTTATCGGCAACACCGACAATCACCTCAAGAATCTCTCGCTCCTCTACGACGCCTCGCTTGCCTCCGCCCGGCTGGCTCCAGCCTACGATGTGATCAGTACCACCGTCTACTCCGGCAGCACCCGCGATCTTTCCATGCGTATCGGCGATGCCGTTACCGTTGACGATGTTTCCGAAAGCTCCTTCCGCATGGCCGCCCGTGAAGTCGGCATTGGTGAAAAGCTGGCAATAAAGCGTTTCTCCGCCATGGCACAGCAATTTGAATCGGCGCTTGCTTCCACGGCAGAGGAACTCACCGGAAAAGGTTTTACAAATGCCACACAGCTCCGTGAGCAAATTCTGCTGACCAGCGGATACCGTCATATAGACAAATAGGTTTTCGATAGTCATCTGCGGCCAACACATATTTTAACTCGTCTCAAGATATGAGAAGGCAGGGACGCAATTGCGTTCCTGCCTCTTTTTAGGTTATTCTATTACGCAGACGGCACAGCTTTTTTCGTAAATCAGCATCATTCAGGAAACCTGCGCCGCCGCGCCATGTCGTGCGGCGGCTTTTGCTGCGCCTGACGGGATTTCTGACGGCGCAAGGTCTGCGTTTCCGCAGATGGGCAGGAAGCAGATGCTCTGCACCGCCTGCTGCTTATGCCGCAGGGAGACATGGACATAGGTTTGCAGCGTGATCCGCACGTCGCTGTGGCCCAGCATCTCGCTAACGCTTTTGACATCCACATTCTGCTCGATGCAGCGTGTGGCGTAGGTGTGCCGCAGGGCATGGAAATTTCGATACGGGACGCCCGCTCGTTTCAACAGCAACCTATATCGGTTCTGCATAGTACGCGGTTCCAGCGGATCGCCGGAGCTTGTCAGCAGGCAGAAACTGCCCGCGTTCTCGGGTCTGTGCGCTGCCAGCAGGGACAGGATATCAGTTGGCAGCGGTATTCTCCGCAGCGACGATTCGCTCTTGGGCGGCTGCACAATGAGTCTTGTGCAGCCTTTCTCATAGATCCGCTGTACCTCCCGCTCCACCCGCAGAAAGCCCGCATGGAGGTCGATATCCGACCATCGCAGCGCACACAACTCTCCCAGACGAAGGCCGCTGTTCAGCGTCAGTAGAATGCCAAGACCGGTCAGGTCAGGCTCGTTTACGATATGATGCGCCAGCCGCAGGATCTCCGGCTCGGTGAATATCTCCACCTGCCGCTTCCTGTACGCCGGCAGTTCGGCGTTCAGGCCCGTGCAGAAGCACCCGTGCTTGGACGCCTTCCGCAGAATGGCCCGCAGCAATACGCCAACGTCCCGTGTACTTTTGGCCGACAGACCCTGTTCCTGGAGCTTCCGGTAAAAATCCGCTACCCGCTGCTCCGTCAGCGCATGCAGCGGCGCAGCGCCCAGCTGCGGCTGGATATACTGCCGTACCACATACCGATACCGGCTGACAGTGGACTCCTTCAGCTTCCGTTTCTGTTCCCGTTCCACGAAAAATAGCTCCACAGCCTCCGGCAATGTCATGTTATTGCTTGGCGTGATCTCACGGGGCAGCTCCCGCAGACGCTGCCGCCGTTTTTCCCGACAGGCGCTGTAAGTGGCGGCATAGACGTAGCCGTACTGTGCCCGTCCCTCCGGCGTCCGACCGCGGATATAGCGGCCCTCCCAACGGCCATCTCCGCGCTTATAGATGTTCTCCCCTCTGCGTGCCATTTCTTACTCCTCCTGACGCGATTTTTGACGGCGAACACCCTTTTTATCATCCATCATCGCGGAAAAGCTCGGCGGATAAACCGACCATTTTGACAGCCAAAGACCATTTTCGTCCGGGCAACGATGCCATACTTGACTTCCCGTGCCGCAAATGCTATGGTTTTACCATAGCCGGTGGCGAAAAATGCTTTCCTAAATGATGCTGATTTACGAAGGGTGTCGCTCCATCTGGCTGAGTTTATTATGCCCAGGAGGGACATAAAAATGCCACAGGTCAACGGGGATAACCTACTGCACCAGCAGCTTGTCAAGCGCACCATCGAAGCCCTGCAAGCGCAGGACGAAGCTTTTGCGATAGAATATGAAACCGCCAGCGACGCCGATCTCATCGACTATGTACGCCAATGTGTCGATGCGTCCTATACGCCGGCGCCCTGCGAGGTCGTGGGTGGTGCGTACATCGCCCAGCGTTTCGGCAACTGGTCTGCGGCACTGAGAGCCGCAGGACTTTCCTCGCAGTACAAGCCGCCGCGGGAACATCACTATCCCCGCTACGAGCAGGAGTACCAGCGTCAGGAAGAACAACTTATACAGGAACGAAAAGCAAAACGGCAGGCCAAGGCCGACCTCATCGCCCAACGCAAGAACCGCGACAAGGCCCGCGCCGCTGCCAACGCCGCGAAAAAGAATGAGAAAAAATGACGGATGTATCGACCGATACACCCGTCATTTTTCGTTGTCACTTGGTGAGCAGACCACCCACCAGTGCAAAGTAGTCCGGCGCTTTGCCATCCCTGCCCCACAGCATAGGCAGATGGAAGTAGTGCTGCAAACAGCCCTCCACATCGCCGCCCAGCGCCTCGATGGAGTAGCGCAGCAGCTCCGGTCTGCTGCAAGGACGTCCCTGTGCCTTTTCGCACACCTCGCACTGGTCGCAGGTGCCCGCCAGCAGCATTTGGCTCCCCGGCGTTTCCCTCTCCCACCGCTGAAGCTCTTGCCGGTACAGACGCTTTTCCTGCTTCAACGCCGCCACCGCTTCATCCAACGGCTGCTCCGGCACATCAGCCTGTAAAATGCGGGCATACAGCCGTAGTCCCCTGTAGCTCCGCCAGATGGTCATGGGATCAAAATCGAAAGGCGGGCACGTCCAGCGGGTATTGTAGCTGCCGCACTGCTGGCAGAAAGGCAGGAACTTCTCCACATGGACAAAGTGCGTCACGAAATCCTCTGCACTTGTTTCCGCCGTCATTTCGCGGACATGGTATTGGAACGCCATCTCAGACACCTCCTCGGCTCGGTGCCGCAGCATACGGCAGTGCTTTGTCGCGTCAAGGATCTATTTCATTGCGCCCGTCTTGCCAGTGTCTGCGTATGCAGAAGGGCATCCATCAGCATCCGCCCGTCCTCGCGGTCATTCCACCAATATGGGCGGAGGAATAACAGGGCGTTCTCCAGCCAAACGTAGTCGTCCCTGGTCAGCACACGGCTTTGGAGTCCCTCGCTGATCCGGGTATACGATTCCCTGACCTTTTCACTGGCGTGTTCCCGCACCAGGTAGGCGTTGAGCAGACCAGTAATTACAGATACTTCTTCGTCGGTATAGAACATGACTATCCTCCCTGTAGACAAACACACAGGCCAGAGTATAGCACATTTACTCTACATCTACAAGGGTCGTATTCAGCCTGCCTTACCCGTGCAGCGTTTATCGGAGGCTATCATCTCGCGTCATGGGCAGCGGAGATCTGTTTTGTGGTCAGTTCTGTCGGATGCAGCAGCACCAGCGACTTGTGCTGCCCCTCTGCGTAGGCCAACGCTCTATCCTCCGCACTGCTTGTGGCCGGTATGTCCGTATCGTAGACGCACAGCACCACATCGGCGAGGTCGATGATCTTCTTGTAGGCTTGGAGCTGCGCGCCCGGTGCGCCAGCTTCGCACACAGCAGACAGGTAGGTGCAGGCGGTCAGCATATCGAAGTACCGTTCCCGCAGATAGGGTGCCCATTTTGTAGCTTGCTCCTCATGAGGCGTGTAGCAAATGAGCATCAGGTCATGGTCGGTCGTTGCCCGCAGACCGTTGACGATCTCAGCGGCGTACAGTCCCACACCACAGTCACAGGCCACAAGGAACTGCGACACACCATTCTGGCGCAGCACCATGATCTGCTGCGCCAGTTCCATCTTCATTTTGCCGCAGGACTCATCTTCTTCATCGAAGCCCCACGGAAAGCGCATAGGATGCTGCCCGATAATCGCACAACGTATCGGTTTGTCCATTTCCATCGTTCACCTTGTCTGCAACAATATATCTTTGTCTTATTAGGAAAGCATTTGATTGTTTTAGATTATACTATTGTCACCATCTCGTGTCAAACGCTTTCTATTTCAGACAGAAAGTGGCGTGGAGAAACAGTATAATTTACCCATACCACGAAAGGCAAGGACATTCCGCATGAGTAAAACTGTTTCGTTCAAAAACAATGACCGCTTTATCCAAATCGGCATTGCCATCGTCACCCTCCGCAAGCTGCGTGGAATGTCGCAGGAAAAGCTGGCGGAGAAAGCTGGTATCAGCCGTTCACTTCTGAGCGTCATCGAAGCGCCCGGAACGGCACACAACTTCACGCTGGATGTGTTCTTCGATATTGCGGATGCACTGGAAGTTGATCCTGCCGATCTCATCAGCGCGTCTATGATCCCCGACAAGATGCTCAAAGGACGGAAGTCTTAAACATGAAAAAAGCAGGGCAGGGGAGTTCCCCCCTGCCCGCTATTCATCCTCATACCACACCGGCCTCGCGGCTGTCTCGAAACCGTCGCGGTGGGAGATCGCCACGCCGCCTGTGCCGGAGGCGCAATGCACCACCAGCAGGCGGCCCAGCCAGTCGCGGCCTGCGGCGATGCCGACGTGTTCATCCTCCGGATAGAACAGCAAGTCTCCCGGCTGCACTTCGTCCCACTCTATGTCCACGCAGTCGGCGTGCTGCTCCATAGCTCCGCCGCCCTGCCCGATCACATACTCGCCGCCGCTGGCGTTGTAAAACGCCCAATCCACGAAGCCGGAACAGTCAAGGCCGTAGGGCTGCTCCGTGCCGGTGGTGTCGCTGCCCTCGGCTGTGACCTCCGTCAGCTCGCCCCAGCGGTCGTCCCAGCCCAGCACCAGCGATTTGCCGCCCCAAAAGTAGTCCACCTTGTCTACCAGCGCCAGCGCGTATGTCACCACCATGCGCCGTTCCATGGAGAGATCGTCCGGCAGGCGCTCCCACACCTCCATGGCTTCGCCGGTGGGCTCCATGGTGTGACTGTCCGCGAGAACACCAGCCGGTGACAGCGCCGCCGCAACCGCGATTACCGGCAAGGCCAGCAGCAGAAACAGCACCACACCGCCGCCCGCTGCGGCTATCGCCTCAATACCGGCGCGGACGACCTTGCCTGCCGCCCGTGCCATCTGCTCCAGCTGCTGTCCCGCTTTGCGGGCGGCGGCTTTCGCCTGCTGGAGCATCTGCCGCTGGGCGGCGCGTTGGGTGTGCTGCTTTGCTCGCTGCTGGGCGGCGGTCATAGTGGATGCAGGTATTTTCTGTACTGCCGTAGGTTGCTCTGTTCCCCGCCACATATCCCGTTGCCGCACCTGTGCCGCCGTTGTCTCCTGTCGCTGCCGTACCTTTTGGGTACGGTATTTGTGCAGGACGTACTTCCGCTGAAGCTGCTGCGTAGCGCGGAAAGTCAGACGGGCGGTATCCGCCGCCCCCTGCTTCACCTGCTCCGTGGCAAACTCCACCGGCTGACGCTGGTGCTGGGTCTGCCGTTCCTGCTTCTGCTGGGCATAGTGCCGCTGCAAGATACGCACCGCCGTGCGGGGCATGGCGTTTTTCTGCCGTGTTTTCGGCTGTTCCATGGCGGCACGGGTCTTAACGTCACGCATTTTGCTCCCCCGGCTTGGTGGTCATCAGGCGGTACAGCTCTGTGTCGCGGGGCAGCTCGTTGATGAAAGGCACAAGACAAGAGCCCACCTTGATCAGCCCGTGGCCTGCCGGGGCGTCACTGACGTAATCCATCTGCGCGTCGCTGGCATCCAGCAGCTTGGCCAGCTCCGCACGGTCGGTGGGTGCCTGGTTCAGCAGTACCAAGAACTCGCTGTTGGCGAACATCAGCCGCGCCGTGTCGGACAGCAGACATTCCTCCACATTCTGCGTAATGCCGGTGAGGGTGGCGTAGTATTTACGGAACCGCTTCCAGCATTTGTAAAGAAATTCACTGGAATAGTTGTTGATGGCGCTCTTACCGCCAACGCCGGGGCTGGCGAAGAACAGATAGATCTCGTCAATGTAGACGTGGGTATACCTCCCCTGCTGTCGGTTGCGAATGACGCGGCTGAGGATGCTGTCCAGCATCACCAGCAGGCCGATGGGCTTGAGGTTTTCACCCAAGTCCTGAATGTCGTAGCAGATGATGCGGTTGCGGGTGTCGATATTGGTCTGGTGGGCGAACACGTTGAGGCTGCCGGTGGTGAACAGTTCCAACGCCAGCGCGATCTCATGGGCGACAGGCTCCTTCTGCCGCATGAGGTCGTCATAGAGGTCTTTCAGCGTGGGCGGGTCGCCCTCGTATTTACGGATGTACTTGCGGTAGATGTTGGCGGTGCAGCGGTCAATGATGGACTTCTCCTTTGCGCCGATCTCGCCCGCGCCCATGAGCTGTTCGCACAGGGACATGATAAACTCGCTTTTCAGCACCAGCGGATTGCGCCCGTCGCCATACTCCTTGGAGATGTCCAGTGCGTTGACATAGCTGCCGTTGGAGGCGGAGATGGTGATGACCTCGCCGCCTAGGGCGCGGATCAGAGGGCCATACTCCCGCTCGGGGTCTACCACAATAATATCGTGGTTGGTATTCAGCCCCACAAAGCCAATCTCCTGCTTGGCCATCATAGATTTGCCGCTGCCGGATACGCCCATATAAAGGCCGTGTCCGTTGAGCATCGCGTCGCGGTTGCAGATGATAAGGTTGCGGGACACGGCGTTGACGCCGTAGTACAGGCCGCCGGTGTCCATGATCTCCTGCGTCTTAAAGGGCAGCAGCACGGCGGTGCTCTCCGTGGTCAGCGTCCGCATAGCATCGATACGCCGCAGGCCGTAGGGCAGCACCGTGTTCAGCGCGTCCTCCTGCTGGTGCTTCATAGTGGCAAACTGGCAGCCGTGGGAGCGGCCAATGGCGGACAGAGCCTCCGTGTCCTGCTCCAACTGCTCCTCGCTGTCGGCAAGGTGAGTCAGCGTGACCAGCGCGTACATCATCCGTTGGTCGCGGGCGGTGAGGTCGTCTAAGAACTCCCGCGTCTCCTTCCGCATTTGCTCCAGATCATAGGGAATGTTGGCAGAGAAATTGTTGTGGTGGTTCTGCCGCTGCTGCCAGCGGGTAATGTCGCTCTCCACTGCCATGATGCGCCGGTGCATCTCCGATACAGCCTCATCGGTAGCCACCGGCACAATGTCGATGGACAGCATCATGTTCCGGGGGTAGTCCATCAGCTCGGTGATCATAGTGTCCTTGATAAAGCTGGCGTACTCCCGCAGGAACAGGGTGCGGCCCACGCGCTCGTCCACGGCGTAGTGATCGGGGAAGAATTGCAGCGTTTCCGGCGCGATGGCGTCGCGGAAGTCGTGGCCGCGCCGCTGGGCGGTTTGCAGGTCGAAGGCGAAGGCCGATTCCTGCCCCACGCGGAAGAAGTCATGGAACAGGCGCAGACGCTCGTTGAGGGTGATTTCCCGTATGCCGGAATCCATACGACCGAGGCCAGCGGTCAGGTCAGTTCCCACGCGGGCGAAGAAGGTGCGAGCCTCCTCGATACTGTGCTTGGCAACGGACACGGTGATGTACTTCTCCTGCACCAGATTGTTGCTGCCGCTGGCCTTATCCAGCAGAATGTCGTTGTACTCGCGGCGCATATAGTCGCGGCCATCCTGCCGGTAGGCCATCAGGAGATTCCTACTGAACTCCTGCCGGTTGAGTTGGCGGTTCACCAGTGTCAGCTTTATGCCCGCGTCGATAGGCAGGCTGTTGAGAACGCCGCAGTAGCCCAGAAACAGCTCCATTTGCTTTTCCGGCGAGGCTACGGCGTAATTGACATCAAAAAAGCGCCAGGTCTTGGAAAACCTGCCGCTTACCTGAAAGATACCGTCTTTATAGATGCGCTTGATGGGGATGGACTGTTGCACGCTGCGTGGGATGCGAAAGGCGTCCCGCTCCGTGCTGCGGCCCTTGAATAGTTTTCTCACTTCTTGTCCTCCTTCTCCCAAAGGTCGTATAGGTAATTCTCGCTGTGCCACAGCCGCCGACCGGCCAGCAGGAAATTGGTCTTGCACCATGCCCACAGGAATTGCTCCAGCGTCAGGCCGTTGTAGTGGAAGAAGCCAGCCGCCGCCATAGGTGCAGCACCCACGATGCACAGCCAGCCCAGCGTCTCGCGGTCTAACACGCCCCGCAGGGCGAAGTACAGCCCCACCGCCGTACCAACCGCCAGCAGCGAACAAATAAGCTGCCGCGCTGTCAGGCCAAAGTAGACAGTCTCCTTGTAGCTGCGTATTTCTTTGTTGATTTTGATTTCCATGTGTTTCCTCCTTTTGGGCAAAAGAAAAGCACCGGAAACCGGTGCTTTTCTTCGTTGTTACCTTAATGAGTAAGATGTTGTCAGAGTGCAAACTCATATAAAAGGAATTTCCTCGGTATTCCGATGTCCACATATGTGATTTCGACAGTATCTACATAGGCAAATCCAAACGACATATACATTTTCTGTGGAATATCATTTCCCTCTATGCAGTCAAGGCGAATGGATTTCAGCCCTCTTTCTCTTGCGGTATCGATTGCGTGCTGCACCAATTGCTTGGAATACCCGCGACCGCCATATTCGGGAAGCACTCGCAGAGCATGGAGAACGACCATCTCTTTGTCTTCCGCATCTGTCAGCCATCGAACTGTGTGGTAAGCCTCGTCGCAGTCATGATTCATGATATACGCGGCAACGATTTGGCCATCTTCTATGCCGATAAACTGATCCTTCTCTGCAATCGCATTTTTGACCATTTCGTCCGAGGGGAAGCCTCCCTTATCGCCTTCCGGCAGAAAGTCCTTTTCTCCCAGAACCTCACACATACGGTCATAAAACTGCCGTAGTTCCCAAAAATCTTTTTCCTCCGCACATCTGATTAACACGATGACAAGCCCTTTCGTATATCAATTTGCTTTTCTCTAATTGTACTACTCAGCAGAATCGTTTGCAACCCAAAGATACGGTGCCTTTCCTGCTAATACCAAGGCAGAAATTAGCAAGAAAGTATAGGGCGATATTTTCTCACATCCCAAACATCTCCCGCACCACACGGTCGGCGCCCTTGACCAATCCTACCAGCACCAGCATATTGAAGATCACCTCGCCCAGATAGCCCCACACCTGCGTGACTACCGAGCCGCCGCCCAGCACTACCGTGTCGCTGGCGGCGAAGGCCGAGAACACGATGCAGGCCAGCACGATCACCGCGCCCTCCAGACACACACCCATATAGCTTTTGAGAAAGGCACGTCCCATCCGGGACGTGCCTTCTCCCGCAAAGGACGCCAGCGCCACCGGCGACAGCGCGGCATATAAATAGAGCTTAAAAAACCGGCCATACACGGTGAGGATCATCAAAAACGCCAGCACCGTAATGACCAGACAGCCCAGCAGCGTTACCAGCCACAGCGGGATGCTGGCGAGGAAGCCCACGTCCTCAATGGCCGCTGCTATCTCCGCAGGCAGCGACACAGCCGCTCCGTCGATACCGCCCACGCTGCCGGCAGCGGCGGAGATGATACCGGCGCAGACCGCAAAGATGTCCACCATCAGGTCGATGCCGTAGGTAACAGCCAGCTTCGCCATGACGAAGTAGATAAAATGCCGCAGGACGTGTTCAGGCCGCTGAAAATCCCGGAAGCTGGCGCTGCTGCGGAAGATACCGATGGCCAGAAACAGCACCAACAGGCCGTAACCAATGCCCTGCATGGCTCCGTTGACGGTCTGGATCGTCTGCCAGATAGTGCCGCCCTTGAACGCTTGCGGCGATTGGGTCAGCAGCGACCACATCTCCGTCAGCTTGTCATTCCATACGCTGAAAGCATAGTTGAGATTGTCAATGATCCAGTTGTTGTCCATACCTTACACCGCGCCGATCAGCGTCAGGATCTCCTTGGCGAAGGTAATAAGCAAGCCACCAAACAGACACAGCAGGCCCTGCGTCCGCTGGCTGGCGTCGTGGCTCTGGATGCTCATGCCCACCTGCACAATGCCCCAGCCGAGAATGATGATGCCAATGGCCTTGATGACCGAAAAGATGAAGTCGGACAGGTTATTAACGATGGTCAGCGGATCACCGCCAGTTGCGTAGACCGGCACAAGACAGCAGAGAGTAAGTCCTGCGCCTGCACATACGGCTCTTACAATGGTGTTAGGTTCCTTCAATTTCATATTCGTCCTCCAAAAATGTATAGTCGTCCAATGTGTGGAATTCGTAAGGCAGGTCGGGCAGCGTGTAGTCCGGCACAGGCGGGTTATGGATGTAAGGCTTCGCCCGACCGTCCGCCGTGCGGCGCACATTGGGGTGCTTTTTGATGTCATACTTCTTATCCCGCACCGGCTTTTCGCCGCGAATGAACAGCAGCGCATCATTGGTGGGCAGCATCCGTATTTCGTCAGGGGTCATCAGATCGCGTCCGGTCTGTTGGAAATTCATGGAGCTTGACCCGCTGCGTCCCTTCGTCTGTCCGCGTGTGCGGGTATGTACCGTTTCCTTTCCCAGCAGCTTCGACACAAATTCCAGTGATGTAGGCTCGTTGCCGCCGCCGAGAAACAGGAGAGTATCACAGTTGCCGATGATACCCTCCCACTCGTCCTTATACAGTGCCTTTATGCTCTGAATATTCTGCACGATGATGTTGATGCCGATATTATAGCTGCGGCAGGTAGCCAACACCTTGGGATAGCTGTCCGGCTGGGCAACGTTGGCCCACTCGTCCTGTATCACGCGGACAGGCACAGGCAGCCGCCCGTTATACCGCTCATCCGCCCGCAGATAGAGCTGTTGAAAGCACTGGGTCAGCAGCATACTGACCAGATAGTTCATGCTGCCATCGTTGACGGGAATAACGCAAAAGATGGCGCGCTTACGCTCACCCAGTGAAGCAAAATCCATCTCATCGGTCTGCATCATGGCGGCATACTGCGGAAAGATAAACGCTGCCAGACGCACCGATGCCGTCACAAGAATACTTTTTGCGGTCTTGCCCGCCGCCTGCTTGTAAACCTTATATTCCCGCACGGCGATATGTGACGGGTCGCGCTCCTCCAAAGTTTGGAACAGCAGATCCAGTGGACTTTGGTACTGCTCGTCCTCTTCCATGACTCGCGCACATTCCAGCATGAACATCAGCATTTCAAAATTCTGTTCCTCCACAGGTGCCTCATAGAGCAGATACAGCATCAGCGCAGAGTCCAGCGCGATCTCCGCCTTTTCCCAAAACGGATCGTTGGACGCTCCCTTGGGCGGTGTGGTGTTTTTCACCAGATTGTCCATGAGCTTCAGCACATCCGGGTCGTCCCGAATGTAGGTAAAGGGGTTATAGCCGTCCGATTGCCGGGGATGGATGAGGTCAAATACCTTAATGTCGTATCCCTCCTCCTTAAGTAGATAGCCGGTACTACGCAGCATCTCTCCCTTTGGGTCAACGATCAGATAGGAGCAGTTGACGCTCATAATGCCGGGTTTGCAGAAAAATCGCGTCTTGCCGGAGCCGCTGCCGCCCACCACAAGGATATTGAGGTTGCGCCGATGCTTGTAGCCATCCAGCCCAATGGAAACGCGCTTTGTGAGGATAACGTTTTTCCCGTCTCGGTCTGCGTACCGCTTGTTTAGTTCGCGGGCATTGCCCCATTTGGCTGATCCGTATTCCTCGCCGGGGCGGCGGTTTTCATGATCAGCGTAGTATAAAAGAACACCGCCGCCGTAGAGCAGCAGAAATACCAGCAAAAATCGTGGCGTATACGCTGTCCATCGCAGCAGATCGGGACGCCTCACCATAGTGCTGATGCGCTCCAAGAGTGCAAAAATATTCTCTCCGGGGATATAGACGCTGGCGGCCACCATTGCGAAGTACACAACCGGAAGGCAGAGAATTGCCCACACAATGGGATGTATCTTCTTCATGGCAACACCCTCTCGCAACACACCACATACCGCTGCCTCCCGCCGCTGGCGTAGGGATGGCAGGTCAGCAGCGTCAGCAGGTCGCGGCCTTGCTGTATCTTGATCTTATCCACCTCATGGGGAAGGATAATCTGGATGTCCGATACCGTATACGTCATGGTTTCCCACAGGTTTGTGAGCTTCACGATGTCGCCAACCTGCAAGCGGTCTATATGCCGGAAGTAATCCGCACCGCGCCAGCCCCGGTGTCCGGCGATGACGCAGTTGGAGTTGTCGCCGCCGATGGGCGCGGAGGTATTACCCAGCACCGCCGCGCCTGCGGCAAGGTGAGCGTCGGATGCGCCCAGATAGACCGGCATGGTCAGTTCCATGGCGGGTATCTCTAAGACACCGAGGATCTCATCCTCGATGCCGTAGGCGGTCAGGTCAGCGGCGGGCTCCTCACAGGCTTCGAGGTCGGTGAGATTACACTGCTTTTCCTTATAAAGCTGTCGGTTGTACTCCTGTAGAGCCGCCAACAGCTCAGGGTACTGCTGCTCCGGCTCATTACACTCGGCTAAAAACTCCTGCACAGCAGTTGCGGCGCTGCTTTGAAGTCTGTTCCCCGTGAATGCCGGCCATAGCATCACGCAGGTGCCCGCCACGGCCAGCAGTGCCGCCAGTACAAGGGATGTCTTACGCATGGCGCACCCTCCTTACCAAAAAGTAAGCACCACCGATTACCGCCATCGCGCCAAGGCCGACACCCAAGCCGGTGAGGTAATGCTGCGTCCACGAGGATGCCACAGGTTTTTCTGCGGCGGCAGGTGCTTCCTGCTCCGGCACATACGGCACACGATGGCCTCGCACCAGCAATCGGTGGGTATTGACCCCGAAAGGCGTACACGTCACCAGTGTGACCTGATCCTTGTTATCCTCGATTTGCAGCAGACTCGTGTCCGTGGGCAGCACCGTGTGGATGCTGTCCACTTCGTAGACCAATGTGCCGCCCAGTACACGGATGTAGAACACATCGCCCACTGCAAGCTGGTCGATGTCCGAAAACAGCTTGGAACTCGCCAGTCCACTGTGCGCTGACAGCACTGCGTGGGTGCTGCTTCCGCCCACTGGCAGGGAAGTCCCTACTACATGACCCACGGCGCGTTCCAACGTGTCCGCGTCCGTACCATGCTGCACGGGCAGGTACACGTTGATTTTGGGAATGTCCACATAGGCCATGACGCCGCCCACCGTGAGCTGCTGGGCATAGGCCAAGGGAGGGGCGGATGCCCCTCCCTCTGCAATGGCTGCGCCGGACAGCATGGCGTTGTACTGCTGCGCTGCTTGCCGCTGTTGCTCTAATTCGTCAGCGTTGCTGTCCTCGATGGCGGCGGTGTAGGCGGTCTCAATGTCAGAGTGGTATTTACTGTTGATGATCGTGCTGACCAATGGATAGGCCAGCAAAACTCCCGCCACAGCAAACAGCACGAAAGAAATAAGTATCCATTTATGTCTCAAAAAATACCTCCCCTTCAATTTTGATTTTTCTTATAGCTACTACGTTCGGGCATAAAACAGTCCGACTGCAATTTTGCAGTCGGACTGTTCATGATTATTCAGTTGTCTTTTTCAAGCAGCGAATCCACAAGATTTTTCACGCGGATGCCGTTGTAATTGCCAACTGTCAGATGGTCGGCAGTCAGGATGATCTTTTCGTAATTGTCGCGGATCAGTGTCAGTGGACGCATTTCACGTTCGAAGGTCTCCTGCGCCGTCATATCCGCCGTTACCTGATAATAGGTGTACTCACCCTGCTTTTCTGCGACAAAATCGACCTCCGTGTTGCCCAGCTTACCGATCATCACCTTATAGCCCCGGCGCAGCAGTTCAAAATAGACCACGTTTTCAAGAGAAAAACCGAGGTCATAATTTCTGCGCGGCAGAATGTGATTTCGCAAACCGAGATCTACGACATAGAACTTCTTGTTGATCTTCAGAAGCTGCTTGCCCACAATGTCAAAGCGCTCTGCGGGATAGAAGATAAAGGACTCTGTCAGGGCATCCACATAATCATCCACCGTATTGGGCGACACCTTTCTGCCGGAAGAAATCAGATAGTCTGTGATGCTACGAACAGAAACCGGGCTGCCCACCACGCTGGCGAGGTACTTTGCAATGGATTTCAGCAGCGCAATATCTGTTACCTTCCGCTTGGACGGTTCACTTTCCTTGCGGGCTTGCCGGTCTTCGATGTCCTTCACAATGACCGTATTGTAGATACCCTCTAAATAGGTTTCCACTTTTTCCGTGGTGCGTTCCATCTTGGCAACATAGGGCAGTCCGCCGCATTGCAGGTACTCCGCAAAACCGCGGTCAGCGTCCAACTCTGTGATCGTCAAGAACTCTTTCAGCGAAAGCGGGAGCATCTTAATCTCCACATAGCGGCCTGTCAAAAGCGTTGCAAGATCGCCTGAGAGCATATACGCATTGGAGCCTGTGATGTAGATGTCCACATCTGGTTTGACATACAGACCGTCCACGACCTTTTCAAAGTCCGCAACCTTCTGGATCTCGTCCAGGAAGATGTAGGTCGTTCTCCCGGCCACCAAGCGTTCTTTCAGATAGGCGTACAGCTTTTTGTAGTCCAGCAGTTCCTCGTATTCCAGTTCCTCGAAGTTCACCGATACGATCTGCGCGTCTGTGACGCCGTTTACCCTCAGCCAATCCTGATACTGCGCCAGCAGCGTGGACTTTCCGCAGCGGCGAATGCCGGTCACAACCTTGATGACCTGCTCGTCCTTCCAGTCGACCAGTTCAGCAAGATATTCTTTTCGTTCTACCAAGGAAGCCACCTCCTAAAAAGAAGTATTCTCATTATAGAACGAAATATACCATCGGTCAACCAAATATTCCGAAATCGGAATAAATTTTCTTATTCATAAAAATTTATTCCGAAAATGCGCTTTCGTTTTTCTGCTTCACTGCTCGTGCTTATGCTTGCGGGACTTGACAACAATGAAAGCCGCCGTAGCCAACAGAGCCATGCCACCGATAGTGAACATCCACGTACCATAACCGCCGGTCTTGGGCAGATCGAAGCCGGGGTTATTGACCACGGTCAGAGGCACAATGGCGTTGCCATCCGTCATGGTGACATCCTTGCCGTTGACGGTGGCGGAGACGGTCAGCAGCTTCACACCGCACTGCTCACAAGCACTGTTTTCCTTGGTGGTAATCACGATCTTGACCGCCTCCCTCAGCAGCACATAGCCCTTGTCGGTGGCAATTTCGGTCAGGGAATAAGCATCATCCTCCAGACCCTTGACCACAATGTGGCCGCTGCCGTTGGGAACAAAGGTGGTAGCATCGGACTTCTTGGAAGCAAAGCCCTTGGCGTAGTACACGCCGTCCTTCTGCTCCGCGATGATATAGCAGTCGTCAGTATCGTTGTGCAGCCGGAACTTCACGTTCCGCACATTGCCGCCGTTGTCAGAAAACTGCTTGAGAACGTCAATGCCGTAGGTGTAGACATGGCAGCAATCCTTGAGGGTATCAAAGTAAGTCGTGTTGGTACGCTTCCAGGTCAGCACGACCTCGTTGGGATTGTCGGTATCGCCCATCTGGGCGTCGGCAGTCAGAGTGGCGGCGTAGGTGATACGCATGGTGCAGTCGGAGTAGCCGCGCTTCACGCTGTCGGTGTAAACGGTGGCAGCTTCGTTGATCTCGCTCAGACCGGCATCGGTCATGCGGATGGTCATGGTGTTGGCGGTATCATCGTAGGTCACGGTGAACTTGCCGGAATTTTCATCCCAGGTGGTGATCTTGTCAGTGCAGCCAGCGTCCTTAAAGAACTCAATGACCACATCGTTCTTGTTGTAGCGAATGCCCCTGCTCAGTGTATCTACATAGGTATACTCGCTCAGCGCAGATGCCTTGGAGGTGATGGTGGGCAGTGTGCTGATGATCTGATAGTCCACCGTATCGCCGATAGAGGCGGACGCGGTGTGTGCGTACCCATCGGTGATGTCGGTCAGGCTGCCGGTGTTCTTGCCGGTGGAGTTCTTGGCCTCACGCACGGTCTTTTCGAGGTCGGGGTTGCCGGTCTGGTTCTTGGGATAAACAGTGACATCGTAGTTCCACGCCGCGCCATCAATGGTGGTCATGGGCAGGGACACGAAGAAGGGATTGCAGGCGGAGGTCACGTTTTCAGGGACGCGGGTCTCTACGATGAGGTACAAACCCTGCTCCATGTCGGATGCAGAGGTGTGACCGGTGGCGTCCGTTTCGGGCATAGCCACGCCGCCGTTCTTCACGGCGGCCTCCAGTGCATTTTTGACAGTGGTGGCATTGGCAGCCAGTGCGGTGGCCAGCTTATTGTTGAGCATATCGCTGGTAAAGTAGCTGATGCCGTTCTCGGTCTTGTGAGCGTCTGCAGCAGGCAATCCGATAGCGGACAGCACGGCATTGGAGCGCTCAGAGCCATCGAAGCCATACAACACACCCACCTGACGCTGACCGTCCACCACTTCATTGTTCATGGTGACATCAGCAACGCGGATATAAGTGAATTCCACGCCCTGAATGGCGTATTTGCTTAGCTTATCCACGACGGCGTTATCATGCAGACCGGTGGAAATGTAGGACTCGGTATCCCACGCACCCTCTGCGCTGGCCTTGGTGATGTCGTATTTGTAGATGGAAAGGGATGCTTTCTTGCTGGTGTCGATGGTCGGCTCTGCGAACGCTGTGGTGATGAGGCCCAGAGCCATAATAGCGGCCATGAGCATGGCCAATACGCGGTGGATCTTTTTCATGTTCAGTTGTTCTCCTATTACAATAAGTTTTGAGTTGAGTTTTTCACTTTTTACGGGTATACTGGTGGTATCAATCCGAAGGAGGTGATTGCAGATGGTCTATACCGTGGAGCAAATCGCGCAGCGTATTTTGCCTGTTGCACAGAAGTACGGGCTGAAGGCGGTTTATCTGTTCGGTTCCTATGCCCGCAGCACGGCGACCGAATCCAGTGACATAGACCTTTTGATTGACACCTCGGGGACAAACATCAAGAGTCTCCTCTCGCTTTCCGCTGTGTACTGCGACTTGGAAGATGCGCTCCAAAAAAGCATTGACCTGATTACGGTAAGTTCGCTGGAGCAGTGGCCTCAAATGGAAAACGATGTACGCTTCCGTGATACGGTGCTGAAAGAAAGGGTGAATCTCTATGTTGCCGCCTGATGCCCAGCGACTGGCGCACAGAGGCTCTATGCGAGTTCTGCGAACAGCAGCTACAAGTCTTTCAGAATTGAACTATCAGCCTGCCGTTTTGCGGCGGGCTGATTTTTTGCAAAAATAAACACCCATGCAAAGCATGAGTGCCGCAAACACGAAATAGGTTGTAATTCCCGCACTGCCCGTGAACGGTAGGGCAAATCCTGCGTTGTTGCAGGCAGTGATGGTAATGTCTCGGTTATTGCTGTCCAACGTTCCTGTGAACAGCGGCTCTGTCAGCAGCGTATACCCTGCGGGAGCTTTGGTTTCCGTCACACGGTACTGCACACCAATCTCGAGGTCGCTCCACTTGGCAATGCCGGTCTTGCCAGTGGTCACTCTGCCCACCTCCGTCCACGTCTTACCGTCTGCGGAAGTCTCCAGCATCAGCTCCGCACCGGTGAGATGTGCGCCCGTGGCATCCACCTTGCGGACGGTGATGCTGCCTTTCTCCTCCACGATTTTGACCTTAAAATGAATGTACGCCCACACGGGGTCGGGCAGTGAGGTCAGCGCCGCACACGCCTGGTAGCCGCTGCCATTGCTGGGCTCCAGCAGCACGGACTCTGTGCCCGCCACATCCAGTGAGTAGCCGTAGTCGCTGCTGATATAGCCGTTCAGCTGCGCCGCTGCGTCCTTTGTGGCTGTCACGGTCAGCGTGTTCCAGCTCTGATTGACCGTCACGCCGCTGATATTGGTGCTGAAGTAATACTGCGGCAGCACGCCGTTTGTGTCGGTGGCCGTGCCGGTGTATTTGCTGCCGTCCCACGTCAGCGTAATAGCGTTGGCGTCCGAAAGCTGGTTACGGTACTTCACCGCGAAGCTGGGGATCTTGCCGTGGTTCATAATACGGTCAATGATGATGTTGTACGCCACCGCCACGTCGTCGCCCGCATAATGGAACAGGTTGGCGCAGGTGGTGTCGTACAGCGTGTAGGGGTACACCGGGCTGCGGTAGCCGCACACGAACTCCCAAATCACCGCCTGCGTCGCCAGCTGCGCGCAGTTCGGGTGCATATTGAAGCCGTAATTGCCGCCGTAGCCGTAGGCCATGGCCAGCGTCACAGCATACCGCTGATTCCACGTCAGGTCGCTCCATGACGTGGAGGAATACTGCAAATCGCCGCTGGCGGAGCGCACCTCCGGCTCCATACAGTAGGCCGGGACAGTCTCCCCGGTGTCGTTCCGGGTGAAGTACTTGAGTTTGTTGCTGGTGTACGGTCCCCACTGGGACACAGGCGTTTTGTCCTCGTGATAGCGGTATTCGTTGCCGCTGCTGACGACGCCCGTGACTGTGGCGGCATGGGCAGTCACGATGGACAGCCCCATGACAGCCACCAGTAGGCACACAAGTGTCAGCAGCT
>OGQN01000722.1_pt1 | contig 29760 bp, 32 predicted proteins | sample 1553231 | NCBI WGS metagenome assembly OGQN01 (sample SAMEA2579950, study PRJEB22360) | human gut metagenome | biome: human gut; feature: human-associated habitat; material: faeces | place: Denmark | collected 2008/2010 | reverse complement strand
GGCGTTATCCGCTCAGCTCGTACATCAAGAAGCGGTACCGCGGCAGGCTCGACGGTCTCATCGTGGATGAGCTGCACGAGTACAACAACGACAGCGGACAGGACGATGCCATGGCAGAGCTGTTTGGCACGGCAAAAAAGGTCATCGGCATGACGGCCACGCTCATCAACGGCTACAGCTCCGGCATTTTTCATCTGCTCTACCGCACGTCGGCGCAGCTGATGCTGGCGGACGGAAAGCCGCATGAAAAGCCCGCGCTGTTCAATACGGAGTATGGCGTCGTGGAAACAACCTACACCGAAGCCGATGAAAGCTATGCCGCAAAGCGCAGATCGCAGAAAAGCAGTGTTCGGACGCGCCAGCTTCCGGGCGTTTCGCCGCTGGTGTTTTCGCGGTTCCTGCTGGAAAAAACGGCGTTTTTGTCGCTGTCCGACATGGGCAAGGCGCTTCCCAGCTACGAAGAAATTCCCATTGCCTGCCGTATGGAGGAAGTCGTGCAGACGGAATACAAGCGCATCGAGGATGCGCTTGTACGGGTATTGCGGTCGGACCGCCGCGTGGCGCAGAAGATCCTTTCCGCGTATCTGAATCTGCTGACTGTCTATCCGGATCAGCCGTATGACCAGAAGCCCATTCTCTACCCCGACAGCGATGTCCCCATCGTCGAACCTGAGAACATCGGGGGCACGGACACGCTCGGAGACAAAGAGCAGAAAACACTGGAAATTGTGAAAGCTGCCATCCAGAACGGCGAACGTGCGCTCATCTACACAAGCTGGGTGCGCACGGATTCCCAGCAGAAGCTCAAAAAGCTCCTGACGGATGAAGGCTATCGCACGGAGATTTTGACCGACAAGATCAGGACGACTGACCGTGAGGACTGGGTGCAGAAAAAGCTCGCCGCCGGAATGCAGGTCTTGATCGTAAACCCATCTCTGGTGGAAACGGGGTTAGACCTCAACGCCTTTACAACGCTGGTGTTCTACAGCATGGGCTATAAGCTTTTTACGCTGCGGCAGGCGTCGCGCCGAAGCTGGCGCATCAACCAGAAAGCGCCCGCGGTCAAGGTCTATATGCTCTACTACGAGGACACCATGCAGCAGAAATGCCTGAAGCTCATGGCCTCGAAGCTGGCGGTCGCCGGACTCATTGAAGGAAACTTCTCCGAGGAAGGACTCGCTGCAATGAGCGATGTGCAGGACATGACCTCGCAGATGGCGAAGGAGCTGATGCTCGGTATCCGCGACAATGTGGAGGATATTGCGGCAGCGTTTAAAAAGATGGCGTTCGAGAATCCGGACAGAGAGGTATCGGAAGTACCCGCCGAAGAAACGTCTTTGCCGCCGGAAACCGTGCCCGCTGTGATCGAGCAGCCGAAGCGTGTGTTTACAGCGGAGCAGGAAGAAAAGCTGCAAGCCGCCATGGTGCAGCTGGAGCAGCAGAAAGCCAAACGGACAAAGAAAACACAGCAGGTGGCGAACCAGCTGAGTCTATTTGATTTCGTTGCGTAAAAAAGGAGGATGCTATGAAATTTACCGTCAACCGAACAGAACTGCTTGCCGCAGCGCAGAACGCCGAACGCATTGCGCCAAAAGTGTCCACGATTGAAATTCTGCAATGCGCGTATTTGCAGGCCGAACAGGACACGCTCACCGTCGCGTCCGGGAATCTGGAAATTGCATTGGAGCAGCAGCTTCCCGCGCAGATTGAAAGCGAAGGAAACGCTGTCGTCAAAGCCCCGCTTCTTTCCGGAATGCTGCGCCTGCTGGATGGCGAGCGCGTGACGTTTCAGATGAAAAACGGGAAGCTCGTTGTATCATCCGGAAACGCGGAATATGCCATTCCCGTCATGGACGCGGAACAGTACCCGCGCATGGAAATCCCGTGCCCGGCAGCGACAGTCCCCGTAAGCGGCATTCCGTCGCTTACCAAACGAACGGCGTTTGCCGTTTCCGAGGATACGACCCGCCCCATGCTCAAATGCGTGAACCTGATCTTCGGCGCGGACGGCCTGCAGGCGGTCAGCACAGACAGCTTCCGCATTGCGTCCGCCAAAGGCGACCGAGAGAGCCGCGGGAACATCAGCTTCCTCATTCCGGCCGCTTCGCTGGAAAAGCTGGCGGCGCTGGTGGACAACCGCGAGAAATTGCAGGTCGGCACAACGGGAAGACACATCGTATTCACGAAAGCGAACTTTTCGTTTGCCGCACGCGTCATGGATGGGCCATATCTTGCCGTATCGCAGGTGCTGTCCAATCTGAAGCAGCAGTTTACGGTCCTGACCGACGCCGCCCTGCTCCGTGATACCATTTTGCAAGCCCTGAGCGTCACCGGCACGCAAAACCGATTTTCCCTGTCCTTTGCAGGAAGCCGGCTGACCGTTCGCTGTGAGAGCGAATACGGCATTTCGGAGACTGCCTTGGATGTGGTCGCGCTGAGCGGCGAGCCTGCGGGCGTGTACTGGTACAACCCGACGCAGCTTCTGGAATGCCTGAAGGCGCTGAACGGAACGCTTATGCTGGAGGTCGTGCAGCACGGTGCGCTGCTTCTCAAGACAGACGAACTGATCTGTTTCCAGACGGCAGCGCGCGAACCGAAAGCCATTGAATCGAAACCCCAAAAGACAAAAAAGCCGCGCAAGGAGGCGGCATAAAAGGAGGACACGCCTATTTGAAGAAACCGACCATCTGCCGCTACTGCGGCGGGATCATCCGGCTCGTTCCGGCTGCTGATGTTTATGGCAGCTCTACAGAACGGCTCGGAATGCAGAACGAACATCTGTATCAGTGCCAGAACTGCAATGCCCGCGTTGGCTGCCACAAGGGTACTACGCGGCCGCTCGGCGATGTGGCAAATGAAATTCTGCGGCTCAAGCGCATCGAAGCCCACCAGGTGTTCGACGCTTACTGGCAGAAAATGCACATCAGCCGGACAAAAGCCTATCAATGGCTGGCACGAGAATTAAAGCTCCCGGAGGAGGAGACGCACATCGGCGGATTTGAAATTGATACCTGTCAGCGCGTGATCGACCTCTGCCGCGCGAAAATGGATAAAAAGTAAGGAGAATGTCGTATGAAGATCCGGCCAAAGGTTCCCGTATGCACAGACTGCGACCACGTTTTCGAGTACAGAGGCCGAAACCCCGGTCAGCTCGGCGGCGTGGTGGTGCAGTTTGGAGAAGCCTACTGTACGAAGAAGAAAAAGCCGCGCCTTTTGAAGTGCTGGCACAAGATGCTCCGCGTTCCGGACTGGTGCAAGAAGCGCATCCGGCCGAGCCTGGTGCGCATCTATGATTTTGCCAGCACGGAGAGCTGGCTCATGCACGAAAATCTCTGCAAGTCTCTCGGACGGGAGATCAGCCCCACGGCATCCAGATACACGCTCTGCGAGGTGCGGCAGCTTGATCTGGACGCATATGCGTTCCAAAAGCAGATTCGCACAACACCTGTGGAAGAGCTTTTGAATGTGCATCTGGGGCTGCATCAGGTCGTGGAGGTGTTTGACGGCGTACAGTCCGTTATCCTCTATAAGACGCTGGACGGCTTCATCCCGACCCCGATGTTTGACGCCGAACGCGCCAGACAGAACCGCAGAGAACAGAAAAAGGCATCCGCCTGACAAAACACACATGGAGGCATCTGCCTCCCCAAATACAAAGGAGAAAGACCATGAAAAACAATTTCACCATTTCTCAGAGAAACGCCATCGTGGAAAACCATCTGTGGTGCATCAAGGCCGTGATGAAGCAGAACCGTGCGCTCATCCGCGCGGCAAAGCTGGACACGGACGACGTGTATCAGGAGCTTGCGCTGCGGCTCATCCGGGCGGTCATGTCGTATGACCCGGAAAAAGGCAATCTGGAGCAGCATATCTTTGCACAGCTTCATTTTGAACTGCTGAACTGCAAGCGTCCTTACCGGCTGCACGGCATGACCGGAATGCCGACGGAGTCTCGCGGGAATGTGATCTCGCTGGACGCCTACCGTATGAGGGCTGCCGCATGAGCTTACGAGATAAAATGCTGGCTGTCATGGCCGATGTAAATGCCTCTGTTGCGGAGCGTGAAGAACTGGTCGAACTCATTGCCATTGCCCTTCTGACACGGAAGAACCTGTTTATCCTGGGCGATCCCGGTCAGGCGAAGAGCTACGCGATCAACGCCTTCCGCAGCCGCATCACAGGTGCGAAGCAGTTTGAACGGCTCCTTTCCAAGCAGACGGATGAAGAACAGCTCTTTGGACGGCTTGATCTTTCCAGCCTGATCCCCGGCTCTGTGCCGGAAGCTGCGTTCGAGGGTGATGGGATTTACCAGAACCTGCGCTTTGATTTGCGGAGCTTCCTGAATGGTCTGCCGCAAATGAAAAATGAGGCAGCGACGTTTGAGAGGCTGGCAGCAATCAGCGGCAAGCTGGACGCCTATCGCAAGGCTGTCGCTGCGCTGCATCCGTGTGAACCGGTCGTGCAGACCGCGGGCAAAATTCCGGAGGCCGACATTGTGTTTTTGGATGAGATCTTCAAATGCAATGACGGCGTTCTGAACGCGCTTCTGACGGCACTCAACGAGCGGAAATACACCAATGAAGGCCGGACCTATCCCATCCCGACGATCTCCTTTTTCGCCGCGTCCAATGAGATTCCGAATTTCAATGACCCGGAGGAAAAGATCCTCTCGGCGCTCTACGACCGGCTGGAATTGAAGGTCGTCACGGAAAATATTTCGGAAAAGTCACATCGACTGGCGATCCTGAAAGACAAGCTCGGCGGCTCATTCGGCGCAGTCCATGCGACGATCTCGCTGGAGGAGCTGCGCGCCATGCAGCAGGAGGTCGCAGCCATTCAGGTGCCGGACAGCATCCACGACCTGATGGACGACGTACTTTGTGCGCTGCGTGCCCAAATTACGGTGTCCGACCGTAAATTCCTCAGCTACTTCTCCATTGCGCAGGCAAAGGCGTGGCTGGAGGGACATCCAGAGGTCACATCGACCGATCTTCTGGTGCTGCGGAATTACTTCTGGCAGCAGCCGAGCGACCGCGAGTTTGTAACCGGCACGTTGGAGCGTCTGTGCGTCAATCCGATGCAGGAAAAGGTCAACGATCTTCTTGCGATGGCACAGGACGCAAAGGACGGCTTTGACAGCGCCTGCGGTGCGGCTGAAAATGTACGCACGAAGCAGGCTGCGCTCCGCAAATTCCGCGGCGAGCTGGTGCGGCTCTACCAGATGCAGACCGAGATGGCTGCAAACGCCGGCTCTGACAGCGAAAAGGCTCTTACAGATGGACTTCTTTCCGAGCTGGAGCGCATCAGCAAGGCGGCGCATGAGGCCATTGGCTTTACTTATACGCCGCTGGAGCAGCTGGCAGTATTACAGTAATTGTTGGGAGGTCGAGGAATGGAGAGTCAAATTAAAATCAGAGCAACGGTTCCGGAAATGAATACGTTCTTCGAAGAAGAAAGCGGTGTTCGGTATATGGAAATTCGAGACCGCCGCTACTCTTCAGATGAAATTGAGCGTATGCCGGAATCAAAGTTCAACAGCAAGGTGTTCATGTGGGCTGTGAGGCTTCGGCATCCTAAAGTAGGAAAGGAACTTCACGGCATCTTTACAATTTCCGAGATAAAAAAGAAGCTGGAAGAAATGAAAGCCAAACAGGACTAATTTTCAAGGAGGGTAATTTATGCTGAATCACATTGTAGTTATGGGCAGGCTCACACGCGATCCGGAGCTTCGCAAGACGGCCTCCGGCGTTTCCGTTGCGTCATTTTCCGTGGCAGTAGACCGCGATTTTTCGCAGCAGGACGGGAAAAAGGAAACCGATTTTCTTGATGTCGTCGCGTGGAGAAACACGGCTGAATTTGCGGCGAAGTATTTTACGAAAGGCCGCATGGCAGTTGTGTCCGGCCGCCTGCAAATCCGGAACTGGGAAGACAAAGAAGGCAACAAGCGCCGCACGGCGGAAATTCTTGCGGAAAACATCTATTTTGGCGACAGCAAGAAGGAGGACGACGGCGGTTCTGCCCCTGCACCCACGCAGGGCTTCGGTGCGCCTGCGCAGTCGGGCGGCTTTACGCCCAACTTCGGCAGCGCACAGCCCGGCAGCTTTGTGCCGAAATTTGGTGGAGGATATTAAGCGCACATCTTGTCTATGTAGATGTTTTGATTGCATAAATTTCGGAATGCTGGTAAAATAGCAGTAGAAACATTTACAGGAGGTGCTGGACAATGATGTATCCTTTTTTAACGTTGGATGACCAAACCGAGATCGTGCATTCTCAGCTTCTGGACGATGGCAGCGTAAAGGTCTATGTGGAAAAGCCGGACGAAAAGGATTGCTTTCACTATGCGACGTGCTTTCTGCCAGAATACCGCTGGGAAGATGTTTCCGGCTTCTCTGAAGCGGAGATTCAGAAGTATCAGGAAATCATCTCGTCTACGGCGCATCTGATCATGCGGTTTGCCGCAGAGGGAGGCTTGGAAAATGCCGCAGGTTTTTAAGGTCGGTTCTTACTGGGTCTACTTCTGGGCAAATGAAAACGATCCGCTGGAACCGGTGCATGTCCATGTCTGTCAGGGCGCGCCGAACGGCAACGCGACGAAGATCTGGATCACACGGGCTGGCGGTTGCATCCTGTGCAATAACAATTCCAGAATCCCGGACCGGGTGCTCCGGAACATCATGGACGTGATTGAAGCCAGAAGCGCAGAAGTAATTCAAAAGTAGACGTCATTTTTTGGCGAAGCTAGATTCTTCTGCTGAAACAAGAACGTGGGAACGCAGTGCTTATGCTGCGTTCCCTTTTGCTATCTTTATAGGAGGGTTTTGATTGAAACGATATTTTCGTACCATACAAAGCGTACTGGATTCCCGATGGGGCAATTTTCAGTATGCCGGAACACCCGCAGCACAGAAAACGGATCGCGTTCTGCAAAGCTCCAAGCTGGAGGACTGTATTTACCGCGATCTGAGCAAGGATGATGAGAACCTGGAGGCTATCCAGCAGGAGGCAGCATCTAAGCTGCACAGCTTCCCCGCGCTGTCCAGAGATATTTTTCAGTCGTTCTATTCACTGTTCCCAAAGCGAACCGACGCGGACAAGCTTACGGCAGAAGCGCAGAAATTCAACGCAAAGCTGCTCGATCATGTGACCGAGGACGCGGACTATCCCACGATCAAGTCGATCTGCGAGGGGCGGGAGCTGCCCGCTTACGAGGCCGCGTCTGAGTTTACGGCAAAGATCGGCGCGCAGCTGGATGATCTGCTGTCGGAGCTTGGCGGCGAGAACGATACGCTGAAAACGCTTGAAAAGCTGCAAGTTGCACGGAATCAGGCGCAGCAGAAGCTCATGGAGCTTTTGGAGCAGATGCGGGATTCTGTGCAGAATCCCACGCTGGAACAGGCAGTGATCGACGCGGCAAATCAGGCCGAGAGCAAAACGCAGCAGGCCGAAGCCGTTGCAAAAATGGTGGATACCACGGCACGGCAAAACAAAGCTGCTATATCTGAAAGCGTCTCTGCCGCTGTCGGCGCAGCCGCGGAGAAGGCAAAGGAAGTCCAGACGATCCTCGGCGCGTGGGGCGATGATGCCGGTACCATGGAAAAAAACGCGGTGAACACCGAGCTTCTTCAAAAGGTTCGGCAGAATCCTGCGCTGTTGGAGATCTCAAAGCACCTTGGCAGGTTTCGTGAGATCTTCGCGCAAGGCAAGCGCAACGGCTACGCCTATGGCCGCGGAGAAACCTACGCGCTGGAGCTGGGCAATGATCTTTCCCGTGCCATCGGTTCGGAGTTTGCCATGCTTGCCTCACCACAGACGGTTCCGCTGTTTGTGAAGAAATATCAGCAGCGGCGGCTCAAGCAGTATCGCAGGCGTGAACCCATCCACAAGGGTATGGGCGATATGATCTGCTGCCTTGACGAATCCGGCTCCACGTGCGGCGATGCTGCTGCATGGGGCAAGGCTGTGGCGCTGACGCTGCTGGATATTGCAGCAGAAAATCGGCGCAAATTCGCGCTCATTCATTTTGCCGGTTCTTCTGAGTGCAAGGTGGACGTTTTTCTGCCCGGCCAGTATTCCATGCAAGATAAGTTGAATGCCGCAGAGACATTTCTTGGCGGCGGCACAAATTTCAAACGTCCCTTGGGTGAAGCGATCCAGCTCATGGACGCTGGCTTTGAGAATGCCGACATTGTATTCCTGACCGACGGCCTGTGTGAGCTGCCGGAGGACTATCTGGAAACGCTCCGCAAAGAACAGGCTGCCCGAAAATTCACCGTGACCGGCATCCTGCTGGACGCAGGCAATCCCGGCATGGATTTTAGCCTGACGCCATTTTGCCAGAAGATCTATCGAACCAGTGAGCTGGCCGGTGATGAGATTGTAAGAGGTCTGGTTACGCAGCGTATGTAAAACTGGCAAAAAGGATTGACAGTTATCCTGAAACTATTATAATAAAGAAAAAGGTACTGTATAATTGATTATGTGACTGCCTGAAAGGAGGCGTTTTTATGAAGGGTACAACGCTGAAAATTGAACCGGAATTGACAGCACAGGCCGCCGCTCTCTTTGCAGAGCTTGGAATGGATCTGAGCACTGCGACCGGAATCTTTTATCGTCAGGCATTGCGGTATCGCGGTCTGCCGTTCGATGTGCGTCTGGATGAACCGAACAAAACCACTTATGCCGCAATGGATGCCGCAGAAAACGATAAAATGTATGGCCCGTTTGATACAGTGTCCGATCTGATGGAGGCGCTGAATGCTTAAACCAGAGTTTTCAGGGCAGTTCAAGCGCGACTATAAGCTAGCTGTCAAACGCGGCTGTGACCCCAAGAAATTGGAGACTGTCATTACAATGCTGTGCGCCGAACAGCCGCTGCCAGCAGAATTTCGAGATCATGCACTGACAAATTCCCGTAATTATAAGGGGATGCGTGAGTGTCATATTCAACCAGACTGGCTGCTGGTCTACCGGATCAGGCACGAGATCTTGGTCTTACAGTTGATCCGAACTGGAACGCACAGTGATCTGTTTTAGCCATTTTTCTCGAAGTGAAGATTATTGCAAATCCATAGCAAGCAAGAAGCAGACAAGCACACAGCTTGTCTGCTTCGTTTTTAGTATTGCTTTTATTTTTAAAATAGTAGTAATCGTATTACTGCGTATTTCTGGTAGGCTTCACCAAGACATTTTTTCATTCGGTCGTGCTTCAATATGTGTGGATTTCACGGCTTGCTTTATATCTATGTGTTAATTATCTGGTTGAGGCCCTTCCTGCGCCACAAATGCGTTCTCGTAGTCAGGACTAATCCACGCGATACAGTTTCCGTATTGGAAATCGCCAATCATGTATGCAATACATTCTTGCTCATCATTCAACAATGTGATATTACACTGCGTAATTGCCCCTGTCGACAAAGAATAAGATTCCAAGTTATCATACACGCTGCTGATTCGGCTCACAGAACTGTCATCTGCATTGCTTAATGTAAGCGTTAAATTCAGACATTTTCCCGTAATTTCTTCGGCATCTGAAATGTTGACACTTTGAATCGAGTAGGAAGTATCCGCCAAAACATTGCGGGCCTCTTGTAAAATGTCTCTGTCTGCAATGATCTCTGTATCCGCAGTAGTCGTTTGAGCTAAATCGTTTTCGACTTTTGAAGAAACATCCGCTTCTGTTTCATCATAAATAACTGTTCCTGTTCGATCGACGATTTCAATTTTAACGTTTCTGATTTTATCAGCTAAACTTTGCGCGTGGATTACTGTATAAATATTTTGAATGGCTTTCACATCATCAAGTGTACAACGGCCTTCTCCGCTGGACTGAAGCTCCACAGACAGGGTTTGATTGTTAACATGAACAGATGTGTAGGAAATCTGTTTTTCATCCAAATACATAGAAACAGTTCGACGGACGATATTTGCTGCATTTACTTTACTGAACCATAATGCTATAACGACGCACAGTAGTATGACAAAGCAAATACTCACAAGGACTCTTGTGGAATGGTTTGAGCGAGATACTGAAGAATTATTCATGGCAAATCCTCCTCTAAAAAACACTTACATCTACATCCTCTAAAAGACACTTGCCTGTTCACACAACTCACGCAAGTAACGCGTTGAGGCTGCATAATCTATTGTGTTTCATATCAAATTCTCTTCTTCAAGTATTAGTAGTAGTCGAAAGCAACCTACCCGCCATGTAGCAACTCTTCATGTCTTAAAAATCGAAAAGCACCGGTAAGAAAGTACAAGCATCTGTTCAAAGCTAACTTCTCGTTGCGGCTCAAAATTACTTTGCGATGTACCCTGAATGACACCAAGAGAAGCTAACGCATGAACCGACTCTTTGGCCCAGTTTGATATCTTCTCATCATCTTCAAATTGAATTGTGCCTTGCACTTGAGTTAATACACTTGTATTTCGTTCCTGTTCCACATACTTTATTGTTCGATAAAGCATAGCTGCATACTGCTCACGGGTCACCATATCTTTTTCATGAAATTCTCCGTCTTTTTGGCCGTTCACAATACCAGCTGTATATGCTTTATCCACTATGTTTTTGAAAAAGGAATTGGACATATCCGAGAAAACACCCGATGCAGCATTTTCAATCTCATGTCCTAGAAGAGTCTCTGCCAACAGCACCGCATACCATGCCGCCTGTCCACGGGAAGCAGCGCAACGCAAATCGTCATGCATCTCACCACCTGGAAAAAGGTCATTCGCCTCAGCAAGATAGGCCTCTTCTTTTGCCCAGTCGCTTAGAATTGGATATGCGTTTGCATTTACTGGAATTACACATATACTGCAGATTACAATACATGAGATTAACGCAAGTAACTTTTTCATTAGATTTCCTCCATGCAGAATTACGCAACATATCGGTCTGGTGCTTTTTCGCCTAGCAGCTCATCCCAAAAATACATCCATAGTGCGTAATAGTCAGCATCGTCCCCAAATCCCAGCACCTCACTACGAAAATCATCAAGCTTTTGATTTTCTCCTTCGTACGAAGAAATCAGTGCTGTGTTCATTTCAGCATTGGACGCATCATCATAATAATACGAAATTTTGTTGGAAGCCCAGCATCCGGCTGGGCTTCGCGCCATCGCTTTAATCACTTCATAACTTTTGCACAAAATCTGCATATAATAGCTGCAAATTGAGCACGAGTAGCATATCCTTGTGGAGAAAGGGTCGTTGATGAGGTGCCATTGATAATACTATGGCCGTAAGCCCATTGCATAGGGGCGATTGCGAACTCAGAGATATCAGAAGCGTCGTCAAATGAAAACATATTCATAGTTTTCCCTGTGCTCATTTCATATCCGGCATATTTAGCATATCGCCACAAGATAACAGCTATTTGTTCTCGGGTAACTGGATCATTCGGGCCAAACTTTCCGTTGTTATAACCATTTATGATACCCTCATGTGTTGCCCAGTGAACTGCGTCAGAATACCAGCTATTACTCACGTCAGGAAATGGTAGAACCTCCGAACTATCTGGAAGATTTTTCTCCCCATCTAGCCTATATAGAATAGTAATTATTTGCCCCCTGCTAATAGTAGTATCTGGACTAAACGTATCATTCGAGGTTCCTTTTATAAGTCCGCCGAAAAAACTATGCAGAACATCATCATAAAACCAATCACTTTCAGCAATATCGGCAAACGGATTTGCTTGATTCTGCAAGTATTCAACATCCGTTGAATAAAATTGAAGTAACGCATTCCTTAAGTTATTATCCGTTTCCTCCATATAGTTGCCGTAAAAATAGCGATTCAAAAAAGACAAATCCGAGAGCGTTATTCCTTTCTTTGCAGCAAAATCCATTGCCTCGGTACTTAAACCTTTCTTGAAGTTCTGCAAAGTGTTACTTTGCTGCCACGCGGTGTACTCCGCAACAGTCATCGTATTTGAATCAATTCCACTCAATTCTGGATTGTTTTCTGTTACAGCAGCCATACCAGCTGAAGCTAATGATTGAGTTCCATTGATAACAGCATATTCCCCGTATGTAAGTTTTTCTGGATTCTTGATTCCGAGACGTTTCATTTCGGACATTAGCGTATTAGGGTATTCAGTTAACGGCGTTTCAACAAAAACTCGGCTCATGTCCAAATGAGGCTCACCAATACCCATAGAAGTTGGCAATAAAATTGCATCGAGAAGTTTTTTAGAGAATGAACCATCGCAGTTTTCATACAATGCGGTCATAATTTCCTGTACAAAGAAAAGTGCTCCATTGAATATTGATGGAACTTTTACGTTTCCTGCGCAGAGAAATTGATCATAAAAGTCTTTCGGTACATACCATTTTCCGCCTTGTCGGATCGGCTTGCTTTTCATTGCTCCAATAATATATGTGTCTCTATAGATATATGGAGTATTGATTGACAAATAAATTTGTAGACCATCCTCAACAAAGGTCACAGCATCAGTATCCGTTTTAATTAAAATATCGGAGTTTTTCTCCATCATCCACACAGAAATATCCGCTATCAGATGCTTTCTGAGAAAAGCCATCTGTCACATCCGCTGCAATCGCCGTTGCAATAAAGCTTGGCAATAAAATACAAATCGCCAATACAATCGCGAAGCTCTTCCTTACCATAGTATTCATTTTACCCAAGCTCCCCAATATAATCTTGCAATCTATACTTTTTCTGTCGCTTACATCGATGACGTAAAACAACACGCGGAAATTATTGAACCATAGTACTGCGGATGCAAATGTACCTAGCAGCACAAGCGTAGGTCTGGCAGTCAGTTCATCTGGTAGTTCGTCTGCCCATCCCAGTGTGTAGTAAAGCGTGATGGCAAGAAGAATATGTACGAGAATTGCGGTTAAAAATGTGCGGACGATTTTGTTTTTCATATATTTCCAGCATCCAAATGTTTAATTGTAGAACTTTTCCACAATCTTGGTTACAACACCGTCCTGTATGGTCAGCGTATAAGGTTGGATGAGCAGTCTTTCGTTGGCCTGAACAGCCGAAACAAATTCCTGCCATGTTTCAAACGTATACAGCCGGTCTTCTCCCGCACCGTATTCCTGAGAGATGTCGTAAATCGTGACGGGTGTGCCTGGGTCTACATCGTAGGTGTAAATTTCGCCGGAGTCTTTTCGATAATATCCGTATTGATATTCCTCCGGTGGGATGTTCAGGTCTTTGAGTGTTTGCAGATCTTCCTCAAGATATGAGTTTAGAAGGACAATGTGTTCGACCGTAATAGAATTATCGCGTACCTGTTGGATAATCACGGTCTGGAGGATAGGTTCTTCCGTCTCAGCCTTTGTACTGCTCTCAGAGCCGTGACCGGTATGCTCTGTAATTTGCGTGTCCTCATGCGCTTTGGAAACCGACGAATCTGTGCTTTCACGCGTGGCAGAACACCCGACGCCCATAAGGCTCATCAAAAAGCACAGGAACGCAAGACACACAAGTGATTTCTTCTTCAAAATACGCACCTCCTTAACGGGTTAATTATACATATAGAAGTTTGCAGGAACGCTGGTTGAATAGACAACGTTCTCCGCTGGCTGCGAATGAGCTGTATACTTAATTGTATGTGTATCTCCGTAGGTTACCAGTGCAACATGGGAGATATTGACCCAACTCATAATACAACCGGCATTGATTTTAGTAAGATCGTTTTGCAAATAAAAATATCCGTTGTCTATCATATATGGAACGACACCGCCATCTGTTCCATTTCCTGTACGCATCCAATTGATTCCGGACCACCCGCCCCATGTAGTTGAACCATACCATAAACCATGGACATCTTCTGGAATGCCACCTGCGCGAAGCGCTTTTGAAACAAAATTTGCACAATCGCCTCCGGAAACAATGCTTGATGGATATTCAGGCTCTTCCCAAACGTTATCCAACGCCCAGTCGCGTGCTGCGATTCGATCATATGTATAGTCGGCAGTCGAGACCGCTTGTGTTGCTGCCGCTACGCCTAAATCAGCTTCCATTTTCAGGGCTTCCGCATAGCCAGCGTTGTATGCAGTCGACGCATCGGCAGGTTTTGAAAGCCCGTCTACACGATAAAGGACCGTCGCAGCAGCATCAACTCGATAATAGTAATTATCTAAATCCGTTTTCTGGATGGAGTTCCTTGCTAAGGATTGAACCGTATCAGCATTTATCGCATAAGGAAAGGTCGTGCGGCACGGAATCATGTAACACTCTTCGGTGATCTCTTGTATACGCGCGTTCATTTGGGCCGATAAAAGTGCTTTTTCACTTGTGCTTTTTGTGCTGTTCGCGATTCCCTGTGCCATCCCATCAAAATACGGATCATCTACGGGATTCTGTGTCAGCGTCATGTCGACGATGACATCAATGGCCAGATAGCTTTCGCCATCCTTTTCAAAGGCGTGCGTTCGGAACTCAAAATTTTCAAAACGATAGAACTCTGAATAATCATCCAGAATCTGTTGCACGAGCGGAGCATAAATGATCTGCTTGTCCTGCGCGTTGAGCAGATTAAATGCAACGGACGCATCAGACACATCACATGAGGTATAGCTTGAAGAGGCAGAGACAATCAAGGTGAATGCGAGCAGTAGCACAATGACTAAAACGAAAGCTGCGATTTTTTTCATAACATTACCGTTCCTTTCTTGATTCCGCATATCAATTCTTTTTTCAATGAAATTCACGTTAATTCAGTCGATACAATGTTTTTCTACCGATAGCAGACTTTATATACTGCTATTTAATAATGTCGTAAAAATAATGTTGTAATTACGTTTGATGATCTCACTGCACTTAAGATGGTGCATACGTACCATCGGCCTATAGGACTTGCTCTCTACGGGCAAGTGCCAGTAGTAGACTCCCGGAAAGAATTGCCTCCAGCTGTACCATGAGCAATCAGAGTATATGTTGTTCCGCTGACTGCTGCGTGGCTGCCAGAAACGTTTAGGTAGTTCGTCCCAGAATCGCTCCAACTATCAACCATTTCACTGCCATTCCACAGTTCAAGTGTGACATCCAGTTTTCCGGCTTCGACCACAGTTACACTGCAATTTGCCGTTTTCCCGCTGAACGAAAGTTTTGGTTTGATTTGCGAAGCACGTTCGGTTGCCATGGCATTTACACATAGTCCAGAAATCATAATCATTACGAGCAATAGAACGACCATACGCTTTTTCATATTACTAAACACCTCCTTCCTTCGCCCTATCTATTAGAACGCAGAAAGGAGGTGCTTTTGGACATGATTTTCAAGATTTTTTTTGATTTGGAGATTGTAACAACTCTATGCTTTCGGCAATGTGCAACATGACGGATTTTTCAAGAGTTGAGCCGACTGAGAACATGAGCCCATTCTGCTCATCGATCCATACCAGATTGCTGATACCGGAATTCCCATTAGCAGGTACAAACAAGGCAGTAAATTGATTTATATGGACTTCTTCGTAGTCAGAATGATCTCCGATCAACGATAGGACCGTACCACTGCGATATACGTCAACTTCAATGACAATGAAGTCTGAACCGAAAACATAATACCAACTGGACCGCTGATCATCCTTGTGGTGCTCCTGTTCCTCAAAGCCGTCTGGCAGCCATGTCGGAGTATAGTCTGGCAACGTCTGCTGCGGCGTGGGATTCAGGAAGCGATATACGATGCTGTTCTGTGAAATGCTTCTAAACCACGCAATTGTTGCAGCACGGGCCTCCGCATCAACCGTAAGCCAGCCGATTCCGGTAAGGAGCAGCGCCAGAAACACAGCGGCAACGCGCTGCAGTGTCCGATAAAAAACGGGGTGGCGTTCACGGCGGCACAGACGGCTCATTTTGCATGTAAAGGACTTGCTTGGGACGTAAGGCGGCTGTTGCTTGCTGCCCTGTGTCAGCGCCTCCGCCAGCGCAAGACTGGCTTCTTTCGCAGCGGCCCGCAGCGCATCATCCGTGATCATAGGCTTTCGCCTCCCTCCTGATAAATTTCCTTCAGCTTTGCTTTTGCCCGTTGAAGGAGCTTACTTGTGTTTGCAAGAGAAAGGTGCATGATCCCGGCAATTTCTTTTGTGCTGTATCCATGATAGAACTTCAGGAGAATGCACTGACGATAGGCAGCCGGCAGTTCCAGAATTGCCTTTGCCAGCGCGCTGTCTCCACCGTATTCCACAGAAACGCCGTTGATTGATTCATCCAGCGGCACAGATGGGTGCCGCCGCTCCGCCCGGAGCATGTCGATTGCCTTTCTCTCAACTATTGTAACGATGTAGGCGCGCGTTTTTGGACAGTCCAGATCAGAAATTCTTGAAATATTTTCTGCGATGCTCAAAAAGGCGAGATGAACCGCATCTTCGGCGTCCTGTGGGCGTTTTAGAATCTGAAAAGCAGTATAGAACATCAACTGCTTGTACTGCTCATAAAGCTGCTCAAATTTTGAGCGATCTTCTGCGGTGTCAATAAGCTGCAGGTATACAATCATGTTTCGACGATCCTCCCCATGATGGATCTATTATAGCATAAGATTCCTACGATGGGGAGAGTAGATTATGGGACGATAGCGCTTATATGACGGCGTAAATCAGACAATTTCAGAGGTCAAAGAGCCATCTTTCAAGTGTGAAATCTCTGCGGTGTCCGGATTGACAGCGATGACGGGAATGCTGCGATCCTGCGCACAGAGCAGTGCCGTTCCTGCGCTGCCGGTCAGGTGCGATTGTATATCACAAACCGCCAGTAGAAGATCTGCGTGTTCTATAAGTTGCGTTGGAAGCTGCCGACAGAGCTGAAAATCTCCCATACCATCGCAGATGCAGATGGCATGGGAGACTAATCACGCCAATGGCACTGGCACACTTCCATTTTGGAAGTGTGTCAACGGGAATGTTTTGGTTTGCCTGCTTCACTTTTAGGCTTTTCTTCTCAGCATGGCTTTTGTTTTCAGAAGCGCCGCGCGGAAGGTTTTCTGTGCTTCGCGTTCAGTGGGAAAGACCGGGAGCAGGAAGTCCAGTGCCGCTTGAATCCGACCCAAATCGTCCTGCGTCAAATGACCATCCATCAAGTGCTGGTACACCTGTCGGTATGCCAGACGCACGGAGTCAGAAACACTTGCTCTTGAGAAATATTCTGTGATCAGGCCGCCAATAAGCGCGGATTCCTCAATAGAATACTGCATACCTGCCGCCCTCCTTTCGCGCACCTGCATATCATAGCATATTGTAGATGGACAGGCAAGTTAAGACATTCGTTCTCCTGAAATATCCGCAAGTTTATATCCATCTGCCGCTGCGCTACAATAAAGCTGTATTCCAGGTCAGAGCAGATCAAGGGCGGAGCTATTTCAGGGCGGAGGTGAAGACTTGGGGACAGGTATGCCCCCCGGTTCTGCGCGCAGGACATGGAATGAAATAATGGACTCATAAGACCGTAATTGCCGTTTGGCAGTTGCGGTCTTTTTGCGTCCGGACACAAAAATGAAAGGAGACACAGCATGAAAGACACAGAAAACGTATTTGACGGCTTTGCCTTACTGGGCGATGATGAGGAGTTTGACGTAGATAAGATCTTCGGCAGCGGTTCGGATGAACCCGCGCCTCCTCCTCCCGCGCCAACGTTGGCAGAAGAAGTCAAGTCTCAGCGTGAGCCGGAACAGGTTCAGACGGAGACGGCAGAATCACAGCCCGAGCCGGAACAGACACTTCCCGCAAAAACGCAGGAAGCTCCGGCAGAAGAAAAACAGCCTCTGGAACTCTTTTCAGCGTTTACAAGCGCAGAAAGTGACCCCATCCCAGAAGCAGCCCCGGTCAAAAGCATTGCGCCAAGGCCCCAAACACAACTGTCGCTCTTTGACAAGCCGCCCGTTTTTCAGTACGGCGGCGCCAGAGAGCAGATCACGGATGCAGATATGACCTTTGAGACTCTGCGGATCCAGAAAGCGGATGATTTCCCTGAATTGGAGGATGCGTCGGCTGTCACTTGGCAGGTACGGTACGGAGATATTACGAAGACCGTCCCCGCGCCCAAGACGGACACCATCGCGGCCATGAAAGCGGAGATTGAGAAGTCAAAAGCATTCCTGGACAGCCTGAAAAAAGGCAAGGTCAAGGACCCGGAGTGCGTTGTGAAGCCGCAGATCCGGATGCAGAAGAAGGGCATCGCGGACTACAAGGGCGTGTTCCCGACGCTGGAGGCTGCACGCGCGTCCAACAAGGTCATCTGCCTCATCCCCTCGCGGGACGGGCAGACGTATGAGATGCGCCGGAGCGAGCTCGGCGAGTTTATCGCGCCCAAGCACAAGATCACGGAGTTTTCAGAGGTAAGAGCCGGCTTTCGCCCGGCTCTTCCTCGCATTCCGCAGGAGCTTTTGCGCTCCATCATCGGCTTCTTCAGAAGCCAGATGGAATCGGGCACGGAGTTTGAAGCCCTCGTCCGCATCTACTGGGATCGCAAAGAACAGAAATTCGTTCCGTTCGTACCAAAACAGCGCGTCGCCAAAGACAGCGTGACAGTTCGGCTGACGGACGAAGATCTTCCGGACGATACGCGGTATCTGTACTACGCGGATATCCACTCCCACAACAGCATGAAGGCGATCTTTTCTGCTATCGACGATCAGGACGAGCGCGGCACGCGGCTGTATCTCGTGATCGGCCGTCTGGATCGCTTCTTCCCGGAGATCTCCGCCCGCATTTCCTGCGGCGGCAGCTTCGTCCCCATCGAGCCCAGTCTGGTGCTGGAAGGGCTGCACAGCAGCTTTCCCGCGGAATGGAGCGGCAAGGTCGTCCATCAGCTCCCAGAACTCCCGGAAGCGCCGTCCGCACATTTCGCGGGCGTGCGCTCGTTTCTGGGCGGATTGCTTGGAGGTGCGGGATGAAGTTTTCAGAGAACCGGCCCGTGAAGATCGTCATGCTGGGAGCCGGAGGCACCGGCGGACATATCGCGCCGCATCTGTACCGGCTTTTGTACGCGCTGGACCGGCCCGTCCGCTTTATCATCTGTGACGGCGATATCGTGGAGGAAAAGAATCTCGTGCGTCAGAATTTCACACCGGCTGACCTTGGAGAAAACAAGGCAAAGGTGCTGGCCGAGCGGTATTCGTCCGTGTTCGGGATGGAAACAGAGTATGTGCCGGAGTTTATCGAGTCCGGCGAGCGGCTTTTTTCCATGCTGCAAGCGCGGACGTTCCCGACCGGGCCGTACTGGCATTCTCCAACCGTCAAAGAGCTGGTGATCCTCATCGGCGCGGTGGACAACAATAAGAGTCGAAAACTCTGCCACGAGGTCTTTTACAAGCTGGATGACCTTATCTACATCGACAGCGGCAACGGGATGCACACCGGGCAGATCGTCTGCGGCATCCGCAGCGGCGGGCGCACGTTTTACCGGCCCGTCGGCGCGGCATTTCCGGAGGTTTTGCAGGACACAGACAAATTCCCGACGGAGCTGAGCTGCGCCGAGGCGTCTGTCTCCGCGCCGCAGAGCATCGCCGCCAACATCACAGCGGCCACCGCCGTCGTGGACATGATCTACAACATCCTGACCGTCGGAGAAACGCGTGTGCGGCAGATCACGTTTGCAACGGGCTCTGTCAATATGCGTGCCACCTTACAGAAAACAAGGAGGAAAGCAGCATGAGAAGTTCCGTAGACGCAGCAGCCTTTTATAAAGCGATGACAGCATTGATGGACATTCCGGCAAAAAGTCCGGTCAAAGTCCTGCAGGAGATTAAGGTGGAGTTTACAGCGGATCACTGTACGCTCTCTGCAACAAACTTCAATACATGGCTCTCTATGACGATCCCCGCGAGCGGCGACGACTTTGCGTTCGTGTTTTGGAACAGTGCCGGTGTCCAGAAGGTGTGCCGTTATTTTACGGGCCAGCTGGAACTGGAGCTGTCCGGCCAAAGGAAATCACAGATCATAACCATGCGCTGCGGAGACAAGGGCGGCAAGTTCCCAGTTTATGAAGCTGAGGAATGCCCCACATGGCCGGAGTTTGAAGCCAAGCAAAGCTATACGGCAAACGCGGCAAACATTCTCAAATGCGTCAAGCAGGTAAAGTATGCCGTAGATCTGCGCAGCACCAGACCGGAATATCAGGGTGTTCTGTTCCAGAGCAAACATATCTGGGCGGTGGAAGGTCATCGCGCGGCCTGCTGTGATGACGGTGGGCTGGACGTTGAAAAGCCGTTTCTTGTCGGTGTTCCGGCACTGGAGCAGCTCAAAGCGTTTGGTGACGCGGATATGCAGATCAGCGTGGCAGATAACTGGGTTCTGTTCCAGAATGAACACGTTCGGCTGCTTGCAAAACGTATCCAGAATGTCACGCCCATGACCTATGAAAGCGTTGTTCCGCAGAAGTGGAATGAGGAATTCTGCTTCCATCGGAAGGACTTCGTGCAGGCCCTGAAATATCTGCTGGCCTGCGTCGGAAAGGCAGACAAGCCTTATGTCCGGTTTGAGAATGGATTGCTGAACTTGCGTGCGAAGGACTGCCTCTATAAAGCGGCGGTTTCCATCAGCGCAGAAAGCAGCATCATCTTTGGCTTTGACGCAAGATTCATGCTGGATGCGCTCACGCAGTTTGAAAAGCAGGAACTGGTGACAATGCGGCTGACCAGCCCGCTGGGCGCGATCTCGCTCATTGCGGGCAACAGCTCCGCCATCGTCCTCCCGGTACGGCTCAAGGAAGAACAGAAAGCAGCGTAAAAAGAAAGGATTTTTGAGCATGAAAACAGTCTATATTCCCGCCGGTGCGACTTACAACTATGAAACGCTCGCCACGGACAACGTGATCGTCCACGGGCATCTGCACGTCACGAACGGTCTGAAAGCGAAGCATATTTCCGGCCGAGGTTTTATTACCGCCGGTGAGGTTTCCGCTGATATCGTGGATGTGACCGAACTGGAATGCGGCACGGTCATCTGCCGGAGACTGCTGGCGCAGCGCGTCAGCTGTGGCGAGGCCATGATCGCGGAAAGCGCCGCCGTTTCCCGTTTCTTCTCCGCCAACTATGTCAAGGCTCCCAGCCTGACCGTGGCGGTCAGTGAAATCGGCGAAGCGGACGTGGATGAGATCGTACATCTGATGCCGAAGCCGCGTGGGATGCTCCTGACGCTGCTTCTTTCCATGCTGCGCACCTTCTGGCTGCGCCTGACGGCAAGCCGTCCGCAGGGACGGTTTGAGAAGCCGCGCACAGAAGCACCGGCGGAAGAACCGTCTGACACACCGGAAGATGCTGAAACAAAGGCAAACATCGCAAAAATTGTGCAGGAGGTGCTTGCACAGCAGGCAGCAGAAAAAGCCGCCTGCGCGAACAATACGGATGATGTGGATGATTTCGAGCTTCAGCGCATGGTTAGTACGTTCAAGCTGCTGCGAAGCAAAGGCTACACACTGCGCATTCTCCCCGGCACGCCGGAAGAAAACGCACCGGTCTTTGACTTTGCGGCTGAGAACATTCAGCCTGCGGCGTGAGGTCAACCGGGATGGAACAGGAATTGCAGAAGGAGTCCAAATGCTCCTTTTACGCATTGGAACAGCTTCGGCAGACGGCAGAAGCCATTCTGCGCGGCAGCCAGCGCCTTCTTAAATGCCGCGCCGGTGTGGAGAAATACCACACGGCACAGCCGCAGCGTGCGTATGCGTACTATCTGGAATTGCAGAAAATGCGGGATGTACTCGTTGGGGCGCTCGGTGAAGCCAGACGCAGTCTTCTGGAATTGGAGGAATCTGCGCTTGCCCAAAAAGCCGGACAGCTTCAAACGGGACTGCGCCGCTTTGATCTCATGTCCAGAGCGTACAAACCTGTGTATGAAGTCCTGACCGGCTTTGCAAAGTCGTTGCCGCAAACGGATACCGTCAACGCGGCGGTGATCGGGCGGCTGATGAACCATGTCCGCATGGGCTACTACCCGACAGACCCGGAAAATATCACGCATATCCTGCGCGGGATCGCGTTCCCGGAGGGCGTGACGACGAATCTGCTCGACCCGTGCTGCGGCTGCGGCAAGGCGCTCCGGCAGCTTGCCGACGGCAACAACTGCTACACCTACGGCATGGAGCTGGACGAACACCGTGCGGAGGAAGCGCAAACCAGACTTCACCGTGTCGGCTTCGGAAGCTTCTTTCACAGCCAGATCAGCCGTGAGATGTTCCATGTGCTGTTTCTGAATCCGCCGTATCTGTCCGTTCTAACCGAGGGCGGCAGCCGGGTACGCAGCGAAAAGCAGTTTCTGGTGCAGAGCATCCGGACGCTCATGCTGGGCGGCCTGCTCATCTACATCGTGCCGTATTATCGGCTGACGCCGGACATCTGTAAAATCCTCGCGGAGAACTTCTCGGACCTTTCTGTCTGGAAATTCACCGACGGCGAGTTTGCCAGATTCCATCAGGCGGTCGTGCTGGGGCTTCGGAGAAAGCCGACGGAAGACGATGAAACGGCTGACCGGCTGGGTGCGCAGACGCTGACCCCAGAGATGCTCCCGTGCATTACGGAGCTGGAGGAAAACCGATATGTACTGCCCGACGTTGCAAAGACCGTCGAGGTCTTTCGCGGCGAACGGTTCAATGAGAAGGAGCTGGAACGCCAGCTGACGCGCTCCGGCAGCTTTACACGGCTGCTGAACGCAAAAAGCGCATTGGACAGCACGGAAAAACATCCACTTTTGCCCCTTTCCATTGGGCAGATCGGTCTCGTCGGCGGCTCCGGGATGATCAACGGACTGATTGAATGCGATACCCCGCACATCATCAAGGGCCGTATTGTGAAAGTCAAAAATGTAGAACGCGAGGAACAGTTTGACCAGCGTGGGAACCATATCGGCGCAGAGGTGCATGAGGTCGTCAGCAACAAGATGATCTTCAACGTTCTGACACCGAATGGATTTTTGGCGTTGAGCTAGGAGGAATTATGTTAACTACAAATCTTGCAATCGTTACACCCGTCACAGAAGCAGATGACCGGGCGGCACGTGAAACCGTCTGGCAGCAGGTCACGGAGCGGATCGTCCCGCAGATGGGAAAGCTCTGCACGCGGTTCGAACCGTCCGGCGGCGCATGGGGACAGAAAGTGTCCAGTCCATACAGCGTCATTCTGGGCAGAAACGAACCGGCGCTGTTCCTGTATTTCTACGCATCCGCGAAGCATCAGTTGGATGAGCGCGCAAAGGCACATCTGGCCGGCTTCATGGAGCATCTGGAAATTGGGAATGAGCAAACGGTCGGTGACACAAAGATGTGCACGGCCTACCTCAAGGGCGATACCGCCGAAGCGCGCTCCCACATGGAGTGGCACATCGCCAACATGTTTGGAGAGCTGATGCCAGACTGCGGGATCTACTTCCTGCGCGAAGGCCGGTCGTATCTGAATGAAGCGGAGCATAAGAAAATTCTTTGCAATATGAAGGACTATGCCATCTGCGTGGTGAAGCTGGTATGGGAGAGCAAACATGATTCAAACTGATCTAACCGCGCTGATGACGCTCCTTTGCGGGGCAAAAGAACGCGAGAAAAAGAATCAGACGGATTCTACGGAGCGCTTAAACCCCTACCTTGTGTATCGTGTGGTTCTCCCGTTCTTGACCGGTCAAGACATCTTCCTGGAGGATATTTGCTATGAGGAATTTGAATTGGAAGATATATGGCCTGTTGCTGATTTCTTTTATTACAACTGGCCAGGCAGCTACTATAGCTGCGTTCTTGCAGACGGCGCTGCATCACTTCCGGCGCAGGCACAAAAAATGAAACAGTTTTGCTAAGGAGAAGTTATGGAGCTTACGCTTATCTTTTATGCGATCCAAATCGCAAAATCCTTTTATGATCACGGACGGTTTGATGTGTTCAAAAAGGCGTTTCCCCAGCATATTTTGCGGGAAGATTCCTTCTATGAGCTTCAGGAACTGGCTCTGGATATCGTCTCCGAATTTCATTGTTTCAACCAGAAGCTGGACTATGAATATGATATATCCTCCTATTATCATTATTTTTCGTCTGAAAACATGACCGCTTATATCCGCCTTTGCAGACAATATGAATCGCTGCTTCACATGAAACCCGAAGAAAACCCATTTTGGCGTGAGGCCAGCACGTGCATCAAAAATGCTTTATGGCTGGATTCCTACTGCTATGATTGGGCATTGAAAGAGAAAACCGGGAAAAAGTTTTCCAGCGGCATTGTTTTCGCATATGATGACGAATTTTGTGATTATGTCCAATTGATCGATGGTCTGCTTGACATTTTCACATTTTTTGATAAGAGGCTATGCGGGCTGGAAAAAGCGGTTGAAGCAGCACAGCGCAATGCGCGGTGTACGGAACGGAGGGCTGCGTGATGGACAGAACACAAAAACTGGTTATTGAGATCGATCCCCAGCGGGCAACAGTGGTATTGAAGCAGGAAATCCTTGGTGTGATCAGCAGAAAGGAAATTTGCCCGGAGGATCTGTTTCAGGCAATCATCCACGCAACAAACCGCAATTCGTTCATTTCAAGCGGTCTGCTTCCGAAGGGGTGCTTTTCCGTCGAGATCTGTGAGAGCGGCGCAAAACGGTACTGCCTGCTCTGCCAGCAGCGTTATGCGGACATCACCTACCATAATACGCTTTATGAAAGATTTCCGCTGCCGAAGCTCGTCTTTGGGTTTCAGATCTCTGAACTGGGCAAGGTCAGTGATTGCCGGGTAGGTGTCGTTGCGGATGAAGATCTGAAAAGCAGCACAGAAATGTTCTGCTATCCATTTTCCAACGTAACACAGAGCAATTTTCATCTCTGCACCGGAAACAACGTGCTACCGGTCTATAAGACAACGGGCAGCATCTCCAACCTGCCGGGATATTTGCTTCGGTTGCCGAACAATGACGATAATTTTGACGTCAGGGATAACAAGCTGAAATTGGAGTACCGTGATCTTCTGGAGCACCTGAAGGACAAAGACCCGTCGTACTACTATTCCGATGTGCTGCTCCCCAACGGAAAGACCTTAAAAGACTTTATTGGAGGGTAAACGTATGGCAAAAGACGCAAAAACCATCCGGGAAGAACTGACCCGACCATTTGCGCCGGAGGACTTGGAATGGCGGATACAAGTGACATCGAAAGATAAGACCAGCGGCCTTGCCATTCCGTATGTCACAAACCGCGCCATTCAGGACCGTCTGGATGAAGTCGTGGGGCCGGAGAACTGGTACAACGACTACAAACCGTGGCACGGCAACGGGAAGAAAGACGCGCAGATCTGCGGCATTTCCATCTATTTTGAGGGCAAAGGCTTCATTACAAAGTGGGACGGCGCGGAGGATTCTGATATCGAACCCATTAAGGGCGGTTTGTCGGACTCCATGAAGCGCGCCGCCGTGCAGTGGGGCGTTGGACGTGTCCTCTACAAGATGACAAAGCCGCTGTGGGTACGCATTGAGCAGAAAGGCAATTCCTATGTGATCTGCGACACTGAGCGGCCGAAGTTGAACGCTGCATATCTGGAGCTTCTGGATAAGCTGCATCAGCTCCCGACCTCTCCGGGCGCGGCACAAGCGCAGCTCAGCTACAAGCGTGACGCGCAGCCCCCGCAGCAGGTGCAGCCGCAGCCCACGGTAGTAGCGCCGCAGGCACAGCCAAGCGCGCAGCAGCCGCTTCCGTTTACTACGCGGCAGGTCTGCCAGTACGTTGTACTTGCGGCAAACAGCCAGCAGGATATGTCCGGTCAGCCGCTTGTCTGTGCGACGCTGCAAAACGCGGAGGGCAAGCAGGCGAAGGTCTACGCACAGGGCAGTCATCCCATGCTCATGCCCGGTGCGCAGCTCTATGACGCGCAGATCACGATGCGCAAACAGGGAAACGTCGCATTTTACACGCTGGACGGCTATCAGGTCGTGCAGCAGGCAGCGTAATAGGAGGTGTCAGTAAGCAAAATGGAAAAGATCAAAGGCTTTCAGATCAGCAGCATGACTGTTTCGGGCTTCAAATGCTATGAAGCGCCTATGAAGATTACGTTCGGCAATCCTACCGTTGTGACCGGCGGCAACGGTCGCGGCAAATCCAGTCTGGCGGACGCGATCGCGTTTGCCGTTACGGGACTTCCCTTTTTCGGGGAGCGCGGCATTGATCGGCTGCACAACGAGACGAACCCGGACCTGCAGATCACGATGCGCTTTACGGATGATACCGGCAGAGCGCACGAGCTGACCCGCAGCCGGCAGAAGGATCGCATGAGCATCACCTACGACGGCTATGCCATCCGGCAGACGGATCTCAACGAGATGTTCGGCGAACGGGATGTGTTTCTCTCCATTTTCAATCCCCTGTACTTCATTGAAGAACTCGGCGAGGATGGAAAGAAGCTGCTGGAGCGGTATCTTCCGCCTGTTCAGCAGGCTGACGTGTTATCCCTGCTCAATGAGCAGACGCAGCATCGGCTCTCCGGGCTCAAATTGTTGTCTCCTGAGACGTTTCTCAAGAATCGCCGGGAGGAGATCCGAACACTGGAACAGGATGCAGTCTATCTGAGCGGCAAACTCGATCTGGCACAGAAGCAGCGGCAGAGCAGCAAAGAACTCTCCAGCGGACTGACTGTGCGGATTCAGGAATTGCAGCGTGAAATTGCATCGCTGGAAGCACGGCGGTTTGAAAACGTCAATTTGGAGGATTTGCAGGAGCAGCTTGTGCAGGCCAGCGAGCAGTATGAGGAGCTTTCCGGTGAATCGCCGGAAACGCCAGATACCGCAGAACTGGACGCGAAGCTGCAAGAGTTTCATGCAAAGCTGGGCGCTCGGTCGTCCGAGGTTTACCAGCCAAAATACACAGGGCCGCTGGCAGAGGATACGGCAAAGGTGCAGGCGCTTGGAAAGCGTTATCAGCAGAACGCCGCGCTTTTGAAGCGGTTTCAGCCGGGTACAAGCTGCCCGGTCTGCCGCCGTGTGCTCTCGCAGCAGGAATATCCGGCGTTCCGGGAGGCATTGCAGAAGGAAACAGAACAGATCGTTGCCGACGGCACGCAGCTCAAAAGCCAGATCACGGAGCTTCAGGAGCTGGAACAGAAAAGTCAAAGCACGTTCGAGCAGTTCAAAGCGGATGATCTGGTCAGATACCAGTCTGAGATCGACGCGCTGAATCAGAAACGGGATCAGCTTCAGGCCGCCGCCGCACAGCAGAATATGCAGCGCCAGCAGACCTTGGAGCAGCTTCGTGCACGCATCCAGAACCTGACGACCAGTATGGAATGCGGCACGCTGAGCCCCGCGGACAGTGAACGTCTTGCCGAGTGCAAAGCGTCGCTGGAAGACTGCCGGGTGCAGCTTGCCGCCGCGCAGCAGGTTCTGAGCGCCGCGCCGGAGGACTTTGATACGCGCATCAAAGCCATTGAGGAGGAGATCACGGAAAAGAAAATCGTTATGAAAGATGTGATCCTCTACATGAGCAAGCGGGCGGAACTGACGTTCTCCAAGCTCGCGCTGAACCGTGTGAAGATCTCGCTCTACGATGTGGTCAAGACGACCGGCGAATTGAAGGATGTGTTCCGCTTTACCTACAACGGCCGCCGCTATGACCGGCTCTCTCTTTCTGAGAAGATCCGGGCAGGCGCGGAGGTGTCCGAACTGGTGAAGCGGCTCACAGGCCGTAATTACCCTGTATTCTTCGACAACATGGAATCTGTGGATGATCTCAGCAACATCCGTCCGACCAGTCAGATGATCCTCGCCAAATGCGTCCGTAATGCGGAGCTTTCCGTGCGGGCTGGCAGCACTGCAATGCCGAAGGCGGCGTAACCTTACTTTTCAGAAAGGGGGCGCGCCGTCTGGCCTATCAGAAGCTGCCGATCCTGGAAGCCGCCAGACGGTGCGGGCTTGTCCTCAGCGACCGAACGCTTCACAGCGAGGAAGTTGAGGCAAACTGCCCCTTCTGCGGCGACCACGGCACCGGCAAATATCATCTGAGTTTGAACACAAGGACAGATCAATACCGCTGCAACCTCTGCGGCGCGAGCGGCAACAGCGTGACGCTGTATGCGCGGCTGAACGGTCTATCCAACAAAGAAGCCTATCTGGAGCTGGCTGCAAAGAGCAACGTGTATAAGCTGCCCTTACAGCCCAGCTCCCCAAACACAACGAGCCGGGAACCGTATGCGCTGGAGCAGCGCCATGCGGCGTATTCGGAGATGCTGTCGCTTCTGACGCTCTCCGACCGGCACAGAGACAATCTCCATGAACGAGGACTCCCTGATGCAATCATCGAGCGGAACGGTTATAAATCCACGCCGGAAACGGAATCCGAACGGCGCTTGCTGGCGTCGCTTCTTCGCTGCAATCACGAATTGCACGGGCTGCCCGGCTTTTATACAAAAGACGGGGCATGGACGCTGGCAGGTGCGAACGGCTTTCTCATTCCGGTACGGAACAACAACGGCTTGATCCAGGGCATGAAGATCCGGCTGGACGACGATGCGGCACGAAAATACCGCTGGCTGTCCAGCCGGTCAAGCCGTATGGAAAACGGGACCCGCAGCTATTCGTGGATTCACGTCACCGGCGACACGACACAGAAATGCGCCTATCTCACCGAGGGGCCGCTCAAGGGCGACATTGCAAGCTATTTTGCAAATAACGCACTTTTTGTGTGTCTCGGCGGCGTGAACGCCCACAAGGGACTGCGGGAAACGCTTCTTTCGCTCGGCGTTACGGAGGTCATGGAGGCCATGGACATGGATCAGTTTACAAATCCGCAGGTTCGGCAGGCTGTGCTCACCCTGCGCCGCGAGGTGCAGTCGATTCCGGGCATCCGGTACTATCAATGTACTTGGAACCCACGCTTCAAGGGTGTGGACGATTATCTGCTGGACTGGACGAAACGAAAGACGGCTTAGAAAGGAAATGCACATGACAAATATTACGAATTTTCAGGACATCCTTGGCGCAGCCAACGGCGACAAGACCTCCGTGCTGGGCAAGTTTCTCTATTTCTCACTTGCCAACATTCTGGTGGAGAAGGAGGCGCTGGCGCAGCTCTGCGAGGATCTGAACATCCCGTATTCCGGCAGTAAGCGAATTTCCGTGTCGGATGCGTTTCGCTCCGCGACGGGCGATATTAAGGACCGGATCACAGTAAAAAGCCCCGGTGCGCATCATATCTACGCGGTCTACTGCCGCGACAATGCGCACACCGAGGATGTTTATTCCCGTGAACTGGTCAAGGAAACGCTCAACCAGCGGACGAACCAGTATGAAAAGCTGGCAAATATCTTTTACGATCGGCGCGACAATCGATTTGGGTATGACAATATTGGCTTCGACGCCGACATTGATCCCCTGAACTATTGCCGCCGGGCGGAGGAATTGTTCGAGCTTTATCAGGTCTGTGCGAACCGCAGACAGATCGAGACGATCTGCCTCAGCTATCTGCGGATGCTGGAGGCCACCAAGGTCAGCTCGACCGGGCATCTGTATTTCATCCCACGGCAGCACATGGACAAAGTGGACACGTTTGAAACGTTCATTGAGCAGCTCAGCGCGATGAATCAGAATGACAACACGCTCAGCGTCAACAGTTTTTACATCATTGACGACGCGAAGCAGCGCGACAAAATGACGGAGGAATTTTATTCCGCCGTCAAGAAAGAGATCGCACTGTATCAGGAAAAGGCCGACTACCTTATCCAGAGCGGCAGCCGCAGCCCCGCTGTCATGGAGCGGTGGGTCAACAAAATTGCCACGCTGGAGCAGAAGAAGCAGCACTACGAAGAAATTCTCCGCCGGGAGCTCGACGGTCTCGACGATGAAT
>OGQN01000720.1_pt1 | contig 29775 bp, 25 predicted proteins | sample 1553231 | NCBI WGS metagenome assembly OGQN01 (sample SAMEA2579950, study PRJEB22360) | human gut metagenome | biome: human gut; feature: human-associated habitat; material: faeces | place: Denmark | collected 2008/2010 | reverse complement strand
AGTCAGGCCGAAGATGGCGGTCACGTGGCACAGGGCCCCGTTGACCGCCACTTTGCCGTAGGTCATCGCGCCTAAGAACTTCGGCATTATCCGGTTTTTTGCACAGGATGTATGAACTGATTGCACGCTCACAGATAAAAAAATTCCGATATTTCACATATATGTGAAACAAATGCCGTATCTTTGCGTTGTAATTAAAAGGACTATAGATATGAGCGAAGTAGAATTGGTTTTAGTCAACGACACAGACAAGTGTACCATTTACACTATTCAGTTCTCAGAAGAATCCGAGAGTGAATATGAACGTTTTTATGCCAAATTCATTGAAGACGCTCAAATGAATCAAGACTTGTTACGCATTGTGCAGCTTTTAGATAAGATTGCCGATGAAGGAGCGTTAGAACGTTTCTTCAGGCCCGAAGGCAAGATGCGTGATTCAGTGGTGGCTCTTCCTGTGCTTCGCTCAAAACTCCGCTTATACTGTCTGCGTCTTTCCGACCGGATTCTTGTCCTCGGCAACGGAGGCGTCAAAAATTCACGGACGTATGAGGAAGATGATTCGTTGCGTGGATATGTCCTGACGTTACAGAAATTTGAAGAACTGCTGAAAGAGGGGCAACGCGACGGTACCGTAACTATAACATCCAAGACAATCGAAACAGACAAAACATTTAAGCTATGAAGGATATTAGAAACAGATACCGGGAAATGGTCAGTCAGGTACCACCTGAAATAAAGGAAGAGATTAACCTGTCTTTCGCTATATCCAATAAAATTGATGCACTTATGCAGGAGCGCGGACTTTCAAAGAAGCAGTTTGCCGACCAGATAGGTAAACGTCCGAGCGAGATAACGCGATGGCTTAGCGGACAGCATAATTTCACTGTCTCTACACTTGCCATGCTGTCGGCATTTTTCGGCAAATCCATAATCTCTGTCTGAATCATGGCTAACGAATCCCTGTCGGCGGCCAAATCCGCCAAGAATGATGAGTTCTACACCCAATATTACGATATTGAGCGTGAGATAAACGCTTGACCTGAATGTGTTTCGGTGATGATACGGAATGAAGTAACTTCACTCTCTATTTCGCGCAACACATGACGTGGCGCTGTATGTCGTTTCGTTGACGGTCAGCCGATAATGTCGTTGACAACGAGCCCGGCGAGAGTCAGGCCGAAGATGGCGGTCACGTGGCACAGCGCCCCGTTGACCGCCACTTTGCCGTAGGTCATGGCACCGTCAGCGGCGGCTTCGACCGAGGCGTTGCGCCGGGGTTGTTCTGTCGAGTAGACGCAGCGGAATTTGCGTCGCGGCCAGATGTCTGTCTTGCGGAACCGTCGGCGCAGGGCCGCGGCGAGAGCGTCCCCCTCGACTCGCCTGAATTCGGCTGTCGTTACGCGCGTGGGATCGCAGCGCAGGGCTGCTCCCATTGAAGAGAAGAGCCGAGGGCGCGTCTGCGACGTGGCTTCGACAATAAGTGCGGCTTTGTCGGCCACCGAGTCGATGGCGTCGATGCAATAGTCGAAACTTCGGATGTCGAAACTGTCGGCTGATTCGGCAGTGTAGCGCTCGCGCCGGGTTACGACTTCGCATTGCGGGTTGATGTCGGCAATCCGGCGCGCGATGATGTCGACTTTCGGCTGTCCGACTGTCGAGAGCAGCGCCGGCAGCTGGCGGTTGATGTTTGTCGGGGACACGTCGTCGGCGTCGACGAGAGTGATGTGGCCGATTGCCGTGCGTGCCAGCGATTCGGCAGCCCAGCTTCCGACGCCGCCGAGGCCGAATATTATTACGCGCGCCTGTCTGAGGCGTTCAAGCCCCTCGCGGCCGGCAAGCAGCTCAACGCGGTTGAAGATGTCGTTCATTGAAAGTTAAGCGATAGTGTGATGAATCAGATTTTATAGTAAGGATATAACCTTGTGGCTACATTCATGGTCGGGAAATCGTATAAAACCGGAGTTCTGCAACGGTGGGCACCGGGCATAAAAAAGGCGCCTTTCGCAGCCGGCGGATGGAACCGCGTGGCTTGCGAGCAGGCGCCGGTGGGTTGCTGTCAGAGCATTCCGGCCATGAGCTTTGGAGAATGGAACATTCCGCGAAGGCGTTCTTCAAGCGACGCAGGGCGCGTCTTGATATTGATGAAGACGTCGGGGCTGTCTTTCCGCATTATTATCATCGAAGCCGGAAGCACTACGGCGACGTGGTCGGCAAACTCTACTATCTCACAGATGTTTCGCAGCGGAATGCGGTGGAACGGCGACGCCGGATCTACAGAATTGATGGTCAGATATTTCTCGTCGAGTTTAAGACCGTGGTTCTCGAAGACGTCGCCGAAGAGCACTCCGAGGTTCAGCTCATCGGGCGATGCAGGGCGTTTGTTGAATTTCTTGTAAGTATTCTCGATTGTTGCCTTGTTGATCATTTCCTGTGGAGGTTGAATTTTTTTGAGATGGGTTGGAGTTTCAGTTGCCTTTTGATAAACAATAGAGAGCTTCGGTTGGTTCACATTTTTTATCAATAAATCCGGGAGGTGTTCTTGATATGAAGACACCTCCCGGATTTACAATGTGTGCGGGCTTGATCAGGCAAGGAAGCCGAGAAGCACACCGGCAGCAACAGCCGAGCCGATGACGCCGGCCACGTTCGGGCCCATGGCGTGCATAAGCAGGTAGTTGGAGGGGTCGTACTTCAGGCCCATGTTGTTCGATATGCGCGCGCTCATAGGCACTGCCGAAACGCCGGCGTTACCGATAAGCGGGTTGATTTTCTTGTCGTGGGGCAACACGAGGTTGAAGAGTTTCACGAAGAGCACGCCGCTCGACGAAGCGATGACGAAGGCCATGAAACCGAGGGCGAAGATGCCGATCGTCTGAGGGGTAAGGAACTGTGAGGCCTGGGTCGAGGCGCCCACGGTCATGCCCAGCAGAATGGTGACGATGTCGGTCAGGGCGTTGCTGGCCGTCTTTGCCAGACGGGTTGTCACGCCGCTTTCGCGGAGCAGGTTGCCGAAGAAGAGCATGCCGAGCAGGGGCAGGCCCGAGGGAACGACGAAGCAGGTCAGCAGCATGCCGATGATCGGGAAGATTATCTTCTCGTTCTGGCTGACGGCGCGGGCCGGCTTCATGCGTATGAGGCGCTCTTTCTTTGTCGTGAACAGGCGCATCAGCGGCGGCTGGATAACCGGTACGAGGGCCATGTAGCTGTAGGCCGACACGGCGATGGCGCCCATGAGGTTCGGGGCGAGTTTCGACGATATGAAGATAGCCGTCGGGCCGTCGGCACCGCCGATAATGGCTATGGCACCGGCCTGGTCGGGCGTGAAGCCCAGCAGCAGGGCAACCATATAGGCGCCGAAGATGCCGAACTGGGCGGCAGCGCCGATGAGCATAAGCTTCGGGTTGGCTATCAGGGCCGAGAAGTCGGTCATGGCGCCTATGCCGAGGAATATCAGCGGGGGATACCATCCGGCCGACACGCCGTTATAGAGGATATTCAATACCGAACCCTCTTCGTAGATTCCGACTTCGAGGCCGGCCATATCGTTGAAGGGGACGTTGCCGATGAGAATACCGAAGCCGATGGGCACCAGCAGCATCGGCTCGAAATCTTTTTTGATTGCGAGCCAGATGAAGAAGAGGCCCACGGCGAGCATCACGAAGTTCTCCCACGAGCTGTTGTAGAAGCCAGTGAGTTGCCAGAACTCGCGCAGGTTTTGCATTAGAAATCCACCGAAATCCATTTTACTTCAGGAGATAACCGGATTATTCGAGGGTTATGAGAACGCCGCCTTCGGGAACAGCATCGCCCTGGGCAACGTCGATAGAGGCCACGCGGCCGTCTTTTCCGGCATGGATGGCATTTTCCATCTTCATGGCTTCGAGAACGACAACGGTATCGGCTGCCTTGACGGTGTCGCCGACTTTGACGTTGATGCTCAGGACTGTTCCGGGCAGCGGAGCCTTGACAACGGCGCCCCCCTTCGAGGGAGCGGGAGTCTTGATGACCTTTTCGCCTGCGGCGGTGCGCGGAGCTGCTGCTGCGCGCGGAACCTGGGCTACCTTGACGGGTTTCTTCTCGTCGAGCTCAACGACATAGCTTGTTCCGTTGACTTCGACGTGGGCGATATTGTTTTCTATCTCGCCGACTGCAACGGTGTAGGGGGTGCCGTTAATCTTATATTTATATTCTTTCATTGTTGGTGGAATGAGTTGGTTTTTTGATGATAGGAATAAAGAGGGTTGAATGACGACGGCTCAGCGGCAGCAGCTGCGGCTCCAGGCTCGCAGATCGGGTGTCTGGCGCAGGCTGAAGGCTTTGGCACACCAGGGCGACGGGCCGAAAGCGCCTGAATGGCGTATCGTCAGGCAATGGCGCTCCGAGTCGTGGGGCCCGGCGTCTTCGCTGAGATGCTCGGCCAGAGCCATGGAGATGGCGGCGGCGACAATGTCGCCGGCGTTGTCGGCCACGGCGGGTTCTTCCGTTGTTTTCTTGCTGAAAAAGCTAAAGAGACTCATCGTTTGGATGTAGTTTAAAGGTTAGCGGTGAAGTTGCGGTAGCTGACGGAGGCTGTAGATCTTCGAGCTCCAGGGCGAATAGGCTTTGCGCACCTTGTTGAGGGTGAGTATCGTCGATTCGTTGTCGTGGACGTTGAGATGTTCGTGGAGGGCCATGACGATGGCGGCGAGCTCTTCACCCGTTGTCGAAACACGCTCCGATGCAGGCTCGTTCGCAGCCGAAGGCTGGGCCTTGATGCGGTTGCGGTGCTGCACGGCGGCGCCTATGCGGCTGATGAAGTAGAAGCAGATGCTCAGCATCAGCAGGGCCGAGAAGACGATGGCCATGGCGATGATTGTCAGACCGAAGCCGTTCTCGTCCTGCTCGGCGAACATGCGGGCTTTCGCGTTGCCCTCCTTGATGATGTTGTTCGACGAGGGGGTGATGTAGTCGGTGGCTGTCTTTCCGTCGCGGCGCTCCCATACTCCGGCGCCGTCGAGGCTACGGGCGTATGTTGTGTTGGCGGCGAGATCGGCCGGCACGGTGACTTCATCGATGACGGTCTTGCCGTCGGCGTCGATGATGGCGATGTAGTTCTCAACGCCGGGTGTCAGTTCGAAGTTCGTGTGGAAAGTTCCGTCGCTGGGGCGGTTGTCGGCCCAGAAAACAACGTGCTGGCGCTTGGGTATCTTAGTGTTGACGTCGCCTACGGGCACGGGATAGAGCTGCTTGTGGGCGGGGTCGTTGGTGAGATATACTTTAGAGATCTCCAGCGGGGCGAAAGCCGAGTTGAAGAGCTCTATCCAGGCACTGTGGCGTCCATAGTCGTCGACGATGTTGCTGTCGTTGACAACCATGATTTCGTTGATTCGCAGGGCCCGACGACCCTGTGCCATGGCGCCGCCGACGGCGAGCGCCATGAACAGGAGAGTCAGTATCAGATTCCTTTTCATTGTCTGCTCGGAGAAATCAAAGAGGAATGTTGCCGTGTTTCTTGGCCGGGTTGGTGACCTTCTTCGTTGCCAGCTGCTGAAGGGCGCGGATGACGCGGAAGCGGGTGTTGCGCGGCTCGATGACGTCGTCGATATAGCCGTAGCGTGCGGCGTTGTAGGGGTTGCAGAAGAGGTCGTTGTATTCTTTCTCTTTCTCGGCGAGAACGGCCTTGGGGTCGTCGCTGGCCTTGGCCTCTTTGGCGTAGAGAACCTCAACGGCGCCTGCGCCGCCCATGACGGCGATTTCGGCTGTGGGCCATGCGTAGTTCATGTCGCCGCGGAGCTGTTTGCAGCTCATGACGATATGGCTTCCGCCGTAGCTCTTGCGCAGGGTGACGGTAACCTTGGGCACTGTTGCCTCGCCGTAGGCGTAGAGCAGTTTGGCGCCATGGAGAATCACGCCGTTGTATTCCTGACCCGTGCCGGGAAGGAAGCCCGGAACGTCGACCAGAGTGACCAGAGGAATGTTGAAGGCGTCGCAGAAGCGAACGAAGCGTGCGCCCTTGCGCGAGGCGTTGCTGTCGAGCACGCCGGCGAGGAACTTGGGTTGGTTGGCCACGATGCCGACGCTGCGTCCGTTGAAGCGGGCGAAACCGACGATGATGTTCTTGGCGTAGTCGCGCTGAACTTCGAGGAATTCGCCGTTGTCGATGATGGCGCCGATAACCTCATACATGTCGTAGGGACGGTTGGGGCTTTCGGGGATGATTTCGTTGAGCGAGTCTTCGAGGCGGTCGATCGGGTCGTTGCATTCGACGACGGGAGCCTCTTCGAGATTATTCTGGGGAATGAAGCTCATCAGGCGGCGGATAACCTTGAGGGTCTCTTCGCCGTTGTCGGTGGCGAAGTGGGCCACACCACTCTTCGAGGCGTGGATGTCGGCGCCGCCGAGAGTGTCCTGATCGACATCTTCGCCGGTGACGGTCTTGACAACCTTCGGGCCGGTGAGGAACATATAGCTGATGCCACGCGTCATGATGGTGAAGTCGGTCAGCGCGGGGCTGTAGACGGCACCGCCGGCGCAGGGGCCGAGGATGGCGCTGATCTGGGGCACGACGCCGCTGGCGAGAATGTTGCGCTGGAAGATTTCGGCGTATCCGGCCAGTGCGTTGATGCCTTCCTGGATTCGTGCGCCGCCGCTGTCGTTGAGGCCGATGACGGGTGCGCCCATCTTCATGGCCATATCCATGATCTTGCAGATCTTCAGGGCCATTGTCTCACTCAGTGAGCCGCCGAAAACGGTGAAGTCCTGGGCGAATACATAAACGAGGCGGCCTTCGATTGTGCCGTAGCCGGTTACGACGCCGTCGCCGAGCATCGATTTTTTCTCCTGACCGAAGTTGTGGCAGCGGTGGCGCACAAACATATCGATTTCCTCGAACGAGCCTTCGTCGAGGAGCTGGGCGATGCGCTCGCGGGCGGTGTATTTGCCCTTATCGTGCTGCTTCTGGATGGCTTTTTCGCCGCCGCCGAGGCGAGCCTGGGCGCGCAGGTCGATGAGCTGCTGTATTTTAGCGAGTTGGGTGCTCATGATTTTTAATTAATATGGGGTTTTGTTATTTCTTTCTGGGGTCTTCACACAGTTCAACAAGCGTTCCGGCTGTCGATTTCGGATGGAGGAAGGCGATGTTGAGGCCTTCGGCACCTTTGCGCGGGGCTTTGTCGATTACGCGGCAACCTTTTTCCTGAACCTCTTCGAGGGCATTGGCCACACCGCTTTCAACGGCGAAAGCAACGTGCTGGATGCCGCCGCGGCCACCGTTTTTCTCGATGAATTTGGCGATAGCGCTCTCAGGAGCGGTAGCCTCGAGAAGCTCGATCTTTGTGGGGCCTACCTGAAAGAATGCTGTGCGCACTTTCTGATCTGCCACTTCTTCAATGGCGAAGCATTTGAAACCGAGAATGTTTTCGTAGAAAGGGATGGCCTCGTCAAGGCTGGTCACGGCAATGCCGATGTGTTCGATGTGGGAAATTTCCATTTTGTATATCGATTTTTGGTTAAAACTGTCGTCTTTTGAGGCTCCGTGAAAGCGCCGGAGCTGACGCGCGGCAAATATAGCAAATCTTTTCGAAACAGCGGCAATTCCCCTTGTGGAAAAACCGCGGGCGAAGTCTCCGGCAAAGCTGTTATTTGCTTTTTGCGTCGGAAATGACTATCTTTACGCTGTTATATGATATGATAGGCAGACACAGTTTTTCATGGGCATTGTTCGTTGCATTGGCTTTCGTCTTTGCTGTAGCGCCTTGCGCGTCGGCTTCCGTGGCGCGGCTCGACGAAGCTTCGCGTCTGATGGAAGAGGGAGAGTCGAACGACGCCCTGCGCATCGTGCTTGGCGTTTTGCGCGAGTGTGAGAGCACCGACGGCGCTCTGCCTGATTCGGTTCATGCCGCGGCGTCGCTGCTGGCCGGGAACATTTATCTGGGATTTCAGGATTATCTGAACTCGTCGAGATATTATGAGCGCGGCCTGACCCTGACCGATGATGTCAGAACGCGCTATAAACTGCTGTATAATCTCTCGGTGAACTATTCGCTGCTCGGCGAAGAGCGGAAGGCGCGCGAGGCCAACCGGAAGATGCGCGCCGAGAAGATTTTCGACCGCGAGCTTCAGACCTACGACAACACGGTCAGCAGCGCCTTTATCGAGAAAGCTTTCGGACGGCGCGAGACGAGCGTTGCCCTTTTCAGAAGCGCGCTCGGCAACGCGCGCAGAATGAAGGCCGGCCATGGCGAGAATTATATGCTGACGCCTCTGAGCGAGCTGAGCGAATATTACGAGGCCGAGAACATGCTCGACTCGGCGCTCATTTATCTGAAAGAATATGAGCAGCTGGCTCTGAGGCTTAAGGTGCCGCAGATGATTGCCGACTCGCAGCGCGGGCTCATGCGTGTATATATTAAGAACGGTAACCGCGACCTCGCCCTCGATTACAGCAACCGGTATATCGGCACACTCGATTCACTTGTCGGAATGTCGCAGTTCATCCGCATCAACGCCCATCGCGACAAGGAGCGCGAAGAGGCTGCCAACGCCCGCATTCAGAATCTACAGTTCACCGTCAGCAAGCAGAAAATCGTAATATATGCCGTAGGAATAATATTGGTGCTCGCGCTGCTCGGATGGCTCTATATGAAGCAGATCCGGGGAGCCGCGCGACAGCTTTTCGCGCGAAACCGCGAGATCGCCATACTCGAGACCAAGACCGATGCCACGCCTTCAGTCGACCCTCCCGCCGTGAGGTGCGAACCTGCGCAGAACTGGACGGAGCTTATGGAAAAGGTCAATGCGGCGCTGTCTGATCCCGCTAATTTCTGCGATCCGTCTTTTTCGATAGCTGCGGCATCGAAGATTATCGGCGTCAATTCCCATTATATCTCCGACGCCATCAACGAGACCACGGGCGACAATTTCCGCACTCTGCTCAATTACTATCGCATAGTCGAGGCGCGCAAGCGGCTGACTTCCGACGCTGCTTACGCCGCTCTGACAATTCAGAGTATCGGCGAGAGCGTCGGCTTCAAGTCGGCCTCGAATTTCATTATCGCCTTTAAGAAAGTGACGGGAATGACGCCGTCGCTCTATCAGAAAATGGCCCGTCAGTCATTGAGACAGAAATAAGACGGCGCAATTTAATAAGCCGATATTGAATGTTTTGCATGAATTAATTCATATTGATTCATGAATTGGAATATAGTTGGGGGGTTAAGCTCGGGAGAGTGTGGATAAATATTGGTAAACTTGCAGCAAAATCAAATTCAACACACATCAACTGAATATCATTATGAAAAAACCTGTGATACTGTCGCTGGTGGCAGTGATGGCCTTCCCGGCAATCGGGGCAACGCCCCTGACCGGCCCCCGGGAGGTACAAAATCAATTGCAGATGCAGAAAGTGAGAAATGTTTTCACCTCGCAATCCGCTCCCGTTGCCATGGGGGCGCGGAAAAAAAGTCAGACCGCCAGAGCGAAAACTGTGTCGGATTTCGAAGGACGGAAGTTTATCGCGACCGTAATCTATGCCGACTCGTGGGCCGATATGTCAATCACCCGAGTCCCTTACGGCCTTTATGAGCTGACGGTGGAATCCGACGGAGTAAAAAAAGAGGCGAAATATACTGAGATGAGCCACGACTGGATGGGGGGTGCCATAAAGCGCGGACATTTCTATGGTATCAGAAATATCAATATGTTCGGCTCTCTTACGGGGGTGGCCACTTCCGACATCAATATCGCCGACTGGACTAAAGTATCGGAATATCTGTCTGACGATCCGTCATACGACAAGCTGCCGACAGCAATGGCCTATAATGCTGCCGACGGCGAGGTCTACGGCATTTTCTACAACTATGATCTTACAGGGCTCAACACGGTGCGCTTCAACACCCGCAGCCTCAGCGCCGAGCTGATCGACAAGTTCCCCGGCAAATTCAATGTCGTTGCCATGGCCTCGGCTCCCGACGGCTATCTCTATCTGATCAATCTCGATGGCGACTTCTATAGGTTCGATGCCGGCAAATCAGAACTCAAGAAAATAGGCAATACGGGTGTAAACGTCTCGGCATATTCTCAGTCCATGACGTGGGACAGCAAGTCGAACTCGTTTGTCTGGGCCGCTGTGACTCCGATCTACAAGGGTCTCTATTCAGTAGATCCCGAAAGCGGAGCCGCGACAATTATCAAGCGATTGTCCGACGGCGAGCAGATTGTCTGTCTTTATCCGGTCGACAACGATGCCGCTCAGGGTGCTCCCGCCGCTCCTGTCGGTCTCGAGTGGAAATTCTCGTCGCCCGGGGCCGACAACGGAAGCATATCATTGCGCACTCCCGGCGCCGGAAAGCTCACCGTCAGATTAGACGGCAAAGAGATGCTTTCCGAAGTGTCTGTCTCGGCCAATGAGTCGAAAACTATCTCTTTTGAAGGACTGAGCAATAAGACCCACCATGTCAGCGCAGTAGTTAAAAACGACAACGGATTCTCGCCCGTGGCCGAAAGCTTTCAGTATGTCGGCCTCGACGTGCCCAGGCCTGTGACCGACCTCGTTTTCTCTGAAGATAACGGAACTGCCCGACTGAGCTGGACAGCTCCCGCCGGCGGTGTCGAAGAGGGCTATATCAACCCCGAAGCGCTCTATTACACAATCGTGCGGATCCCTGACAACATAACCGTCGAAGACCACTGGACTTCAACAACGTGGCAGGAACAGCTGCCGACAGGCGTCCGCCGCTATGCCTACCGCGTGACTCCTTACAACGGAGCCGGCAAGGAGGGGGAACCTGTTCTGTCGAACTCCATCGTTTATGGCAACAGTTATGATATGCCCTACAGCGAGGACTTCGCGAGCGAAGGCTCGTTTGATGTCTATACACCCATTGATGGCGACGGCGACGGCCGTTCGTGGTCGCTGAATACCTATAACAAGCAGATCACTTGCAGCGCAAACGGCAATGGCGATTCTGACGACTGGGTGCTGACGCCCAAGATGAATTTCGAAGCCGGCAAAATCTATCGCGTTACGCTCCATGCCCGCAATATGTGGGCCGGTAAGCCCGACAATGTGGCCGTAGGCTATTGTCCCGGCGACAAGCCAGGCAAAGCCGACATAACCAAAGTAGAGACAATCGAGATAAACACCCCGAGCATGACCCTTCTCGACCATTATGTCGACTTTCAGGTGCCGCAGTCGGGCGAATACAAGATCGCCCTCGGTCTTGTCACACCACAGGGCCAGTCGAACGGCGGCGTGTTCATCTCGCCTCTCAAAGTCGATTACCTCGGACTTCCCACGGCACCGGGCGCACCCTCTGACATGACAGTCACTCCCGACGCCTCGCGCGAGAACAAAGCGACCGTCAGTTTCACCGCTCCGTCGCTGACAATCGCAGGAAAGACCCTCGCAGGGCCGCTTACCGCAAACCTTTACCGCGACGGCGACATGAGCAAACCTGTTGCAACAGCCTCGGGAATCGCCTGCGGAGCCAAAGGATCTGTTACTGACAACAGCATCCCCGCCGCCGGACAACACACCTTCACCCTGCGTTTCTCAAACACTTCAGGCGAGGGCACGCCCGCCGGCGCATCGGCTTTCATCGGCGTTTTCGCCGCTCCTGTCGAAATACCTCTGACGATGCCCGACGACGTAGCCTTCTTCACTTATCTTCCGGTGAATTTCGAAGAGAGCGTTACCGATCCCGAGCTTCATCTTGCGAGCTGGGGCGAGCCTTCAATGGAGATCTATCACGTCAACTTCAATGCCGACAGCCACGAGCTTTATGTAGCGTCGCCTCTGATGAGATTCGACGATGAAAGTGTCTACAGCCTTTCGTTCGATGACAAGAGTCAAAGCTATTTTGGCAGCGGCACCTCGGCAAAAATCGAGGTCATGATGGGCTCCGAGCCTAAGGCTGACAGCTTCACCGAGAAATGTTTCGACTATAATCTGCCCGGTTACAGCGGCAGTTTCGGCTCTCAGAAAGGGCTTATAGTCGTCACCAAAGGAGGCGACCGTTATCTCGCCTTCCATGCCGATGGCATAAGCAACGGCTATCTCGACTATTTTATCAGGAACTTCAAGCTGACCTACGAGGGCTCGGCGCTCGCTCCCGATGTTGTCACCGATGTTCTGGCCTCAAGCGACCTCACCTCGAAGATTACCCTTAAGGCTCCGGCAAAAGATTATGCCGGGCGCTCGTTGAAATCGCTCACAAAAGTCGAGATCTACCGCAACGGGTCTGTGCTCCCTGTCCACACATTCGACAATCCCGAACCGGGTGCCGCTCTCGAATGGACCGACGACAACGCCCTGCTTGGCCACAACAGCTACTTCATTGTGCCGAGCAACGAGCATGGCCGCGGCAATGCCGTGACAGTAACCTCCTTCATCGGCTTCGATGCTCCCGAAAAAGTTGGCGATTTCGCTATAGTGCCCGAAACAGACAATCAGCACGCTCTGATTTCATGGACAGCTCCCCGGCGCGGTGTAAACGGCGGTGTGCTCGACGAAGAGAATCTGACCTACAGCCTCTTCCGTATCAATACAGAAGCTGCCGACGAAGACAGTCAGATCGAGATCCTTCTGAGCGGTCTTAAGGAAACATCGGCTATAGCTCCGCGCGAAGCCTCTGACCGCCAGACCCTCAATTACTACGGAGTAATGGTTGTCACACCTCAGGGTGTGTCAGAACCTGTCTACGACTTCACTCTCTTAGGCAAGCCCTATACGCTGCCGTTTGAGGAATCCTTCGCCGACGGACAGCCTCAGACCGGCCTCTGGCTCAATTGCGGCAATCCGAATCTCGGACTCCAGTCGATGCCGACAACCGACGACATTCTTGCCTACAACGGCTATGAGGGGGAGAGTCAGGACGGCGACGGCGGAATGCTGATGTTCCTCAACGGAGGCGAAAGCGAATGGCTCTTGCCGTTCAGTGTCCTTACCCCGAAAGTGACACTTGGCGACAGTAAAGAGCCTAAGGTCAGCTTCTGGCTCTACAAAGGCAACCAGTCGGGCGCATATTCGGCAAATCCGACTATGCAGATCGAAGCCTCTTCCGATGAAGTCCATTATGAAGATCTCGGCACTGTCACGTGGACAGAGACATCTCCGAAATGGGTTTACTATGAATTCCCGCTGACAGCGTTCGAAGGCAAGGAGGGCACAGTGATTTTCCGTCTTACAATGACCGCCGGAGGCTATCAGGACATTGTCCTTCTCGACAACTTCCGCGTCGACGGCGTGGCCGGTGCGGGCAACGCTCTTGCCGACAAGGATGCCGTCAAGGCTTTCGGACTCAAAGGAGCTGTGCTGACACGCGGTGCCTCGGGTCAGCCCGTCAGAATGTTCACTGCCGACGGCAAGCTCGTCGACAGCTGGATCGGCGACGACAGCTTGCGCGCCGCCCGTCCCGGTGTCTATATCGTGACAATCGGCGACCGTCCGTTTAAAGTAGCCGTGAAGTAAAAGTTTTTTTCATAGCAATAGAAAGGGGAGGAAACGTCATCAGATGTTTCCTCCCCGATTGGTTACAGTAGGGTTTCAGTCTCAGCGGTCGAGCACGTCGAGGGCCTCGCGGTAACGGGGCTCTTCGGTGATGTTTTCGACGAGGTCGCGGTAGATGATGTGGCCGTCGGTGTCGATTATAATGACGGCGCGGGCAAGCAGGCCTTTCAGGGGGCCGTCGACAAGCTCAACTCCATAGCCTTTGACGAACGAGGGGGAGCGGAACGCCGAGGCGACGACGACATTCTCGATGTCGTTGGCGGTGCAGAATCTCGACATTGCGAAAGGCAGATCCATGCTGACGCAGATGACCGTGGCGTCTTTGCGCTTGGCGGCTTCGGCGTTGAAACGGCGCACTGAGGCGGCGCAGACGGGCGTGTCGAGGCTCGGGAAGATGTTAAGCACTACGCGCCGGCCTTTGTAGGCGGCGAGGGTCACAGGCGACAGATCGGCGCCGGTAAGCTCGAATTCGGGCGCTTTGGCGCCGACAGCAGGCAGAGTGCCGGCTGTGTGGCACTCTGTTCCATTGAAAAATACGGTTTCCATATATTCAGTCGTGGTTATTTTAAAATACTCATTTTCTGTATAACAACCTCGGCGAGGTTATTGTTGTAGCCGAGAACGACGTCGGCCACTCTGCCGTCTCTTCCGATGAGAATGACTACCGGGAGCGAGGCCGCGCCGGTGTCGCTCACAAGAGATCTGGCGTTCAGCAGTGTGATTTCGCCGGGAAGTTCTTCGCCGATGAGCTCTTCGACGGCCATCGGGGCTGTCGATACGCAGGCCCATATTGTCTGTGCCGGATAGGGGAGTGCGGATACCCCCTCGCGCACGGCTTTGACCGTCGCGTCGGCAAAACCGGCTGTCGGGTCGACGAGCACTACGGCGGTGGGAGCGTCGAGAGCGTCACCGCGGTTATATATCATTCGTTTGCCGTCGGCGCGCGGCAGTCGGAACGAGGGGAGCTGTTTGCCGGGGAGCTGCGAAATGGCGAAGTTGCTGACGCGGTAGTTCGCGAAGGCGTCGGCATAACTTTTCGCCAGTTCTTCCTCGCTGAGGTTCAGGCAGGAGCGCGGAGTCTCGGAATAGGTGAATGTCGCTGTGACGATCTGCTCGCTGATGGCGCCTATATTGCTTTCGGTCGTTATCGACAGGGGGCGCATCGACGGAGTCTCGAACCGATATTTACGGCTCATGACAGTCTCGCCGTCGTTGTCGAGGGTGACGCCCACGTCTACGGCGCCATCGCGCCGGATGACAGAGATGTGGTAGTCATGGAGAGTGTCGGATTCCATAGCGCGAAGCTCGCGCGCTATGTTTGCCGGCAGGAGATTGGCGAACTGGGCGGTATGCTGAACCGATCCCGCTCCCATATTGAACGGGATAGAGTCCCAGCTGACGTGATATTCCTGAAGACGTCCTGTCGAGTAGCGGTAGTGGTTGCCGTTGAAATAGGCCGAGAATCCCTGCGACGGGCCCGACGGGGCGTTGACGTAGGTGAAGTCGATGAGATATTCGAGAGGATAGAGCCTGTCGGAGCTGTTGGGACTCTGCCTGATGTCGAGGTCGTAGATGATGTCGTCGTTGTTTAGCGGCAGCGAAACAGCCAGACGCGCCCGGGCGTCGAAACAGCCGATGTTTTCCAGACCGCCGATAACGGAGTCGAGGCTTTCGGAAGCGTAGGCCGATGCGGCCAGACCGAGCAGGCAGAATGTGATGATACCGGATTTCATGACATAAATAGTTAACGTGCTAAAGAAAGAACATTCATGCACGCTAAAATGTATGCCGCCGTCCGTTAAATATCGTTAACCGGCTCCTGCGAGAAGAATTTGCTGCTTTCGAGAAGGGAAAGAAGCTCTACGGGACGGTGGATTATATGGTCGGCTCCATATTTGCGGAGTTCGCTTTCGGGACGGAAGCCCCACGTGACGCCGACGCTCTCGACACAGGCGCGCCGGGCGGTCTCCATGTCGACTCCCGAATCGCCCACGTAGAGGACATCGTCTTTCGGCGTAGGCACTTTCGACAGTATACTGAACACTATCGAGGGGTCGGGCTTGACGGGAACCTCGTCGCGCTGGCCTTCGACGTCGCTCCAGCGTATGCCGCCGAAATAATGGTAGATGAGCTTGTCGACGGCGCTCTGGTATTTGTTTGAGGCTACGGCCACGTTGACTCCCAGTTTCTGGAGCGTCTCGAGAAGCTCGGGGATTCCGGCGTAAGGTTCGGTGGAGTCGGTGTTGTGTTTGCCGTAATAGTCCATGAACTTTATTCTCAGGCGCTCGACGTTGGCTGGTGTGCGCGTATCTTCGGGGAGAACGCGTTCAAGCAGACGGCTGACGCCGTTGCCGACGAAATAGGGATATGATTCGAGGTCGTGGACGGGATAGCCGCAGACTTCGAGGGCATAGTTTGTCGCGGTTCCGAGATCGCGGATAGTGTTGAGCAAGGTTCCGTCGAGGTCGAATATAACGAGCTTTTTCATTGATTTCCGGATTTTAATTGGTCAGAAGGGATAGCCGACGGCGAAGTGGAAGGTGGCGTCGCGGCTCCAGTTTGGATGAACAAGCGGCCATGGTTCCTGGTTCATTGCCGGATTACGGGCTTTCATGCCGAGGTCGAAACGCAGCAGGAAATAGCTGAAATCGAGTCGCAGACCGATGCCGTAGGAGGCGGCTATCTGCTTGTAGAATTCTCCGAAGCGGAAAAGTCCGCCCGGCTGGTTTTCATAATTGCGTATGGTCCAGATGTTGCCGGCGTCGACAAACAGTGCGCCTTCGAGAATCCAGAACAGCTTGGCGCGGTATTCGGCCGACACGATGAGCGAGATGTCGCCGCACTGGTTTATGAAGTCGGTGACAGAGTTGCGGCTGTCGAACGATCCGGGGCCGAGGGTTCTGACACTCCAGCCGCGCACTCCGTTGGCGCCTCCGGCATAAAAGCGTTTCTCGAACGGAAGCACCCTAGAGTTTCCGTAGGGGATTCCGATTCCCAGGCCGGCGCGGAAGGCGAGCGAATGGCGCTCGGTGAAGTTCCTGACAAGCGAGTAGTCAGCTTCGGCCTTGACATACTGCGAGAAAGCTATGCCGAAAACTTTATAGACGTTGCCCGACGGATGTGGGTTGACAAGATGGCTGACTCCGTCGAGAATGTTGCCTGCGGTCTCGGTCGACGCGCGGATGGTGTAGATCAGCGGCTGGAGACGGCCGCGCCGGAGTATGTCGGCCGACGCTATGCGGCGGTTGGTGTGGTAGAAGCTATAGCCGATGTTCATTATGAAGTGGTCTTCGTAGCTATAGCGCAGAAGAGGGTTGTCGGGAGCTATCTGGTCGAGGAAGTCGAGGGTGTGACGGGGCAGATAGACGTAGTTGATGTTGAGCAGGTCGAGAATGCGGCGCGTGCGGTTGTTGCGGTCGCCCCATTTGAAGCGCCACGAGGCTCCGGCGATTATTCTGGTATATTCGGGCCTTTTCTGATAGTTGAACGACAGGGCTATCTCGGTCGACGCCTTGACGGTGCGACGGAAGGCGCTGCTCAGGAACGGCATGGCGAAGCGCGGAAATGTCACGCCGAGTTCTGCGGCATATTCCTGATAGTTGTTGTTGATGAGGCCGTCGAGGTCGCCGGAAAGGCTCTCGTAGGCTGTGCGCAGCTTGAAAGTCAGCAGCCGTGAGCGGTGGCCGAGATTGCGGTGGAGGTAGGTCAGCCCGAGCCCGAAGCCGAAATCGCCCTCAGAGTTCGTTCCTTCGACTTCGAAGGTGACTCCCTGCTTTTTGTTGCGCGAGAGCATTATGAAGGCGTCGAGCTCTCCGGGGCCGGCGCGCCTCATTTCGATATTGATGTTCTTGACGATGCCGAGCTGGGCGAGATATTCGTAGGTGCGGTCTACGTTGCGACCCCGGTAGACGGCGCCCGGCTCGAGAAAGCATTTCTCGATCATCGTTCCGGGTTCGAGCCATCGGTCGTTGTCGTAGAGAATGGTGTAGCCGTCGCGGCGCACGGTGTCGGTGGCCAGCGCCATGGCCTGAGCGAGACTGCGGCCGACGGTGTAGTCGGTCACGAAGGTGACGTTGCGTATGCGGTAGACCTGATGGAGGGTGTCGATCGGCGAGCCCTTGTCGGCGCCGGGACGGCTGATATGCATTGTCAAGGCCACGTCGCGGCTCCCGGCTACGGTGTCAGCCGTGTAGGTGATATATTCCTTGGCGAAGTCGTAGTAGCCCCGGTTTGTCAGCCGTGTTGTCAGGCGGCTGCGCTCGGCGTCGAGCAGGTCGCGGTTCAGAAGATCGCCCTCTCCGATGAGAGCGCGGGCGGCAGCCGGCTCCACTATGGCGGCAATGGCGCTGTCGGCGATGTCGTAGTCCATCGACGCGATCCGCAGCGGCGTTCCGGCTGTGATGGTGTAGCCGACATCGATTTTTTTCTTTTTATGCCTGACAACGGTGTCGACCGAGACTGTCGCGTCGACAAAGCCGCGGTTGACCATCGCCAGCTGAAGCTGACGGGCCGAGGCGTCGGTTAGTGCCTGACTGTAGATGACCGGGGGCTGTCCCATGCGCCTGAGCCACTTGTTCCACCATTTCGTCGAGTCCTGCCCAGAGAGGCTGTAAGTGGCGAGCTGCAGTTTCAGGAAGCCGAGAATGCGGTGGTTGGGCGTCTGGCGCAGATAGTTCACGAGGTCGGTTTTCTTAACCTCTTTAGTACCTTCGATGTCAATGTCGACGTGGTCGACGAGGTAGCTGCCCTGCGGCACGTGCTTTGTCGACGAGCAGCCCGATAATATCATCATTATCAGGCAACACGTAAACAGGACAACATTCCTCATCGTTTTGCCGGGGAGTGTCAGAACAGATAGCAGACGCGCAGATCCCATGTGCGGTTCTGAGCGCTCATGTTAGTGAGCACGGCGGCTTTCAGGGCGTAGGTGACGCCCCAGGTGTAGCTGGCCATTATCTGCCAGTGGCGGAAGAGCTCGATGCCGATGCCGGCTGTCAGACCAACATCTCCGCCGGCATATTCCATTGCCGGAAGCTTGCTGTGACCCAGCAGGAAGCCGAACGAGGGGCCGCCGAACACGAACGGGGCGAAGGTATCTTCGAGTCCGTTCATGCGCGTCCATTTGAAGCGGAGATGGAGGGGGATCTCGAGGTAGTGGAGCCAGAGGCGCGGTGAGCCGTAGCCCTGCGAGGCCCACATCTCGCGCTGGTCGAGATGGAGTTTGGCTCCGCGTGTCTGGTAGTTGAGTCCGAAGTCAATACCGAAGCCTATGCCGGGAAATATCATCTCGGCCATTACTCCGGCGGTCGCGCCGGGAGCCTGATTGACCTCGAAGAGGTCTTGCTTGAAATGGAGCGACGTCAGGTCGACGCCGACAACAGGACCGTAGCGGAACTGGGCCGACGCTCCGGCGACAGCTGTCAGAACGATGGCCAGCGTCAGTAGGATTTTCTTTGTCATTTGCTGAGTGTTTTATATTCGCGGCTGTAGCGCATGACCTGAGGCAGATAGTCTTCGCCGTAGGTCACTTTGACGTCGACGATGGCGCCTTTGTCGTTGCGGACGGGAACGTAGACGGGGTTGACGAACCCGCGATAGGGCGCGATGTCGAGGCGGCTGTAGCGGTCGAGCACCTCTTTGTGGAGTTTCGGGTCGACTTTGACGGCGTAGGTCTCGACGAGGTTGCGGCCGGCTTCGTAGTCACCTTCGCTCTTGATTCGCTGGATTTCGCCGAGAAGCTGTCCGAAGAGATCGCGGAGTCTGGCGTAGTCGTTGATTTTGACGTAGGTCTTGCCGTCTTTGCTGACCAGTTCGACAACATTGTCGGGCTTACCTTTCTCGAGAGCCCATTCGGCGATGAGCTTGCGGTTTCTCATGTGGGCTTCCTCGACATCCTTGCCCGGCTCGATGCGCATGAGCTGGGTCATGAGGCCGTTGAGCATATATTTGTAGTATTCGGCCTTGTAGGCGTCGGGGTTGTCGAGCAGTCCGAGCTCGATGAGTTTCGGGTCGCCGAGATAGTAGAGGGCGAAGAGGTCGGCGCGGGCTTCCTCAAGGGTCGAACCATGAGCCTTGAGGGCGTCGGGGTCGACTCCGGGGAGCAGGCGTCCCGAGCCGTGGCCCAGACATTCGTGGAGGTCGGTGTGGAGGTTGTCGGTGATGAAGAGGTATTTGTCGAGAAGGTCGGCGGTCGGTTTGTCGATGACGAATTCCTCGTTGAATCCGTTGCCGTGGCTGGCTTCGTCGTAGGCGCGGGTGATGTTTTCGAGAGTCACTGATTTCGAGCCGTGGGCGGCGCGTATCCAGTTGGCATTGGGGAGGTTGATGCCGATAGGGGTTGCGGGATAGCTGTCGCCGGCGAGGATGGCGGCGGTGATGACCTTGGCGCTGACGCCTTTTACCTTATCCTTGCGGAAGCGCGGGTCGACAGGCGAATGGTCTTCGAACCACTGGGCGTTACCGGCGATGGTCTCTGTGCGGTGGCTTGCTTCGAGATCCTTGAAATTCACGATCGATTCCCACGAGCCTGTCATGCCCAGCGGGTCGCCGTAGCTCTCGATGAACCCGTTGATGAAGTCGACGCGCGGAGTTGTGTCTTCGACCCACATTATCGAGTATTCGTCGAACTTGCGGAGGTCGCCGGTGTGGTAATAGTCGATGAGTTTGCGGATAACGGCCTGCTGTTCGGGACTGTCGGCATATTGGCTTGCTTTCTCGAGGTTGTCGACGATGCGGCGCAGAGCAGCGTCGTAGAGTCCGCCGATGCGGTAAGGCTCTTCGACGATGCGGCCGTCTTTCTTTATTATGCGGGTGTTGAGACCGTAGGAAACCGGCGTTGTCGACGCAGTGTCTTTGACAGCGGCGAAATATTCCTCGACCTCGCGCTGGCTAACTCCGGGGCCGTAGAGGTTATTGGCCGAGGTTGCGATGAGATCCTGACCTTCGGCCTGGTTGACACGTTTGGCCATATACGAGGGCTCGAAGATAACGCGCATCAGCTCGCTGAGGTTTTCGGGACGGCGCGGCAGCTTGTCGACCTGGGCCGACAGGAACTCGGGAGTGAATTCAGGCATGAACTTGTCCATCGAATAATGGTGATGGATTCCGTTGGCGAATTCGACCTGTTTGAGATATTTTTCGAACCCGCGGAACTGCGGGTCGTTACGGTCACCTTTGTAATTGGCATAGACATCTTCGAGAAGATCGCGAATGGCCAGGTTGTAGCGGCAGTTCTGATCCCAGAGGATGTCGCGGCCTGCCAGAGCGGCCTCGGTCAGATAGTAGACGAAGAGACGCTGTCGCTGCGACAGGTCTTCGAAGCCGGGGACATCGTAGCGCAGAACTTCGATGTCGGCGAAGCGGTCGACGACATAATTGTCGAAAGGCTTCTGGGAGGATTGGCTGACGGGGGCGCCGGCAACGGCGGCCAGTGAGGATGTGGCGACAACTACAGAGGCGGCCACTTTTGCTGAGAGGTTCATATTTCGGTTTGATTGGTTATTCGACATAAAGTATAAGTCCTTTGAGGTATTCTCCCTCGGGATGGTAGATATTGACCGGATGGTCGGCAGGCTGTGTCAGCTGGTGGAGAATCCTGACGCGGCGCCCTGTCTGGGCGGCGGCCGAGAACACGGCCAGCCTGAACTGCTCTTTGGTTATGGCCTGGGAGCATGAGAAGGTGAAGATGATTCCGCCGGGCGCAACTTTTTCGATTCCGGCGGCGTTGAGGCGCTGGTAGCCGCGCAGGGCGTTCCGGATGGCGTCGCGGTGTTTGGCGAAAGCTGGCGGGTCGAGCACGATGAGGTCGTAGAGGCCGCGCGGGGTCGACGACAGGAACTTGAAGGCGTCTTCGGCTACGGCTTCATGGCGCGACGTGTCGGCGAAGTTCAGGGCCACGTTGGCGTCGGTCAGCGCCACTGCTTTTGCGCTGGAGTCGACCGAAGTCACCCGCCGGGCGCCTCCGCGCAGGGCATAGACGCTGAAGCCTCCGGTGTAGCAGAACATATTCAGAACGCTCCGCCCCCGGGAATAGTGCTCGAGCAGAGCGCGGTTCTCGCGCTGGTCGACGAAGAACCCTGTTTTCTGTCCCTTGAGCCAGTCGATATGGAATTTCAGCCCGTTTTCGAGAGCTATGTTCGAGGCGTCGCCCCCGATGAGATAGCCGTCGCGGGCGCCGAGGTCAGCCTTGAAGGGGAGGGTTGTCTCTGATTTGTAGTAGACGTTGGCGATGCCGGCTTCGGGCAGAGCTGTCAGGGCGCGCGCTATCAGATTGCGCTGGAGGTGCATGCCGGCGCTGTGGGCCTGCATTACCGCCGTGTCGCCGTAGATGTCGACCACGAGGCCTGGCAGAAAATCGCCCTCGCCATGGACGAGGCGGAAAGCTGTGTTGTCGGGGCGCATAAGTCCGAGGGCGCGGCGCATACGCCAGGCCTCTTCGAGACGCCGGTTGAAGAAGTTGCCGTCGACTGAGGTGTCGGCGTCGGCGTCGAGCATCCTGACGGCGATGCTGCCTATCTGATAGTGGCCGACCCCTAAGGGGGAGCCGTCGGCGGCTGCCACGCGCACCGTCTCTCCCTCTTCAATCCCGGCGGGCAGCTCGGCGATGGCGCCCGAGAAAACCCAGGGATGGAAGCGGCGCAGTGATTCTTCTTTGCCGCGACGAAGGCGGATTGTCTTGTAATCGTTCATAATCAGCGGAATGCTCTTATGATGTCATTGCCATTGGCGTAGACCAACAGCAGTATAAGGAATGCCATGCCGACATATTGTGCCCAGATAAGCACTTTCTCGCTCGGTTTGCGGCGTGTCACGATCTCCCACAGCAGGAAGAGTATGTGGCCGCCGTCGAGGGCCGGTATGGGTATGATGTTCATGAAAGCGAGAGCCACGGCCAGGAATGCGGTGATATTCCAGAAGCTATACCAGTTCCAGCGGTCGGGGAACATATCGCCGATAGCTCCGAATCCACCTATTGATTCGGCTCCTTCTTTGCTGAAAACGTGTTTCAGCGAACCGACGTAGTTGACGAGCATCCCCGAGCCGTTTTCCCATCCTTTGGGGAACGATTCGAGCAGACCGTATCTGACGGTCACGGGCTCGTAGACGTCGGTGAGCGGTTTGAGCTGGAAACCGAGCTTGCCGAATTCGTTGGGCGTTACGGGAAGTGTGAGCGTCTGTCCGTCGCGTTCCACGGTGACGGTTGTCGGTTTCTCCCTGTAGTTCGCCAGAACCGAGGTCAGCTCGGTGTATGACGGCGTTGCCACTGTGTCGACGGCGATGATATGATCTCCCTCCTTAAGCCCGGCTTTCATGGCGGCTTCGCCGTTGACGACGTTGCCGATATAGACGGGCAGGCGGAAGCTCATGAATCCTTTGTCGTTATTGACGCGGAGGATGAAGTCTTCGGGAATGGCTATGCTGACGGTGTCGCGCCGGTTGCGGATGACGTCGACATTCTTTGCTTCGAGAATCTTCAGGATGCAGTCGTTCTCGGCGGCGTCGAGCCTTTGGCCGTCGGCCGCGAACGGACGGTCGCCGTTGCGGAATCCGGCGTTCAGGGCGGCCGGTGCGAAATCGAAGCCTTCGGTGGCATTCTCGAAGGGGATATATTTATCTCCCCAGTGGAACGCCATTCCGGCGTATATTATAATGGCGAAGATGAAGTTGAAAAGCACTCCGCCGAGCATCACCAGCAGTCGCTGATATGCCGGCTTGGAGCGGAATTCCCAACTCTTCGGCTCCTGGGCGAGCTGTTCGGAGTCGAGCGATTCGTCGATCATGCCGGCGATCTTGCAGTAGCCGCCCAGCGGCAGCCAGCCGACACCGTATTCGGTGTCGCGCCAGGTCATCTTTTCGTTGCCCTGCTTGTCGGTCTCGATTTTCGATTTTTTTGGCTTCCATTTCCAGAGCGAAAATCCGGGATTGAAGAAGAGATAGAATTTTTCGACCTTGATGCCGAAAATGCGTGCGAAGGTATAGTGGCCCAGTTCGTGTATGAAAACCAGCAGGGCCAGTGAAACAATCAGTTGGAGAGCTTTGATGAGAAATGATTCCATTCAGATAAAGCGGGTGGGGTTGTGTTAGAGTTTTGAGGCGATAAATTCCGCGGCCACGCGGCGTGCGGCGCTGTTCGAAGCCACAAAGTCGTCGTAGGTCGGGCTGTCGGTGTGGTCGACACTGTCGAGCGTGGCCTCTATGACGCGGTAGATGTCGGTGAATCCGATGCGGCCCTGACGGAAAGCCTCGTTGGCAATTTCATTGGCGGCGTTGATGACGCAGGCGGCATTCCCTCCGCGGCGGAACGACTCGGCGGCGAGGCCGAGGCAAGGGAACCGCCCGTAGTCGGGCTTCTCGAACGACAGCGAGGCTATGTCGGCGAGCCTCAGGCGATAGTCGGCCGAGGCGAGGCGCGTTGTCTCACCAAGCGCGTAGCTGATCGGCAGGCGCATATCGGGAACGCCGAGCTGTGCCTTGATGCTGCCGTCGACAAATTCTACCATCGAATGGACTATCGACTGGGGGTGGACAACCGGCGTTATTCTGTCGGCCGGGATGTCGAAAAGCCATCTTGCTTCGATTATCTCGAATGCCTTGTTGAGCATAGTGGCCGAGTCGACGGTGATTTTAGCGCCCATGCTCCAGCTCGGATGCTGAAGCGCCTGTTCTACGGTGACTTTCTCGAGTTCGTGCTCTGAAAGGGAGCGGAACGGCCCTCCCGACGCTGTTATTATGAGCCGTTCGACGTTTTCGGGCTGCTCGCCGCGCAGGCACTGGTAGATGGCCGAATGCTCCGAGTCGACGGGGTAGATGCGTGTGGCCGAGGCAGCTGCCCGTTTCATTACGAGTTCTCCGGCAACCACTAAGGTCTCCTTGTTGGCCAGCGCTATGTCTTTGCCTGCCTCGATGGCGCGCAGAGTCGGCTCAAGGCCGCTGTAGCCGACGGTGGCGGTCAGCACGGTGTCGACATCGTCGCGTGTGCACGCTTCGGCGAGCGCCGTCGGACCGCATGCCGTGGCGATTCCTTCGGGTTCGAGGGCTTCGCGCAATCTTGCGTATTTGCTTTCGTCGGCGATCACGGCGAGGGCAGGGCGGAACCTGAGGGCCTGGGCGATGAGCTTGTCGACCTGGCTGCCGGCTGCGAGAACCCGCGCCTCGAAGAGGTCGGGACGACGCGCTATGATATCGAGCGCCTGTGTTCCTATCGAGCCGGTACTTCCGGCCACAGCAATACGTTTCATGTAGCTACACAATTTCGCGCAAAGTTACGACAAATCCCCCATACCGACAAATCCGCTCCCACAGATACATTTTGCAGTTAATTTTAGTTATTATTTGTTAATTTTTATTGACAAAGAGGACTTTTGCGGTGTAGCGCAGGCGTGGCATTGGGCCGTTTGGGGATTTTTTTGTAACTTTGCGCTATCAAAGTCACTGAGGGGGCCGCGCGGTTCCCTCTCTTTATTGCATAAGCGCATGATAGACAAGCAATTCATATCCTCGGCTGTGGCCGATGCCATCAGCGGCACCGACATATTCATTGTCGACGTCGAGATCGACGCCGACGACAATATTGTTGTGCTGCTCGACAGTCCCGGACTTCTCGATCTCGATGAGGTCAGCGAGATCTCGCGCAAGGTCAATGCCTCGATCGAGGCTGCCGATCCCGCCTATAATTATTCGCTGGAGCTCGGATCGGCCGGACTGACGTCTCCCCTGAAGGTGCGCGGCCAATATGAGAAGAACGTCGGCAATGCCGTTGAGGTAATGACCGCCGACGGCCGCAAGCTGCGCGGCGTCATCGCTGCCGTTTCTGACGCCGGCGAGCCGCTGGCTTTCACTCTCGAACGCGAGGAAAAAGTGCGTGAGCCGGGAGCGAAGCGCCCTGTTGTCAAGACTGTGGCCGAGAACTTCGATGTTCCGGCCGGAGTGCGCAGTGTCATACCTGTAATAGATTTCAAATAAACTACAATAATATATCCCCATGGCTAAAAAAGAGGAAGCACCCAACATGGTCGAACGTTTTGCCGAGTTCAAGGAACTCAAAAACATCGACAAGACAACCATGATCAGTGTGCTCGAAGAGTCGTTTCGCAACGTACTCGCCAAGATGTTCGGCACCGACGAGAACCTCGATGTCATCATGAACCCCGACAAGGGCGATGTGCAGATATTCCAGAACCTCGAGGTCGTTCCCGACGGATCGGTGACCGACCCGAATCTTCAGATATCGCTCAGCGACGCGCGCGCCGACGGTGACCCCGATGTTGAAATCGGTGAGGAACACACCAAGGAGATTATCTTCGCCGACTTCGGTCGCCGTGCCATCCTGAACCTTCGCCAGACCCTTCAGTCGAAGATCCTCGACCTCCAGAAAGAGGCTATTTACAATCGTTTCAAGGAACTCGAAGGCCAGCTCATCACCGGCGAAGTCTATCAGACATGGTCGAAAGAGACCCTTCTTCTCGACGACGACAAAACAGAACTGCTTCTGCCGCGCAGCGAGGCTATCCCCGGCGACTATTTCCGCAAGGGGGAGATGGTTCGCGCCGTCATCGCCAATGTCGACAACAAGAACAACAATCCCAAGATAACCGTGTCGCGCGTCAACGACGCTTTCCTATGCCGCCTGTTCGAGCAGGAGGTGCCTGAGATTCACGACGGTCTTATCAACATACGTGCCGTTGCCCGTATCCCGGGCGAACGCGCCAAGATCGCCGTCGAGAGTTACGACGACCGCATCGACCCCGTGGGGGCCTGCGTCGGCGTCAAAGGCTCGCGAATCCACGGCATAGTGCGCGAGCTGCGTAATGAAAATATCGACGTCATCACCTGGACCCGCGATCCGCAGCTGCTTATTCAGCGCGCTCTCGCCCCTGCCAAGGTCAGCAATATCCACCTCGACGAAGCCGAGAAGAAAGCCGAAGTATTCCTGCGTCCCGAAGAGGTGTCGCTGGCTATCGGTAAGGGTGGCATGAACATCAAGCTCGCCTCGAAACTGACAGGATATGTTATCGACGTCTATCGCGACAGCGAGGAACAGTTCGACGAAGACATCTATCTCGACGAGTTCAAGGACGAGATCGAGGGATGGGTTATCGACGCTCTCAAGTCGATAGGCTGTGTGACAGCGAAGAATGTTCTGAACACTCCGCGCCAGACCCTCATCGACAAAGCCGACCTCGAAGAAGAGACCGTTGACAACGTTATCGAAGTGCTCCGCGCCGAGTTCGAGGAAGACTGATTTCCCCGGACGCTCTCTTCTCCATTCCTCTCACCTCAGAAAACCAGTAACCTCTAAAAACCGCAAATGGCGAGAATAAAGTTAAGTAAAGCAGCCAAAGACCTCAATGTCAGCGTGTCGACCCTGGTGGACCAGCTCGGCAAGCACAACATACAAGTGGAGGACAATCCCAATGCCCGTATCGATGAATCGGCCTACGGGATTCTCCTGACGGTGTATGGCAAAGACAGCGCCCTCAAGAGCAAGATCGACGACATTCTGTCGACACGCAAACCCAAGGCCGAGCCTGAACCCAAGGCCGAGCCAAAGCCCAAGCCCGCGCCGGCGGAAGAGGAACCGGTAGAACTGACACCAAAAGTCGTCAAACCAAAGATAATAGGCCATGTTGAGCTCGACAAGAACGGCAATGTGGTCAAGCCGGCCGTTCAGGAGCCTAAACCCGAGCCTAAGCCCGAGCCTAAGCCTAAGCCTGAGCCTAAGCCCGAGCCTAAGCCTAAGCCTGAGCCTAAGCCTAAGCCTGAGCCTAAGCCTGAGCCTAAGCCCGAGCCAAAGCCCGAGCCTGAGCCTAAGCCCGAGCCGAAAGTTGTTGCTGATGTTGCTGATGTTGCTGATGTTGCTGATGTTGCTGATGTTGCTGATGTTGCTGATGTTGCTGATGTTGCTGACAAGTCGGACAAGTCCGACTTGTCGGAGAAGCCAGAGAAGCCCGCGGAGCCGGCCAAGGCTGACGACGAGGTTTTCACTCTTGAGGCTCCCAAGCCCAAGGTGCAGCTCAATGTCGTCGGGCATATCGACCTGTCGGCCCTCAACCAGTCGACTCGTCCTAAGAAGAAATCAAAAGAAGAGAAGCGGGCCGATCGCATGGCCGCTGCCCGAGGCAACGGTCAGGCCGGATCAGGCGACCGCAAGAAGCGGCGCCGCATCGGCGGCCAGAAGGTCGACATCGAAAAGGCCGGTGGCCAGAATCCGCCCTCACAGGGTGGTGGCCGCGGTGGCAATCAGGGCCGTGGTGGCAATGACCAAAGCCGCGGACGCGACCGCAATTCCAACAAAGAGAACCGCCGCAAACAGGCTCCCGCTCATGTTGAGGTGAGCGACGACGATGTCCAGAAGCAGATCAAGGAGACTCTCGCACGTCTCACCGCCAAGGACAAGGCCGGCAAGAAAGGCGCCAAATGGCGCAAGGAGAAGCGCGAGGCAAACGCTTCGCGTGAACGTGAGGAAGCACGCCGCGAGGCCGCCGAGAGCAAGACGCTGAAGCTCACCGAATTCGTGACCGCCAACGAGCTTGCCTCGCTGATGGACATCCCGGTTAACAATGTCATCGCTACATGCATGAATCTCGGAGTCATGGTGTCGATCAACCAGCGCCTCGATGCCGAGACAATCAATATCGTGGCCGAAGAGTTCGGCTTCCAGACCGAATATGTCAGCGCCGAGGTCTCCGAGGCCATCGCCGCCGAAGAGGAAGTCGATACCGAGGCCGATCTCGAGAGCCGTCCGCCGATCGTGACTGTCATGGGCCATGTCGACCACGGTAAGACCTCGCTGCTCGACTATATCCGCAACGCCAACGTCATCGCAGGCGAGGCCGGCGGTATAACCCAGCATATCGGCGCCTACAACGTCAAGCTCTCCGACGGACGCCACATAACATTCCTCGATACCCCGGGCCACGAGGCTTTCACCGCCATGCGCGCCCGCGGTGCCAAGGTGACCGACCTCTGTATCATCATTGTCGCCGCCGACGACGACGTGATGCCTCAGACAGTCGAGGCCATCAACCATGCTTCCGCAGCAGGCGTTCCGATGGTGTTCGCCATCAACAAGATCGATAAACCGGCCGCCAACCCCGAGAAGATCAAGGAGGAACTTGCCAATATGAACTACCTCGTCGAAGAGTGGGGTGGCAAGTATCAGAGCCAGGACATCTCGGCCAAGAAAGGTATCGGTGTCGACGAGCTGATGGAAAAGGTTCTTCTCGAGGCTGAGATGCTTGACCTCAAGGCCAACCCGAACCGCAAGGCAACGGGTTCGATAATCGAGTCGAGTCTCGACAAGGGACGCGGTTATGTCGCAACTGTGCTCGTGCAGAACGGCACACTGCGTGTCGGCGACACCATCCTTGCAGGAACCCATTTCGGACGCGTCAAGGCGATGTTCAACGAGCGCAACCAGCGCATCAAGGAAGCCGGCCCTGCCGAGCCGGCCCTTATCCTGGGCCTTAACGGCGCTCCTACGGCCGGCGACACCTTCAATGTCATGGAGTCGGAACAGGAGGCCCGCGAAATCGCCACCAAGCGCGTTCAGCTCCAGCGCGAGCAGGGAATACGCACAAAGAAGATTCTGACTCTCGAAGACATAGGCCGTCGCCGCGCAATCGGCAACTTCCAGGAGCTCAACATAATTGTCAAAGGCGACGTCGACGGCTCAATAGAGGCTCTGACCGATTCGCTTATCAAACTGTCGACCGAGGAAATTCAGGTCAATGTGCTCCATAAGGCAGTCGGCGAGATTTCGGAGAGCGATGTGACGCTCGCCGCCGCTTCCGACGCCATCATTATCGGTTTCCAGGTGCGCCCGTCGCTGGCTGCGCGCCGCGAGGCCGAGCGCGAGGGGGTCGAGATACGCCTCTATTCGGTTATCTATCAGGCTATCGAGGAAGTCAAAGACGCTATGGAGGGTATGCTTGCTCCCGAACTTAAGGAGGAAGTCACCGGCACGGCCGAAGTGCTCCAGACGTTCAAGATCTCGAAGGTCGGCACAATCGCCGGTGCCATCGTGCGTGAGGGTAAGATCAAGCGCAGCTGCAAGGTGCGCCTTATCCGCGACGGTATTGTGCGCTATACCGGCGAGCTCGGATCGCTCAAGCGCCTTAAAGACGACGTCAAAGAGGTCACTTCGGGCTACGACTGCGGTATGTCGATAGCCGGCTACAACGACATTCAGGAAGGCGACCTCATCGAAGCCTTCGAGACTGTCGAGGTCAAGAAGTCGCTCTGATGGCTACAGCCTATATAAATCTCGGATCAAATATCGGCGACCGCCG
>OGQN01000718.1_pt1 | contig 29799 bp, 32 predicted proteins | sample 1553231 | NCBI WGS metagenome assembly OGQN01 (sample SAMEA2579950, study PRJEB22360) | human gut metagenome | biome: human gut; feature: human-associated habitat; material: faeces | place: Denmark | collected 2008/2010 | reverse complement strand
AATCGACTGACCTTTCTTTTTTACCCAACAATATCTTTAATTAAGGGAGACGGGGAGAAAGGATCCTGCTATGAAAAATCGTATACTGAAAGCCCTGGCCTCCTTTGGTCTGTCCGTCTGTGTGCTGGCAGGCAGTTCTGTGGTCAGCATGGCCGAAGAGACCCCGGGCAAAACCGAGTGCAAGGAACACACCTGGAAGACCACGACAGAGTATAAAACTGAGTGTGTGGAGACCACCTTCCAGCATAAGCTCCTCGATGGCACCACCGAAACCCTTACATTTTGCCCCGAATGCGGCAAAATAAAGAACAACACCCAGCTGACCAAGGTAAACGGTGTCTTCTCCAACTTTTCCAACCTGACTATTCACACCGGGACTCTGAAAAACGGTGAGCAGGTAATGACAGCAGCATTCTACTATCCCACTGTTATTGAACGGGTCATCTGCGAAAAGTGCGGCACCGTAAAGAGCGAGGAGGTCACCCCCGCCCGTGTGATGGCCCAGCCAGTCATTGCCAGCATCGAGGTACCCGCCAATACCGTTTCCGGCTACAGCCTGATGCAGATCAATGCCGACGGTACCGAAACACCGGTCAGTGTTTCCTACAACACCGAGCTGAACAAGGCATATTTCCGTCTGGATGTCACTACCGGGGCCCAGCTGCTGCGGATGGTTCCCACCACCTGATTTTCCCGCATAACCAACGAGACCGCCCACCGGGCGGTCTCGTTTTTGTTTTATCGGCGTTTCTGTGGCAGGGGGATGCCCAGCACCAGGGCAATGCCCACGGCCAGCGCCACGGCGATCTTGAAGGTGGAGATGCCGTTTGCCAGCGCCAGCGCGTTGTCGCCCTGAATGAAGTAGTAGGCGCTGTAATAGATGCCCGCACCGGGCACCAGCGGAAAGATGCCGGTGAGCAGGAACACCGTCACCGGTGCTCTGAGGGTCATCGCAAGGATGCGGGCCAGCAGCGTCAGCGGAATGACCGCCAGCAGCGAGGCTGCAAAGGCTTCCATCCCGAACAGCTCCGCGATCTCGTATACCAGCCACCCCACTGCGCCCACCAGCCCGCAGTAGGGCAGGGTGCGCCTGGGGCAGGCAAAGAGGATGGCAAAACTCAGGGTGCCCGCCCCGGCCAGCAGGAATTGCAGGGCCAGACGGCCCAGCTGCTCCCCGGTGAAAAGAAGCTCTGTCATACCACGGCCACCCCCTTCAAAAAGGCATAGAGGCTCAGCACAAGGCCGGCACCGATGGCGATGCTGGCCGCAATGAGCAGCGCGTCGATCATCCGGATGGTGCCGGACAGGTAATCTCCCTGCACAAAGTCCCGGATGCCCATGGTAAAGGCGATGCCGGGGGTCAGGATCATCAGAGTGCCGATGATGGCGTGACTGGCTTCAGTGCCCAGCAGGCTGCAGCCCAGAATACAGCACAGGGTGATGAGGGCGGCGGTGGAGATGGTTCGGAACCCGCCCCCCACGCCGTGCCGCCCGCAGAACAGCAGGTAGGCATTGGCCGCAACACCGGCCGCAGCGGCGGCAAGCCCGGCTTTCAGGTCGCCGCCAAAGATCAGCGCAAAGCAGAACGCGCCGCCCATGCCCGCCGCAATCTGCACCCAGTCCTTCGGAAAAGGGATGCACCTGGCCTGAGCCAGCCGGGTCTCGGCCTCATCGATGGTGTCCACTTCCCCGGACGCGATCTGGCGGGAAAGCTGATTCACCGCCGCCACCCGCCCCAGGTGGGTGGTACGGGTGGGCACGTTGCGCACCTCGCTCATCTCCGCCGTGCCTGCGCTGGCAAAAATGCCGTTGGTCAGCACATAGACATGGAACTCCCGCAGGTGGAAGCTGGCCGCCATGATCTCCATGGTCTGCTCCACCCGGAACACCTCTGCCCCGTTCTCCAAAAGGGTCTGACCGGCCGCCATAATAAAATCCATGATGCGGCGGCGCTGTTCCCCGTCCGGATACAATCCCCTCTCTGCCATGCTGTGGTCTCCTTAAAATTGGCATAAAAAATGACCGCCTCAACGTTTCAGTGCCTGAGCGGTCATTTTTCTTGACGAATCTATTTGTAGTATAGTCAATCTCCGGCGGCTTGTCAAGCAGGCACGCCGTTTTTTCAGAACTTGAACAGGTTCACGATCCGCTGCCACAGGCGGGTGAAGAAGTTGCCTTCCTGCACATCGGCGGTGGTCTGGGCGGTAACATCCGCAGCGGCGACCGTCTCACCGGTCTTATAGACGAACTTCACGCTGCCGGAAGCATCCTCGGACTTACCGGCAAAGCTGGTGTAGTCCTCCAGACGGCTGGTCATCTCGTCCAGCACGGTCTTCAGGCCATGGATCTGCTCCTCGTCCAGAGCGCCGGTCAGCTTGGAGATGCCCTCCTCATTGAACTGGTTCAGGCCATCGTTCAGCCGGACCGTGCCATCGCTGAGCTGGCCTGCGCCATCGTTCAGGGTGGTCACGCCGTCGTACAGGGTCTTGGTGCCATCGGCCAGCTGGGCGGCACCGTCCTTTGCGGAGTGGGCACCGTCAGCAGCGGTGGCAACACCGTTGGTGTACTGGTTGACACTGGACACGAAATACTGGATCTGCGCCAGGCTGTTCTTCAGGGCACGGACATCGGCGATATCCTGGCTGTTCTCAGCCTGATACTTCAGCTCGTCATGCACGGTCTGCTTGGCGCTGGCAGTGCTCAGATCAAGCATGGCGCTGAACATGGAGGGGTCGTAGCTCTGCATCAGCCGCAGAGCAGCTTCCAGGTCGTGGTTGGTCTTGGTTGCGGAGAGATACAGGGCAATGTCCAGCTGGCTGTCCTTGAAGCTGGGCTCCTGCTCCCAGACGGTGCGCACCATCTTCTTGCGAGCAGCGGCCAGTGTCTTTTCGTTCATGGTCAGCACTTCGTCAATGACGGAAGCGTAGTTGTCCCAGGTCATGGGGGTGTCGATCAGGCCGCCCTCCATCAGGGTGCTGTTGGCGGAGGCCAGAACACCATCGGCCACCTGCTGGGCACCGGCCTGCAGGGCGGCGTTGTTGGAGCTCAGGGTATCCAGACCGTTGGTCAGCTGGCCCAGACCATCGTCCAGGGCAGAAGCACCGCTGTTCAGCTGAGAAGCGCCGTCCAGCAGGGCCAGGGTACCGTTGGCCAGCTGGGAAGCACCGTCCACCAGTTGGGCGGCACCATCCATCAGCTGGTTCATGGCATCGTTCAGCTGGCTGATGCCATCGGTCAGCTCGTTGAGGCTGCTCAGGTCAAAGGTATTGGTACCCAGCGCATCGGCGTTGGTGGCACAGGCCAGCATGACCTGCGGTGCGGTCAGGTTCTCAACATCGGCTTCCACAGTGATGCTGTCCTGCAGATAATCCTCCACAGTGGACAGGTCATCGGGCAGCAGGCCGTCCAGAGAGTCCTTTACACCGGGCAGGCAGACAAAAGCGGCCACGCTGCTCTTGGCGGCGGATTCCAGCATTCCGTGCTCGGCGCTCAGGTTGGTGGCATCCTGACCAAAGATCACGCCCACAGCAGTGATGAGCGGGGTGACAACGGTGCGCTCCTTGCCGTTGACGGTCACGGTGCCGGTCTCGTTGTTGGTCAGGTCGACGGTCACGGTCAGGTGGCCGCTCTTGCCGATCAGGTTCTCAAGGCTGTCGGTCACGCCGTCCAGCGTATAGGTGACATTTGCGGTGATGGGCAGGGCCTTGTCGGTATTGCCCTTATAGTACACGTCGGTGTCGTCGGTGTTCCAGACCAGCTTTTCGCCGTCCTGGGTGAACGCGGCATCGCTTTCGGTGTTCTGGATATCGGTCAGAGTGCTCTCATCGGTGACATTGGACAGGCCGGAAGCGCTGTACAGGTGCTCGCTGACGGTGGTGGACTTGATGGAGCCGTCGGCGTTCATCACGGCGTAGACGGTCTCGTCCTTGGAATAATCGGCCTTGGTGGCTGCAAAGGCGGGCAGGGTCATGCCTGCGGCGAGAGTCAGCGCCAGCGCCGCACTGGCGAAACGAAGCGATTTTTTCATGGTAATTACTCCTTATCAGACTTCTTGGCGTTGGAAGATTCAGGGACCAGCCAGTGCATGGTGGTGTGGCGGATGACCCAGTCCAGCAGCATCAGGGCAGCGGGCAGAACGACCAGAATGACAGCCATACTGATCAGTGCGCCGCGGGAGATAAGCCGGCAGATGCTCTGCAGCAGCTCCATCTTACTGATGGCGGCCACGCCGACGGTTGCGGCAAAGAAGGTCAGGCCGCTGGTCAGGATGGACTGGCTGCAGTGCTCCAGCGACTGCTGGGCAGCTTCCTGCGGGGTGCGGCCATAGCTGCGCTCCTCGTGATAACGGGTGGTCATCAGAATGGAGTAGTCCACAGTCGCGCCCAGCTGGATGGTGCCGATGACGATGCTGGCGATGAAGGGCAGCTGGGTACCGGTGAAGTACGGGATGCCCATATTGATGGAGATGGCGGCCTCGATGCTGGCAACCAGCAGCACAGGGATGGACAGGCTCCGGAAGGAGATCAGGATGATGGCAGCGACCGCCATGATCGACCAGACGTTGACGTTCTTGAAGTCCACGTCCGCAACCTCGATCAGATCCTTGGTCATGGCACCCTCGCCGGTGATGACACCGTTGGGGTCAACCGCCTTGATGAGGTCATTCATCTCGGTCAGCTGGTTGTTGATGGCATCGGTGCCGGTCTTATAGGAGCTGTTGGCCAGAATGAGCTTGTAGCCGCCGGACTGCAGGATCTCGGTCACGCTGTCGGGCAGCAGCTCGCTCTGGAAGCCCGGGCCGGTGATGGAATCCAGGCTCACCACCTGGGTGATGCCGTCCACATCCTTGAGCTCATCGCAGAGGTCAGACACCTGCGTTGCGGTCAGGTCCTCATCCACCAGAATAAAGTGGGAGGTGGTCATGCCAAAGTCCTCGCCCAGCTTGTTGGTGCCAACGATGCCGGTCAGGTCCTGGGGCAGCGAGTCGAACAGGGTGTAGTAGACCTCAGTCTTTTGCTGGGCCACCACAAAGGGCACCAGCAGCACAAGAAAGACGACCACGATGGGCATTGCGTGCTTGGAAACGAAGTAGCTGAGCTTGGTCAGCTTGGGCACGATGGTGCGGTGCTTGTACTTTTCGACCTGCTGATCAAAGGTCAGGATCAAAGCAGGCAGGATGACGATGGTGCAGATAACACCCAGCGCCACACCCTTTGCCATAACAACACCGATATCGCGGCCCAGCGTCAGGCGCATGGCGCACAGTGCCAGGAAGCCCGCAATGGTGGTCAGGGAGGAAGCGGTGATGGAGGTCATGGTCTTGCAGATGGCGGTCACCATGGCTTCCTCGTTGGAGGAGCGGAGTTCCTTTTCCTCCTGATAACGGTGGAGCAGGAAGATGGAGAAGTCCATCGTCACACCCAGCTGCAGCACCGTGGAAAGCGCCTGGGTGATGTAGCTGATCTGACCCAGGAAGATGTTGGTGCCAAAGTTGTACGCAATGGGGAACAGCAGGCCCAGCATGAACAGTACGGGCGTGATGGTGCTCTCCAGCGAGAGGAACAGCACCAGCATACTGGCACCCACAGCGCACAGGATGTACAGCGGCATCTCTTTATTGATCAGTGCCTTGGTATCCTGCAAGATGACGCTCATGCCGCCAAAGTAGCAGTCGTGCCGCAGCACCTGTTTGATCTGCTGGACGGCGTTCATCGTCTCGTCGCTGGCGCTGGGCGCATCAAACCGGACGATGAGCATGGTGGAATCGTTTTTGCCGAACATGAACTGCTGGACATCCGCGGGCAGCATCTCGGTGGGGATGCTGGGGTCGATGACATCGCTGAGCCAGAAGGTCTGTGTGACACCGGGCACCGCATCAATGTCCTTCTTCATGGCGATCAGTTCATTGGTAGGCAGGCCTTCCACCGTGATCATACCGGTGGAGGCCAGATGGAAGTCGTCCTCAAGCGCTACCTCGCCGATCATGGAGTCGAGCTCCTGCGGCAGATAGGTCAGGACATCATAATTGATGCGGGTAGCAACCGCGCCGATTGCGGAAGGGATCAACAGCAGGACCGCTACTGTTAAGATCAGCTTGCGCAGACGCACGATGCTCTGTGCGATCTTTTTCATGGGAACCCTCCATACGAAAGTTGATTGGATCTGCCCTAAAATGACCCGTGGTCATTTCTGAGCAAGCACTATTATAACCAATCGACGCAAGGTGTCAAGATAAAAAATGACCAAAAGTCAGTTTTCTTATCACAAAGCAAAAATTGTATAGCTTGTCCGGGGGCTTTTGCTCTTGCGCTCTTCCCTTCTCCCTGCTAAAATATTGTTTACACGACAAAACAACGTCAGAAAAGAGGATGCAGCAAGCTATGAGCACCGTGGAAGGAAAGAAACAGGAAAAGCGCCGCGCGCTTCTGGATGCAGCTTACGAGCTGTTTCTGGAGCGGGGCACCTCCAAGACCAGCGTGGAGGATATCACCTCCCGCGCCAAGGTGGGCAAGGGCACATTCTACCTCTATTTTGCCGATAAGGGTTCGGTCACGCAGGCCCTGCTGGCCCGGGTGAGCTACCAGCTGCTGGACAACGCCTGTACCGCTGCCGAGCAGCACGCCGCCGAGCTTACCAGCTTCCCCGACCAGATGATCTTTGTCATTGACCATATCATCGAAGCCCTGCGCGCGGACACCCTGATGCTCCGCTTCCTGGAGCGCAGCTTTGTCTGGCCCGGGCTGGATCAGATCGAAGCCAGCGGCGAGGCCGAGCCGCTGATGCGCAAGGTCCTCCAGATCGTGATGTGCAGCCCCGAGATGGCGGGCCGCACCGAGCGGGAGATCTACCAGCGCATCACAGCCTTGGGCAGCATGTGCATATCGGTGTGCTATACCTCCGTGTTGGAGGGCAAGCCCGACAATATCGACAACATGAAGCCCATCCTCTATGACATCATTCGCCGGGCGCTCTGAGCGCACCTCTCCTCTGCCAGCCCCCGCAAAGGGGCCTTTGCGCCAATCCTCCGGGGCAAAAAACGGAAAAGGCAGACTTTTTTCAAAAAAGCCCTTGCAATTGCGCAAAAAATGTGATATCATACTCAAGTCGATACGACATCTGGACGGTTAGCTCAGCTGGTAGAGCATCTGCTTGACGTGCAGGAGGTCACAGGTTCGAGTCCTGTACCGTCCACCATACAGTTCGTACTCGAACCCGATTCTTTACGAAAAAGGGTTCGGGTACGTTTTTTGTTTGCAGGAGGTTCTGAGAAAGGACTACTCGGAACTGTAAACGAGCAAAGGCAGGGTATCATCGTTGGCGATGGTATCCTGCCTTTTTGTTTTGCGGGATCAAGTTCGCTTTGTGCGAACTTGGTCGTCCCCCCTATATGGCGCGTTTGGGGGTAATCGCTGCGTACGTGCGTACCGGGAGAGCGTGTACACCTCTGGCAAGGTGTAACACACTAGACTTTGTTCCAAAGTCTGTGTGCCAAGGGGCATAGCCCCTTTGGAATCCCTGCGGAGCGTGTACGCACGTACGCAGGAAAATGGCAAAATTTCACTATATCGGGGGTGTTCTTTCATTGGAGAGTATGGTATACTCGGCTTAGCCCAGTAAATCGGGATTGACCGAGCTCTTTGAGTGAGGGATACTTCTTATCCGAAGGGTACGAAGGTGTAATTGAGAATGATTAGAACAATCAGAATTGTTTTAATATGTCTTAGATGCAGAAGGTGAACAAAAAATTGCTTATACTGTGAGAAGTTCGCAGCATGTGGCATGACAGAGTAAAATTTTTAGCTATGAATTTACATATTAAGGTGTTCACTAAGGAGGATGTAGAAGATGATGTATAATAATTTTTCTATAGTTGATTATCAGAAATCCGAGGATGAAAATAAAGCTATTCAAAAACTGGCTGAACATAGAGACATTAAGCTGATGGTTAAAGAGATTGGCGAGAAATATGGAATAGATATTCAATCTACAGAAGGAAATTCACATTTGGGTGATTTTAGCTATCCCAAGGAAGATGAACAAAAGTTAATTGCTATTCTGGATAGGTATTTAAAAGATTAGCGCAGATAATAAATATTGGCAGATGATTGGAGGGAGCCGAGAATGGCTGAAAAAGGTTATGGAGAAATTAAAGCAAGAGCAAAAATTTTTCCAAGTGATATTGATAAATTCAGCGAGCAAGGGGTTGGCATAGCTTTAGTCCAAGCTAAAGCTTCTCCAAAAACGAAGCAAAGGGCTGAAGCAAAAGGGATAAAACTTTACGATGACCTTTCACCTGAAAAAGTTAAAGAAGTTCGTGAAAAAGTGAAAAAAGGGAAAGCTGGAGGTAACAACAATGCTTGATATTACATTTTTCAAAAAACAAAATAATGATAATTTTATTCCTTGTACAATAGAATTGTGTGATGAAGATTACAAAAAGCTAATTGTTTCAAATTTCGCAAAAAGATTTCACTCTGAAAAACAATGCTTAATAGTGGAAGAAGAAGAATACTCTATCGATGCTGTGTATTGTGATGCTCTTGTTTTGGAGGAAGCTAAAGAAATTTGTAATAGATTACTGTTTGAAGAACTTGAGAAAGTACAAAATTACTGTAGTAAAATTGAAGGAGAAACTATAAACAAAAGCAAGTTGAATTTTATGTTTGTACTGAGAGACGTGCTAAATAGTCTCGGCGAATGTCAGTATTTTTCATACGTTTGAAATAAAGGTGTTTTGTATAAACGTACAATCGGAATTTATTGAGGTGTTTAGAATGAAACAGAAAGTACCTATGATATGCAACATTGTGAGTCTCATTCTGTTAATTGTATTTGTTATTAAGAGCATCGTTGATTATACTCAATACTCAACATCGCTAAACTCTGCGCCTTTTTATTTGTGGGTGTTAGTAAATGCTTTGTTTTTGGTAATTCCTGCAATTATTTTGTTCGTTATTGGTTTCGTTGTAAAGAAGAAACAGTAAACAATTCCAGTTTGTCGTACTCGTTCCTAGCAGGGTTTGGGGCAGGCACGCCCCAACAAGAAGCTGTCCCAAAGGGGCAAGAATTTTCAAAAATTGAAAATTTGTGGCCACGGGACGATTCTTGCCCTCTACCGCTTCGCTCAAAACACGCTTTTGGTAATTGTTTCCGAATTGTTAAGACGCAAAAATAAGTAAAGGGTCACTGCTCGTATATAGAATTGCCGATTGACCCGAACGCAGTTCCTGCCCCTGTTTGCGCAGCGACGTTTTCCGGCTCACCCACAGAAAGTGTGAGGTCACGGCACGATATCACGTTCAGACGGCTTATGAAGGATTCAAGGTACAGTATGAAGAAAGCCGGGCGCAGTGCGGACACGACAACCTGCTTCTTTCAAGTATCAGAATAACACTTTGAGGTTGTGCAGTAAACAACCAAAAACAAATTTTGGAAGATTGAACAACTACATAAGATTTTATTTGTAAAAAAGAAAAATACCGCCCACGCAGCGCAGCGATGATTTTGTCGGGTGAAGTAAGCGGCAAAATGAATCGGGTGTGTTGCGGGGCGGTAAATTCTTTCGCGGACTTTCCCTCACTGAAGTGGTGGGTCTCACGGTGATAACCAACCACTTTCTGCGGCTGTGTTCAGAGCGAACACGACCACATCTTGTGGAGAGATTCGGGCCACTCCACAAAATCAGTGGGATTTACAAGAAAAATACCACTGTATGTGAAAATCGTCAAGAGGGTTTTGGAAAATTTATGGCAATAAAGTGGAGAGAGTAGGACTTATTATAGCAAACAAAGGTGTTGGCATGGGCTTCTTGTCTTGCGATAAAACAAAATCATCATAGATGAAAATCTTGTTTTGTATCCAAATTCCTTTTTTCATGTTGCGCTTCTCCTTTCAGGATCTGCCCATCTTCAATTTGAATGATCTTCCTTTATACGCCGCTATTCCCGCGAGAACTGACGCTCATTGGCGGTGTTGCACTATAAAAAGCTTTGCCGTTTACGGTGCCCTGCGTCATGCCAATTAAATCGATCAGCTGATCCTCAGAATATGGAATCTGACAGTTTTTCAACTTCTTGGAGTTGCACGAATAGATTCCATCTAACAGAGTGATCACCCCCATCCGCTCCAGACTTGCCAGCATTTTTCCAAGTTCTTTTCGGTCACATTTTATCCCTTTTTCCGAAATGACCGTTACAATCTGGGATGCCGACAATGTTTTTTCAGTTAGCAACATAGCCAATGCAAGCTTGGCTCCTTTTAAGTAGTAGGGGACGATTTTATTGCGTATCCAAATTCCCTTTTTCATGTTGCGCTTCTCCTTTCAGGATCTGCCCATCCTCGATCCGAATGACTTGCTGCGCCTTCTGCGCAATTTCCGGGTTGTGCGTAACAACGATAAGCGTTTGCCCGAACTCCGCAGCACATTCCATCAACAGCCGCATCGTATCCTCGCCCGTCCGCGTATCCAGATTTCCGGTAGGCTCGTCTGCGAAAACGATGCGGGGTTTTGCGATGAGTGCACGGGCGATTGCCACACGCTGCTGCTGTCCGCCGGAAAGCTGCGCAGGGCGGGAATGCAGTTTGCCCGCAATACCCAAGATCCCGGTCAGCTTATGGAGCATCTGTTCATCCGGTGCTCTATGGTCCAGATAAAACGGGATCAGAATATTATCCCGCACCGTGTACTCCGGGAACAGGCGGAAATCCTGAAAAATAAAGCCGATCTTTTGCCGCCGCACCTGTGCCAGCTGCTCCGCATTCATCGCATAAATATCCTGACCGTCCAGCAGCACCTTACCGGTGGTGGGTGGCAAAAGTCCTCCCAGAATTTTCAGAAGCGTGGATTTTCCGCTGCCGCTGGAACCGATGATGGACGCAAATGTACCGTTTTCAAGGGTCAGGTCGCTATTTCTGAGGGCGTGAACCGCGCTTTCCCCTTCCCCGTAGGTTTTGGAGATCTGCACGGCTTCCAGAATTTTATCTTTCATAAGATATCCCCCTTGGATGCTTTTTTACGAATAAAGGAGAAGATCGGCAGCAACGCTGCGGACAACCAAAACACCATCAGCAGAATGCTGACCATGATCTGACTTCCCACAGGTTTATGGAATACATACACCCGTCCGCTTGTATGGATACGGATCAGGTCGAGAATGCTCTGGATCGGAACGATACGCGAAACTGCCGCATAGACAACGATATTCACAAGCAGCGTCGTCCCAACGATGACCGGGAGCAGCAGCTTTGCATAGGATAGCACCAGTTTTTTCGGGGAAACGCCCAGCGTCAGGAGAAGCGACAGCCGCTGCTGCTGGACTTCATAAGCCGAAAGATTCAAAACCACCAGTAGCGCACACCCCAGAAGGGCTCCGAATACCGCAAGGATGCCGACAAGGAAAGCGCTCTGTGTGCCCTCGGTGTAGCTCTGGCTAATCAGATCGTAGTTATCTGCACGCAGGATACCATTCCTGCGCGTTGCAATGGAGGAAATAGACCGCCGCAAAGAGAAATTGCTGCCAGCAGACAGTTTCACGTTCAGGCTGCTGTATCCTTCCTTTTCCATAAAGAAACTTCCTGCGCTCTCAAACATTTTATGGTAAAGAGCCGTACTGACAAAAATCGTGCCGCTGAAAAGGAGCCGGTCTGTTGTCAACAGCGTGTAGCTGTTCGCAGACTTTACGACCCCGGCAATGGGCAGCTGGGCTGTATACGTCCGGTAGACCTCATTCCCGGCTTCATCCTGCCCGGTATAACGCCGGTATTGGATGCTCAACTTGTCTCCGGCCGCAAAAACCGGTTCAACCAACGTACTGCCATCCGGTTGGAAGCCCTGATAATATTCATCCGCAGCGGGGTCATAATAGCAATCTCCCCACAGGGTCAAAACAGAATCCCCTGCCAGCAGCGTCTCTATTTCCTCGTCCGAAACGCCGGCATCTGCAGCAATGCGGCGTAGTTCATCATCCGGCAAAGCACAGACTGTCGTATTTAGTGTTCCTTTTGAGGCATTTTGCATTAAACTCGGGATGTCCGTATAAAAGCCGTTGTCCTTGACTCGAATATCGGCAAGCATCTGGCTGGACTGGATCTTGTCTGATGTCACGGTATAGATATCGGTCAGATCAATTGCAGCGGAAACCTCTTCCACACCGGGCAATGCAGCGAGGTCATCCTTTAAAGAAAACGGCATCCCGGAGGTTCCGTTCATCTTGATGGACAGACAGGCATACGGTGCATCCAGATCATACGGCAGCATGACACGCCAGCCGACATACAAACAACTGACGGCGATCAGCAATACCGCGCAGCCGACACCGATCTGCGGTGCAAGCGGCAGCTGTGCCAAGCGGAATTTTTTTGCAGGCTTCTCTTTGGGTTTTGCGGTCTGCGGGCGAACCAGCACCGCAGGCAAAAGTGCGCCCAGCAGTACGGAGAGCAGAAACAGCACCGCCAGCGGCACAAGAGATGCAGCGGGGACTGCAAAGAACAAAAGGTGCTTTTGCAACCCCAGACCGACGGCAGCGGCACCGCAGCCCAGTGCAAACCCTGCAGCAACTGCTGCAAGCCCGGCAAAAAGCGCTTCCCACAGGCACATGAGCCGGAGATCCCGATTCTTAGCCCCCAGCGTCAGGAAGGTATTGATGGTATGTACACGCTTGTGCAGAACGATCAGGAAATACTGCGCCACTGCAAAAAAGCTGACCAGAATCGCTGCGACCAGTAAAAAGCGCAGGGAGAACGAGACGGTATCCTCCTGCGGGTAGGCATACTCGTTTGCCACTAAAGCAGGGTCGGTCGAAGCGGTCACGGGTGCGGTTGTATTCAGGTAATAAAACGTCTGGAATTTCTGTCCGTCCAAGGCAAGCGGCTCTGTCACAATGCCGCTGACGGTCAGATTGCCGTTCAGATTCCAATACACATCATAGGCAGGCAAAACACCGCACAGGGTATAGGCCTTTTCCATCACTGTGCCGGAGCCTGCCAGCGGGTCGTAATCATTGGCAGCCACCTTCAGCGTGACCGTCTGCCCTACGTCATAGGAGCAGCCCAGCGCATCCAGCAGCGTCGTCGTCATGGCGATCTCATCGGGCTGCATGGGAAAATTACCGCTGATCGGCACGATACGTCCCAGCTGTGCAAAGATATCGTCTACCGTTCCGATCCCGCCCGCCACGCTATCGTCTGCACCGAGAACGATTCCATTCTGGATCACTGTGCTGACCTGTGCGGATGCGGGCAAGGTGTTTTGTGCCTGTGCAGCGTCCGCAGCAGTATCCGACAAACGCAGGTACTGCCATTTGCCATATAACTCACAGCGGGTGTCCTGCAATGCCTGTGCAGAACTGACGGAGTAGATCACCGCCGCCGTCAGGAACGAGAAAACCAGTGTCAGCAAAAGCAGCAATAGGCTGGTCTGCTTCTTGCGGCCAAGCATCCCATGAAACGCCAGAATGATAGATGGACTTTCTTTGATTTTCATAAGGCATCCTCGCTGCAGGATAGTCAAACATCCTTAATAAAAAACTGTCTGCTCACAAATGCCTGTGAGCAGACAGAAAGTGATTGCTGGTTATATTATTGTATCAAGCACCACTATCTGCTTTTACAGATACTTTTAGCTATGCCATGTGTATTCGGTTGTGTAGTAATATTCACCGCACTTAGTGCAACGATGGATGTAGTCCTGCGCATGGCCAAACATTCCGCTTGAAGAATCGTACACCTCGCGAGGACTGCCAACAGGGGAAGTAATATAGTTATGGTCACAAGCCGGATAAACATCAGCAGGTTCAACCGGATCCACAATGCCTGCTTCGGGCGAAATTTCCGGAATGGCTTTCTCCAGAATGGTATCCGCTTCCATATCAGCTTCGCTCATAGCCATGTCAGGTTCAGAGGATACTTCTTCCATGGCAGTATCAGGCTCCAGTGCAAAAGAAGAAATTGACAGGCAAGCAACCATAGCAAACAACGCAAAGAGCGTAAAAATCTTTTTTAACGATTTCATAGCTATTCCTCCCAGATAAGTTTTCTGCTCTGAGTGTGTCATAATGGTCACAAGGTCTGCATGGGACTCACCTCACCTAGTACATCTTTGTCTTAAAAGTATCATACAATCAGAAAAACACAAGAGCCTTGGCACGAACGGTTTGATTTATGGCAGGAACGGTCGAGTCGATGCCTTGATGATTGTAGATTGAACGCTTATAATAGTTGTAAACACAAAATCTAACTGGAGGATCTTCAGATGGCAAAATATACGGTCGCGGTCTGCGATGATGAAAAAGAAGATTTAAGTTTCATCGTAAGAAAAATCACAGAATACGACACTCACCAGCTCTTTGAAATCAAAACCTATACAGATGGAGAACTACTTTTTGACGAATTAAAATCACAAAAAACATCCATTGACCTCTTGCTTTTGGACATAGAAATGCCATCCAATGGATTTCAACTTGCACGAACTCTACAAGCTTTGCCAAAGCATCCAATGGTGATTTTTGTAACCAGACAGCATGAGTATGCCGTTCAAGGTTATGGAATAGCTTTTCGCTATTTGACAAAACCATTAAATGACCTATTGTTTAAATCCGCAATGGATGCGGCAACTCAAGAACTTGCATCACGTCGATTCCTTGTTGAATGTGATGGTGGAACATTATCACTGGAAACTGCAAATATTTACTATATTGAAAGTTATGGCCATACAATTTTAGTTCACAGCAAAGGTAAAGACTTTCAGCTTCGGATGAATATTCAAGATGCAGCCAAGCAGCTTCCCAAACGTTGCTTTACAGCACCCCATAGGTGCTATCTCGTTAACATGGAACACATCCTTTATACTTCATCAGACGAAATCATGCTTTCCAACGGGGCAAAGCTGCCTATTAGCCGAAGGAAACGTCAGGAATTCAATCAAGCGTTTAACACATATTTAGGACGGTAAAATGTATTATTTTATAGAATTAGCCGGAAGTGTTACAAACATTGCACTGCTCAGTCTGTTTATGAGTCGATTGTTTGTGCGAAACAAGATTCAAAGCAAATGGTACTTCGCCTTTCTTATTTTACTATGCACAGGACAGTGCGTTCTAAGTCTTTTTCCGAATTGGGTGATACCGAGGACGCTTTACTTACTGCTTGGAGGTTTTTTACTAGCAAGGCTGTTCTATGAAGTTCAGACTTGGCCAGCGGCTTTCGCAAGCGGTTCATTTTTTGTCTTGGGTTCCGTGGTAGAGATTCTTGCGATGTTATTGATTGGCGTTCGTCTGCCAGATACAGATCTTTTAATGCAGGCCGGAGCAGCGCGAGTGATTTATGTTGTGTTCTCTAATCTGATTCAAATACCACTTCTTATTTTAGTGTCGCATTTTTTCAACCGCGAAGAAAGTGATTTACGGATTGTATGGCTTCTTCCTCTAATCAGTATTCAACTTGCAAGCATCTCCGTGTGCTATGTTGTACAGTGCCATGCAGCAGATAAAGACTTTCCGGACTATATGGTTTTCTTCATGGCCGTCCTGCTTTTTGTGAATATTATGATCGTTTTCTATGTGGAAGCCCTGCGGAAAAATGAAAAAGAAAAGTATTTGGCAGAACTAACAGAACAGCACTATCATTTACAAATAGAGTACTATCAGCAACTTCTGGAAAAGCAGCAGGAAACAAAGGCCCTTTGGCATGACATTAAAAAATATACCGCCGCAATGCAAGCGGTTGCAGCGCAAAATGACTCTGAACAACTCCGTCAGATTGCTCAAGCAGCTGAGGATGCTTATGAACGTGTGAAAGACATCTCTGCTGTTGGTAATCCTGTGGTCGATGCTTTACTAAATCAATATCTCCGTTCTGCAAAAGAAAATCAGATTCAAGTTCTTTTGGATATAACAATTCCAGAAGTTCTTGCTATCTCAACATTGTTGTTAAGCGTTGTTATTGGTAATACATTCGATAATGCAATTGAAGCTTGCCGACTTATCGCCCCAGAAAAACGGGTGATTCACTTGCAACTACGAAAACAGAACCGAATCCTGTTTTACAGTATCGAAAATCCATATATAGATGCTGTTACCCAGCTGCGCGTAGGGAAGCACCATGGTTACGGGTTGAAAAATGTAGAACGTGCCGTGAATCAAAATAACGGGAATTTTCAGGTGGAGAAAAGTAAGGGACTCTTTGTTATACAGATTCGTTTGAATTGTGAAAGCTAAAGTAAAAACCAAATACTAGATTTGACTTCTTTAAAAATAAGATTGTTTTTGTTTCCTACTGTATCGTTGTGCTGTTGAGCCCTTTTTGATGGGTTACTGACCATTCGTGCCAAAAAGCCGACCATTCATGACAAAGGGATTGCTTTAGTATAAAATTATGGTAATATCAGCTAAACATATATTGATAATTTAATTGATTTCTCGAACGAAATTTAAAAAATCTAAAATCACACCTGCTATCTACTCGTCTAGTTAAAAGAATGGTTTTTATTAACTTCTTGTGAACAGACGGGCATCCGACAAACCAAGAAGGATGCCCGTCTGTTTCTTTATTGATGGAAAATTATATGTTAGAACGTGTTCTCTCTCAAAAAATTGTTAAACGACTATGTGATCATGGAATTGTTGACAGTGCGGAATCAAATGCGTATGTATATGCCTATGAACTATTGATTTCATCCGTGATAAGCGTCCTCATTGTCTTTATATTATCATATATTTGCGGAAATGTGTGGTATTCAGTGTTTTTTCTTGTTGGATTTATTCCACTCCGGATATATATAGGTGGCTACCATGCGTCTTCGCATTTTAATTGTTATTTGGCCTTTTCTTCGGCCTTTCTAGCAAGTGTTATCTTGAGCTGTCGAATCAAAGCAACATATAGATTTCGCTTGATAACGACTTTTATACTATTTACAATTGCATTTTTGTGTGCTCCCATTGAAGCAGAAAATAAACATCTTACAGTGGAGAAACGCGAAAAGTATAGATTTATTGGTATTTGCTTAGCAGGTTTTGATGTTATACTTGCCGCAATTAATATTGTGCCATACTTGAAGTTTGCAACTGTTTACTATTTTTCAAAGTGGGCAGTGGTTGTGTTTGCACTCATCCCATGTTTTACCAGAAAAATCCGAAAGTAAATTCGGCTTCCTTTTGGGATGACCGATTTTCTAATAAATATAAAGAAAGGAGGTGGCAAAATGAAAAAAATAGTGTATTGGCTGAGCAGGCTCACTTGCATTATTGCAATGGGAATGGCCGTAGCAAGTGTAAATAGCACTTGTTTCTTTACTGCATATCAGCCAGACATTCCGGAATCTTTGGAAAAGTTTGGTTCATAACAAGATTATACTATTTGGGCAAGAAAGGAGCTATCTCATGAAGAAAGTTTTTCTGAAAGTTTTCGCCGTAGTTGTTTTGGGGTGCTCGATTGCATCAATGTGCATTGGTGCAGCAGCAGAAAATTCCATCAAGCGAAATGCCAATCGTGCTGCGATGAACTGGTACGCATTTCAACTTTATGTTGGAACGGACGATGACAATGCAATGACTGATCCGGCACTGAGAGACGAAGATTTAACACAAGAAACATATGCAAATGCAGGTTTTACAAAACTTCAAAATGCAGCAAACTCCTTGAATTTCCGGGTATATAAGGTGAATCCTGTAAATGGGGCTATGCACCTTGCAACAAATTCATGTGCTATTACTAGCAATTCGACAACGCAAATTCAAATGAATTACACAAGCCAGTATTTAACGACACAAGGCTGGTTTGCTATGTATGGCTGGACAACTAAAAATGATTGCGTAGCAGAAGGATATTGGGCTCCGTAAAATATTTTTCGTGTATAGTGGGAGGGACACCTGTGGGGATTATATCTGATATGTTTCAGCATCGAATGAAAAGTATTATAGTGCTTTCATTGTCGATGACAGTTGTATTATTACAGACGGGTTGTTCTTTCAAAAACAACGATCAAGCATCAAATTCTATTCCGCAGAAATTATGCGATAATGTTGTTGTATCAGCGAAGCCAGATATTGGAACGCAGGTGACCCTCCCTACTTATACTGCTATAATTGGAGAAAAAAGTGAAAGTTATATCAACGCATTCTTTTCTGATTCTAAAAAAATAACATTTTCAGAACTTGATGATGGAACCGATATTATTAGGTCGGAAAGTGCAAAATTAAGTACGCATGCTGCTATTGCCATGGAGTATTATAAGCTTGATTCAAAAAACAATGGAGAAAAACTTTTTGATAATTATAGCCTGTTTTTTAGCGTTTTTGGGGCAATGTATGATGAAACTCATATACGGCCTTCTGGAGCACATTATAATTATATTCCAGATGCACTAAACTCAACTGATGATTTACAGTTTCAGACAATTGAAGAAACGAAAAGAGCTGTTGACAAACAAATGCAACGGTTTGATGGATATAATTTCACGGCGTATCGAACAGAAGTTATTACAAATGAGGCGTTGCAAAAAATTTATAAGTCACAGAATTTAAAGGAATCGTCTATTAACGCAGGGCTGACAATTACAGATGATTGGCTTGAATCTGCCAGTGGATATAGATTCTTCTATTCAATGAATATTGAAAGCTATCCAATTTATAGAGATAGCCAGATATTAAAAGTCAAGACAACTTCAGAAGGAAATCCAATAATTTGCCCAGAAACAGAATTGTTTGTAACAAAAGATGGCTTGATTTATGTTTATATGAAATCTCCTATTAGTGATTTTCAACGGAGTAATAAAAACGTAACAGTTATAAATGCTTCAATTGCTTGCGAAAGTATAGCCACCTACTTTGAAAATTTAATCTTGAGTTCTGATAATTCTGTTGATATTTATAAAATTCAACTTGAATATGCAGCCTGCCGACAAAATGAAAGTATAGAATTAAAACCCGTGTATGCGTTCTATTATACACAGGGAGGAAACATTGGATGTCTTTTAGTCAATGCACAAAACGGAAAACTTCTATAAATCAGGTGACAACTAATCTTATCATATCCGACCTTTTTTCGACAACATGGATAACTTCGGTATTGCGAAGTACGATAGTTTCTATTTTGTTTGTATTTATTGGAAATGGAGAAGATGTAATAGTTGCATTACAGATGCCAAAAACATTTGATAGTGTAATGTTGATGTACTATGTTCTGGATACAGGATTTTTATTTCAGCTTTGTATTGTTTTAGTTGCAGCATATAGTTCAACGTTATATATTAGGGACAAAGAAAACAACTTTATACTTAACTTGCTATTAAGAATTCCATGTAAATATTATTTAGTGGCACGAGGGTTACAGTGCTTTATATCTGCTTTTGCAGGAACAGGCATACTATGCGTTGTAATGATATTGATATGGTGTGTTTTCTTGCCTGTTGGCTCTCTAAAAGTATTAATATATTTAACCATTGAAACTTCGATTGTTGTAGCATTTTGGTGTGAATGTGGATTGACCTTATCGGTGTTTGTGCCAAACCGTTTTGTTGCTCTAACAAGTCCATTTGTTTTGCAGTACATTATAGGTAGAATTTGTTTTTCTTTCTTGCCAGAAAATTTAAATCCAACTTTATACCTATGCGGAAATCTTTTGGCGTTTGCAGATGACACTTCAAAGCTAGTGGTTTTGATGCAAGGAATTGCTTTGTTTGGCGGAGTGACATTTTTTGTTCTGCTTATATTTTTGGTTAAAGCAAGCAAGGAGATAATGGCAGGAAAATGAAAAATTACCTTTATCGTGGATTATTATATGGATGGCATAATTTTCGCTCATGGGTTATAGATCTACGTACCATTTGCGTGTTTCTATGTGTTATGATTTTTTTATATGAAAATATTTTGGGAGTGGCAACATTTGCAAATAGCTATAATTTGGGATTTACGCCATGGCTGCTTCCTTTTATGGCCACTACAAGAATTGTAGACTTGGTCTTATGGCTGGCACTTCTTCTTTTGTTGTGCGATCTTGGAGTGGAAAAAAGATTTGATATATATGTTCAACTACGTTTGCCAGTATGGGCACTTCGCATTGGAAGATTATTCGCTGCATTTCTTAGGGTTTCTTTTTTTTGGGCAGTCGTTTCAGCCAGTCCAATTTTTCTGTTTTTTAGATACATTGAATGGAATTCGCACTGGGGAAAGGTTATTGGAACTTTGGCACGTGATATACCAGAAAATCTACTTGGAACTTACTCCATCCGTTTCTCATCAATGATTGTCAATCGTTACTCTCCCACATTCGCAACACTTATATGTTTTTTCTTAAGTATTCTAGAGGGCTGGATTTTAGGAATTATTATTTTAATAGGTAATGACATCTACAAAAAAATATTTCTAGGTTCATCGATTGCAGGCTTTTTTGTTTTACTTGATTTTTGGGTAAGAACCGATCCTTTAGCATGTAGTCGATGGCTTCGATTCTCATTTATTACTTTTCACAATTTGCGTTGTATAAGTTCTATACCTAAAATAGGGTATATTACACTAGAATGGGCTGTTGGATTTTGTATCATTAGCGCATTAGCATTAGCAGCCTTTTATATTTTTCAGAAATTCTTTTCTGGGGTGAAATATGCTTCTGATAAAAAATTTATGCAAGTCATTTGGGAAAACACAAGTCCTTGACAACATCAATCTTAGTTTAGATTGTGGAAAAGTACACGGCTTTATTGGAAGAAATGGTTCTGGCAAGACTGTTCTTTTTAAATGCATTTGCGGACTTCTTCCATATGATTGCGGACTTATAGAACTTGATGGAGTTCCTGTTTGTTTTTCAAAACCGCAATTCACTAAAATTGGAGCTCTAATAGAATCTCCAGGGTTTCTTGAAGATCGGTCAGGATATGAAAATTTAAAGCTTCTTGGAAAATTAAGTGGAGTCAATCCAGATGTAGCATATTTTATGAAGTGCGTGGGTCTGGATGAGGCGAGAAATAAAAAAGTTGGACATTATTCATTAGGTATGAAACAACGTCTTGGAATTGCGCAAGCGATTATGGAACAACGTCCATATTTGATTTTGGATGAACCAATGAATTCTTTAGATGAATCAGCGGTTGAGATTGTACGAAATCTTATTTTAACCCAAAAAGCAAAAGGTGTAACGGTTTTAATTGCAAGTCATTATAAAGAAGACATAGAAATGCTGTGCGATACTGTAACATTATTAAAAGACGGAAAAATTGGGAATTCATAATGCTTGAATAAATTACTGAATTTAAAACAAGACATAATATTCACTACGTTATTTAAGGGAGTATAGAATACTTAAATAAGATTTCTTGACATCCAATCATAAAAGTGGTATACGCATTATACGAAATTTTACATAGATGTGATATGAGGTGCTACCATGACCGCCGTAATCTACGCCCGCTATTCATCCGACAGCCAGCGCGAAGCGTCCATTGAGGGACAGCTGCGCGACTGCAAGGACTACGCCGAGAAAAACGGCATCACCGTGGTCGGCACCTACATTGACCGTGCATATTCTGCCAAGACGGATGACCGCCCGGAGTTCCAGCACATGATAAAGGACAGCGCGAAGAAAATCTTCGATGTGGTTCTGGTCTGGAAGCTCGACCGTTTTGCCCGAAACCGCTACGATGCCGTGAACTACAAGCACCAGTTGGAAAAGAACGGTGTCCATCTGGTGTCTGCCATGGAACCCATTTCGCAGGGGCCTGAAGGCATTATGGTGGAGAGTATGCTTATTGGCATGGCGGAATACTATTCCGCCGAACTCGCTCTGAAAGTGGCGCGCGGTGAGCGCGAAAATGCCCTCCAGTGCAAATACAACGGCGGTGTTGTACCGCTGGGCTTCACCATTGGCAAGGAGGACAGGCTGTACCATATCGACCCGGAGACGGCTCCCATCGTGCAAGAGATCTTCACCCGGTATGCCGACGGCGAACCGGCTGAGAAGATCGCAGCATCCCTGAACGAGCGCGGCCTGCGTACCCGCACCGGAAAGCCGTTCGTGAAGAACAGCTTCTTCCAGATCTTCCGCAACCGCCGCTACATCGGCGAATACCGCTACAAGGACATTGTGACGCCGGGCGGCATTCCGGCCATTGTTGACCAGGACCTGTTTGACCGGGTGCAGCAGCGTTTTGAGCAGAACAGGATCGCCCATGGTCGGCCTGCAAAAGAGGATGTGAGCTATTTGTTGACCACCAAGCTGTTCTGTGGCAAGTGCGGCACCCTGATGGGTGGCGAAAGCGGCACCAGCCACATGGGAAACACCTACTATTACTACAAGTGCGGCAACGCCAAACGCCACGGCAAGGCGCACTGCGACCTGAAAGCCATCCGCAAGGAGCCGCTGGAACGGTTCGTGGTGGATACCGCCATCAAGGTGATTTTTAACGATGAAATCATCGAACGGCTGATAGATTTGGTCATGGAAGCCCAGCAGAAGGAGAACACCCGGCTGCCTGTCCTGAAAGACCAGCTCAGGGACACGGAGAAACGGCTGGCAAACCTTCTGGAAGCCATTGAACAGGGCATCCTGACCCCGACCACCAAGCAGCGATTAGATGAGCTGGAAGCCCGGAAGGAAGCCCTGAACACCAGCATTCTGGAAGAAGAGCTGAAAAAGCCCGTCCTGACCCGTGAGTGGATTCGGTTCTGGCTTGAAAAATTCCGCAAGGGTGACGTGGGCAGCACGGAACACCAGCGGCAGATCATTGATACCTTTGTCAACTCGGTCTACGTCTTTGATGACCGGGTCGTACTCAATTTCAACTTCACGGATGATGCCAAAACGGTCACCCGTGAGGAAGTGTTGGGTTCGAGTGCTGTGGACAATGCTCCACCATACAGTTTGTACCCGAACCCGATTCTTTACGAAAAAGGGTTCGGGTACTTTTTTGTTTATTGAAGTTTACCGCAGCAACCGAACGGTAAATGAGCAAAGGCAGGGTATCACCATGATGGTGGTACCCTGCCTTTTGCTATTCTTCATAGAGTATGGTATACTCAGCTCAACAATTCAGAAGTTGGCATGGAGATTTATATGAGAAACTATGAAATCGAAAACGAAATGTACCGCAGGGCGGTAGAACTGATTGAAACACGGTATCCTGTCGGTTGGGGTGGTGCTGGTGTCGTGCATACATCGAATGGAAATTATTACACAAGTGTCAGCATTGAGACTGCTAACGCATCTGCTGTTTTGTGCATCGAGACAGGTGCAATGCTTGAAGCACATAAATTCAATGAAAAGGTAACGCATTGCATGTGTCTTGTCCGTAAAGATGAGAAATCCCCCTATCAGATATTGTCTCCGTGCGGTATTTGCCAGGAGAGATTAAGATACTGGGGTGAAGATGTGCAGGTAGCAGTTACCGCAGAAGAGGAAAAAATCAAATTCGTACAGCTGAAAGAATTGCAGCCCTATCATTGGACAAAAGCATACCCCGCTGAAGAACTTGAACATTGGAACGAATAAGTTCGCCGCACATCCTCATCGCATCGGGGAACTGCCCATGGGGCGGTTCTTGCTTTCACGCTTTTAGGAAAAGGGTTCGGGTACGTTTTTGTTTATCGGAGGTTTGCGTTTGCGCCAGCAACAGAACGGTCTGCGTTAGCAGATGGAGGGGCTTTGCCCCAACAAGTTCTGAAAAAAGACTACTCAGAGCGATAAACAAGCAAAGGCAGGGTATCACCATGACGGTGGTATCCTGCCTTTTGTTTTGATATGTTTTATCAGTAGATCACAGCATCCGTTGCAGTATAACCTTCGAGAGAATTCTCCTTGACCTGAATACAAATATAAGTGATCTCAGAATTGCTTGCAGCAAAGAACTGACGTTTTGCCACGGGAGAAATCTTCAGCCAGTCGCCTGCTGCAAGGCTGATTTCTTCGCCATCGATAACGACCTTGCCTTTGCCGGAAAGAACACCGTAGATTTCCTCATTTGCCTTGTGGGAGTGGACAAACGGAACATTTGCTCCCGCAGGAAGCGTATTCAGGCTGATCTCTGCACCAGTCAGGGCGAGCTTTTCATGAAGCTCCGTCCGATTTTCCTTTCCAACTGTCATTTTTGTGTAGCTTGCCATTGTAAGCACCTCCATTTTGATTCGCAATCTTTCATTGCCTGAGCTAAGTATAGAAACTCGCACATTCAAAAACAAGTACGCACCTTTTTGTAACTGTACACTCAAAAATAAATGTGCTATACTATATACAGAGGTGACTGATATGCGTACAAAAGAAGAACTGCCGGAATGTCCGGTTGCAACAGCAGTATCCCTGATTGGCGGAAAATGGAAACTCTTGCTTCTGCGCAATCTGAAAGAGCGTCCATGGAGATTCAATGAGTTGCAAAGAAGCATCGACGGGATCTCGCAGAAAGTTTTGACCGAGAGCTTAAGACAGATGATTGATGATGGGCTTGCCTACCGCCGTGATTATCACGAGAATCCTCCCAAAGTAGAATATGGATTGACCGATCTCGGAACGGAAATGTTACCAATCGTCAATGCACTTGCAGACTTTGGCAATTACTATAAATCAGTCGTTGATCGGTCATGATCGTTATTATGAAGTGGGGTTTGGGGCAGGCACGCCCCAACAAAACCGCGTTTGTGAAGCAACGAACGCCCCAGTGGGGATTTCAAGCAACAGAACGGTCTGCGTTAGCAGATGGAGGGGCTTTGCCCCAACAAGTTCTGAAAAGAGACTACTCAGAGCGATAAACAAGCAAAGGCAGGGTATCACCATGATGGTGGTCCCCTGCCTTTGCTATTATAAGTTCAGCAGATCGAAAGTTATACTGGGGTTTCCAGGCGTTCGAGGTTCTTATGAACCATCAGTCCTTCTTCTCTGCAGTGCGGGCAAAGAAGTTGGCAAGGAGGGCACCGGAAATGTTATGCCACACAGAGAACACCGCACCGGGGATGGTTGCCAGCGGATACTGTGCAAAGTGGGCAGCGGCCAGAGAAGTGGCCAGACCGGAGTTCTGCATACCGACCTCGATGGAAATTGCACGGCACTTGGTGGAATCCAGCTTCAGCAGCTTGCCCACGCCAAAGCCGGTGAGGTAGCCCAGCAGGTTGTGCAGGATGACCACGGCCAGGATCAGCAGGCCGCTGGTCATGATCTTAGCGGAGTTTGCGGACACAACGGCGCAGATGATGAGCACGATGGCAGTGGTGGAGATCAGCGGCAGCACACGGACGGCATTCTGGGTGAAGGCGTGGAAGAAGTGATTGACCACAAAGCCCAGTGCGATGGGAACCAGAACCACCTTGACGATGGACAGGAACATATTCACGGGGTTCACCTCCACGCGCTGACCGGCATACAGCAGAGTGAGCAGCGGGGTGAGGAACGGAGCCAGCACGGTGGAAACAGCAGTCATGCCAACGGACAGTGCAACATCGCCCTTGGACAGATAGGTCATCACGTTGGAGGAGGTGCCGCCGGGGCAGGTGCCCACAAGGATGACACCGATGGCCAGCTCAGTGGGCAGATGGAACACCTGCGTCAGCGCCCATGCAAGGAAGGGCATCAGCGTGAACTGTGCAATGCAGCCGATGATCACGTCCTTCGGGCGGCTGAACACCACCTTGAAATCCTCCGGCTTCAGGGTAAGACCCATGCCGAACATAACGATGCCCAGCAGGGTGTTGACCCATGCGGTCTTTACCACGCTGAATGTGCCGGGGAAGAACAGGGCCAGCGCCGCTACCACGATGACGATGGCAGCCATATACTTGCCTACAAAATCGCTTACTTTTTCCAGTGTTTTCATGTTAAACTCTCCTTTTCCAGGTCCTGATTTTTGCGGATGCAAAGGCAATGAAACATCCGGAAAATGGCTTTCCCGCAAACAAAAACGCCTTTGTCCCTTACGGTTCGTAAGAGACAAAGGCGTAGATCCTCTGCGGTACCACTCTTATTGCCGGTGCAAAGCCCGGCCCCTCAGTGCGCATCCAACAATGCGCGGCCCGTGATAACGGGGGCCTGCCGTTCCCGCTTACTGGGGCGCAGATGCCGCCCATTCAGCCGGAAAGCTCGGAGAGGATCTTCCCACGGACACCCTGCACTGCCTTGCACCATCCGGCAGCTCTCTGCAGCATTCTTTCCGGGTACTCTTTCTCGTCATAGCCGAATATTTCACTGCCCCGGAGTATACTCCCCTGCAAGGGGAAAGTCAAGTGATACGACCCGTCGGATTTTTCATCTGGTTTGCATCCGGAGTGAAAGCATTTCAGACAAGGGCAGTGCCGGGGTCTGCGGCAGACGACGCGGAGGCAAAGCAGAATGAGCAGCCTTATCCGCACAGCGAACAAGTGATATACCAGAAAGTCCGATCTTACGACTGATTTTGCAACTTTTTCTATCAAAAAGTGGTTAAGCTGCGGCAAAGATTTTTCTTTTATGCTTTCGGCTTTCTGTGAAACATTCTTTCATCTGTTGCTGCGTGAAGTTGTTTTTTCTCAATTTTACACGATATTCCGTAAAATTGTTCGTTCCCGTTTTCCAGTTCGTCTTTTTACTGCACCACCGGTTTCACCGGACATGCAAAACACGCCGCCAAATTTTGAAATTTTGGCTGTTTATTTTGAAGCCAAGAGATGGTATATAAATTTTGTCAGAACATTTTGCGGGCAGCGAACCTGCATTCATGCAGCCGTTTCAAAGCGGCGTGACAATTTTGATAGAGAGGTGATTGGTGTGTTTTGGTATCATTGTGTTATGGAACGACTTTATCATCCCGCGTGTGGTGCGTATACATCCTTTGGCATCGCCGCGTATTCTACATCTCACGGACGGCACCAAAAACTGCGGTTCATTTCGGATGTCTCCGTTGACCCGGTGCGGGTCCTTCGCCTGGCCGCGCGCTGTACCGCGTGCCAGCTCGATCCGTCTCAGCTGATGGATGTGGTGGAGGATCTGCTGGCGGCATAAGGCCGCTTTTTGCGGGAGGAGTTTTTTCTGTCACAATTCTATGGTATACTGGTAGAAAAAACGCCGGAGGATACCACCATGGCAGAAACGAATCAGACCCAGCGGGAAGAAGAGCTGGCCCGCCGTGAGGCACTGCTTGCCCAGCGGGAGGCCCAGCTGGAAAAGGAGCAGGCAGAACTTGCCGCCGCCAAAGCCCAGAGCGCTGAGCGCAAAAAGACTCTGCTGGACAACAACGACCCGAATTTCGTCAACCCCAAGGAAAAGCTCTACGATAAATTCCCCCTCACGGTCCACCAGATGGACATCATCATTGGGGTGCTGTTTGCCCTCATTCTTCTGTTTCTGGTGCTGGGCATGACGCACACCAGCTTTTTCGGGCTGTTCGGCGGCTGAACCCTGCCCGCCCCACCCGCGCAGAAACCCATAAACGCACGAAAGCCCCGGCCGGAGCCGGGGCTTTCTGTTTGCTGCAAATGCCTGTTACAGCAGGACGTATTTCAGGATGAACAGAACGGTCAGCACATACATCAGGGGGCTGATCTTCTTCTCCTTGGCCTTGCCGGTGATGACATTCAGCAGGGTCCAGGAGATAACACCGATGGCGATGCCCTCAGAGATGCTGTATGCGGTGGGCATTGCCAGGATGGTCAGGAATGCGGGGATGCCCTCAGCAGGATCGTCGAACTCGATCTTCAGGGCAGAACCCATCATGTAGAAGCCAACGATGATCAGGGCCGGAGCGGTCGCAAAGCTGGGGATGGTCAGGAACAGGGGGCTGAACACCACGGCCAGCAGGAACAGCACACCGGTGGTCATGGAGGTCAGGCCGGTGCGGCCGCCCTCGGTCACGCCGGAAGCGCTCTCGACGAAGGTGGTGGTGGTGGAGGTGCCCAGCACGGCACCGGCGCAGGTGGCGATGGAGTCGGCCATCAGCGCGCCCTTGATGTTGGGCAGCTTGCCCTCCTCATCCAGCATGTCGGCCTTGGAAGCAACACCGATCAGGGTGCCCAGGGTATCAAACAGGTCAACGAAGAGGAAGGAGAACATCACGGCGAAGAAGTTCAGGATGCCCACGCCGGAGAAATCGGTCTTGAACACCTGACCAAAGGTCTTGCCCAGAGCAGAGAAATCGAAGCTGATGAAGCTGGTGGGGATAACACTGTACATGCCGGCATCGGGGTTGGGGATGTAGATGCCGGTCAGCTCGCAGAGGATGCCCAGCACCCAGGTGATGAGGATGCCGTACAGGATGCCGCCCTTGACCTTTTTGACCAGCAGGATGGCAGTGATGAGCACGCCCACCAGCGCGAGGATCGCACCTACGCCGATGCTGTGGAAGGTCTCGCCCTTGAAGTGCTGATAGGTGACAAGGGTAGAATCGCTGTTCACGATCAGCTTTGCGTTCTGCAGGCCGACGAAAGCAACGAACAGGCCGATGCCCACGCTGACAGCGCTCTTCAGGGTCATGGGGATGGCATTGAAGATGGCCTCACGCACATTGGTCAGGCTCAGCACGATAAAGATGATGCCCTCCACAAAAACGGCCATCAGAGCCAGCTGCCAACTGTAGCCCATGGTCAGGACGACCGTGTAGGAGAAGTAGGCGTTCAGGCCCATGCCGGGAGCCAGAGCGAACGGATAGTTGGCCAGCAGAGCCATCAGGGCAGTGCCAACGAACGATGCCAGCGAGGTGGCGATCAGGACCGCATTGGCATCCATGCCCGAAGCGGACAGGATGCTGGGGTTGACCGCAAGGATGTAGGCCATCGTCATAAAGGTGGTGACACCCGCCATGAGTTCGGTCTTGACATCGGTGTGGTTTTCTTTCAGGTGAAAGATCTTTTCTAACATGAAAGTTCCTCCTGTGTTATAGTAAAAACAAAAACCGCCGCGTGGGAACCGGCGGAAAGAACAGCTCCCATTGTAGCAGAACTGTTTTCCCCTGTCCATGGTCGAAACACAGAAAATTCACGAAAAGTTCAAACTTTCTTGTATAGGTATGACTTATCCAAAGGCTTTTTGGCGTTTTATGGAAATTTTTCTTTCCGGTCATGGAGTTTGTGCTGACCCTGATATATCCATAGTCTGTATTTGCGATAAAATCGACCTCCTATTCACGAAAAAGCGCCCCCGCTCACTGCGATCTTACAGTGAACGGGGGCGCTGTGCATTTTCATAGAAAAGAGCGGATTTTGCAAGAAAAAATCTCCGTAGATCCGGGAAGCTTACACCTGATGCTCTGCGATCCACTGGCCCATCTGCTGGGCGATGGCCTTGATCGAGCCATCCTCAAAGGGAACCTTCAGTCCGGCGGTCTGCATCAGCTCTGTGTAGCTGGCCAGACCGGCACGGCGCACCAGCTTGAGGTAGCGTTCCCAGGCATCCTTGTGGTCCTTGAGGCTCAGCAGGAAGAATTGCAGCGCAGCCATGGTGGACAGGCAGTAATCAATATAGTAGAAGGGGCACTCATAAATGTGGAGCTGGCGCTGCCAGCCGGCACCGCGGCCATAGAAGGGCAGGTTGTCGAAATCGATCCAGGGGCGGTACTTGTGCTCCAGTTCCAGCCAGACGGCATTGCGCTCGTCCGGGGTGAGGTCGGGGTTCTGGTACATCCTGTGCTGGAACTCGTCCACAATGCAGCCATAGGCCAGGAAGAGGAAGCTGTCCTCGGCGTGGAGCAGGGCGTATTTCTCAGTGTCCTTGCCAAAGAGCAGATGGTGCCAGGGAGCCGTCAGGAACTCCATGGCCATGGAATGGATCTCGGCGCTCTCCATGCCGGGGCACTCGAGGTCTGCGGGGACCTTGGGATCACGCTCGGCCACATAGCCCTCAAAGGCGTGGCCGCACTCGTGGGTCAGC
>OGQN01000708.1_pt1 | contig 30046 bp, 16 predicted proteins | sample 1553231 | NCBI WGS metagenome assembly OGQN01 (sample SAMEA2579950, study PRJEB22360) | human gut metagenome | biome: human gut; feature: human-associated habitat; material: faeces | place: Denmark | collected 2008/2010 | reverse complement strand
TACGTCAACTGGTCAGGAAGGGGGGCGGTACCCGCCACGCGGTCAAGCGGCGTATCCGCGGACAGGCCCACGGACGGCAGCCAGGCCGCCAATCCTTCCGGATCGAGCGTGACCAGCGCGCCGATGAACGGACGATTATCGCCCACCACCACGGCATGCTCCACAATCGGACACTTCGCAATCTCCTGCTCCATCGGAATCGGCGACACGTTCTTGCCGCCGGCGGTGATGATGATGTCCTTCTTGCGGCCCGTAATCGTAATACGACCCTCATCGTCGATCGACGCAAGATCGCCGGTGCGCAGCCAACCGTCCTCGGTGAACACCTCGGCCGTTTTCTCCGGCAGATTGTGGTAACCCATGAACACGTTCGGTCCCTTGACCTGCAGCTCGCCATCGTCGGAAATACGCACGGACGATCCCGGCGCAGGCTGGCCGACGGTACCGATCGCATTGTCCGTGACGCGGGTCGCGGCAAACGGCGCCGCGGTTTCCGTCATACCGTAGCCCTGGATCATCGGCAGGCCGATGCCATTGAAGAAATGCGCCAGCGACACGTCCAGCGGAGCGCCACCGCACGCCACATAACGGATACGCGGGCCCAACGCGCCACGCACGGTGTGGTATACGGACGCCTCATACGACAGGTGTTCGGCGGTCTGCTTCATGGTCGGTTTCTCGCCAGCCTGCTGCATGCGCGACCAGTCGCGCGCGGACTCGGCGGCCTTGAGGAACAGGCGGCCCTTCCAACCCATGCCGGCCTTGCGGGAAGCCGCGTTGTACACCTTCTCGAACACGCGCGGCACGCCCAGCAGGTACGTCGGCTCGAACGAACGCACATCCGGCAGCAGCGTCTTGGTGTCCGGCAGATAGCCGACCACGCCGTCATCGGAAGCGATCGACGCGTACTGGATGAAGCGCGCGAAGCAGTGGGCGAGCGGCAGGAACAGCAGCAGACGCGGATGGTCTTCAAGAATCATCTCGTGCAGCGCAAGGCTGCCGGCACGCGTGATCGACACGAAATTGCGATGCGACAGCTCGGCACCCTTCGGTGCCCCCGTGGAACCGGACGTGTACACGATGGTGGCCAGATCGTCGGCACGCACCGACGCGATACGCTCGTCCAGCTCTTCGTCGGACACGGTGACGCCCAATCCCTCCAGCGCGCCCATGGCATTGGCGTCGAGCATCAGAATATGCTTCAGAGACGGGCAGCGGCCAATCACGGAATCAAGACGGTCGAAGCGTTCGCGATCGTCGGCGATGGCGAGCTTCACGTTGGAATCGTTGAGAATGCGTTCGGCCTGAGCCGCGGAATCGGTGTCATAGATCGGCACATTGACCGCGCCGATTGCGGCCAGTGCGAAATCAAGCACGCCCCACTCGTAACGGGTGGTGGAGAAGAGGGTGACGGCATCCCCCTTGCCGATGCCGAACGCGATCAGGCCTTTGGCCGCGGAGAGCACGTTCTTGTGGAATTCGCCGGTCGTCACCTTGGTCCACTGGCCCGGAGCGGTTTTGCGTTCCGCGATCACGGTGTCTTCGCCGGTGCGCTTGATGCGTTCGGTAAGCAGGGAGTAGATGGATTCGTCGTCGCGTACTTCGACGGATGCGCCCGGGGTCGTGTACTCGGTGAGCATGAAGTGTTCTCTTTTCTTGCGTTTCCGCGGTTTTCGTGGGTTTTGCGATATATGCGATCGCTGCGATTGCGGTGATCGGTGACGTGCTTTTCGCGTCCTGTGTCGCGCCTCGCATATCGTAAGTTACGGTGACGTAAGTCCGCATTGTAAGAAACAACAAGAAATACGGCGACGGGTTTGTTTAAACTGACAAAGTGGCACGAAACGTCAACGGAACGGGGGATTGGTACACGGATGCATCATCTCGAAAAAAAGGTTTGACGCGTTCGATCGCAGGGTGTCCAACGGGTTGCGCGACGGGTTCGAGAGGGGTGGCCCTTACGGGCGAAAACGGTGGAAAATGCGGCAAAACTGGGCGGAGTGACGTTGCGAACCACAACATGTTCCGTGTACACTCAAGTTTGGCGCAACTACCCCTTGCGCCTAGGCTGTTTGCTCAACGGCGAACATTCAGCCGCCTCACTTTTCGCCGTTCCCTTGGTTTTCTGTGGTTTTGCTGTTGTGCATTTGCTTGCGAGTTCTGATGGTTTTCTAGATTTTTCCGACGATTTTCTGCGATTGCCGTTCCGTCATTGCCTTTCGTCGGTATGCCCGATACGCTTGGAGCGGATGGCGGGATTGCAAACGATTGGAAAAGGGGCATGATGTTCGACAAGCGGCTGTTTTCCTTGGCCGGCTGAATGGGTCTATTGACCGGGGCGAAAGTCCCCTGCCAATGGCTGGGCCTCGTGGCCAACATCGCCTTCGTCGTGGCCGTGGTGCGTATGCTGCAACCGCTGTTCGCGCCCGTACCGTCCGCCACCGCACCCTGCATCGCCATTATTCTTATTGCCGCGGTCGTGCGATTCGTCACCATTCGCGCCGCCGCACGTTTCGGTAGCGAGGCCGCCGAACGCGTCAAACTCGCGCTGCGTGAGAAACTGTTCAATAAGATGCTCGCGCTCGGCCCGTCCTACGCGCAGCGCGTGCGCACCGCCGGCGTGGTGCAGTCCGCGGGCGAAGGCATCGAACAAATCCAAAGCTTCTTCGAACTGTTCCTGCCGCAACTGTGCTACGCCGTGCTCGCCCCCATCACGCTGTTCGCCGTGCTTGCGCCGATCGACCTGCCCACCGCCGCGACGCTGCTCGCCTGCGCGCCGCTCATCGTGCTCATCGTCGGCATGGTGGCGATGCGTGCTGCCCGCGTATTCAAGAAATACTGGGGCAAATACACGGATATGGGCGCCGCGTTCCTCGACAATCTGCAGGGACTTGAGACGCTGAAAACCTTCGACGCGGACGAGCGCGCCGCACGAGTCATGGACGAGAAGGCCGAACAGTTCCGCGTGATGACCATGAACGTGCTGCAGATCCAACTGCGTTCGCTCACGGCGATGGATGCCGTGGCGTACGGTGGCGCGGCCGCCGGCATCGGCGTTGCGATATGGCGATTCGTATCCGGCTCGCTCTCGCCGTCTGGCGTTTTCGCGCTGTCCGGCGTGCTGCCGCTTGGTTTGACGCCGATCGCCGCGGTATTGCTGACGATTCTGCTAGCCGCCGATTTCTTCATTCCGCTGCGACAGCTCGGCTCGTATTTCCACGTTGCGATGAACGGCATGACGTCCACGAAACGTATTTTCGCGCTGCTCGACGCGCCCGAACCGGAGCATGGCAGCAAGGAACTGCCGGAATTCGGGGCTTCCGGGCGTGGTGTCGGCGTGGAGTTTCGTGGTGTTTCGTACCGGTATGCGGACGCGGATGTGGATGCTGGGGGTGCTGCTGGTGCGGGGCCTGACGCTGCCGGGTCTGCGGGTGCCGGTGTTGCGAGTCCCCGTCGTATATCGTCCACATCGCATTCCGATATGCGGAACGCGGATGTGGACAGCGTTGATGAGGGCGGCGGCGCGGGTGACGCGCGCGAAACGCGCTACGCCTTGCGCAACGTGGCCCTCCGTGCGCTGCCCGGCGAAGTCACTGCGATCGTCGGGCCATCCGGTTCCGGCAAGTCCACAGCCGTCCAGCTGCTTGCCGGCACGCTTGTCGGATATGAAGGCGATGTGCTGCTGTCCGAAATGCCATCCGGAATGCAGGACGAAGTGCTGGGCGCTATGTTAAGCAGTGCGGCGCCGGATGACAGTGAAACCCTGAAATCGCACCAAATCCGCGACCTCACCGCAGCATCGCTCACCCGCGAAATCTCCATCGTCTCCGCGCACAGCCACCTGTTCGCCGGCACCCTGCGCGACAACCTGCTCATGGCCCGCGCCGACGCCACCGACAACGAGCTGTGGCAGACGCTGGAAGCCGCGCATATCGACGATTTCGTGCGCGCGCAATCGCGAGGACTCGATATGCCGATCACGCAGGACGGCGCGAATCTGTCCGGCGGGCAGAAACAGCGCATTGCGATCGCCCGTGTACTGTTGCGCAGGTCGGCCGTCTATATTTTCGACGAGGCGACCAGCAGCGTCGACGCGGACAGCGAAACGTTGATTTTGCAAACGATTCGCGCGCTCGCCGACGCCGGCGCAACCGTGCTGATGGTCACGCACCGCATGGCGAACGCGGCCGACGCGGACCATGTCGTAGTGTTTGATGGGGGTGTCGTCGTCGAGCAGGGCGCGCATGACGATCTCATGGCCGCGGACGGCACGTATGCCAAGCTGTTCCGGGCGCAGGAAAGCGTGGAACGGGTGGGATTGTCTGGTCGCGTCGCGCCGCGCGTATCGCGTATGACTCATGCGTCTGGTGCGTTTGCCGTGTCTCGGATGTCTGGTTCCGCCGAATCGAACGCCAGTGGCGCCAAATCGGACATGCCAACAACCCAAGTCATCGCCCGCTTGCTGCGCGAAGTCGGCCCACTGCGCAAACCCATGGCCATCGCCTGCGCGTGCGGCATCCTCGGCCACCTCGCCGCCACGTTCCTGCCGGTTTTCGGCGTCGCCGCGCTGTTCGCCGCAGCTGGCGCAAAAGTCTGGAATCTCAGCCTTCCTGCGGCAATCGCAGCCATGATTATCTGCGCACTGATCCGCGGCGGCATGCGCTACGCCGAACAGTACATGAACCACAATGTCGCCTTCCGCCTGCTCGCGCTGTTCCGGTCGAAAACGTTTGCCGCGCTGCGTCGCCTCGCGCCCGCCAAACTGTCCGGCAAAGGCAAAGGCGACCTGATCGCGCTGGTCACCACCGACGTCGAACTGCTGGAAATCTTCTTCGCGCACACCATTTCGCCGGTTGTCATCGCCATCGCGACCACCGTGCTTTACACGGTCGCATTGCTTACGTTGAGTCCTGCGATCGCTGTCACGCTGGTCATCGCGCACCTGACCGTCGGCATCGTGCTGCCGAAACTCTTCGCCACGGCGGTAGGCGGTCTCGGTGGGGATATTCGCCGCGAATCCGCCCAACTTGATGACGAAATGCTCGACGATATGCGCGGTCTCGACGAAATCATCCGATTCGGCCAAGGCCATGCGCGGCTTGCCGGCATCGCGTCACGCACGCGCTCGCTCTGGAGCCGCCGCGCCCGGCTGAGTGCCAAGAATGGCGATTTCGCAGGCTTCGGCGCGGTGCTGGTCGTACTGTTCACTGCCATCGCGGCATTGCTGGCGATGGTCACGTCCGGTACGACGATGCCGATCGCTTCCACCGCCGCCGCAACCATTCAAACCGTCCTTTCCGCGCCCGCCGCCCGCCTGACTGCCGCTTTCGTGCTGCTGGCCAGCTCGTTCGGTCCGACGCTCGCGTTGAGCGCGCTGCCGGCCAATCTCACGCAAACGTTTGCAGCCGCCTGCCGCCTGTTCGCGCTGATGGACGAAACCCCCGCAGTGGAGGAGCGGGGCGATTTCCTGCCGCGCTACCATGGCATGTCCATGCACGACGTCACGTTCGGCTACGGCAATTCGGGCGAGGCTCCAACTTCCGGAAGCGATGCGGATGCCCCCGAGTCGTCCGCCGAGCCAATCCTCAGCCACGTCTCGCTCGACGTTCCGCAACACGGCATCCTCGGCGTCCAAGGCCCGTCCGGCCGCGGCAAATCGACCCTGCTGAAGCTGCTCATGCGTTACTGGGACCCGCAATCCGGCTTAGTCGCCCTGTCCGAGGTGCCACTGCCGCAGATCGACGCGCATCATCGCCGTCGCGTGCAAACGATGATGGGGCAGGAAACCTACCTGTTCGACGGCACTATCCGTGAAAACCTGCTTATGGCCTGCGATATGGGCGGTGCGGATACGGCTGGTAATGCTGGCGATCCGGACGATTCCGCGACTTCCGGCAGAGCGCTCCTTACCCCGCCCGCTCCTCCCGTTTCGTGGAATGCCGCTGATTCCGCGCTTTCCACCCGGTCGACCCCTTCTGTCGGTGATGACGTGCTGCGCGCCGCGCTTGCCAAGGCTTCCGCGCTTGAACTGGTCGACTCGCTCCCGCAGGGCCTTGATACCCCCGTCGGCGAGTTGGGCGGGCGGCTTTCAGAGGGTGAACGGCAACGCATCGGCCTGGCTCGCGTCTTCCTGCGCAACGCGTCGCTGGTGTTGTTCGACGAGCCGACGAGTCGCCTCGACGCCTACAACGAATCCGTGATTCTGCAATCGATTGACGCGTTGGCGCAGCAGGGGAGCGCGGTGCTGCTCGTCTCGCACCGCGATTCCACCATGCGCATCGCGGACCGCATCGTGCGCATGTGAGCTGGCGCGTGCGGATTGCGAACTGATGCGGCGAGCCGATGCGTGCGAACTAGTGTGTGAATCGGCGTAATGCGGGGCCTGGTGAGGTGCCCATGCCCATGCGGCCGCATACGGACGCGTCGCACGTCCGCAATGTGGTCGTATGAAAATCGCATGTCATTCGTGTTTCCTATAGCGCGCGCGACGGCGTACGGAAGCGGACGAATCGAAAGCCATGGTCGCAGGTAAAGCAAGAAAAACGGACGAAACCGACGAAATGTCGACGGAATCGAAATCATAAGCCAATGAAACAATCATGAAAATAAGGTTGCAAATTTAGCAAAACCGACTTTTTGGTAGGTTATAAGATTCAGTTCGCGTGAAATCGAAATGGGAAATCGTTAGTATCGATAGCAAACGATTATTTTCGACGAAAGGCTGGCGATGGCCAACAACAGGAACGAACTGAACAAGAATCTGGCGCAGATGCTCAAGGGTGGCGTGATCATGGACGTCACTACCCCCGAGCAGGCGAAGATCGCGCAGGACGCGGGCGCATGCGCGGTAATGGCGCTCGAGCGCATTCCGGCCGACATCCGTGCTGCCGGCGGCGTCTCCCGCATGAGCGACCCGGCCATGATCAAGGGCATCCAGGAAGCCGTGTCCATCCCGGTCATGGCCAAGGTGCGTATCGGCCACATCGCCGAAGCCCGCATTCTGCAGGCCATCGAAATCGACTACATCGACGAATCCGAAGTGCTCAGCCCCGCCGACGACGTGTACCACATCGACAAGAACCAGTTCGACGTGCCGTTCGTGTGCGGCGCGAAGAACCTCGGCGAAGCGCTGCGCCGCATTGCGGAGGGCGCGTCCATGATTCGTACCAAGGGCGAGCCGGGCACCGGCGACGTCATCCAGGCCGTGCGCCACATGCGCACCATGAACAAGCAGATTCGCGAACTTGTCTCCCTGCGCGACGACGAGGTGTACGAGGCTGCCAAGCAGCTGGCCGTGCCGTACGATCTCGCCAAGTACGTGCACGACAACGGCCGTCTGCCAGTCGTCAACTTCGCCGCCGGCGGTGTGGCCACCCCGGCCGACGCGGCTCTCATGATGGAACTCGGCGCGGAAGGCGTGTTCGTCGGCTCCGGTATCTTCAAGTCGGGCGACCCGGCCAAGCGTGCGGCCGCCATCGTGCAGGCCACCGCCAACTGGCAGGACGCCGACCTGCTCGCACGCCTGTCCGAGAACCTCGGCGAGGCCATGGTCGGCATCAACGAGGACGAGATCCAGACCATCATGGCCGCCCGCGGCGAATGATCTGTTGATTCGTCGATTGCTTGATTGCTTGCAATTCCGCGAGGATTACATAAGCCGGTCGTGTGATCTACTTTGAAGGACTCGGTGGGTGCGTGTGATTTTCGGTGCTGCACGTGCCTGCCGCTTTTTGTTGTGATGTTCGGCGATTCACCGAACGATTTGTTGAACAACCTGAATGAGGAGCATCCGTTGGTTGTAGCAGTTGAATACATTTCAAAGGAAGAGTCGGCCGACGTCGCCGCAGGCTCGGCATCCGCGAAGCACGGCGTGACCGGCATTCTGGCGGTGCAGGGCGCGTTCGCCGAGCATGCGGCCATGCTGGATCGTCTTGGCGTGCCGTGGAAACTGTTGCGTGCCGCCGAGGATTTCGACGATTCGATCGACCGGGTGATTCTGCCCGGCGGCGAGAGCACCACGCAGGGCAAGCTGCTGCGCTCCACCGGCCTGTTCGAGCCGATTGCAGAGCATATCGCCGCCGGCAAACCGGTGTTCGGTACCTGCGCCGGCATGATTCTGCTGGCCCGCAAGCTCGATAACGACGACAACGTCTACTTCGGCGCGCTTGACGCCGTCGTGCGGCGCAACGCATACGGCCGCCAGCTTGGCTCGTTCGCCGCCACCGCCGATTTCGGCTCCTCTTCCGGCGATTCCACCGTCGTGGTCGCACCGGGCGAGCATGTTCCGCAAGACGCCCTGGCCGACATCGTGCTCAAGGATTTCCCGCTGGTGTTCATCCGCGGGCCGTTCGTGGCCGAAGTCGGACCGGCCGCCACCGTCGAAACATCGGTGGATAGCAATGTGGTCGGCCTGCGCCAAGGCAAGATCCTCGCCACGGCGTTCCATCCCGAGCTCACCGACGACACCCGCATCCACGAGCTGTTCCTGAGTTTGTAGCTTGCGATTCTGTGTAGCGCGCGGTCTGCGTTGCTCACGGTCTGCGTAGCACGCTGTGTACTCGCTTGAGCCCGTAGCGCGACGCACGCAAGCATATCGGCGGCTTCCAAGGATATTTCCTTGGGGCCGCCGATTTTTTATCTGTGGACTTTCAGCATCTTTTCAATCCCAACCAATACTGGGGAATTCATCGGAAAAATAATCCCCCGTAATACACCGACTTGTCCACATGCGTCCTGCCCACCCGCAATACGCTTTCGGGCTGCGCGCCTCCGGATGGTGCGGGCGGGTCGTCGTCCGCTGTCGACGGTGCTGCCGGTATACGACACGCCGATGTTTTGTAGGGGGTAGCGGTCGATGGGATGCAAATTTCCTTGTTTGAATTGACATGGTACACCGGAAAACCTATACTGTTTCAACAGGTACACAGTTATACCAAAAAGGGAAGGAAATATCCCGAATCAACTGAATGGTCAGTTGAAGACATATTGACGTGTATCTACCGCAGCTGGAGTGGGTTCGACGAATGAACGCACGTAAAGCGGGTGCCAACGATGGAACACAAGGAGGAGTACATCATGGAGAAGAAATCCATCAGGATGATTGCGGCGGTGGCCGCTGCGGCGATGCTTGTTCCGCTGGCCGCGTGCGGTGGAGGAAACGCCGCCGACGGCAAGACCACGCTGTCGTTCTTCTCGAACAATTCGCAGGACAAGTACCAGCCGATCATCGACGCGTTCGAAAAGGCCAATCCGGACATCAAGATCGACTACAGCACCACCACCGGTTCCCAGAGTGGCTACCAGCAGACGCTGCAGACTCGAATCTCCGGCGGAAACCTGGCCGACGTCTACATCGTTCCTCCGGAGGCGTTGAGCGATCTGGTCAAAGGCAACTACGCCAAGGACCTGAGCAATGAAAGCTTCATGGATAAAATCGGCGATGCCGCAAAAAAGGCCTATAGCGTGGATGGCAAAGTATACGCCATGGGCGTGAGCACCTGGACCAATGCCTGGGTGTACAACAAGGATCTGCTGAAGAAGGTCGGTTACGACTCCATCCCGGCGACGTGGGATGAATTCCTGACCATGTGCGGCAAACTCAAAGCCGCGGGAATCACCCCATACCTTGAGCCGAAGGATGGACTGGGCAACGCCGTCGAGGGCTGGATCGGCGCTGAATCCGCCAAGCAGGGCGAGGCGCTCGACGCCAAGATCGACGCCGGTAAGGACACGTTCAAGAACGTGTATGGCAAGTACTACGGCGAATGGGACAAGCTGATCAAGCAGAACCTGATGAGCTCCGACGTGTCCGGCCTGAGCGGCGACCAGGTCAAGTCGGAATTCACCGCCGGACGTCTTGCGGTCTATCCTTCCGGCTCGTGGGACATCGACAGCTTCAATGAGACCGGCCTCAACTACGGTTTCGGCCAGATCCCTATGCTGAAGAAGGGTGACACCCCGTACGCGCCGGGCTCCATCGATCCGGCCTTCGGCATCAACAACAAGATCTCCGGAGACAAGCTCAAGGCCGCGGAGAAGTTCTTCACCTTCCTGACCTCCGACGAGGGCCTCAAGCTGTACCAGAAGCAGCTGGGCCTGATCCCGTCCGTCAAGGGCTTCAACGCCACGGTGGACGACCACTTCAAGGACGCCTACGACCTGTACATCAAGACCGGCAACGTGTACCTGAATTCCGCCCACTGGAGCAAGGGCACCACCGCGCTGCGCGCCGAGACCTTCACCCAGCTGCAGCAGGTAGCCCTCGGCTCCATCAGCCCTACGCAGGCCGCGGAGAACCTCGATTCCAAGCTCAAGACCCTCTCCTGATCCATCGCGAACAGACATCCATCGCGGCAGGCTGGCGCGGACCCTTCCGTCCGCGCCACGCCTGGACCTGCCAATCTCACGTTTTGTAGAAAGCAACCAACATGTCAGTATCAACAGCGTCAGCGGCGCGTCCACATTCCGCTGATCAGGTAGAGGCGTTGCATCTCAAGCAGCGTCGTCACCGCAACTTCATGGAGAACTTCGCCTCGGCACGCTTCCTGCTGCCGATCATGGTGGTGTTCATCGTGGTGATCCTCATCCCATTCCTGCAAAGCCTGGTGTTCAGCTTCACCGATTACTCCGGTTACAATTTCGCGGACGCGAAGTTCGTGGGGTTCGCGAACTACGTGCAGTGCTTCAAGGATCCGACGCTGCTCGCGGGCCTCGGCTTCACGCTGCTGTACACGGTGGCCACCACCGTGCTCATCACCGTGATCGCCCTGCCGCTGGCTGTGGTGCTCAACCGCAAGTTCTTCGGCCGTAACTTCGCCCGTTCCCTGTTCTTCTTCTTCTCGGTGCCGTCCATGGCCGTGCTCGGCTTGGTCTGGCAGTACATCTTCTCCCCGCTGAAGTCCGGCGTCGTCAACACGCTGCTCGCCAAGATCGGCATCGATGCGATTCCGTGGTTGTCGAATTCCGAACTTGCCAAATTCTGTGTGATTTTCGTAGCGGTATGGGCTCAGATCGGCTGGCACGCCACGCTGTATCTGGCGTATCTGCAGGCTATCCCCGCCGATATCTACGAACAGGCCGCCGTCGATGGCGCAAACCGTCGCCAGCAGTTCTTCAACATCACACTGCCCCAGATGGTTCCGGCCATGGGTGTGAGCATCTTCATGCTGCTTACCGGTGGTTTGAAGGTCTATGATCTGCCGTATGGCCTCACCAGCGGCGGTCCGGGCTACTCCACCTACACCGTGACCCAGTCCATCATCCTCACGGGCATCGGTTCGAGCCGGTACGGACTGGGCTCCGCACTGGGCGTCATCTTCTTCATCTGCTGCGCGCTGTTGGTCGCCCTGCAGCAGGTAATCACCAATCTGGTAGAAAAGAGGCTGTCATGACTCTGCAGCAACGCGAGCGTATCGGCTCGATCATCCGTTCCGTCGTCGTCATCGCTATCGCGCTGATCTGCGCGGTGCCGCTGTACGTCATCGTCATCAACACGTTCAAAAGCAGCGCCGAGATGTCCATGGACCCGATTGGGTTACCAAAGACATGGAATTTCGAGAACTACACGTATGCATTCGGGCATCTGCCCATTGTCAACGCCTTCAAGAACACCATCATCGTGACGGTGGTCGGCGTCGGCCTGCAGGTGCTGTTCGGCGCGCTCGCCGCATACGGCATGATCCTGAAGAAGAGCAAGTTCACCGCCGTGATCGGCGTGCTGCTCATGCTGTCCTTCATCATCCCCGGCCAGACGCTGCTGATTCCGCAGTACCGCATGGAGGCACAGGTGGGTCTCGTCGATTCGCTGCTCGGCCTGATCGTGCTTTACACGGGCGGCGCGACCTTCTGCTACTTCTTGATCGTGCAGTACATGCGCGGCCTGCCGTATGAGATCATCGAGGCCGCCCGTATCGACGGCGCCGGTCCGTTCCGCATCTTCTGGACGATCGTGCTGCCGCTGATCCGCCCGATCCTGACCACCGTCATCGTGTTCCAGACCATGGGCACGTGGAACGACTTCATGACGCCGAGCGTGTACATCTCGTCGACCAACAAACAGACCATCGTGCTGCAGGTGTTCAACGCGATCAGCACCTTCACGACGAACTGGCCGTTGTTCATGACGGTCACCACCATCGCGCTCATCCCGGTGTTCGTGTTCTTCATCTTCTGCCAGCGTTGGATCGTGGCCGGCCTGGTCGCCGGTTCGGTCAAGGGCTGACCGGTCCTCCTGCTTGCGGGAATTCGACAAGGAGCAGCGTTATGCGCTATGAGGTTGATCTTTCGGAAGCCAGCAAGTTCGCGCGGACGCCCGCATACGGGATCCCCGTCATCCGCGCCGCAGCCGCATGCGGGCCGGATGGCGGGACCCTGGGCGCCACGAACCGCTTCCTGACCCGTGACGGATCGCCATGGATCCCCATCGCCGGCGAGATGCACTATTCGCGGATCGCCGCCGAACGGTGGGACACGGAACTCGCGAAGATGGCCGCGGCGGGCATCGACGTCGTATCCACCTACGTGTTCTGGAACCACCATGAGGAGCGCGAGGGGGAGTGGGATTTCTCCGGCAACAGGAACGTGCGCCGATTCGTGGAATTGTGCGCCCGGCACGGACTGCACGTCATCGTGCGGCTGGGACCGTTCTGCCATGGCGAGGTGCGCAACGGCGGACTTCCCGACTGGCTGTACGGCAAGTCGTATGAGGTCCGTTCCCTCGACGCCGGCTTCCTCGATGCGGTGCGCGGTCTCTACGCGCATATCGCGCAGCAGCTGCGCGGCCTGTATTTCAAGGATGGCGGGCCGATCATCGCGGCCCAGGTCGACAACGAGTACATGGCGTCGTCGGCTCCTTGGGAGATGACCACCGGCATCAGCCGTGAATGGGTGCCGTCCGGCCACGATGGGGCCGGCTACCTGGAACGGCTGCGCGACATCGCGATCGAGGAAGGCATCGACCCGCCGATGTTCACCTGCACCGGCTGGCAGTCACCGGTTCCGGACGACATGCTGCCGCTGTGGGGTGGATACGCGTACCGGCCGTGGCTGTTCTACGACGGCGTCGGTGCCGAGGGGATGACGGAGCATCCCGCCACCGACGAGTACCGATACCGGAGGCTGCATGGCTCCAGCACAAGCGACGGCTTCGATCCCCCGTACGATCCGGACAGCCGCCCGTACGCCTGCTGCGAGATGGGCGGCGGGATGTTCAATTCGTACGATTACCGTTTCGTGCTGCCGAAGCGCTCCGTCGACGCGATGGCCAACATCAAGCTCGGCTCGGGGTGCGATTTCCTCGGCTACTACATGTTCCATGGCGGAACCAACCCGAAGGGCGCGGCCGGATTCCTCAATGAGGGGCAGACCCCGAAACGCTCCTATGATTTCCAAGCGCCCCTTGGCGAATTCGGACAGGTGCGGGAATCCTACCGGCGGCTGCGCACCCTGCACGAGTTCGTCAAAGCCTTCGGGCCGGAACTCGCCGGAATGCCGGTCTCGTTGCAGGACGGGCAGGACCGCATCGATCCGTCCGACTCCGAGACCCTCCGGTATGCCGTGCGCAGCGATGGCGAACGGGGTTTCGTGTCCATCGACAACTTCCAGGACCATGCGCGCGTGCCGAGCCGTCACGGTGAGCAAATCGACGTGACGACGGGTACCGGTGAGCGCATACGGTTCACCGGCATCGGCCTCGCCGAGGGGGAGAACTGCATATTGCCGTTCAACATGGATCTGGACGGCGTGCGGCTCGTCCGCGCCAACCTGCAGCCGGTCACCGTGCTGCGGGTGCCGGGCCGACCGTTCCGCACGTTCGTGTTCCTCAAGCCCGATGGCATGGATGAGCTGACGTTCCATTTCGAAGGCGACATCCAGGACGTCACCGTCGGCAAGGCGGATTTCGAACGCTTCATGGTCCGGGACGCGGCGGAGATCGTATGCGTCACACGAGCGCTCGCCGGGCGGATGACGGTGTTGGACGGAGGCCTCGCCTTCGTCGACGACGACAACGCGTTGCTGTACGAGGACGGCGATGGGTGGACGCTGGAATCGCCCCGCGCCGAAAACGGGATCGCCGCATATCCGGAAGGCTTGCTCGGCTCTCCGCGGCCGGTGGAGCCCGTATCGGTGTATGCGCGTCTGAGAAGACTGCACGCCGATCGGTACGAAATCGCTTTGCCGGCTGGCATGGGACGGCTTTTCCGCGATCAACGGCAGGTCGCCGATGTCATGCTGAACATCGCATACCAGGGCGATATCGGCTGGCTGTTCTGCGGCGATGTGCTGATCGCCGATAATTTCTGCAACGGCGAGACATGGCAGGTCGGATTGCGCGATTACGCGGATGCCATCGATGCCGCTGGTGGAAAGCTGACGCTGGTCGTCACGCCGCTGAGGCGCGGGGTCCGCGTGAAGGTAACATCGTCGATGGCGGCCCGCCTGGAGCAGTCCGATGCGTGCGTCGCTGACGTCACCGACGTGTATGCTACACCGGTGTACCACATGCCGGTGGGCGAATAACGAATGTAATATACAAAAAACCATGGCTTTATGCCAATTACCAAAGGAGATAATCGTGAGTGCGCGACGCAACTTCGAATGGCCGGAACTGCTGACCGCGGATGGCCGCGGCATCGCCTTCGGTGGCGACTACAATCCCGACCAATGGTCCGAGGACATCTGGGACGACGACATCCGCCTGATGAAGCAGGCCGGCGTCAACACCGTGGCCCTCGCCATCTTCAGCTGGGATCGCATCCAACCCACCGAGGATCGTTGGGATTTCGGCTGGCTCGACCGCATCATCGACAAACTCGGCAATGCCGGCATCGTGGTCGACCTGGCCTCCGCGACGGCGACCGCGCCGCTGTGGCTGTACGAAAGCCACCCGGAGGTCCTTCCGCGTGACAAGTACGGCCATCCGGTCAACGCCGGCTCGCGCCAATCCTGGAGCCCGACCAGCCCGGTGTTCAAGGAATACGCGCTGACCCTGTGCCGCAAGCTCGCCGAACGGTACGGCACCAACCCGTATGTGACCGCATGGCACATGGGCAACGAATACGGGTGGAACAACCGCGAGGACTACTCCGACAACGCGCTCGAGGCCTTCCGCGCATGGTGCCGCCGCAAGTACGGCACCATCGACGCGCTCAATCAGGCGTGGGGCACCACCTTCTGGGGCCAGGAGATGAACGGCTTCGACGAAGTGCTCATCCCACGGTTCATGGGCGCCGACTCGATGGTCAACCCCGGCCAGAAGCTCGACTTCGAACGGTTCGGCAACGACATGCTCCTCGACTTCTACAAAGCCGAACGCGACGCGATCGCCGAAATCTGCCCCGACAAGCCGTTCACCACGAACTTCATGGTCTCCACCGACCAGTGCTGCATGGACTACGCCGCCTGGGCCAAGGAAGTGAACTTCGTATCCAACGACCACTACTTCCACGAGGGCGAATCCCACCTCGACGAGCTGGCCTGCTCCGACGCTCTCATGGATTCGCTCGCGCTCGGCAAGCCGTGGTACGTCATGGAACACTCCACCTCGGCGGTGCAGTGGAAGCCGCTTAACACCCGCAAGCGCAAGGGCGAGACCGTGCGTGACTCCCTGGCCCATGTGGCCATGGGCGCCGACGCCATCAACTTCTTCCAGTGGCGCGCGTCCGCGTTCGGTGCCGAAGCGTTCCATTCGGCCATGGTTCCGCACGCCGGCGAGGACACGAAGCTGTTCCGCCAGGTGTGCGAGCTGGGCGCGTCGTTGCACACGCTCGCCGACGCCGGCGTGCAGGGCACCGAATTGGCGCACTCCGACACGGCGATCCTCTTCAGCGCCGAATCGGAATGGGCCACCCGCTCCCAGACCCTGCCGAGCATGAAACTCAACCACTGGCATGACGTGCGTGACTGGTACCGCGCGTTCCTGGACGCGGGCTCGCGCGCCGACATCGTGCCGCTCGCCTACGACTGGAGCTCGTACAAGACCGTCGTGCTGCCGACCGTGCTGATCCTGAGCACCGCCGACACGCAGCGGTTGGCCGACTTCGCGGCCGCCGGCGGCCGCGTGGTGGTCGGCTACGCGACCGGACTGATCGACGAGCATTTCCACACTTGGCTCGGCGGATACCCGGGCGCGGGCGATGGCCTGTTGCGCTCGATGCTGGGCGTCCGCGGCGAGGAATTCAACATCCTCGGCGCCGAAGCCGAAGGCGAGCCGGGCGAGATCCGACTGTCGTCCGCCGACGATTCGGCCGCGCTGGACGGCACCACGACCCGCCTGTGGCAGAACGACGTGAACGTGACCGGCGAACACGCGCAGGTGCTTGCCACGTACGCCGGCGAGGAAGCGGACGAATGGGAGCTCGACGGCACGGCCGCGGTCACCCGTAATCCGTACGGCTCCGGCGAAGCGTATTTCGTCGGCTGCGACCTGGATGTGGCCGATCTGACGAAGCTGGTCCGCGCATATCTCGCGGCCTCGTCGCAGGAGAATGCCGACGTGCTGCACACCGTGCGCGCCTCCGCCGACGCCACCTTCGACTTCTACCTGCCCCGTGGCAAGAAGACGGTCGAATTGCAAGGCATCGAAGGCGAGCCGGTCATCCTGTTCCAGACGGATCGGGAGGAAAAGCCCGGCTCGTACACCGTGCGCCGCAACGGCGTGCTCGTGGTAAGGCGGTAAAGTCGGAAGTCGAATATCGATGACGGATGCGGTTAGGGGGAGATATGGCCGAAGTGAAGCCGGACAAGTCTGACAGGAAACGCGTCACACTGCGTGAAGTGGCGCAAGAGGCCGGAGTCTCCCTCAAAACCGCGTCGAACGTCATCAACCATTCCGGCCGCATGGCCGACGCCACACGCGAAAAAGTGCAGGACGTCATCGACAGGCTCGGCTACCGCGTCAACGTGTCGGCCCGCAATCTCAATCGCGGCAAAACCGGCTTCATCACGCTCGCGGTGCCGAGCCTGACCGCGCCATATTTGGCCGAACTGGCCAACCGGGTGATCGACGCGGCCCGCATCTACGGCTATTCCGTGTACATCACCACGTATGCGGAAGGATCCGCGCAGGGTGCCCGCGCGCTGTTGCGAAACTTCAATGCCACGGTGTCGGACGGCATGATCCTGTCCATCTCCGAAGTCGAGGATCTCGATCCCGAGGACCTGGACGTGGATTATCCGCTGGTCTGCGTGGGCGCGCGGTCCACGCATGGCAAGGCGGACCATGTCACCCCGGACGACGTCCAGGAGGCGCGTCTCGCCGCGCAATACCTGTTCGACCACGGTGCCACGAATCTTGCGGTGATCGGCTCGCGAACCGATCCGGAGCATATCCTCGAGCTGCGCGACGCCGTGGAAGGCAACGCGCAGCTGCGCATGCGAGGCATATTCGAAGCGTGTGCCGACCAAGGCGTCGAATTGGACACACGGCTAGTGCCCAACGTCGGCCAGGATTGGACCATCGGCTCGGGCGCGCGCATGACGCAGCGCATCGTCGACTCCGGCATCCCCTTCGATGGCATCGTGGCGTTCAACGACCAGCTCGCGTTGGGCGCGCTGTTCACTTTGGCGGCGAACGGCATCGCGGTGCCCGACCGGGTGCAGGTGATCGGCTTCGACAACAACGAGGAAGCCGCGTATTTCCAGCCGCCGCTGACCACCATGGATTCCTGCCTTGACTGGATCGCGCCGACTGCGGTCAGCCGCATCATCAACCGCATCGACGGCAGCCGCACGCTGGAACCGGAGCTCATCACCACCCAATCCCGCGTCATAGCCCGCGCCACCACCCGTGCCTAGTGTCGCGTTGGCTGTGCCTAGCTGCCTGTGTCTAGTGTCGCGTGTTTGGTTTCTCGCCGCCTAGTGCTTCCCGCTTTCCGCATGCCTTCCTCCCCTGAGTGCCCTCCTCGCTTCCATCGCAGGCCTTGATTCCGCTCTTCCGGCACTGCCCACGCTATCTGTGCGCCAGCTCCGCCCTTTCCAGAGCAGGCCTTGGACCTACTCTTCCGGTACTGCCCGTGTCGCTTGTTTTGTGTCACGATTCGAAAAAATGGCCAAAATTTCGAATCGTGACACATTTCGGGAGACTCCGCCACTCACCTACGCTTCACCGCGCACCTACGCTCCGCCATCTGCCACGCGCCTCACCGCTCCGGTACGCTTTGCGCCGGGCAGCCATGCAGCACGGACAGCATCGCCCGCTTTTCCTTGGTGGTGACGCTCAGCCCATACTTGGCTTTCACGCCGATCTGCCGGGCCACGTACTCGCACCGGTACGCGCCGTTCGTGGGTAGCCAGTACGCGGCCGACGCGGATCCCTTCTCCTGATTGGCCGGCCCGTCCACCGCCAGCAGGTTGTACATGTCGTTGCCGAACCGGTACCGCTTCGTACGGTCCCACTGGTTCGCACCCGACCGCCAGGCATTCTCCAACGCCACCACATGGTCGATCTGCACCGCCGACGAGGTGCGCGCGCCGCGTACGAAGTGGATTGTTTTGCCGGTGTACGGGTCGGCCAGCGTGCCCGATTCCACTTTGCATCCATGCTGCCGGTAGCGCACGTCGGTCAGGTCGCGCGCCAGTACGTCTTCGCGCACGTCGCATCCGTTGCCGTCGTCGTCGGTTTGGCGGAAGCCGAACAGGTCGCGATCGTAGCCGGCGTGCCGCTGATTATCGTCGACCGTCAGCTGCTGCAGCGTCTGCGCGGCGCTGCCGGACGCGGTGTATTCGCCTGTTATTTCGCCGACGGTCGGGTTTGCTTTCGGCATGAGCAGGCCGATGGTGACGCCCGCCACCACGGCGATCACCAGCAGAATCAGTATGCGTTCCACCGGCCCGTCGGCATTGAGCAGCTTCTTACGAAAATGCGTGCCGTCACGCGATCCGTGCCTTGTCATCGCACCCTAAGCAGTCTCACGCGTACGTGAACGTCATCGGATCGTGCCCGGCGCGCGTCGGCCCGTCGAGCGCATCGATGGCCGCATGCTCGGCCGGGCTGAGCACGAATCCGAACAAGTCGAGGTTCTGCTTCTGCCTGTCCGCATGCACCGACTTGGGGATGATGATCGTGCCGTTTTCGATGTGCCACCGCAGAATCACCTGCGCGGGCGTGACGCCATGCGCTTCGGCGATGCGTGCGATCACGCCGTCGCCGGCGTTCAAGTCGGCGCCGCGAGCCATCGGCGAATACGCCTCGACCGCGATGCCGTGCTCCTTGCAGTACGCCACCACCTCGCGCTGCTGCCACGTGGGATGCAGCTCGATCTGGTCGACGGCCGGATACTCGCCCGTCTCCTTATGCAGCCGCTCAAGATGCTCCGGCAGGAAATTGCACACGCCAAGCGTACGCACACGGCCCTCCGCGCGGAATTCGTCGAACGCCTTCCAAGTCTCACCGGAACGCCAGTCGAACGGCGTCGGCCAATGCAGCATATACATGTCCACATAATCGAGCTGCAGCAGGCCGAGCTGGCGGTCGAACGCCTTGCGCGCGGAATCGTACCCCTGCTCGGAGTCGCGCAGCTTCGTCGTCACCCACAGATTTTTGCGATTTTCGCCTTGCGTGAACCCCGCGTTTTTCAGCGCGCGCCCCACGCCCGCCTCGTTGTTGTACCCCGCGGCACCGTCGATATGACGATAACCGGCTTCCAGCGCGCTCTCCACCACGGGGGTAACGCCCTCATCGTCGATACGCAGCACGCCCAAGCCGATCTGCGGAATCAGATTGCCGTCGGAAAGCGTGATCATCGGAGTGTGGAAAGTAGCCATGAAAACAACCCTTTGAATCGAATATGCGATGTTCTCTGCACCAGTGTAGCGGCTTCCGTGATCGCGGTCTGTCCGCCCCACAATCGGCGCATGTTCGGCAGCTGTTCAGCTTTCCGTAACAGACGTAACAATTCTGCGCGGAAAACGCACTATAACGTTGCGTGGATATGAAGAACGATATGGATTCGAAGAATATGACGATCACTGCGCAGCATGACCGATCCGCCCGGCCGTACCACCACGGCCACGCGCTCGCCGGCATCCTCGGCCCCGCGTTCGTGGCGGCGGTCGCATACGTGGATCCGGGCAACGTGGCGGCGAACATCACGTCGGGCGCGCGCTACGGCTACCTGCTGGTGTGGGTGCTGGTACTGGCCAACTGCATGAGCGTGCTCATCCAATACCAGTCCGCGAAACTCGGCATCGTCACCGGCAAAAGCCTGCCGGAAATCCTGGGCGAACGGCTTGGCGACGCGGGCCGTTTCATGTTCTTCATGCAGGCTGAGGTAATCGCCATCGCCACCGATCTGGCGGAAGTGATCGGCGGTGCGATCTCACTGAAACTGTTGTTCGGTCTGCCGCTGTTCGTCGGTGGTTGCATCATCGGCGCGGTGTCGACGGTGCTGCTGATTTTCGAAAAAGGCGCCACGCATCGCATTTTCGAAAAACTGATCATCGGCCTGCTGCTGGTGATCACGTTCGGTTTCATCGCCGGTCTGTTCATCGCCCCGCCAAATCCGAAAGAAGTCGTCGCCGGCTTGATTCCACGCTTCAAAGGCACCGACACCGTGCTCATGGCCACGTCCATGCTGGGCGCCACGGTCATGCCGCACGCCATCTACCTGCATTCCACGCTCGTCAACGACCATTACGCCCCCGGCGAAGCGAAGCCGAGCGTGAAGAAGCTGCTTCACGGCAGCAAAATCGACGTTGCCTGGGCGCTGATACTTGCCGGCTCGGTGAACCTCGCGCTGCTCATCCTCGCCGCGAACTCGCTGTACGGCATGACCGGCACCGACACCATCGAAGGCGCGCAGCGGGCCATCCAGCATGTGCTCGGCCCGGTGATCGGCACGATTTTCTCGATTGGTCTGCTTGCGTCGAGCCTGAGCTCCACGTCGGTCGGCACTTACGCCGGCAGCGAAATCATGCACGGCCTGCTACGCATCAAAGCGCCGATGTGGGCGTGCCGTGTGGTGACGCTGGTACCCGCGCTGGTGGTGCTGTGGTTCGCCAACAATCCGACGGAAGCGTTGATCGTCGGCCAGGTCGTGTTGTCGGTCGGCATTCCATTTGCGATTATTCCGCTGATGCGTTACACGCACGACCGCACGCTGATGGGGGAGTACGTGGACGGTCCGGTCAAGCACGTCGTCAATATCGCGGTCGCCGCGCTGATCGTCGCATTGAATGTGGTGCTGATCGTGCTGACAATGCTCGGCAAAGCCTGATTTCCGCCGCACCGACACTTCCGTTATACGAGACTTCCCGCACCCTTGCCGCACGCTCCGGCTACCCACGGTATTAGACTTGTGCAGTCTGCAAACGGAGGGATTTAATTGCTGAAGAATATGGAACCGGAGACAAAACCGCGTCCGAACCGCGATGTCCACGGAAGCAACGGCAGCGACGGCGGCCACAACAACGGCGGCAACGGCAGTAACAACAGCGGCAACAACCGCAACAACAATCGCCACAGCCTATCCTGCCCGCTCACGCGCGAGGAATCGTACCAAAACGACCATCTGACGCATGCCGCGTTCGTATCGATCGCCATTCTCACCTTTATCACGTTCGTCGGCAACTTCACTCAGCTGCAGTTGAGCGCCGCACTGCCCACCATCGTGTCCGATTTCGGCATTTCCGTGACGACCGGCCAATGGCTGACGTCGATTTTCCAGCTCGTCATGGGCGTTATGGTGCCGCTCACCGCCTACCTGACCCGCCGATTCTCCACCCGCCAGATCGTGATCGCGTCGATGGCGGTGTTCACGCTCGGCTCGGTGTTCGCCTGGCTCGGCTCATCGTTCGTACTGGTTTTGATCGGCCGTCTGCTGGAAGCCGTCGGCACCGGCGTGATGTGGCCGGTCCTGCAAATCACGGTATTCTCCATTTATCCTCTGTCCCGCCGCGGTATGGCGATGGGCACCGTCGGCATGGCCATGAGCGTCGCGCCCGCGATTGGCCCCACCTTGGGTGGTGTGCAAACCGATTTGAACGGCTGGCGATCGATTTTCCTCACGCTGACGGTTATCGGCGTGATTTCACTGTTTTTGGCGATTTTCGGCTTGCGTAATTTCGGCACGCGCGACGCGTCCGCCAAAGCCGACTTCTTCTCCGTCGGCCTGTCGATTTTCGGCTTCGGCGGACTCATGTTCGGCTTCACGAACATCGAATCGTATCCGTTCACGCATCCGATGGTGTGGCTCGCCATGCTTATCGGTGTGGTTGGCATCGTCTGGTTCGTGCTGCGGCAGATCCACGGCGCTCGCAGGCAGGCGGCCGACCCGTCCAAGCAACCTCCGCTGCTCAACCTGAGCGTGCTGAAAAACAAAAGCTTCACCGTCGGCACCGTCACCGCCGCGCTGTCGTTCTTCGCCTTCAGCTCGATCATGGTGATCATGCCGCTCTACATTCAGGATTGCCGAGGCTATTCCGCCACGATCAGCGGTCTGGTGATGCTGCCCGGCGCGTTCGGCCAGTGCATCGCGCAGTTCTTCGGAGGCAAGGCACTCGACCGTTTCGGCGCGCGTCCGGTGGCGCTGATCGGCTCGATCACCCTGCTGTTCGGCACCATCATGATGAGTCTGATTTCCATGACCTCATGGATTTGGTGGGTGTCCATCTGGCAGTTCGTGCGCCAAATCGGCATGGGATTCGTGCTTATGCCGATCACCACATGGTCGCTGAACTGTCTGGAACCTGAGGAAGTGAGCGACGGCTCGGCCGTTACGAACACGGTCCGCCAGATTGCCGGTGCCATCGGCGCACCCGTGCTGGTGATTCTGATGGAAACGTTTACCGCCCTGCGCTGGGCTGCGATCGGCGGCGCGAAGAACATGTATGCCGTGGCGAACGTGTTTGGCATCCAGTGGGCGTTGCGCGTGAGCGCCACCATCTGCTTCATCATGGTGGTCATGGTCTTCTTCGGCGTCCGCGGCAACGGCGCCGGCTCCACCCGCGACACCGTCCAGCGCGCACTCAATCGCGTCCACCCCCACGCCGCCTAGCCTTACCTGTCCGCCCTTACCGCATTTTCGCCGTTCCGTAGGCATGTCATGAGCGTGGTTTGCTCAAGTGCCGCCATTCCCCGCAGTAGGAAATGAGAGAGAAATGTCCGCATAGTGGCATGCGGTACGGGTGCACGTAAAAGCACTGTGAACCTCGCGGGAAGGAGGTGGCGCACCCGTGCCGTGTTGCGTATGGTGAACGGGAACGTAATGAAAGGCAACCATGCGGCAAACCTGCGAAAGCGAGCGTGAGAACGGCGGCAATAACGATGCCGAACGCGAACGCACAAGCGAAAGCGAAATCGAGGATCTGGGCGCGCAGCTCGACAAAGCATGCGCCAGCCGCCCCCTCGACCGCGCGCAACATGGCATGACCCGCCGTACCGCAGCAACACACCTTCTGACCGCGGTGCTCTGGCTGGCCACCGCCGTCATCCTGCTGGCCATGCTGCTGCGCATGCTGCCCAACAACCTCGACGGCAAACGGTACGTGCCGCTTATCGTCGCGCTGATGCCGTGGCTGGGCATACTGTCTTTGATTATTGCGATCACCGCGATAGCCGTCCGTGCAATAGGCGGACGCGTCCTACTCGCCACCGTCAGCGTGGTGTGCGTGGTCGTGCAAATCGGCTGGCATTGGGGTTATATCAGGCCGCAGCAAACGATTTCCGACGCGGCCAGCACCGCAGTCACGCAAGTCTCGTCCGACGGCTTGCCCAACACGTCCGACCGGTACGCCCGCATCATGACCTTCAACACCAAGGAAGGGCATGCCGACGCCAATCGGATCGTCGAAATCGTCAAAAACGAGCATGTGGAAGTGCTCGCGCTGCAGGAAGTGTCATGGGACCTGCTCAACCGGCTCAACAGCGCCGGAATCGCCAATTATCTGCCGTATTCCGTGGCCGCGCAGCAAACGTGGCATGACAACGGCGGTGTGAACGTGCTGTACAGCGCCGCGCCGATGGAAAACGCCAAACAGAACCTCATTCCCGTGGAATCAAGCAGCGTTTCCGCCGCGACGATCGATTTCGGCGGCAGCAAGGTGCGCTTCGGCTCCGTCCACCCGTTCTCGCCGCGCCCCCGCAACCAAGGTCTGTGGAACCGTAGTCTCGACTCGCTCGCCCAACTGCAGCATTACGACAATCTGTACGTGCTGATGGGCGATTTCAACTCCACATGGGACCACGCCAGCTTCCGATACCTGCTCGGCAGCCGCTTCCTGGATTCCGGCCAGCAGGCGGGCGAAGGCCTGCACATGACATACCCGGCCATAATGCCGATCGCCGAAATCGACCATATCGTGCATGACAAAGGCGTGACCGTAGGCAACCTCAAAACTGCATACATCCCCGGCTCCGACCACCGCGCCCTCCTCGCCACCCTCGAAGTCGCCTGACCCGCACCTAATCTGCGCTTGAACATATCTGCGCATAGCAAACATATCCGCACGTATCCCCACATATGCCCCTCAACGTACCAATAGCCGCAAACACGCCTGCTGCTATATCGACATTTTTGACATTATGTAGGTATAGGAATAGTCTATATTCACCCCGAACCTGCATATTCTGCACAAATGACGGTTATAAGGATGATGGTTATGGAGTACAAAAGCATACGGCAGACATTGGCAATGTCATCATCCACGGCCAAGCCGAAGGATGCGGCTGAGGAGGAATACCAAAAAAGACTCAACGGCTATTCAACATACCGGTCAGGTATTGAATTCGAAGGTCATGAGATGTTCGCCGTGGCGTTCAGGGAACTGTTGAACGTCATGGATTCGGTCCGTGGCATGGAAGTGCAGGTCGAATCGCTGTGGGCCGCATTGCCGCCGATTGCCCGCAGGGCGTATCTGATGGAACTCATCGGCGCGGAAATGCAGAGCACGAACTCCATAGAAGCCGTGCACACCACGCGCAAGGAAATCTCAGACGCGTTGGATGCGGCGGTCGCGGACGGGCCGCACAAGCGGTTGAGTGAGCTTGCCAAACTCTTTCTCGGACTCTCCGGCGAAAATTCCGCAACGTTGGAACTACCGAAAACGTTGCATGACATACGTAATATTTACGATCAGGTGATGGCTGGGGAACTACGGGAGGAAGACAAGCCTGACGGAATGGTATTCAGAGCCAAGCAAGTCTCTGTGTGTGACGGCTTTGACCGGGAGATTCATCAAGGCGCATGGCCGGAATCGGAAATCCAAGTGCAATTGACCAAATGGCTGGCGTTGCTTTCGGATGAGGCGATTCCTCCGCTGCTGCGGGCTGTGATGTGCCATTACGCCTTCGAATGCATTCACCCGTTCTATGACGGCAATGGCAGGACGGGCCGGTTCCTGCTTGCTCTGCAGCTGAGCAAGCACCTGTCCATACCGACGGCGATCAGCCTGAGTCCGGTTATCGCTGACGCAAAAGGCCGGTATTACAAGGCGTTTGATGATGCGCAGCATCCGCTGAACTGTTCTGACGTCTCGCTGTTCTCATATCGGATGATCCGTTTTATCGCCACCGCCCAGAAGAACATCATCTCTGTGCTCGGCGAGAAGAAAACCCTGCTTGACACCGCGCGGAAGAGGCTTGAACATTATGCGCGAACGCAGGGCATTACGGAACTGCAGCGGAACATGCTGTACTTCCTGCTGCAGGAGGAGCTTTTCGACGATGCTCCGAAACCCATATCGCGCCGCCTAATGCGCGAATGGCTTGGCGTGGGGGAGCGGAAGACCAACACCGCGCTCGCGGAACTGGTGAACAGGAACCTGCTCGAGTTCCACGGCTCCCGCCCGATCCGCTATTCGCTGACCGCCACCGCCCGCGCCGAATTTCTGCAATGATTCTGCGCGTATTGGACGATTTGCCGCATGCGGGGAACGCCTCGCGCTAAAATTTCCGTTTGGCGGGTTGCGGAAGCCATGGTGGATTTCGCAAAACCGCAACACGAAACGTTGGAAGAACGGTTAAGGGGTTTAGGCATGCACATCATGTTCGTCTGCACGGGCAACATTTGCCGTTCCCCTATGGGCGAGCTTCTGATGACCCACTATCTGAACGGCACCACCGTGCAGGTGTCAAGCGCCGGCACGCGTGGTTTGCCGATGCATCCGATCGATCCGTCGAGCGGCCGCCTTATGCAAAGCGTCGGCATTGAGTCGAGCGGCTTCCGTTCCCGACGACTGACCCGACAGATGGCCGACGAAGCCGACCTGATCCTCTGCTTCGAAAAGCAGCAGCGCAAGGAAATCGTCACGTTGGCGCCAGCCGCCGTACGATACACGTTCCTGCTTGACGATTTCGCGAATATGTGCGATTACTGCGCTCGCAACAATATGATTGCCGGACTGACCATCCAGGAACGTCTTCAGTCGGTAATCAAGAAGTCCTCGATGATTCGTCCGATGATTCCCCAGCCGAAGGACATCGCCGACCCGCATGGCCGCGAATTCAGCATGTTCTGCGTCGCCGCCGAACAGACGAACGGTGCGATCCGTAAAATCCTGAAAAGCATGCGCAAGCACCGTACGGTAACCCCCGCCCCCATCCGCTCCCAAATCGTTGCCTGATAATTCTTTTAGGTCCATGGATTGATTCACCATAGCTTGGCCCTACTCTATTTTTTTGAGTCCGAGCGTGTTTGTGATATTCACCCATTTTTTATTATTGATATTTTGATTTGATTGGCATGTTGCATGCCATAAGAGGTAAAGAAGCCCTTTTTGAGCATCTCTTGAAAGATTAATTTCAGGATTGTTGGGGGTGGGCTGTCGGTGGCGTGGGATGGGGCGAGGGTGCTTTGCGTCGCAAGGTGGTATTGGTTGGAAAATTTTCTGAAACGTTTGCATATGTGAATTTGCAACGATAGTGGGTGCTACGGGGTGCTGGTATGAGTGTATCTGTTGCTGACAGCGTTTGCAACAGAGCAGAAAACAATTGCGTTTTAACCGCCATTTTTCAATAAAAATCATTCATTTTTCAAAGGAAAAATGTGGTATTTTTGACGCAACGTCTGCTAGTGGCAAACGTTGTCAAAGTTAGATGCAAGGAAGCAGGGAGGGTAAGGTGCGACTCAGCACTCATACGTTCGCGGGTATGGCGAACGCACTCACCAGAAAAGAGCCTCCGCACGACGATCAACCGGAGTTGATGACCCGTGCAGAGCGTAGGCGCGCGGCCCGCAAGGCTCGTGCGGCCAAAACCTGGAAGAAAGTAGCGGCGGGAACGGTGGCGGTCGCCACGCTGTTCGGCGGTATGGGTGTGGCATCCACCGCACTTGCCGCCGATCGTGACAGCTATCAGGACACCATCGGAAATCCTTCTTTCGAGTCGGCCCGTAACCAGTACGGTCTGACCAAGCACATGAAGAACGGCGCCATCCTGCACGCATGGATGTGGTCGTTCAAGACCATCACGCAGCACATGCCTGAGATTGCCGCGGCGGGCTACACTTCCGTGCAGACCGAGCCTATGAGCAAGATCAAGGAAGTCGCCGCCAACGGCAAGAAGTTCACCGAGAACTGGTACTACGTGTACCAGCCGGCGAACACCTCCATCGGCAACTTCGTGGTCGGCACCGAGGCTGACCTGAAGGAAATGACCGCCACCGCCCATAAGTATGGTGTGCGTGTGATCGTGGATGTGGTCGCCAACCACTTCACTTCCGATTGGAACGCCATCGACCCCGATTGGCAGAACAAGGAGTACTTCCACAAGCGTACCGGCTGCGACGGCCCCAACGGTGAAATCAACGATTATTCCAACCGTTACAAGGTGACGCAGTGCCACCTGCTTGGCCTGTGGGATCTGAATACGCAGAACCAGGCTGTTGCCGATCGTATGCAGAAGTTCCTGAAGACCGCTGTGGCGGACGGCGTTGACGGTTTCCGCTACGATGCGGCAAAGCACGTCGAGCTGCCGACCGAAGTCTTCGACAATAAGCAGTCGAACTACTGGAACACCATTCTGAAGAACGGCTCCCAGTTCCAGTACGGCGAGGTGCTGCAGGGCGATTCCGGCCTTGACTACAAGGCATACGCCAACATGTTCCGCGACAATTCCTCCGATGGCGGCGGCAACACCGCTTCCAACTACGGCAAGACCATTCGCGCCGCTGTCGGCTCGAACAACCTTGACGTCAAGATGGTGAAGAACATCGATACCGGCGGCGCAAGCGAAGACCAGCTGGTCACCTGGGTTGAGTCCCACGATAACTACGCCAACGGCGACAAGGAATCCACCGGCCTCACCGACTATCAGATCATGATGGGCTGGGCGGTCGTTGGTTCCCGTAGGGCCGGCGCTCCGCTGTACTTCAACCGTCCGAAGGGCTCTGGCGGCACCAACCCGCAGTTCGCCGAGCAGTCCCAGCTGGGTGACGCCGGTGACGACATGTGGAAGAACAAGTCCGTCGCGGCAGTCAACCACTTCCGTAACGCCATGGATGGCAAGGGCGAGAACCTGCAGAACTGCGGCGACAAGTCCTGCCTGATGATTGAGCGCTCCACGTCTGATGGCATTCAGAACGATGGTGTGGTCATTGCCAACATGGGTGGCGACAAGAGCCTTTCCGGCATGGAAACCACACTTGACGATGGCACCTACCCGGATGAGGTCAATGGCGGCCAGCTTGTGGTCTCCAACCATAAGATCGTTTCCGGTACCGCCAAGGGCGGCGCGGTCAGCGTCTTCTACGTGAAGGGCGAATCCGATCCGAACGTGTCCGTGGAAGCGGCTTCCAAGGAATTCTCCTCCGACAATGTCAAGGTCACGTTGCGCGCGCAGGATGCCGACAATCTGAAGTACACCACCACCGAGGGCGAGAGCGGCTCCTTCACTGACGGAAAGGTCATTTCCGTTGGTAAAACTCTTTCCATCGGCGAGACCGCTACCGTCAAGGTGACCGGCACCGCCGCCAAGGATGGCAAGAAGGTTAAGAAGGGTCAGGCGCTGAGCGCTTCCGTGACCGTGAAGAAGGTGGAGGTCCCGAAGCAGAACCTTGCCGCGCAGTACAGTACCAACAAGGTGGGCATGGGCGTCAAGAAGACCATCAACTTCAACGCCGGGAAGGATGCGAGCATCGCTGACTGGGACAGCTCCATGCTGATCGCGCAGGGTGCCGCCAACGACGACCCGCGCGTGTACCGCCCGAATTCCATGTATGAGGTTCCGATCGATCTGTATGCGTTGTATGGCGCCTACGATGACGACAACCTCTACCTCATGTGGGAAATGACTAACGTGCAGGATGTCGTCGACACTGGCGACGACTACCCCCTGAGCCAAGGCCACCTGTGGCAGACCCAGAACCTACCGTTCCACATCGCCATCGACACCAAGGATGACAGCACCCGCATCAGCAACAACGGCGGTCTGCAGACCGGCGGCTCCCTGTGGGCATCCAACATCACTTGGGGCGGCGAGCAGAAGCTCAACAATGTGGTGACCATCTCCACCAACGGCTCCAACGGTCCGTGGATCTACAAGGGCGACGAGACTGGTCTGAACTCCAAGGCTGCGTATGGTCCGGCTGCTAACGCCGCCACCAACACCAAGAAGTCGAACATCAAGTTCGGCTATGGCAATGGCATTCTAAGCAAGGATGTCATCGGCATCGACGGTGGCTGGGGTGAAAACAACGGTCGTTTCATCGGCGATATGAAGGCCGAGAACCAGAACAAGGCCAAGTGGGTCAACTTCAACGAGAAGGGCCACAATTCCGCTCAGATGGATGATCACTACGAGATCGCCATCCCGCTGGAAGAGATTGGCACCACCGCTGACCGCATTGCCTCGAACGGTATCGGCATCGAGCTGGCAGCCACCTTCGGTCTGTCCGCCATGGATTCCCTGCCGTACGATCTGGCAATGAACGACAATGCTGACCTGCCGGACACCGGTTCTCAGGTGAATAACTCCTTCGAGAAGTCCGATGACGACATGTTCAGCGTGAAGATGGCCAACATCGGCGGCGAAGAGCCTCCGGTCGAAACCAAGTCTGTGAGGATTGATCAGTCGGATTACAGCGTGGACCTGTCCAATGGCGTGACCACGAAGCAG
>OGQN01000690.1_pt1 | contig 30417 bp, 27 predicted proteins | sample 1553231 | NCBI WGS metagenome assembly OGQN01 (sample SAMEA2579950, study PRJEB22360) | human gut metagenome | biome: human gut; feature: human-associated habitat; material: faeces | place: Denmark | collected 2008/2010 | reverse complement strand
AGCAGCAGGTCCTGACCAATCCGCCGCCCGGTGGGGTTGTTGGGGGTGCAGAGGAATACCGCCTCCGGCTTTTTCTCTTCCAAAAAGGGCAGAAAGCCCTCATCCACATCGAAATTCTCCGCCTGATGCAGAAAATACGGCGTCACGCGGCAGCCCACCTGCGCCAGACCCAGCCCGTACTCGGCAAAGGTAGGCGCAGGCTCCACGGCTGTCCGGGGCCGCAGAGCGGCGCAGTAAGCGTAGATCAGGTCCGCCGCGCCGTTCCCGCAGAGGACATACGACGCCGGCACCTGCTCATGGGCTGTGATGGCCTGCACCAGCTGGCGGCAGTAGGGGTCGGGGTAGCGGTGCAGCTGGGGCAGCCCGCGGCGTACCGCCTCCAAAACGCCGGGGGGCGTGCCAAGCGGGTTGGTGTTGGCGGAAAAATCCAGTGTGATACCGCCGCCGTACACGTCACCACCATGTTGATTTTCCGTTTGATACAGCATCTACGTCTCCTTTACAGCGCAAAGGGCAGCTTGACCCCGCAGCTCAAAAGCAGGGTAAGGATGGCTGTGACGGTCATCAGGCGACACACACGGGGGATGTCCTCGTGGGTGATCTCCCGCGCTGCGTCGCCGATATACTCCTTTTTGTGCAGCACGCCGTGGTACCATGCATCCCCCGCCAGACGCACGCCCAGCAGCCCCGCGCAGACGGATTCCGTCTGGGCTGAGTTGGGACTGGCGTGCTTCCGGCGGTCGCGGCGGAAGATCCGCCAGCCCGCTGAAATATCCAGCCCCATCAGGCCGCCTGCCGCCAGCATCAGAAGTGCTGACAGCCGCGCCGGGATGTAATTCACCACATCGTCGGCCTTGGCGGGTATCAGACCAATGTTCTTATAGGGCGGCTCCACATACCCCAGCATGGAGTCCATGGTGTTCACCGCCTTGTAGAAAAAGCCCAGCGGCGCGCCGCCGATGGCCAGAAACAGCAGCGGCGCCACCACGCCGTCAGAGGTGTTCTCTGCCACCGTTTCCACGGCGGCGCGGGTCACGGCGGCGTCGTCCAGCCGGTCGGTGTCTCGCCCCACGATCATGGAGACGGCACGGCGGGAGGCGGCCAGATCGCCGCTCTCCAGCGCGTCATAGACCTTCATGGTCTCGTCCCGCAGGGACTTGACCGCCAAGATCTGCCAGCACATCACACTCTCCAGCGCCAGACGCAGCCACGGGCTGACCAGACCGCACAGCCACAGCAGCAGAGCCGGGACGGCGGTGGATATGATGACCACCGCGCCCCACAGAATGGCACCCGCCGCCCGCTCGCCGGCGGGCGTTTTGGGGCATACGCACCGCAGCACCCGCTCCAACACGCTAATACATTTTCCAATCAGAACTACCGGATGGGGAAAACTGTGGGGGTCGCCCACCAGAAGGTCTATGCAAAAGCCGATAACAAGTGCCGCAAGCGACCACATCATGCCGTTTCTCCTCCGCCCTGCATCGTAAAAATATAAATGGGATTCTGCCCGCTCATCAGGTGATAGCCTCCGGCCCTTCTGTCCCGCGCCGCCTGCAGCGACACCACCTCCGTCTCCGTAAAGGGAAACGCCGTCAGGCACTCCGTCAGCTCAGCCACGGACTCCAGTGAAACGGCCGTGGCCACGATGCGGACACGGGGGTTTCTTGCCAGCAGCAGCGCCACGATCTCCCGCATATTCCCGGCGCTGCCGCCGATGAATGCGTGGGTAGGCGCGGGCAAACCGGCGCAGGCCTCCGGCGCACTGCCGCAGACCACCTGTAGGTTCTCCAACGAAAACCGCTCCCGGTTCTGCCCCAGCAGCGCCGCGGCGTCCTCCCGCCGCTCCACGGCACAGACCTGCCCCCGCTTTGCCTGTAAGGCCATTTCCACCGACACCGAGCCGGTACCGGCGCCGATGTCCCAGCAGACGCTCCGCTCCGTCAGCCGCAGCTTGGAAAGGCACACCGCCCGCACCTCGCTTTTCGTCATAGGCACCACCGGCATTCCCTCCGCGCTGCGGAGGAAGGCGTCATCCGGCAGACCCGGCGTGACCACCGCGTCGGGGTGGGGATTTTCGATGAGCGCCACGCTCAAGGGCGCGTAGGCACCTTCTGCCAGCTCTGCTGCCGTGCCGCACACAATGCGCTCATCCGGGTAGCCCAGCCGCTGTCCCACAGACACGGTGACGCCGCCCAGACCGCCTGCTGTCAGTGTGCGGCACAGGTCGTTGATGCCGCGCTCACCGCCCACCAGCGCGAAGAGCCGGCCGTTTGCCCGCACTTCCGGCAGGATGTTGTGCTGCCGTCCATGGAGGCTCACCACCCGCACATCCTCGTAGGAGGTTTGCAGCCGGGCGCACAGATAGGACAGCGAGCTCAAACCTGGCAGCACCGCTGTGTCGCAGCCCTCCAGCAGAGGAAGCAGCTTTTTGGTGCCGCTGAAAAAGCCGGTGTCGCCGGACATGACCACCGCAAAGCGGCGGTATTCCCGGTGGGCGCGGATAAAGTCCGCGATATCCTGCGGCGCAATGGCGTCATAGGTAGGCTGTCCCGGCCGCGCCACAGCATCCAACATCCGTTTTGCGCCAATGAGACAGTCCGCCGTCTCGATGGCTTCACTGACCTCGCGGGTCATAGCCTCCCGGCTGCCGGGGCCGATGCCGACGATCCGCACCTGCGGCCGGACGGTGCAGCCGAACCGCTTACACAGCACATCCAGCACCGCCGCAAAGGGAAGCCCCTCCCGCTGGGGCGGGCGACCAATGACCACCAGACCTGCGCCCGCCTTCCGGGCGGCGGACACCTTAGCAGGAAAGCCGCCGGCTTCGCCGCCGTCCTTGGTCACCATCCACGCGGCGTTGGCAAACCGCAGTGTGGCCAGATCCATCTCCTCGGAGAAAGGCCCCTGCATGGCGATGATATGAGAGGCCTTTAACCCCGCTGTGCGGCAGGCCTCCAGTGAGGCATCCATGGGCAGCACACGGGCGTATACCCGCTGGGTAAAATCGGGGATACCGCTATACGCCGCCAATTCCTTACTGCCGGTGGTCAGGAGGATGCTGCCCTCGGTATTCGCCAGAAACGCGGCGGCCTCGGCGGCGTTTTCCACGCACACGAGCGCCTCCTTCGGGTCACAGGACTGCCGCAGCAGGCGCAGATATTCTGTTTCCGTCTCCCGGCAGGCCGTGCAGATGCTCTCGGTGATGGAGGCGGCGTAGGGGTGGGTGGCATCGATCACCAGATCGAACCGGGTCTCTTGCAGCATCCGGATGATGTCCGCCACCGGGATGCGCCCCGCCAGAACCGTGACGTTTTCCGCCTCTGGCAGCAACGTCTCACCGTACTCCGTTGCCACGCATACCGTGGCCTGTACCGGCTGTCCGGCGAGAAATTCCGCCAGCTCCCGCCCTTCGGTGGTGCCGGCAAACACGCAGATATTACACATTTCGGTATCCTCTGGGGGTGATGAGCTGTCCCGCCACCATCTTTGCCGCACTGTTGCCGATAAACACGGTGCAGAACATATCCACCTCCGCCTCCCGCAGCTCTGCCAGCGTCAGGATGCGGCGGCTCTGCCCGTCGCGGCCGATGTTGCGGACGATGCCGCAGAGTCTGTCCTCCGGCAGACGGCGCAGCAAGATATCGCAGGCGCGCTTTACATGATCCGGTCTGCCGTGGCTGGCCGGGTTGTACAGGGCGATGGTCAAATCCGCCGCCGCCGCGCAGTCCAAGCGCTTTTCGATGGTCTCCCACGGCGTCAGACGGTCGCTGAGGCTGATGACCGCGAAATCATGGGTCAGCGGCGCACCTAGCACCGCCCCGCCGCTGCACGCCGCCGTCAATCCCGGCACCACCTGAATCTCAGGCTCCTGCGCCTCGCCCCTCAGCTCATAGATCAGCGCCGCCATGCCGTAGATGCCGCTGTCACCGGAGCAAACCATGGCGGCGGTCTTGCCGCTGCGCGCCAGCTCCAGCACCAGCTGACAGCGCTCTGTCTCCCGTGTCATGGGCGTGGAGTGAAGTTCCTTGCCGGGATAGCGATCCCGCACCAGATCCACATAGACGGGGTACCCCACAATGGCGTCGCACGCCTGCAGGGCCTCGTCTGCCCGGATGGTCATATCCTCATAGCCGCCAGGGCCGATGCCCACTACAATTACCTTACCCAAAGCGCACCTCCCAATGCTCCGCCGCGACGGCGACGGTCACGCCGTTCCGCGATGTTTTTTGTACGATCAGTTTTTCGGCATCCAGCAGCGCCGCCCGCTCGCAGACGTTGTCCACGCCAGTGACGGAGCGGACAAAGTCGGAGGGGGTGAAGTCACCCACCACATCCCGCAGCTGCTGCGCCGTGTAAAAATGCACCGGCCAGTTGTTTTTCTCACAGGCGGCCAGCAGACCCGGCTCGTCCTGCTTCAGGTCGATGGAACAGACGCCGCGGATAGCCGCTGTGTCCAGGCCATTTTCCGCGAACACTGTCTGCACCGCACGCACCACCGCTTCGGCAGAGATGCCCCGCCGGCAGCCTACGCCTACCCGCAATACGCGAGGGATCAGCCGCAGAGTGCGGGCAAAGGGTGTTCTGACGTGCCAGCCGATGAAAATACCCAGAGGGCCGGTCTCCCCGGCAAACGTACCCTCCGGCAGGGGGACAGGCAGGTAAAACTGGCTACAAAGAGGCACGTCCCCCTCCAGTATCGCCGCCGATACCGCCTTGGCAAGCCCCATGTCGGAGATGGCACAGCCGTGCCGGGCGGCCCATGCGTCCACGGCGAATTTTCCCCGGACGTCGGTGGCGGTGGTGACCACCGCCGTGGCGTCCAGCTTCTCCGCCAGCTTTTCCGCCAGCGCGTTGGCGCCGCCGATGTGGCCGGAGAGCAGGGGGATCACAAACTGCCCCGCCTCGTCGATGCACACCACCGCCGGGTCGGTTTTTTTGCTTTTGACATAGGGGGCGATCTCCCGCACGGCGATGCCGCAGGCCCCCACAAAGATCAGTGCGTCCATGGAGGAAAAGCACACACCATATATCGCCCTGTCCAGCGGCAGAAAGCCCGGCTCTTCAAAACGCGGCATGGTATAGCACATCCATACCTCCTCCGGCAGCGCCTCCAGTACCCGCCGCGCCGTGGCACAGCCGCCCCGGCTGTAGGCAAACAGGGCGGCTCTCATTGGGCCCCCTTGCGGAACTCCGTTGTAAAATCGGGGTGGTACAGCAGCGACCGGAGATAGTTGTCGCCCAGGCAGTTGCCCACCACGATCAACGATGTCTTGGTCAGACCGTTGCCCGTCACTGTCTCGTGGAGCGTCCCCACAGTGCAGCGGAAGATCTTCTCCTCAGGCCAAGTGGCCTTATACACCACTGCTACCGGCGTCTCGGCGGCGTAGCCACCTGCCAGCAGCTCGACTTGCAGCAGTTCGGTCAGCGAGGTGCTGAGAAACAGCACCATGGTGGCCTGATGGGCCGCCAGTGAGCGGATGGACTCCCGTTCCGGCACCGGCGTGCGGCCGGGGGCGCGGGTGATGATGACGGTCTGGCTCACATCGGGCAGGGTGTACTCCGCCCGCAGAGCGGCCGCCGCGCCGCAGAAGGCGCTGACGCCGGGGCAGACGTCGTAGGCGATACCGCGTTTTTCCAGCTCGTCGAATTGCTCCCGCACCGCGCCGTAGATGCTGGAATCCCCTGTGTGCAGGCGCACGGTGGTCTTGCCGGCGGCCTCCGCCTTCTCGATGAGGGCGATGACCTCTTCCAGCGTCAGCTTGGCGCTGTCGTGGATCTCGCAGCCCTCCCTGGTATAGTCCAGCAGCGCCGGATTCACCAGTGAGCCGGCGTAGATCACCATGTCGGCCTCGCCCAGCAGCTTGGCGCCCCGGACGGTGATGAGGTCGGCAGCGCCGCTGCCCGCTCCCACAAAATGTACCATTGTCAGTCCTCCTTTATCCGGCGCAGCAGTGCCGCTGCGTCCTTTGTCTCACAGAGATAGCCATATTCCTTGGAAAAGAGGATGGCTCCCGTCTCTATATCACTGCATTTATAATGCATCATGTCGTCGATGCGCCCGGCCAGACGGTGCAGCACCGCGTCATAAAGTCCCTGCTCCTTCAACAGCCGCAGGGCGTCGTCACAGGTGGCGCAGTGGAGTAGCGCCTCCGCGGCCGCCGCGTCCAAACCCTCCGCGGCGGCACAGGCCGTCAGGATGTCCATGCGACAGTCGCCGTAGCGGGAGTGGGTGTTCCACATACCGCCCGCCAGCTTTACCAGCTTGCCGATATGACCGATGAGCAGCGCCCCTCGGAAGCCCAGCTCCCGGCACATCTCCATCGTGTCGCCGATGAAGTTGGAGGTCATCACCGCCGTGGCGGGGTCGATGCCCATGACACCCTTGATATAGTCTGCGCCGTAGTTGCCGGGGGCCAGCAGTACATAATCCGCGCCGCCCTCCCGACGCTGCCGCAGCTCTACATGGATGGTGTCCACCAGCGCCTGCTCGCTCATAGGCTCTACGATCCCCGTGGTGCCTAAGATGGATATGCCGCCCTCAATGCCTAATCGGGGATTGAAGGTCTTTTTCGCCAGCGTCTCGCCATCGGGAGCGGAAATCACCACATACAGGCCGCCGATGTATCCGAACAGGCCGCAGACCTCCTCCACATTCTCCTGAATCATCCGGCGGGGTACGGAGTTGATGGCCGCCGCACCCACCGGCTGGTCAAGACCTGGCATGGTTACCCGACCTACACCCTGTCCGCCGTCAATGACAATGCCAACAGTCTCTGTTTTCCGCACCTCGGCATAGATCAGGGTGTCACGGGTGATATCCGGGTCATCACCGCTGTCCTTCCGGATGGCACAGCGCACACAGTTTGGGGACAGATGGATGTCCTCCACCGCCAGCGTCAGTTCCATGCCCTTGGGTGTCAGCAGGCGGATGGACTCCTTTTTACTGCCGCTCAGCAGCATCCATGCGGCGGCCTTGGCTGCCGCCGCGGCACAGGAACCGGTGGTGTAGCCCAGACGGAGTTTTTTTCCGTCCCGTATGATAAATTCCTTCATAACCTACCGCCTGATCTGGTAGAGCATGGCGTTGCAGATAGCCGCCGCCACGTTGCTGCCGCCCTTGCGGCCCCGGGCCACGATGTAGGGCGCAGCAGCGGCCTTGATGATGCGCTCCTTGCTCTCCACCACATTCACAAAGCCCACCGGCACGCCGATGATGAGGGCCGGGTGAAGCTTGCCCGTCTCCATCAGCGCCTCTAAGGAGAAAAGCGCCGTGGGGGCGTTGCCGATGGCGAAGATGCAGGGCTTGGGCAGGGCTGCCGCCCGCTCCATGGATACAAAGGCACGGGTCACACCGCGCTCCTTGGCCTCCGCCGCCACGTCTGCGTCCGACATGAAGCAGTGTACTTCTCCGCCCAGCGAGGCGAGGATGGTCTTGTTGATCCCGGCCTTGGCCATCTGGGTATCGGTGACGATGTCACAGCCCGCCCGCAGAGCGGCAATGGCCTTTTGTACCGCGTGGTCGGAAAAGGCCAGATTGTCCACATAGTCAAAATCCGCCGTGGTGTGGATGACCCGTTTGATGACCAGCTCATTTTCCGGGTCCAGCGTTCTCTCACCCAGCAGCTCGGTGATGATGGCGAAGCTGCGCTTCTCGATATCCATAGGCTTCATCTGTTCCGTCATAGCGTCTCCTTTCTGCAAGCCGCCAAAAAGCGCTGTGCCATGACGGGCTTGGCGTAAAAATGGAAGTGCGGGAAACCAGCGTACAGCGTATCCGTGGCATACGCACAGCGCCACTGCTTGCCGGAGGGCTTTTCCGCCAGAAAAGCGCTGCCCGGCAGGGGCGTGTCCCAATGGTGAAATTCATGCATCGGCACCTGCTCCCCGGCGCGGCAGAGAAGGCTGTCCTCCTGCGCCGTGGCGGTGATGTAGCCGAACCGGGTCAGCTTCCCCGTGTCAAAGCAGTCCCCGGGCAGCGCACCCACCATGGCGTGGCCTGCGATGGTCTGCGTCAGGTACATAAAGCCGCCGCACTCGGCGATACAGGGCATCCCCGCGTGTACGGCCTCCCAAAGCTGCCCGCGCAGGGTACGGTTTTCCGCCAACTGCGCCGCGTACAGCTCCGGGTAACCGCCGCCCAAGTACAGACCCTGTACGCTGTCGGGGAGCCGCTCATCCGCCAGCGGGCTGAAGGGTACCAGCTCCGCACCCAGCTGCCGCAGCAGGTCGAGGCTGTCCTCATAGTAAAAGCAGAACGCCCGGTCCCTGGCCACGCCGATACACACCGGTGTTCCCGGCTCCGGCAGGGCCGGCGGGATAAAGCGCAGGGGCGGCGCGGCGTCAGCCAGCTCCAGCAGTGTTGGAATGTCCAGCGTTTTTTCCGCCTCGGCTGCCAGCCTGCGCAGCTTCTCTTGCAGGTCGGCTACCTCGTCCGCGGTGATGAGCCCCAGATGGCGGCTCTCCAGCGCGCACTCCGGCAGACGGGGCAGATAGCCGCAGGCGCGGACGCCCAAACGGTTTTCCAGCTCCCGCGCCAGTGGGCCGTAGCTCATGGCGCTGCACCCGTTGAGGATGACACCACGGATGCCGCTGTCCGGCGCGAAGTGGAGAAAGCCCTCCACCGCCGCCAGGACGGAAAGGGCCGCCCCTCGGGCATTGACCACCAGCACCACGGGGCTTTGGGTCTCCCGCGCCACCTCGTAGGTGCTGGCCCGGGTGGAGGTGAGGCCCAGCCCGTCATAATAGCCCATGACCCCCTCTATCACCGTGACATCGCAGCCCCGGGCGTTGCGGGCCAGAAGATAGCGCAGGGTATCGGGCTCAAAGAAGAAGGCATCCAAATTGGAGCTCTTCGCGCCAATGATCCGGCTGTGGAACATGGGGTCGATATAATCAGGGCCGCATTTCGCCGCGCCTACCCGCAGGCCCCGCGATACCAGCGCCTGCAAGACGGCACAGGTGACGGTGGTCTTGCCGCAGCCGCTATTGGTGCCGGCCAGCACCAGCCGGGGGACTTTTTGCTCCATAGCGCCCTCTCAATCCGCCACGATGGTGGCAAAATAGCTAATCTCCTCCGGCAGCTGCCGCAGGTCGGTGTAGACCTGCTCTGTCTCCAGTCCGCAGTCCGCCACCGTCCCGGCATTTGCCAGCAGACCGTGGCGCTCCAGCGCCGCTGCCGCTTTGTAGATGGCCTTGCCGGATTTCATCACGACCTTTGTTCCCGGCAGCGGCAGCGCGTTGTCCAGATCCGTGCTGCCCGGCAGAATGTGGAGCGGCTCCTCCATGCGGGTCAAACTCCGTCCCAGCCGCGCCGCCACGGCGCAGAAGCTGGTGACGCCGGGACACATCACCGTCTCAAACCCATCAGCGCGGATGCGCTCCAGAATATAGTAGGCAGTGGCGTACACGGATACGTCGCCCAGATTGACCATGGCCACATCCCGTCCCACCGACAGCTCTGCTTTGATTGCGGCTGCCGCCGCGCGGTAGCTATCCTCGCGTACCGCCTCATTTCGCGCCATGGTAAAATCCAGCGGCAAAATGGTCTTGTCCTGCATATCTACCGCACCGGCGGCGATGTCCAGCGCCAGCATCCGCCCGGACTTCATCCGGGGGGCTGCCACCACAGGACAGTCCGCCAAGACCCGGCAGGCCTGCCGGGTCAGCAGCTCCGGGTCGCCGGGGCCTACGCTGACGGCGTAAAAAACACCTTGTTTTTCCATGTCGCTACTCCTTACGGCACAAATTCCAGGCTGTCGAAGCAGGGGTCATACTTCCCGTGCTCCATCCGGTACAGCTTTGCAATATATGCGCGGGTAAAGATCTCCTCCGGGGTGCCGATGCGGTCGATGCGGTCGCCCGCCACACACACCACCGTGTCCGAAATGCGCTCCGCCAGCTCCAGCTCGTGGAGGGACAGCAGCACCGCCAGATCGTTCTCCCGCACCATGCGCTTGAGCACCGTCAACAACTCCAGCTTATAGCGGATGTCCAAAAAGCTGGTAGGCTCGTCCAAAACGATGATCTCCGGCTCCTGACACAGCGCCCGGGCCAGCAGAATGCGCTGGCGCTGTCCGTCGCTGATGGCGGAGAAGGGGCGGTCGGCAAACTCCATGCCGCCTACCTGCGCCAGAGAGCGCTCCACGATAGCCTGATCCTCCGGCTGCAGGATGCCCAGCCGCCCCGTATAGGGATAGCGGCCGCTGCTCACCACGTCCCTGCAGGTCATCAGCTCCGGATCCATGCGGGCCGTCATCAAAATGGCCATGCGCCGGGCGATCTCATTGCGGCTGCGCGCCTCCATGGCTTTTCCATCCAGAAACACCGTGCCGGACACCTTGGAGAGCTGGCCGATGATGGTTTTCAATATGGTGGATTTTCCAGAGCCGTTGGGGCCTATCAGCGTGACGATCCTGCCCCGCTGCACATGGAGGGCTATGTCCTCGATCAGTGGCTTGCCGTGGTAGCCCACGGACAGGTCTTTTGTTTCCAGATATGCTGCCATACTCACGCCGCCTTTCTGTGGATCATCATGTAGATGACGATGGGTGCGCCGAATACCGCCGTGACGGAGCTGATGCTCACCTCTGTGGGGGCAAAGGCGGTGCGGGCGATGAGGTCGCAAAACAGGCAGAACACGCCGCCGCCCAGGAAGCAGGCTGGGATCATGACGAGCGGCTCCGCCGATTTGAACAGGGATTTCATCAGGTGCGGCACTGCGATGCCGACAAAGGAGATGGGGCCAGCAAAGGCCGTGACGCAGGCGGACAGCACGCTGGACAGCAGGATAAGCGCCGTACGGAAGGCCCGCAGGGGGACGCCCATGTTCTGGGCGTAGACCTCGCCCAGCTGGTACGCCCGGATGGGCTTGGACAGGAAAAAGGTCAGCAGCAGTGTGACGCCGCATACACCGGCCATGGTCTTTACATTCTCCCAGCTCATGCCGGAGAAGGATCCGAGAGACCAGTTGTGCAGGTTCACGATGCTGGAATCGTCGGCGAAGGTCACGAGAAAATCCGTCAGCGCCGAGCAGATATAGCCGATCATCACGCCGCAGACCACCAGCAGGCTCATGCGCTTGACCCGCTGGGAGATCAGCAGCACGAAGCCCATGGACACCATGGCGCCCACGAACGCCGCTGCGATGAGGATGGCGGAGGAGGTGGTCTTGCCCCGGCTCAGCAGCGCCAGCATGGCCACACACACCGTCATCTTCGCTCCGGAGGAGATACCCAGCACAAAGGGGCCGGCGATGGGGTTGTGGAAAAAGGTTTGCAGCAGATAGCCGGACAGGGACAGCGCCCCGCCCAGGATCAGCGCCGACAGAAGCCGGGGCAGACGGATCTTCATGATGATCTGGCTCTGCGTAAAGTCCACATCGCCGCCCAGCAGGATCCGCCATATCTCAGACGCGGAAAGAGAAACGCTTCCCGCGAAAATGTTCCAAATCAGAAATGTGAATAAAAGCAGGAGGAGCAGCCAAAAGCCTCCCCAGATGCGAAGTGTTCGGGTCCTCTTCATGCCGCTCCTCCTTATAATGCAATGATGTAAAAAAATGCTCACTTCATCCGTGTCAGGAAGTGAAACGCCGTGTCCGGCGCATCGTTCAACGCATGGTTGACGTCCAGAATAAGGTCGCTCAGCTCCAGCGACTCCTGATAGAAGTTTTTGGTCAGGCACCACACGTTACCGCTCTTGACGGCCTTGAAGTCGGCCATCAGTGGATCCAGTGCCACCAATTCGTCCAGCGTGTGCAGCTCGCCGTCGATGATGCTGTTGTAGATCAGCACATCGGCGTCCACTGCACCATGGTAGAAGGATTCCATCTGAATATTGATGGTGGACTGAGCGTTGTCCTCCGCCGATTCGTCGAAGGAGACATAGTCGCCGCCGGCGATGGCGACGCACTTCGCCACATAGTCCGTGGATTTGCGGACGTTTACAGCGCCGCTGCTGGTGATGTAGAAAAATGCCACGGTCTTGCCGGTGGGCTGCTGCTCCAGTACGTCCGCCACGCTGTCCATCTTCTCATTAAACAGCGCCTCGGCCTCGTCCTCCTTGTCCAGCAGCGCCGCGTACAGCTTGATCCACTCCATCCGACCCAAGGGCTGGGTCTCGTAGCTGGATGTCTCCACCAGCACGGGGATGCCCAGCCGCTCCAGTTGCTCCAGCACCGCCGGAGAGTGATAGATCATGGTGTTTTCCACCGCCAGATCACAGCCCTGCGACAGGATCAGCTCATAATCGGGTTCGGAATATTTGCCGGCGTAGGTCATTGCCCCGCTGTCCATGGCGTCCTTGGCGCGCTGGATATACCAGTCCGCCTGCTTTTTACCGCTGAGGGTGATGCAGTCGATGGCGTTCAGCTTGTCGAAATAGTCCATGGCAGCGGCGGCTACCAGATAAATCTGGTCCAGCGGCTGCTGCAAAACGGTGACACCGGTAGGTACCCCGTCAGGCACAGCTGCACCCTCCGCCACCAGCAGGTATACCCGGTCGTTGTTGATGGTGATGCGCTTGTAGCTGTCCCCGGCGTACTCCACGGAGAACTGCTCCGCGTAGCGCAGGGGCATGGTACGGTCAAAGACCAGCTCGTCCCACGACACGGCGGCGGTTTGTCCGTCTGTTTTGCCGGGGGCGTCAGCCGCGCCGCAGGCGCAGAGGGACAAGACCATCAGCGCCGCCAGCAACCCGGCGAGAAAACGCCTCACTGGGCAGCCTCCACCGCCGTGGCGGACTTAAAGGTCAGGGTGTACTCGATCTCGTGGGGGGTGCTCATGGCGGTGGTGTCGCCGATGACCGTCAGCGGGGTATCCAGCGCCCGCACGGGAATCTCGAAGGTGGAGCCGCCCTCGGTGGTGAGAACGTCATAGCGCTGGCCGTCCACCAGCATATAGTCATACTTCTCACTGCTCCACACGATGGTGGCGGTGGCAGCACCGTTCTCCACCTTCAGGGTGCAGGGGGTCAGCACATGGGACTTACCGGAGCCGCCCTCAAAGCCTACCTCAATGGTGTAAGTGCCGTCCGCCAATGCGATGGCGGCAGCGTCGCCGCCGCACAACTCCATCAGCACGGGGTTGGAGACGGATACCTTGTGGTCATACCATACGCCCTTCTTGCCGATGAGGGCCACGTCGAACTCCGTGTCCAAGGCGGGCACGGGGATGTCAAAGCCGTTGACCTCCTCGGACAGACCATCGGGATAGGTGACGGTGTCCTTGGTGGGCTGGAGCAGCACGGCGCCGTCCTTCTGGGCGTCCTCCTTCAGACCAGGGAACAGATTGACGATGCTGGTGGAGGCCAGGCTGACGTGGATGGTCATCTGGCCGTCCTTCACGGTCAGCACGCCCTTGCCGTCACAGGTCTCGTTGGCGTGGAACATACTGCTGTCGGTGTTGAAGTCGGCGGTGTATACGCCGTCCGCCAGAGCAGGCTGGTCAGGCTCATCGTTGCCGGGGGCATCGGTTTGCTGCTGTCCGCAGCCTACCAGCAGCGCCGCCATCATCACAGCGGCCAGCAGAAACGAAAGAATTTTCTTCATGGTCAAGGTCCTCCTTACTTTGAAAAAGGCTCCGAGGCGATAATATACCGCCCCGGAGCCCGTTCAGTCCTTGTTACGCGATAGCGTCGATGGCAGCCTTGGTGTGTGCCACGTAGAGAGCCTGCACGTCCGCGATACGGCCCAGACCGGAGATCTGGCAGTTCACGGTGAAGCCGGCGGCCTCGAACATGGTCTTCCAGGAATCCTCGTCCGCACCGGCCATGTCGTTGTTGGCGTGGTCGCCCGCCACGACCATCAGGGGACGCAGCACCACGGTGGTGTAGCCGGCTTCCTTGACAGCCGCGATCACGGCCTCGCAGGAGGTATCCTCGGGCTCGCCCTCCACGGTGCCGATGAACACGTTCTCATAGCCCAGCTTGTCCATCTGGGCGGCCATCTGGCTGTAAGTGACCTTCGCCACATGAGCCGTACCGTGACCCATCAGCACGTAAGCCACACCGGCCTCCTTGGCGGCGGCGGTGGACTCGTAGCCACTCTCGCTCAGAGCAGCGGCGACAACGGCCTTGGCAACGGCTTCCTTGTCGGCGTTGATGACGGTGGCGTCGCTGCCCACCTCACCCAGCATGGGCTCGGCGATCTCAACGGACTCGAACTTGTCGCGGACCTTGTCGATGGCGGCGCACATCTCGTCGTACTCAGCACCGTGCATCAGATGGGTGGGCTGCACCACCAGCTGCTTCACGCCGTTGGCGATAGCGCGCTCCAGAGCCTGCTCCATGTTGTCGATCTTCTCGCCGTCACGGGCCTGGATGTGGTTGATGATGATCTGAGCGGTGAAGGCGCGGCGCACGGACCAATCGGGGTTGGCCTCCTGCAGGGCATCCTCAATGCTCTTGATGTCGGCTACGCGGCTGTCGTTGAAGGAGGTGCCGAAGGACACCACCAGCAGCTCCTTCTCGCCGATCTCGTCCTGGTTGCGGGGATCGTCCTTGGACGCGTCACCGGTGTCCAGACCGAAATAGTCGGGGCTGGCCTCCTCGCCCTCCACCAGCGCCTTCTGGGCGTCGGTCAGCGCGTCCCAAGCGGCCTTGGCGGCCTCGCACTGGGCGTCGGTCTCCTCGGTGCGCTCCTGCACGTAGATGGCGTCGATCAGGGCGGCGACCTTGTCGGCGGCGGCCTTGTCGGTCTCCTCGGTGCTCACGTCGTTGTTGTCCTTGTCGTCGGCATTGTCCTTGTTGCCGCAGGCGGTCAGCATGCTCATCAGCATCACAGCCGCCATCAGAAAGGCAAGTGCTTTCTTCATGGTTGATCTACCTCTTTCCAAATATTTGTTCTGAAAGAAATATAAAAGCGGCTGTGTCTCATACAGCCGCCCTCGGTGCTTCTTACTACATATACACCCGTGCGGCGCTCCGCGACGGATCATAAGTTCGTAGGAAAACCAACCTGTTGGCAGCAGGCTTGAGATTCCACACAGAGGCAGGTCTCCTGACTTCGTTCATCACGGCGTTGCCCTTCCCGGTTTCCCAGTGGTTTGCAAGACCGCTCCCGTACACAGTGACTGCATCGCTCCGGATTCGCACCGGATTCCCTTTTCATCTGCTTTTTGGCAGACACCTCTGTGCTACAACTTTATATTTTTCCAGACAGTGGGATTATATCACATTTTGTCGAATTGTCAATCCGTTCTGATGGCGGGCTACCTAAAATCTGATGTGAGATTTTTTATTTTAAGCGTTTTAAGACCTGCGGTTGCTTTAAAACCTTTTTATCCATGGCAAAAGCTCCTTGTTTTTTATTTTGCTCACTCTATTCTAATACATAAACCCGGCTTCAAATCAAGTTATTTTTCATGATTGGAAAAGCGAAATGCCGCGTGCCCCACGGGCACACGGCATTCCACTTTTCAGGAGAGAAAGTACCCCGTTTGCAAGGGTACGGAACCACAGGGCCTGGCGGAGCCCGGTGGGATCGGAAGCAAAGTTACTCCACGCCAAACAGCAGATCGCCGTAGGTGGGGAACGGCCAGCAGCCCTCGGCCGTGCGCTGCTCGGCCTCGTCACAGGGGGCGCGCAGCGCCGCCATCTTGGGCAGCAGCACGTCGCGAACCATGTTGGCGCTCTCGGTCACATCATCGATCTTATGGAAAGTGGCCAGCGCGGCAGCCAGGTCCTCCACGGCAGCGTCGATGTCCTCTACCAGATCGGACAGGCGCGTGACAAGCGTCGTCTCATAGATGCCGGACACCACCGGCGCGATGGACTTCTTTACGGCGATATCCTGCGCCAGCTTAGAGGAGAACTTCTCCACGGCGGGCAGGATCTGACGGCGGGCCATATCCACCATCGTTTCGGCCTCGATATTGACGATCTTGCGGTAGTTGTCCAGCGTGATCTCATAGCGGGAGCGTATCTCCGCCTCGGACATGACCTTCAGGGACGTGAGCATTTTCACGTTCTTCTCGTGCAGCAGATAGGGCATAGCGTCCGGCGTGGTACGCAGGTTCAACAGGCCGCGGACCTCGGTAGCCTCTTTGATCCAGGCATCGTCATAGCCGTTGCCGTTGAAAATGATACGTTTGTGCTCCTTGATGGTCTGCCGGATCAGACTATGCAGTGCTGCGTCAAAGTCCTTGGCCTTCTCCAGCTTGTCCGCGTACTGACGCAGAGACTCCGCCACGGCGGCGTTGAGCATAATGTTGCAGCAGGCAATGGAGTTGGCGGAGCCCAGCATACGGAACTCGAACTTATTGCCGGTGAACGCAAAGGGCGACGTCCGGTTCCGGTCGGTGGTATCACGCAGGAACTTGGGCAGCACATGGGCTCCCAGCTTCATCACGGTCTTTTCCGTGCCGCTGTACGGCTCATCTTTCTCGATGGCATCCAGAATAGCCGTCAGCTCGTCGCCCAGGAAGATGGACACCACAGCGGGCGGCGCCTCGTTGGCGCCCAGACGGTGATCATTGCCGGCGGTGGCCACAGAGATGCGCAGCAGGTCCTGATAGTCATCCACTGCCTGAATAACGGCACACAGGAACAGCAGGAACTGGGCGTTTTCGTGGGGTGTCTCACCGGGAGTCAGCAGGTTCACACCGGTATCCGTGGCCATAGACCAGTTGTTGTGCTTGCCGGAGCCGTTGACGCCGTCAAAGGGCTTTTCATGCAGCAGACAGACCAGCCCGTGGCGGGCAGCCACCTTCTGCATGATCTCCATGGTCAGCTGGTTGTGATCGGTGGCGATATTTGTGGTGGTGTAGATGGGCGCCAGCTCATGCTGGGCCGGGGCCACCTCATTGTGCTCGGTCTTAGCCAGAATGCCCAGCTTCCAAAGTTCTTCGTTTAAGTCGGCCATGAACTCCGCCACACGGGGTTTGATGGCGCCGAAGTAATGGTCATCCATCTCCTGACCCTTGGGGGGTCTGGCGCCGAACAGCGTGCGGCCGCAGAAGATCAGGTCCTTGCGCTTGCGGTACATGGCGCGGTCCACCAGGAAATACTCCTGCTCGGGGCCGACAGAGGTGCGAACACATTTGACATCCGTGTTGCCAAACAGCTTCAGGACACGCATGGCCTGCTTGTTCAGGGCCTGCATGGAGCGCAGCAGCGGGGTTTTTTTATCCAGCGCCTCGCCACCGTAGGAACAGAACGCTGTGGGGATACACAGTGCCTTGTCCTTGATAAAGGCGTAAGAGGTAGGATCCCAGGCGGTATAGCCCCGGGCCTCGAAGGTAGCACGCAGGCCGCCGGAGGGGAAGCTGGAGGCATCCGGCTCACCCTGGATCAACTCTTTACCGGAGAACTCCATGATGACGCCGCCATCCGGCGAGGGGGTAATAAAGCTGTCGTGCTTCTCGGCGGTAATGCCGGTCAGCGGCTGGAACCAATGGGTAAAGTGGGTCGCGCCGTGCTCGATGGCCCAATCCTTCATGGCATCCGCCACCACATTCGCTACCTGGTTGTCCAGACTTCCGCCCTCGTCAATGGTCTTCTTCAGGGAAATATAGACGTCATGGGGAAGGCGTGCTTTCATCTGTCGGTCGTCAAATACCAGTGTGCCGAAAATGTCCGATACGGTTTTCATTTGTTCCACCCCGATCTTTTGTAGATTTGGAAAATAGAAAAAGGCGTCAGGAAGCCCGCAGCTTCAAGACGCCTTTGCCTTTGATGTGCGAAATTATAGGCGGTTGTGACGGATTTGTCAATCAGCTTTTTACACAATTTTTGGCGTTTTATTCATTGACTTTATGCACATCTGATGCTATAATGCCGAACCATGATGAGCAAAGGCGTTCATCCGAGCAGGACATTTGTCCCTGCCGGATGGGCGTTTTTTGCTTTCCGGGGCGGCTTTTCAGCGGATCACTCCGTGGAACGGCTGGAACCTACGGAAGCACATAAAGAAAGGGTGAGAAACTATGAAGCTGGAGGGACAGGTACGTATCCCATCCGGGTGCGCCATTTCGGCGGTCATTTCCCGGGAGGGGCGGCGCATGACCGGTGAGGACATCATCAGGAGCATGGTCCCCATGCATGATCGGTCCAACGGTCTGGGAGGCGGCTTCGCCGCCTACGGCATCTACCCGGAGCACCGGGAGGAATACGCCTTCCACATCTTTTTTGATGATAACACCACCCGGCGGGAGTGCGAGGCTATGCTGAAGGAGGGATTTGAGCTTGTAGACGCGGAGCTGATCCCCATCCGCATCATCCCGGAGATCACGGACATTCCCCACATCTGGCGGTACTTTGTGCGGCCCCTTAATTCGGTGCTGGCACGCCTGCAGCTGGATGAAAAGGAGTTCGTGGCACGGACCGTGATGGATATCAACACCAAGCTGAAAGGCGCATACGTATTCTCCAGTGGAAAGAACATGGGGACCTTCAAGGCCGTAGGATATCCCGAGGATGTGGGACGCTTCTACCGGCTGGAGGAATATGAGGGATACAGCTGGACGGCCCATGGGCGCTATCCCACCAATACCCCCGGCTGGTGGGGCGGCGCGCACCCCTTTTCCCTGCTGGACTGGTCCATCGTCCACAACGGAGAGATATCCTCCTACGACGCCAATCGGCGCTGTATTGAGATGTATGGCTACAAATGCAACCTGCAGACAGATACGGAGGTCATCACCTATATCGCCGACTATCTGCTGCGGCGTCAGGGGCTGACACTGGAGGAAATGGCGTCGGTGATCGCGGCGCCCTTCTGGAGTACCATACGCACCAGAGAGCCGGCCGCGGCACGGCAGCTGACCTATCTGCGGACCATATACCCCAGCCTGCTCATCACCGGACCATTCTCCATCATTCTTGGGTTCAACGGCGGACTGATGGCGCTGAACGACCGACTGAAGCTGCGCTCCATGGTAACGGCTGAGAAGGACGACAAGGTATTTATCGCCAGCGAGGAGGCCGCCATACGGGTCATGGCCCCGGATGCGGAGAACCTGTATGCGCCCATGGGCGGCGAGCCGTTTATCGTGAAAGTGAAAGAAGGTGCCTATTGATGGCTCTTGACTACATCATACCGGAATTTGAAGTGGTACGAAACGACGCACGGTGCACCCGCTGCCGCATCTGCGAATCCCAGTGCGCCAACGGCGTGCACACCTATAACGCGGATGGGAAGGTCATGGTCAGCGACGAGAGCAAGTGTGTCAACTGTCAGCGCTGTGTGTCCTTCTGTCCCACCCACGCCATTAAGATCGTAAAAAACGACAATTGCCTGCGTGAAAACGCAAACTGGTCCTGCGCCACCATCAAGGAGATATACAAGCAGGCGTCCACCGGCGGCGTGCTGCTGAGCTCCATGGGCAACCCCCAGCCCCTGCCGGTATACTGGGACCGTATCCTCATCAACGCCTCACAGGTGACGAACCCACCCATCGACCCCCTGCGGGAGCCCATGGAGACGCGGGTATTCCTGGGCAAGAAGCCGGAGGCCGTCCGACGGAACGGGGACGGCAGCCTGTGCACCGAGGTACCGCCGCAGTTGGAGCTGTCGGTGCCCATTCTGTTTTCGGCCATGAGCTATGGCTCCATCAGCTATAACGCTCATGCGGCGCTGGCCAAGGCCGCCCAGGAGTTAGGTATCTGCTACAACACCGGCGAGGGAGGACTACACCGGGATTTCTATCCCTACGGCGCCAACACTATCGTACAGGTGGCCTCCGGCCGCTTCGGCGTCGACGAGACATATCTGAATACCGGCGCGGCCATCGAGATCAAAATGGGCCAGGGCGCCAAACCCGGTATCGGCGGACATCTGCCTGGCGCAAAGATCGTGGGCGACGTGTCCAAGACCCGGATGATACCAGAGGGCGCGGATGCCATCTCCCCTGCTCCGCACCACGACATTTACTCCATTGAGGACCTACGGCAGCTGGTGTACTCTCTAAAGGAAGCCACGGCGTACAAAAAGCCGATCATCGTCAAGGTGGCGGCGGTACACAACATCGCCGCCATCGCCAGCGGCATCGCCCGCAGCGGTGCGGATATCATCGCCATCGACGGCTTCCGCGGCGGCACCGGCGCGGCGCCCACCCGAATACGGGACAATGTGGGTATTCCCATTGAGCTGGCGCTGGCAGCGGTGGACCAGCGGCTGCGGGACGAGGGCATACGCAGCAGCGTATCCCTGATCGCCGGAGGCAGCATACGCTCCGCTGCCGACGTGGTCAAGGCCATTGCTCTGGGCGCGGATGCCTGTTACATTGCCACCGCGGCACTGCTGGCCATGGGGTGCCACTTGTGCCGTTCCTGCCAGACAGGTCGGTGCTGCTGGGGTATCGCCACACAGCGTCCGGAGCTGGTGAAGCGTCTGGACCCCGAGGAGGCTGCGGCGCGGCTGGTAAACCTGGTAACCGCCTGGAAGCATGAGATCAAGGAGATGATGGGCGGTATGGGCATCAACTCCATCGAGGCGCTGCGGGGCAACCGGGTCATGCTGCGGGGTATTCACCTGAACGAAAAAGAACTAGAAATTCTGGGAATTGCCCACGCCGGTGAATAAGGTCTGTCGAAAAAGCGATATTTATAGGAAAAATAATGGAAAACCCTCGAAAGGAGTGGTACAATATGGACTTCATAGAGACAAGTGGTCTGTCCTTCTCTCAACTGAACGAAACGATACGCCACGCCGGGAAGGAATGCCGTATCTGTGCCTGCCAGGGCCAGCGGTTCATCGCCGCCGGTATGAGCAGCAAACGGCTGGAGATCGACGGCATCCCCGGCAATGCGCTGGGCGCCTATCTGGGCGGCGGTTCTATTACCGTAAACGGCAATGCACAGGACGCGGTGGGCGACACCATGAGTGCCGGACGCATCGTGATCCACGGCAGCACCGGCGACGCTGCGGGGTACGCCATGCGGGGCGGTGAGATATTTATCCGGGACAATGCGGGCTACCGCGCCGGGATACACATGAAAGCCTATAAGCAGCATAAGCCGGTGATCGTCATCGGCGGGCGGGCCGGCAGCTTTCTGGGCGAATACCAAGCCGGCGGGCTGATTTTGGTGCTGGGCCTGCACACCGACGGCCGGCCGATAGTACACTTCTTCCCCTGCACAGGAATGCACGGCGGAAAAATGGTTTTCCGCGGTGACGTGAGCAGCATACGGTTTCCGGATCAGGTCACGCTGCACAACGCCACGGCGGAAGATATGGCGGAGATCGCACCCTATGTGCGGGAGTACTGCCGTCTGTTTGACCGTGACGCGGAGGCGATGCTCCGCGACAACTATACCGTTATCACACCGGACAGCAAAAACCCCTATCAGCAGATGTATGTAGCCAACTGAGAAAGGCAGGAGCACGATGGAGTACACAGTGGATGAGATCAGGCAGTTTACGGCGGAGGAGGATGTAAAATTCCTGCGTCTGGCCTTCTGCGATATTTTCGGCAGCCAGAAAAATATATCTATTTTGCCGGATGAGCTGGACCGGGCCTTCAGCTACGGCATCGCTTTCGATGCCTCCGCTGTGCCCGGCTTCGGCGACGAGGTCCACTCGGACCTGTTCCTGCATCCGGACAGCAGCACCCTCTGTATGCTGCCCTGGCGGCCGGATCACGGCCGGGTGGCGCGGATGTTCTGCCATGTGCTGCGGCCCGATGGCGCCGCCTTCGAGGCCGACTGCCGCGCGCTGCTGCGTCAGGCGGTGGCGGACGCGGAAGCGCTGGGCATCCGTTTCTCCTTCGGCACGGAGATGGAGTTCTATCTCTTCCGCCGGGACGAAAACGGTGAAGCGACCCACATCCCCTACGACAACGCAGGGTACATGGACATCGCGCCGGAGGACAAGGGCGAGAATGTGCGGCGGGAGATCTGCCTGACGCTGGAGCAGATGGGGATACGGCCGGAGTGCTCTCACCATGAGCAGGGCCCCGGACAAAACGAGATCGACTTTCGCTATTCCGATCCCTTGACGGCAGCGGATAACGCCGTGACCTTTAAGGCTGTCGTCAATTCCGTGGCGGTGCGAAACGGCCTGGCGGCCGACTTCTCCCCCAAGCCGCTGATGGGACAGCCGGGCAACGGGATGCACATCAACATCTCCGCCAAGAGCCGCGACGGCGCAGAGGTAATGCCGCAGATCATCGCCGGTATTCTGGCCCATATTGCCGAGATGACGGTGTTCCTGAACACGCGGGAGGAGTCGTATCACCGCTTTGGCAGCAGCAAAGCACCGCGATATATCTCCTGGTCCAGCGAAAACCGCAGTCAGTTGATACGCATCCCTGCCGCGCATGGCGAGTACCGCCGCGCGGAGCTGCGCTCTCCCGATCCGCTGTGCAGCCCGTATCTGGCCTTTACGCTGCTGATCCGCGCCGGCCTGGACGGTGTAACGCGGCAGCTGGTACTGCCGGAAGCCGCGGACGTGAATTTCTACACGGCGGCCAACGACGTAAAGGCACGCTTCCACACGCTGCCGGAGACTCTGGAGGACGCCAGATCGTTGGCTGCATCCAGCGCATTTATCGCAGAGCACTTACCGAAGACGATCATACAGCAGTACACCCACTGAGCAGATCTGCTTTGGAGAGGAGGGACGTATATGGAGGACAGCCGCCGGACGTACAGCGTGCTGGTGGTCGCTGCCGCGGCCAAGTTCCATATATCCCTGCGTGAAATGCTGCCGGAGGATCGGTACGACCCGGTGTGTGCCGCAGGCAGCGTGTCTGAGGCACGGCGTGCCTTGCTGGAGAGGCCTTTTGACATCGTGGTCATCAGTACGCCGCTGCCGGATGAATTCGGTACAAAGCTGGCGCTGCACATCATCGACAAATCCAGCGCCGGTGTGCTGCTGCTGGTGAAGGCGGAACACTATCCGGATCTGGCGGCACGGCTGGCGCCTCAGGGTATCCTGCTGCTGCAAAAGCCCACCACGCCGCCGCTGCTGCTGCAATCCATGCAGCTGCTGTGCGGCACACGGGAGCGTCTGCGGCGTATGGAGGAAAAGACTGCCACCATCGAGGAACGCATGGCGGAGATACGACTGGTGAACCGGGCTAAATGGGCACTGATCGACAAGCAGGGCATGACGGAGCAGGAGGCCCACCGCTACATTGAAAAACAGGCCATGGACCGGTGCGTTACGCGCCGGACAGTAGCGGAGGAGATATTGGCAGAGTGAAATAAGCGCGCTCCCTTTGACAAACGGTACAAGGTCTGCTATGATGGCGTAAACCGCTTGAAAGGAGCATACCTATGGAGAAGTTCATCCCTTATGAAAAACTCTCGAAAAAAGAGAAGCGCCGGCGTGACGCTATGCAGCGGGGCACCTGGGGCGTGCTGAACCCCGTTACACGCAAAAGTCCAAACCCCAAAGCTTACAACAGGAAAAAGACACGGAAATGGATGGAGGATCCATATACCGTGTCTTTTTTTATATGCAGAAAAGATATCCCCCGGCCGCTGGCCGGGGGATATCAAAGGAATGACAGCTTACTTCATGAAGGTGCCGTCCATCATCTGCTGCAGATAGGCGTTATACTTCTCCACCTTCTCAGCGGGAACCAGCTCGGTATTGATGGCACCGGCGGACAGGGCACCGTTCTCCAGCGTACCGAAGATGGTGTTGCCGCCGAAGGTACCGGCCACAACAGCCTCCATGCAGACACCGATCATAGCGGCGTTATCGGTGACCTGGGAGCAAATGATGCAGGGGTTCTGACCCAGGATATCGGCAGGCTGGCCGATGTCGTAGATCTTGATGGCGCCGGCCTTCTCATTGGCGGCGTCGATGGCCTCACGGGCACCGGAGTCAACGGCAGAAGCATCGCCGAAGAACACGTCAGCGCCCTGGGAGATCAGCTCAGTGGCGAACTCCTTGCCCTTAGGGGCATCGGAGAAGGAGTTGGCATAGGGGACAGCCAGCAGCTCAACGGTCTTGCCCTCCTGCTGGCCAACATACTTGGCAGCAGCCTCGAAGCCCGCGATCTTGCCCTTGGTGGTATCCAGCTCCATACCGCCGATGAAGCCCAGCTTGCCGGACTCGGTCATCAGGCCGGCCAGAGCGCCGGCGATCCAGCCGATCTGCTCAGCGTTGGGCAGCAGAGACGCGACATTGCCGTTAGCGGCCTTTTCGGGGGTGGACTCAGCGCCGTTCAGCAGAGCGAAGGCGATGTCGGGATACTCCTCAGCAGCCTGCAGGACCGCATCGGTGTACTGGTTGCCGGGAGCATAGATCATGTCGTAGCCCAGGTTGCAGAAGGCAACGATGGTCTCGTAATACTGATCCTGAGAGATAGAGTCGGTGACGTCGTAGGTCCAGCCCTTGGCCTCAGCAGCCTTGACCATGGCGTTGTAGCAGGCAGCGCCCCAACCGCCGTCGTTGATGCTGGAGTCGCAGATCATGGCGACCTTGTAGGTCTTCTCGCCATCACCGGCGCCGTCCGTCTTGGTGTCGTCCTTCTTCTCGCCGCAGGCGACGAGGGCCAGCGTCATAGCGAGCGCCAGCAACAGTGCAAGAAACTTTTTCATGGTTTTCCTCCTTGTTTTTTGTGACTTGCTCTTTGTTCTATAACAACGTCCTTGCGGACATCATTACCGTCATGTCACCGCTGTTCGCGGCGATAGGGCTGTCCATTGGCCTTGGGTCCCGCCTGCTTCGTACCGATGACGGAGAGGACGACCACGGTGGCCACATAGGGGATCATCTGGAAGAACTGGTACGGGATGGCGATGCCGGAGACCTGAAGCCGGATCTGCAGCGCATCGCAAAAGCCGAAGAACAGGCAGGCCAGCAGGATGCCGCCGGCACTCCAGCGGCCAAAGATCACGGCAGCCAGGGCGATGAAGCCGCGGCCGGCCACGATACCGTCGGTGTAGGTGCTGGAATAGCAGGTGGTCAGGTACGCGCCGCCCAGTCCGGCCAGCGCACCGCAGATCATGCAGGCCAGATACTTCACGCCGATGACATTGATGCCCAGCGTAGCGGCCGCCTGCGGATGCTCTCCCACGGATTTATAGCTCAATCCAGCACGGGTACGGTTGAAGAAAATGGAGGTGAACACCACCAACAGCAGCGTCAGATAGACCATGGGACTCTGATCAAACAGCAGTGGCCCGATGACCGGGATGTCCTTCAGCCCGGGAATAGCAATGCTGGGCATGGTAATGATCTGCTTCAGGTCTGAACCGGTACCGAACACGATGCGGTAGATAAACGACGCCAGCGCCGGAGCGAATATGTTGATGGCCATGCCATAGACCGTATGGTCCGCGCAGAGGGTGACGGTTGAAAAGGCGTAGATCATATTGACCAGCAGACCCGCCAACGCACCGCACAGCAGACCGATCCAGTTGGAGCCGGTAATGTAGCACATCAGAAAGCCCACCAGCGCGCCGATGGCAGCCAGGCCCTCCAGGCCGATATTCACCATGCCGGCCCGCTGGCCGTACAACTCGGCCAGTGAGATAAGCAACAGAGGGATGGCAAGCCGAACCGTTGCCAACAGTAAACTGGAGATCCAATCCATTACTTGTCACCCGCCTTTCTCTTGGAGAACACGCGATCCTTCCACGCCTGGAATTCAGGCAGCTTGGTCAGCGCCATACCGGCCACGGAGAACACGATGACCAGCGCCTGGATGATATCGGAAACGCTGGTGGGAACACCGGTGGCCGCCTGCATAGTGGTGGAACCCACACGCAGCACAGCAAAGAACAATGCCACCACCATCGTCGCGATGGGGTGCAGCTGGCCGATCAGTGCCATAGCCACACCGTCAAAACCGTAGCCCGCCCCGAAGCCGTTGATCAGCCGGAACTGGGTACCCAGCAGCTCTGCGCCGCCGCCCAGGCCGGCAATGGCCCCGGAGATAATGAAGCTGGTCAGCATGCAGCGCTTCACATGGATACCATTAAAGCGGCTGGCGGTCATGTTATAGCCCACCGCCCGCAGCTTGAAGCCGCCGCTGGTCCAGAACAGCACGTAATACAGCACCAGGCCCACCACCACGGCGATGACAAAGCCCCAGGTAAAGCGCATCCCGGTGATTACACGGGGCAGCTTCACCAGGTCATCCACCGCTGGGGTCTGGGGCACGCTGGCGTCGCGGATCCAGCTGGTGTACAGCACGCCCATAAACAAGGTAGCTACATAGTTGAGCATGATGGAGATGATCATCTCGTTCTGGCCGCGGCCGATTTTCAGCAGGCCGGGGATCATGCCCCAGATACCGCCGGCCAGCGTACCGGCCAGCAGTGCCAGCAGCACACCGGCAAAGCCGGTAACACCGGAGAAATACGCCGTAACGAATGCGGCGATGGAACCCATGAGAAACTGGCCTTCACCGCCCAGGTTGAACACACCGCACTTGTACGCGAAGCAGGCACACAGGGAGGTGAACATCAGGGGCGTGGCCTTGGTAAGTGTCGTGCCAATATTGGCCTTGGAGCCGAAAGCTCCCTGGAAGAGGTATTTCACCGCGTCAAAGGGATTGGCACCCAGGGCCGCCATAATGATACCGCCGATCACAAAGGCCAGGATAATAGACAGTAGTGGGACAACGAAGCTGCCCAGAGAACGTTTTAACTTTTCCATATCGCAGCTCCTCCCCTCACTTGCCCGTCATGGCGAGGCTGATCTCCTCGATGGGCGGGTTTTTTCCGGAGAATTCGCCCATGATCTGCCCCTCAAAGCAGACCAGGATGCGGTCGGACATCTCCAATATCTCATCGAAGTCTGCGCTGATCAGCAGGATCCCTACACCGCGCTCACGGGCAGCGATCATCTGCTCGTGAACAAAGCTGGCCGCGCCGATATCCAGGCCGCGGGTGGGATGCGCCATCACCAGCAGGGACGGCTGGGACTCCAGCTCACGGGCCAGGATGACCTTCTGCTGGTTGCCACCGGACAGGCTGCGGACCGTCTGCCCCACAGAGGTGCAGCGCACGTCGTACTTCTGCACCATCTCCTCGGCATAGTCGTGAATAGCGCGCTTGTTCAGCCGCAGCCCCTTACCCCGGCTGAACTTGGGAGAATCGGTCTCCTTGAGCACCAAATTCTCCGCGATGGACATATCGCCCACCAGGCCCTGCGCGTTGCGGTCCTCAGGAACGTGGGAAACGCCGTCTGTAATGAAAGAATGGGGGTCGAAGACCGCTACGCTCCTATCCTTCAGGTATATCTTGCCGCCTTGGGGCACAATAACGCCGGTGATCAGCTGCGCCAGCTGGGTCTGACCATTGCCGTCCACGCCGGCGATTCCTACGATCTCACCGCTGCGGATCTGCAGGGTCATATCGTTGACACCGCTGTGCTTATGTTCCTTGTCATAGTCCACATGGTCCAGAGACGCCACGACCTCAGCGCCGGAGGCATCCACCTTCTCGTACTGTGACTCGGTCAGTTCCTTACCGATCATCATATTGGCCAGTTTCTGACCATCGGTATCAGCGCGGGCCACGGTGCCCACCACCTCGCCCAGACGCAGGACGGTGATGCGGTCAGAGATATGCAGGACCTCGCGCATTTTGTGGCTGATGAAGATAATACTCTTCCCTTCGCCGATGAGCTTCTGCATAATGGCAAACAAACCCTCGACCTCGATATCGGTCAGTGCGGCAGAGGGTTCGTCCAGGATCAGCAGCTCCGCACCGTGGTACAGCGCCTTCAGTATCTCGGTGCGTTGCTGTTCACCCACGGATATCTCGGTGATAAGCTTGTCCAGCTGCACGTCCAGGCCGTACTTGGCAGACAGCTCCTCGATCTCCCTGCGGCGAGCCGCCCGGTCGATAAACAGGCCCTTGGCGTGCTTGTCACCCAGGATGATATTTTCAAAGACAGTCATTGCCTCCACCAGCATAAAGTGCTGGTGCACCATGCCGATTCCCAGCTTGACTGCCTGGCTGGGGGACTCGATCCGCACCTCTTTGCCATTGAGGAATATCTTTCCCTCCGTGGGCTGATAAAGGCCGATGAGAATGTTCATCAACGTGGACTTACCGGCACCGTTCTCACCCAGCAGGGTCAGTACCTCGCCGCGGTTGACGGTCAGGCTGATATCCTTGTTGGCGTAAAAATCACCAAACCGCTTGCTGATATGCTCCATACGCAGCAGCTCGCTCAAGTTCCCTCACTTCCCTTCGTTCATGTGTTTACAGAAGTTGTCATTTTCCACTTGGAAAATGACAACAGACCACGGTCTGTTCTCAAATATTAAATCGAGAGTAGTATACCATATCTGTCGGATTTTGGGAAGAATTTTTTTGTAAAACTCCTACATTTTTTTAGCGTTTTTTATCTATTGCACCGGTACCGTTCCCATAGTATAATCAAACGCAACAAAGCGAAAGAAGGTGTTGCATATGATACATATCCGCCCCGTAGTCTCTGATGACGCCCCGGCGCTGCTGGATATCTATGCGCCCTATGTCATCGAAACCGCCATCACATTTGAGTATGAAGTGCCCACGCTGGATGACTTCCGCCAGCGTATTAAAAACACACTGCACACGCATCCTTACCTGGTCATGGAACGCGATGGCGAGATCGTGGGCTATGCCTACACCGGACAGTTGGGCAGCCGCGCAGCCTACGCCTGGGCGGCGGAAACCAGCATCTATCTGCGGCAGGACTGCCGTCGCGGTGGTTTGGGCACCCGGCTGTACCACGCGCTGGAGGACGCCTCCCGCGCTCAGAACGTACAGGTGCTGTACGCCTGCATCGCCGCACCTGTTTCGGACGGCGACCCCCACCTGACTCGCGCCAGCATTGATTTCCATACCCGGCGCGGCTACGAAATCGTGGGCACCTTCCACCGCTGCGGATACAAGTTTGACACCTGGTACGACGTGGTCTGGATGGAAAAACGCCTGTCCGATGCCGCCATTCCGCCCGCCGTGGTACCCTTTTCTTCTTTTATGAAGTAAAGTCATTCTGTAATGCATTTATACTTTACAGAATATCTAAATACAGTTTATTCCCCACGCAATAGATAATTGCTTGCCAACGATTCACCTTCCTGTTATACTGGCGGCAGTACATACGGGAGGTATAGCAATGGAAGCAAAGGATGTCTTGAAGGAATTACGGCAAAGGCACAATATGACGCAGGATCAGTTGTCTGAAAAGCTGGCCGTCACACGACAGGCTGTCTCCCGCTGGGAAAACGGCGAGTCCGTCCCTAACCCGGAAACATTAAAGCAGTTGTCCGCACTGTTTGATACCTCCATCAATCATCTGCTGGGTGACCCCCGCAAGCTGATCTGTCAGTGCTGTGGTATGCCCTTGGACAGTGATGAGGTCATCAGCCGGGATCTGGACGGCAGCTTCAACGAGGACTACTGTAAGTGGTGCTATACCGACAGCAAGTTCACCTATGACAGCATGGAGCAGCTCCTGGAGTTTCTCGTCACCCATATGTCCAACGAGCAGTTCCCTCCGGAGCAGGCCAGAACCTATTTCAATCAGATGCTGCCAAAGCTGAAGCACTGGAGCAAATAATTTCTTCGAAGATATAACAAAAGCACCCGAAAGGGTGCTTTTGCTATCGATGTGTATAGCTAATTATCGCAGCGGCAGCATGGTACATCAGCAGCGTGCCCATAAGCATTGCATATGCTGTCTTATTCCCCCACTCCCATGGCGTATTCGTTACGGTCACTACAATGAGGCATATCACTGGCAGCAATAACCAAATTGCAAAAAGCTCCACATGATACTTTGCTGTGTTCCGCATCCGCCTTTCAACGGCTTTGCTTACTACGTCATCCGGCACATCCTGCTGTATTTCCGCCACAAAGGAGCAGCTATCGCTGCATTCGAAGATTTCTGCACAATAGGGGCTGATCTCCTCCTCGGCGATTTCTTTCGGAGATCTTCCGTGTGCGCCCCACTTTCCGATATCGTCCTGTCGGAATACATAGAACCGCCGCGGCAATGGCGGCGCACTCTCAAAGGAGAATGTATAGAAGCTTCCAAAATTTTCTACAGCTATAAGCAGATAACCCATCTCTGCTTGTTTCTGCAATACACGCTCGGCCCGCCAAGTCAAAAATGAGGGCAGCCACATTTTTAGCTGTTTCTGCTCCATATGTATTTCCTCCGTATAAGTTCACCACCAATATACCATCTACTGCAGCAGACGTCAATCAGGCAAATACTCTATGTCACGGAAAGATGCCGCAGGCATACCGAACCGTACTCCCATATATGCCAAAAGCCTGTGACAAATGTCACAGGCTTTTGTGTTGGCGCTACCTATCTTTCCGGGCCGTCTCCAGCCAAGTATTGTCAGCAGAAGCGAGCTTAACTTCCGTGTTCGGGATGGGAACGGGTGGACCCTCGCCCTAATCAGCACCAACTATTCAATTGAAGGTTTGCACCTTCAAAACCGAACAATGAAGAGGTGAACGGAGAAGGCTAAGATTGCCTGCAAATTGTAGGTCAAGCCCTCGGGCTAT
>OGQN01000674.1_pt1 | contig 30946 bp, 26 predicted proteins | sample 1553231 | NCBI WGS metagenome assembly OGQN01 (sample SAMEA2579950, study PRJEB22360) | human gut metagenome | biome: human gut; feature: human-associated habitat; material: faeces | place: Denmark | collected 2008/2010 | reverse complement strand
TGTCAGGCGGCCTTTCGGCGGTGCTCTCTCGTGTCGTGTATGTGAATTACTCCTCCGTCTCGATCAGGCCGTAGCCGCCGTTGTTGCGGTGGTACACCACGCACACGGCGTTCGTCTCGATGTTGCGGAACACATAGAAGGAGTGCCCCAGCAGGTTCATCTGCAGAACGGCCTCGTCGGTGGTCATGGGCTTGACGGAGAAGCGCTTGGTGCGGATGATGTCGAAGTCGTTGTCCTCCACCACGTCGAATTCGGCGGGCACGGTGGACACCAGCGCGTCGGGCCGCAGGTTCTTGGCCAGGCGGGTCTTGTTCTTGCGGATGCGGCGGTCGATGAAGCTGACGGCCTCGTCGATGGCGCTGCGCATATCGCCGTCGGGATCCTCAGTCTGGGCGCGGAACAGCGTGCCGTTGGCGGCGCGGATGGTCAGCTCCACCACACAGCGGTTTTTCTTCTCCACAGCAAAGGTCACAAAGGCGTCTGCCTCCTCCGGGAAATACTTGTCCAGCTTACTGATCTTTTTCTCGGCGTATTCCTTGATGGAGTCGTTGAGAGAGATCTTCTTGCAGGCGAATGTGAACTTCATAGTGTTTGCTCCTTTCCGTAACGGGTAACGGTGCAAGGGTCAGGGAGTGGTTTCCCCTTATCCTTGACTAATTATAGCAAATATGTCTTGCCTTGAAAAGAGGGTTTGAAAGAATTTGTGAAATATTCACAAAAAATTCGCGGAACGATCAAATTCGACAGCCTTCGACTTTTTCCGCCAAAATGCGGCAAAAGCTCCTATTTACAAGCGCTTCGCCCCGGTGTACTATACGGTTCGGAGGCTTTCCAATATCCCACCCGCTTGCGCCGCCCCTTCCGGGGGCGGCGTCTTTTTGCCCATGACCCCGCCGTTCTTGTATTTCCCCGCCGGGTGTGCTATACTGTCCACGATATTTTAACTTCGCCCCCGCCGGGGGCAGGGAGGTCCTCTTGGAAAGAACACAGGTACAGATCCCCGCCGCGCAGCTGGACCGCCAGCGGGATTTTGAAGCAAAGCTGAAGGAGATGCACGCCGCCCGGCCCCTCCGCGCCCTGGTGGATACCTTCGGCTGCCAGCAGAACGTGGCCGACAGCCAGTATATCATGGGTATGCTCCGGGCCATGGGGTGCTCGTTCACCGACGATCCGGCCCAGGCGGACGTGGTGGTGCTGAACACCTGCGCCATCCGCGACCACGCGGAGAAGCGGGTGTACGGCAATCTGGGTGCGCTGACCCACACGAAGAAGGCCAACCCGGCGCAGGTGATCTGCCTGTGCGGCTGTATGGCCCAGCGCCCGGAGGTGGCCGAGAAGGTGCGCCAGTCCTACCGCCATGTGGATCTGGTGTTCGGCCCGCAGGCTCTGTGGAAGTTCCCCGAGCTGCTGTATCAGGTCTATACCCAGCGGCGGCGGGTGTTCTCCGTGGAGGATGAGCACGGCGCCATCGCCGAGGGTATGCCCGTGGTCCGCGAGGGCCGCACCCGCGCGTGGGTGTCCATCATGTACGGCTGCAACAACTTCTGCTCCTACTGCATCGTGCCCTACGTCCGTGGCCGGGAACGCAGCCGCGACCCGGAGAGGATCATCGACGAGGTGCGGGAGCTGGTGGCCGACGGCTTCCGGGAGATCACCCTGCTGGGGCAGAACGTCAACTCCTATGGCAAGGATCTGGGCATCGGCTATGACTTCGCCGATCTGCTGACCGACCTGGACAAGATCGACGGCGACTACCTCATCCGCTTCATGTCCTCCCAGCCCAAGGACGCCACTTATAAGCTGTTCGACGTTATGGCAAAAAGCCGCCATGTGGCCAAGCAGCTGCACCTACCGGTGCAGTCCGGCTGCGACCGGGTGCTCCGCGCCATGAACCGCCCCTACGATGTGGCCAAATACCTGGACCTGATCACCTACGCCCGCAGGGTCATGCCCGAGCTGGTACTGACCAGCGACGTGATCATCGGCTTCCCCGGTGAGACGGAGAGCGAGGCCATGGAGACGGTGGCCCTGGTGGAGAAGGTCCGCTTCGACGCCCTGTTTACGTTTATCTTTTCCCCCCGCCCCGGCACCCCGGCGGCGAAGATGGAGGATCCCGTCCCCCGTGAGGAGAAGCAGCGGTGGTTTGACCGGCTGTGTGCCGTGCAGAACGGCATCTCCGAGGAGCTGCACCGCCAGTATGTGGGGCAGACGCTGCGCTGTCTGGTGGACGGCGAGAGCGACGACGCCCGCTGGCCCCTGACGGCCCGTACCGCCGGCGGCCGCCTGGTCCACTGCACCGGCGACCGGGCTGATCTGGGCGAATACCGGGATATAAAGATCACCGACAGCAATACCTGGGCGCTGTTCGGCACGATCGAATAGAGCAAAAAAAGAAACCGCCGCAGGCGGTTTCTTTTTTTGTCAGTCGCTGTCCAGCTTGAGGACGGCCATGAAGGCTTCGGTAGGCACCTGGACGGTACCGAGGTTCCGCATCTTCTTCTTGCCCGCCCCATGAAATGCGCATACATTTCATGGGGACCCCTTCAGGACATGACATCCTCGGCGGAAATGAATTCCGCCTGCGGCAAGGTTTTGCTTCGCAAAACGCTTGTGACGCCGCACCGGCGGCGGTGAGGGCAAGAAGATCAGTCGCTGTCCAGCTTGAGGACGGCCATGAACGCCTCGGTAGGCACCTGGACGGTACCGAGGTTCCGCATCTTCTTCTTGCCCGCCCCATGAAATGCGCATACATTTCATGGGGACCCCTTCAGGACATGACATCCTCGGCGGAAATGAATTCCGCCTGCGGCAAGGTTTTGCTTCGCAAAACGCTTGTAACGCCGCACCGGCGGCGGTGAGGGCAAGAAGATCAATCGCTGTCCAGCTTAAGGACGGCCATAAAGGCCTCGGTAGGCACCTGGACGGTACCGAGGTTCCGCATCTTCTTCTTGCCCTCTTTCTGCTTCTCCAGCAGCTTCTTCTTGCGGGTGATGTCGCCGCCGTAGCACTTGGCCAGCACGTCCTTGCGCATGGCCTTCACCGTCTCGCGGGCGATGATGCGGCCGCCGATGGCCGCCTGGATGGGCACCTCGAACAGCTGGCGGGGGATGTTTTCCTTCAGCTTCTCACACAGCCGCCGGGCGCGGGGATAGGCCTTGTCCCGGTGGGCGATGAAGCTCAGCGCGTCCACGCCGTCGCCGTTGAGCAGCAGGTCCACCTTCACCAGATCACTGGTGCGGTAGCCGGACAGCTCATAGTCCAGACTGGCGTAGCCCTTGGTGTTGGCTTTCAGGGTGTCGAAAAAGTCGTAGATGATCTCGTTCAGCGGCATCTGATAGTGCAGCTCCACCAGGTGGGTGTCCAGATACTGCATATCCTTGAACTCGCCCCGGCGCTCCTGGCACATGGGCATGATGTTGCCCACATAGTCCTGGGGACTGATGATGGACACCTTGACATACGGCTCCTCGGCGTGCTCGATGGTGCCGGGGTCGGGGTAGTTGTGGGGGTTGTCCACCTTCACCATGGTGCCATCGGATTTGTAGACGTGGTAGATGACGCTGGGCAGCGTGGTCACCAGGTCCAGATTGAACTCGCGCTCCAGGCGCTCCTGGATGATCTCCATGTGGAGCATACCCAAAAAGCCGCACCGGAAGCCGAAGCCAAGGGCCACGGAGCTCTCCGGCTCGAAGGTCAGGCTGGCGTCGTTCAGCTGCAGCTTTTCCAGCGCGTCCCGCAGATCCGGGTACTTGCTGCCGTCCTCGGTGTAGATGCCGCAGTAGACCATGGACTGGGCCGGGCGGTAGCCGGGCAGCGCCTCGGCGGCGGGGTTCGCCGCGTCGGTGACGGTATCGCCCACCTGGGTGTCCTTCACGTTTTTGATGCTGGCGGTGAAATAGCCCACCTCGCCGGCCTGTAAGGCGTCCGTCGGCTCATTGCCGATGGGCTTGAGGTAGCCGCACTCCAGAATGGTGTACTCCGCGCCGGTGGCCATCATGCGGATGGTCTGCCCTTTTTGCATGGTGCCCTGCTTGATACGGAAATACACCACCACGCCCACGTAGGGGTCGTACTGGCTGTCGAACACCAGCGCCTGCAGGGGCGCCTTGGGGTCGCCCTTGGGCGCGGGCACGTTCTGTACCACGTCCTCCAGCACGGCCTCGATGTTGGTGCCCAGCTTGGCGGAGATCTCTGGGGCCTCCAGTGCCGGCAGGCCGATGATGTCCTCCACCTCCTGCTTGGCCTTCAGGGGGTCGGCGGCGGGCAGGTCGATCTTGTTGAACACCGGCAGGATCTCCAGGTCGTGGTCCATGGCCAGATAGGTGTTGGCCAGGGTCTGCGCCTCCACGCCCTGGGTGGCGTCCACCACCAGCAGCGCGCCCTCGCAGGCGGCCAGAGACCGGCTGACCTCGTAGTTGAAGTCCACGTGGCCCGGCGTGTCGATCAGGTTCAGGGCGTAGGTCTCCCCATCATTGGCGGTATAGAAAATACGCACGGCTCGGGATTTGATGGTGATGCCGCGCTCGCGTTCCAGGTCCATATTGTCCAGCAGCTGGTTCTCCATCTCGCGCTCAGGCACGGCGTGACACTTTTCCAGCAGCCGGTCCGCCAGCGTGGATTTACCGTGGTCAATGTGGGCGATGATGGAGAAGTTGCGGATATGGGATTGGTCAAACATACAGAAAACCTCCTTAGGGTAAATCCACGCTGACCGCGCGGATAGCGCGCACAAGCGTTTTGCGGAGCAAAACCTTGCCGCAGGCGGAATTCATTTCCGCCGAGGATGTGAAATCAAAAGAAGGGACCCCGGCTTGCCGTCAGGCAAGTTGGGGAAGGGATTTACCGTGGTCGATGTGGGCGATGATGGAGAAATTGCGGATATGGGATTGGTCAAACATACAGAAAACCTCCTTAGGGTAAATCCACGCTGACCGCGCGGATAGCGCGCACAAGCGTTTTGCGGAGCAAAACCTTGCCGCAGGCGGAATTCATTTCCGCCGAGGATGTGAAATCAAAAGAAGGGACCCCGGCTTGCCGTCAGGCAAGTTGGGGAAGGGATTTACCGTGGTCGATGTGGGCGATGATGGAGAAATTGCGGATATGGGATTGGTCAAACATACAGAAAACCTCCTTACTTCCCTGCCCGTTCGTCCACGTTGTGGATGACCTGGGCGGCGCTCTGCCCGATGCCGGGCAGGGTGGTCAGCGCGTCGGAGCTCAGGTGGGGCAGCTCATCCGCCTCCGTCAGTGCCCGCATATAGGCACTGCGGCTCCGCAGCAGCGCCGCGTCCACTGCGCCGGCATCGAAGTCCACCGCCTCTGTGGCGAACAGATCCTCATTGCCGCCGCTTTGCCGGTACAGCCGCCGCAGCAGATCGTACAGCGTGGCGCCGAGGCAGTCTCCGGCGGCGGTGATGGCCTCCCGGCTGTTGGTGCGGCTCAGCAGGTCGAACAGCAGCCCTGTGGTGTTCACCGCCAACTTCTTCTGCAGCGTGGCCATGATGCTCCCCCGCAGGGAGCCCTTCTCCGTGCTGCCGTCGTACAGCATCTCCGAGTCGATCATCGCGCCATCCCGGTTGGCGGTGCGGCCCAGCAGAAAGTCCGCCGACACCCGGTAAAAGTCACACACCTTACACACAAAGGCCAGACCTGGCTCCCGTATGCCGTTTTCATAGTGACTCAGCAGCGCCTGACTGATTCCCAGCGCCGCCGCTGCCTTCCGCTGGCTGATGCCCTTCTCCTGCCGCAGCAGGCTCAGTGTTCTGGAAAAATCCGTTGCCATGTTTCTCTCCCACCCTATCTTGTCTTGGCTCCGGGGCGTATCCCACCCGGAAATAAAATACAGCTTGTAAAGTATATCTTATTTTATACAGCTTGTAAATGCTTTTTTACGCTTCGCCGTAGAAATATTTGCACCTGCCCGCCCGAAGTGCTACAATAGCAAAAAACACCGGAGGTGCACGATGGAAGAACTCATACTGTATGTCCGCTACCAGGCCAAGCCCGGCTGCCGGGAGAAATTTGTCCGCCAGCTGGTGGAGGAGGGCATCCTGACCCTTATTCGCCAGGAGGACGGCTGCCTGGCCTATGATTACTACTTCTCTGCCCAGGACGAGAACGAGCTGCTGCTTATCGAGCGCTGGCAGAGCGCCGAACACCAGCGCGTCCATATGCAGCAGCCCCACATGGCCCGCCTGAAGGCCATCAAGGAGCAGAACGTGGACAGCACGACCCTGGGCAAGGTCCGTCTGGAGGCGTGAGCCATGCTGTTTGACACCCACGCCCACTACGACGATGAGGCCTTCGACCCGGACCGCGAGCTGCTGCTGGAGAGCCTGCCGCAGCGCGGTGTCGCCCTGGTGCTGAACCCCGGCTGCGATCTGGACAGCTCACGCAAGGCGGTGTCCTACGCCGCTGCCTACCCCCATGTCTACGCCGCCGTGGGCATCCACCCGGAGAACTGCGCCGGCTTTGTCCCGGCGGATATCGACGTGCTGCGTGAATTGGCCCGACAGCCCAAGGTGGCGGCCATCGGTGAGATCGGTCTGGACTACTACTGGGCTGAGAACCCGCCCCGGGAGCTCCAGCAGCAGGTGCTGCGCGCCCAGCTGGCGCTGGCCCGCGCGCTGCGCCTACCGGTCATTTTCCACGACCGCGAGGCCCACGGGGACTCGCTGGCCATCGTTCGGGAGTTCCCCGATGTTACCGGCGTGTTCCACTGCTTCTCCGGCAGCCCGGAGATGGCGCGGGAGCTGCTGGACCTGGGCTGGTACCTGGGCTTCGACGGCCCTGTGACCTACAAAAACGCCCGCCGCGCTCCGGAGGTGGCCGCCGTTACGCCCCTGGACCGTATGCTCATCGAGACGGATAGTCCCTACATGACCCCGGTGCCCCATCGGGGCGAGCGCAACGACTCCGCCTATGTCCGCCTGGTGGCGGAGAAGCTGGCGGAGTGGAAGGGCGTTCCCGTGGAGCAGCTGGCCCGCGCCACACTGGAAAACGGCAAGCGTCTGTTCCGCATATCCGAATAAAGAGAGCGCCTGACCCAGCGGGTCAGGCGCTCTGTTCTGTGCCTTAGTTTCCCTTTTTGTCGATGGCAGAGATAGCCAGGGAGCAGACGATACCCACCGCCGCCAGGCCGATGATCAGGAAAAACGTGCTGTTATAGGACCCGCCGGCGTCATACAGCGCACCGGAGACGGTGCTGCCGAAGCTGGCGAAGATCAGGTTCGTGTTGATCAGGGGGAAATTCACCGGATAGTGGCCGGGACCGAAATAGGCGCGGCAGAAGGCGGAGTTGGTGGGCGTGACGCCGGAATAGGCCAGGCCGCCCAGCACAAAGCCCAGGATGACCACCGCCACGCTGCCTCTGGACATGGCCAGCAGCAGCACCGCAGAGGTCAGGATGAACAGGCCGTTCACCAGCTGCATGGACAGGCTGCGGCCGTACTTGTCGTACATCCCGCCGAAGAGCACGCGGCCCACGGCGTTGCAGATGGAGATCAGGCCCACGATGGTGGCCACGGAGGCCGCCGTCTGGTCGGCGCTGGCCTGCCACACCACGCCGCTGGCCTGAGAGATCAGGGCCAGTCCGGCAGCGCTGACCGCGATGGCCCAGACGTAGTACAGCCAGAAGGTGGTTTTTTTCAGCATTTGGCCGGGAGTGACATCCGCGGCAGCGGGACGGGACACGGTCTTGCCGCCCTTGACCGCCGGGGCGGTAAAGTCCGCACCGGGTGCTACGAAAAAGAAGGAGCACACCGCCAGCACCGCAAAGCACACGATGCCCAGCACCAGAAAGCTGGTGCGCCAGCCGCCGACGCCGGCAGGCGTCCAGGCCTGGTACAGCTTGCCGATCAGAAAGCTGCCGCCGCCGAAGCCCATCAGCAGCACGCCGGAGATCAGGCCGGGCCGATCCGGGAACCAGCGGACCATGGTGCTCATCACGGCGTTGTAGCTGAGACCGGAGCCGAGGCCGCACAGCACGCCGAAGCCCAGGTACAGCGTCAGCGGCGACTGGCAGCGGCTGGCGATGAAAAAGCCGGCCAGAAACAGGACCGCGCCCAGGCGCACGGCGTTTTTGGCGCTGAGCCTTCCGGCCAGCAGGCCGCACAGCAGGGAGCCGATACAGAACAGGATCATCACCAGGGTGAACGTCAGGCTCAGCTGGGCCTTCGTCCAGCCGGTGAACTCTGCGCCGATGGGGGTGGACAGCACGCTCCAGGCGTACACGAGACCTGCGAACAGCAGGACGATGACGCCCACAATGGCGTAGACCCAGCGGTTGAGCTGCTTCATAGGGAATACCTCCATATGTGAAAAATCTTTCAGTCACCTTACAGTTTATCGAATGGTTCGACAAAATGCAAGTGGGAGTTTCCGATAGGGAAAAGTATTTTTGATAGGCGCCGCCGGACTGTTCACAAAAATTTTCCACTTTGCGCCGCTTTTTGCATGGAAACTTTACACAGGACATGATAATATATAGTGTAACACGACCGAAGGGCGGGATGGCTTTGGACCTGAACAAGAAAAACATCAAGCGGATCATGCTGCTGATCGCCTTTGCGGCACTGCTGTACTGGGGACTGAACAACCTGAAGTGGATCAGCGGTGTGCTGGGCAGTCTGCTGGATCTGCTCTCGCCGCTGTTGATCGGTATCTGCATCGCGTTTGTGCTGAACCTGATGATGGTGGCGCTGGAGCGCCTGTGGGACCGCGGCCTGATCAAATGGAACAGTCCGTGGAACGCCAAGCTGAAGCGGCCTGTCTGCCTGACGCTGACGCTGCTGCTGTTCCTGGGTATCATTTTTGCTATCTTCTTCATCCTTATCCCCCGTCTGGAGGAGGCCGGCACTACTATGGTAGCCAATATCCCCACCTATGTGAACCAGATCCAGGTCTGGTGGACAAATCTCAGCGACTTCGCTGCCGAGCACGGCGTGACGCTGCCGGAGCTGTCCCTCAGCGCCGACCAGGTCAAGGATACCATCACCGGTTTCCTACAGGAGAAGGGCGACAGCGTGGTAAATACCACCCTGAACATCACTACGTCCATTCTGTCCGCGCTGGTGAACTTCCTGCTGGCGCTGGTGTTTTCCCTGTATCTGCTGGCCCAGAAGGAGACGCTTCTGGCACAGTCCCGCCGCCTGCTGCGGCGGATCCTGCCCCAGAAGGCCGCCGACCGTCTTATGCGCCTGCTGAGCCTGACCAACAACGCCTTTTCCAGCTTCGTCACCGGACAGGTGACCGAGGCGTTTATCCTGGGCACCTTGTGCTGCATCGGTATGCTGATCCTGCGCCTGCCCTACGCGCTGCCGGTATCGGTCATCATCGCGTCCCTGTCGCTGATCCCCATTTTCGGCGCGTGGATCGGCGCGGCCACCGGCGCGTTCCTCATCGTGTTCCAAAGTCCCATCAAGGCGCTGACCTTCCTGATCTTCCTGCTGATATTGCAGCAGGTGGAGGGCAACCTGATCTACCCCAAGGTGGTGGGCAAGTCTGTGGGTCTGCCGGGACTGTGGGTGCTGGCGGCCGTGACCATCGGCGGCGGCGCCTTCGGCGTGCTGGGTATGCTGCTGGGCGTACCGGTGTGCTCGGTGGTCTATGTGCTGGTGCAGGATTACATCCGTTCCGGCAAGCCTGCCAGGACAGACGGCGTACCTCCGACGCAGTCATAACACATTATATATAAATATAAAAGGGCGTCCAGCCGCGGCGGGACGCCCTTTTTTCCGTTGTTCACAAATAATTAAAACCCCGGCTATTGACAACGGTTCCCGCCGGTGGTACACTGCGTTTAGCACTCAAAGATAACGAGTGCTAAACGGAGAATGGACCTATGGAACTGACCCAACGAAAAAAGCAAATACTGAAGATCGTGGTGGACAGCTACATCAACACCGCTGAACCGGTGGGCTCCAAGGCCATCGTGGCGCTGATGCCGGAAAAGGTCAGCTCCGCCACCGTGCGGAACGAGCTGGCCGACCTGACGGACATGGGCTACCTGGAGCAGCCCCATACCTCGGCGGGGCGCATTCCATCGGCCAGGGGCTACCGACTGTACGTCAACGAGCTGATGGACCGCAAGACCCTGTCGGCAGAGGAGGAGGCCAGCATCAATACGGCGCTGGCAAAGCCCCTGCAGCAGGTGGAGCAGGTCATCGACCAGGCGGGACAGATGGTGTCCAGCTTTGTGGGCTATCCCACCTACGCTGTAGCGGACCACCGCACGGCGGCCACGGTACAGCGGTTTGAGCTGATCGGCGTGGACGCCTCCGGCTTTATCGCCGTGGTGATGCTGTCGGACAGTCGGGTGAAGAGCCAGCTGATGCGGACGTCGCTGCCCGTTGAGGCGGAGGCGCTGCCGCAGCTGAGTCACCTGCTGAACACCCACTTTACCGGGGTGTCCGCGGAGCAGATGAACGCCACGCTGATGAACCTCAGCGAACAGGTGTCCGGCCAATGGTTCCTGATTTTGAACCAGGTGACGGAGTACGCCGGGTCGCTGCTGGAGGAGTCCAACCACCAGCAGGTGTACACCAGCGGCGCCAGCCAGCTGCTGAAGTTCCCGGAATTTCGGGATATCGACAAGGCCCACGACCTGATGAGCTTTATGGTGGACAACAAGCAGGAACTGCCTGTGCCTGCCGGGGACGCGCCCATGCAGATACTCATCGGGCCGGAAAACGTCAACGACGCGCTGAAGGAGAGCAGCGTGGTGATCGCCAGCTATGATATCGGCGATAATATGCGCGGCTTAGTGGGCGTTGTGGGTCCCACGCGTATGGATTACGCCGCGGTCGCGGCGCGGCTGAGCTACTTTGCGGAGAGCCTGAGCCGTATGTTTGGTAAAAAACAGCTACCGGAGGATACAACGGAATGAGCGAAAAGGATAATAAAAAGAACAAGAAGGCGGCAGAGGCCGCCGAGAGCGCCGCGAAGGAAGCCGCGCCGGAAGCGGCGGAGAGCACAGCGGAAGCGGCCGAGACGACCGAGGATACCTACACCGTCACCAAGGCACAGATGGAGCAGATGGAGGCGCTGGCGAAAACGCTGGCGGACGCCAATGACAAATACCTGCGGCTGGCGGCGGAGTACGACAACTACCGGAAGCGGACTGCGCGTGAGAAGGAGCACCTGTACAATGACGCGAAGATCGACACCATCAAGCCGTTTCTGGCGGTGCTGGACAACCTGGAACGGGGCGTGAGCCAATTTGAGGAGGGCGACGCACACCGGCAGGGCATGGAGCTGATCTGCAAGCAGTTCAGCGAGGTGCTGACCAAGCTGGGCGTGGCTGAGATCCCGGCGCTGGGCGAGAAGTTCGATCCGGAAAAGCACAACGCGGTGATGCACACCGAGGACGAGACCGCGGCGGAGAACACCGTGGTAGAGGTATTCCAAAAGGGCTACACACTGGGCGACAAAATACTGCGCTTCGCCATGGTGAAGGTAGCCAACTGAGAGGGAGGAAGCTATTATGGAAGGCAAGAAACTGTACAAGAGCAGCACAGACAAGAAGATAGCCGGTGTATGCGGCGGCATCGCGGAGTATTTCAACATCGACTCCACGCTGGTGCGTTTGGCGTGGGTGGTGTTCTGCCTGCTGGGCGGAAGCGGTGTGCTGGCCTATATCATTGCCGCGCTCATCATGCCGGACCGGCCCTATTAAGCGGCCAGATCAAATACAGTAAGCAATAAATATTTATCTATATACAGGAGGCAATCATTATGTCTAAAGTTATCGGTATCGACCTTGGTACGACCAATTCCTGCGTAGCCGTGATGGAAGGCGGCGAGGCAGTCGTTATCCCCAACGCGGAGGGCAACCGCACCACCCCGTCCGTGGTGGCGTTCAGCAAGACCGGTGAGCGTATGGTGGGCCAGGTGGCAAAGCGCCAGGCCATCACTAACCCGGAGCGCACCATCTCCTCCATCAAGCGTGAGATGGGCACCGATCACCGCGTGACCATCGACGGCAAGAGCTACACCCCCCAGGAGATCAGCGCCATGATCCTGCAGAAGCTGAAGGCGGACGCCGAGGCCTATCTGGGCCAGACCGTCAGCGAGGCGGTCATTACCGTGCCCGCCTACTTCACCGACAGCCAGCGTCAGGCCACCAAGGATGCCGGCAAGATCGCCGGCCTGGACGTGAAGCGTATCATCAACGAGCCCACCGCCGCCGCATTGGCCTACGGTGTGGATAAAGAGCAGGCACAGAAGATCATGGTCTACGATCTGGGCGGCGGCACCTTTGATGTGTCCATCCTGGAGATCGATGACGGCGTGATCGAGGTGCTGGCCACCGCCGGCAACAACCGCCTGGGCGGCGATGACTTCGACCAGTGCATCATGAAGTATCTGGTGTCCGAGTTCAAGAAGTCCGACGGCATCGACCTCAGCGGCGATAAGGTCGCCATGCAGCGCCTGAAGGAGGCCGCCGAGAAGGCCAAGATCGAGCTGTCCGGCGTGACCACCAGCAACATCAATCTGCCCTATATCACTGCGGACGCCACCGGCCCGAAGCATCTGGACGTCACCCTGACCCGGGCGAAGTTCAATGAGCTGACCGGCCACCTGGTGGAGGCCACCATGGGCCCCGTGCGTCAGGCTATGTCCGACGCCGGTCTGAAGCCCAGCGACCTGGCCAAGGTGCTGATGGTGGGCGGCTCCAGCCGTATCCCCGCCGTGGTGGAGGCAGTGAAGAGCTTTACCGGCAGCGAACCGTTCAAGGGCATCAACCCCGATGAGTGTGTGGCCATGGGCGCCGCCCTGCAGGCAGGCGTGCTGACCGGCGACGTGAAGGGTCTGCTGCTGCTGGACGTGACACCCCTGTCCCTGGGTATCGAGACCATGGGCGGCGTGTGCACCCGTCTGATCGAGCGCAACACCACCATCCCTGTGAAGAAGAGCCAGATCTTCTCCACCGCCGCCGACAACCAGACCTCCGTGGAGGTCAACGTGCTGCAGGGCGAGCGTGAGATGGCCGCCGCCAACAAGAGCCTGGGCCGCTTCCACCTGGACGGCATCGCCCCGGCCCGCCGCGGCGTGCCCCAGATCGAGGTCACGTTCGACATCGATGCCAACGGCATCGTGAACGTCAGCGCCAAGGACCTGGGAACCGGCAACGCCCAGCACATCACCATCACCTCCTCCTCCAACATGAGCAAGGAGGATATTGAGAAGGCCGTCAAGGAGGCCGAGCAGTACGCCGCCGAGGACGCCAAGATCAAGGAGAAGGTGGAGGTCCGCAACCAGGCCGACCAGATGGTCTATCAGGCCGAGAAGACCCTGAACGAGGTGGGCGACAAGGTGCCCGAGAGCGAGAAGGAGCCTATCCGCGCCGGTGTCGAGAAGCTGAAGGAGACCCTGAAGGGCGAGGACACCGACGCCATCAAGGCGGCCACCGAGGAGCTGACCCAGCTGTTCTACAAGATGAGCGAGAAGCTGTACCAGCAGCAGACGCCTCAGGGTGACCCCAACATGGGCGGTCAGCAGCCCGGCGGCGACCCCAACGGCGGTCAGCAGTACTACGACGCCGACTACAAGGTAGTCGATGACGACGATCAGAACAAGTAAGGCAAATATATCCCGCAATAAGGGGCAGGAAGTACCTGTCCCTTGTTGTGGTGTTTAGGAAAAGCGCGCCTTTTGCGCCCTGCCATCGTCAGACCTCCTCGACGTACACGCGGTACGCCGTCGTCGGTTTGCCATCGGCAGGACGCAAAATCCATCGCTTTGCCGATGGAGTCGGCTCCGCAGGCAACAAGACTGGCAATAGGAGATTTATCCCATGGCACAGGAAAAACGAGATTATTATGAGGTCCTCGGCGTCAGCAAGGGCGCATCGGAGGACGAGATCAAAAGAGCATATAAAAAGCTGGCCCGAAAGTACCACCCGGACATGAACCCCGGTGACAAGGAGGCCGAGGAGAAGTTCAAGGAGGTCAACGAGGCCAACGAGGTGCTGTCCGACCCGGAGAAAAAGGCCCGGTACGACCAGTTCGGCTTCGCGGGCGTTGACCCCAGCTACGGCGCGGGCGCAGGCGGCGGCGCGTATGGCGGTGCGGGCGGCTTCGACTTCGGCGATCTGGGCGATATCTTCGGCAGCTTTTTCGGCGGCGGCTTTGGCGGCCAACAGCGCCGTAACCCCAACGCGCCCCAGCGGGGCGAGAGCATCCGCGCCAGCGTGTCCGTGACGTTCAAGGAGGCGGCCTTCGGCTGCGAGAAGGACGTGACCGTGGAGCGCAGCGAGCAGTGCGCTACCTGCAAGGGCAGCGGCTGCCAGCCGGGGACCACGCCGGAGATCTGCCCCGACTGCCGCGGCAGCGGCCAGGTGCAGGTGCAGCAGCGGACGCCTATGGGCGTGTTTGCCACCAGCCGTCCCTGCCAGAAGTGTCACGGCACCGGCCGCATTATCCATCAGCCCTGTACCGACTGCGGCGGACAGGGTCGGGTGCGGAAACGCAAGACCATCAAGGTCAACATCCCCGCCGGCATCGACCACGGCCAGACCATCTCTCTGCGGGGCCAGGGCAACGCCGGCAAAAACGGCGGCAGCGCCGGCGACCTGCTGATCACCGTCATGGTGCAGCCGGACGAGACATTCCGCCGGGAGGGCGTGGACGTGTTCTGCGACGCGCCCATCACCTTCGCCCAGGCGGTGCTGGGCGCCACGCTGGAGATCCCCACCATTGACGGCAAGGTGAAATACGACCTGCCGGAGGGAACCCAGACGGGCACGGTGTTCCGGCTGCGGGGCAAGGGTATCCCGGTGCTGAACGGCAGAGGCCGCGGCGACCAGTATGTCACCGTGAACGTAGAGACGCCGCGGAACCTGACGAAGGAGCAGAAGGAGGCCCTGCGGAGCTTCAGCGATATGCTGGGCGAGAGCAACTACGAAAAGCGCAAGAGCTTCTTTAAGAAGAAATGAGCAGGTGAAGGATGTATCTGGCGGACTATCATACCCACTCGGCCACGTCGCCGGACGGACAGCTGACGGTCAGTGAGCTGGCGGAAGCGGCGGTGCGGGCCGGGCTGGACGAGATCTGCGTGACGGACCACGTGGACACGGTGCTGTGGGGCGACCACCGGCCCCGGGAGCATTTCGACTGGTCGCGGCTGCTGCGGGAGCTGCCGGAGGCGCGGGAGACATACACCGGGCGGCTGGCCATCCGGCTGGGGGCGGAGCTGGGCGAGGCGCCCATGGGCTTTGACCGGGCGGAGAAACTGCTGGGCGAGGCGCCAAAGCTGGACTTTGTTATAGGCTCCGTGCATATGGCAGGCGAAAAATTCAAACATTTTGACCTGTATTACATTGAAAAAAACAGCGAAACGTATTATCATAGAGTCATAGACAGCTACTTGGAGGACGTACTGCGTCTGGCGCGGTGGGGTAGGTTCAGTGTGCTGGGCCACCTGACGCTGCCGCTGCGGTACATGAATGAAAATCTGGGCGAGCAGATGACCTTCGACGGGCATTACGACCAGTGCCGGGAGATCTTCCGGGCACTGATCGAAAGCGGGTGCGGCATCGAGTGCAACACCAACCGGGGCAACGTGCCCCTGCCGGACGCGCCGCTGTTGAAGCTGTACCGGGAGACGGGCGGCGAGATCATCACCATCGGCTCGGACGCGCACTCCGCCGAATATGTAGGCTGCCGCGTCCGGGAAACGCAGGCGCTGCTGCGGACGTGCGGGTTCCGGTATTTCTGCACGTTTGAGGGCGGAAAGCCCACGTTCCGGAAGCTGTAAAAACACAAAGGAGACGACCACTATGAAAATTGCCATCGCCTGTGACCACGGCGGCTACCTGCTGAAGCAGGACATCCTCATCTGGCTGGAGGAGAACGACATCGACTACGAGGATTTCGGGTGCTACTCCACCGAGAGCGTGGACTATCCCGTATTCGCTGAAAGGGCCGCCCGGGCGGTGGCCGCCGGGGAATGCGACAAGGGCATCGTGATCTGCACCACGGGTATCGGCGTTTCCATCGCCGCCAACAAGGTGAAGGGCATACGCTGCGCGCTGTGCACCGACTCTCTCCAGGCGGAGATGACGCGGCGGCACAACGACGCCAACATGATGGCGCTGGGTGCCGGCATCACCGGCGGCAATCTGGCCAAGCGGATGGTGGAGATTTTCCTGCACACGGAGTTTGAAGGTGGACGTCACGCCCGGCGTGTGGCGCTGCTGGACGCGATACAGTAAACAGGAAAACGTATTTGTGAGGTAAACGCCTATGGCAACAAAGGGATACAACAGCTACCGTGGCCGAATGTCCGGCGGAAAGATCGTGCTGATCGTGGTGCTGGCGCTGGTGCTGGTGGGCGCGGTGGCCTATCTGGCATTGCAGAACTATGTGGTGTACGATGAGGCGGGCAACGCCACCATCGACCTTCCTTTTTTCCACAGGAAGGACGACCGTGGTGAAAAAACGGATGACAGCACCGTCGACGGCACCGGAGACCGGGATGACATCGTGGACACGGTGGTGCCGGAGCATCCCCATGTGAAAGTGGCGGCGCTGCACGGCACGCGGCTGCCGGATGACTGCCTGTGGTGGGGCGCGGACTACATCATGAACACGCTGGCACCGGAGGACCTGGTGCTGGCGGTAAAGCGTACCACCGGCGGCATCACCTACGCCACCGGCGTGGAGACGCCGCAGGGCGTGGTGGTGGAGACGGGACGGCCCATCGAATGTCTGCGTACACTACTGAGCAGCGGACGGTACACCGTGGGGCACATCGTGTGCTTCCGGGACAGCGCCTACGCCCGGAGCGTGCCGGAAACGGCGCTGGTCCGGGAGGACGGGCAGCTGTGGTACGATGCGGAGGGGCAGGCCTGGCTGGACCCCACCGACCCGCAGGTGCTGCAATACATCACCGCGCTGGTGAAGGAGTGCGGCGAGCTGGGCTTTAAGGAGGTCCTGCTGGACCAGTTCTGCTACCCGGCGGATACGACGGGCGTCGCCAACACGGCGGCGGACCCGGCGCAGGTGCTGGCCGACTTTGCCGAAAATCTGCGGTCGGCACTGCCGGAGGGCACAGCCCTGTCAGTGGTAGTGCGGAACACGGCGGACCTGGACATCGCGCAGATGGCGGAGCTGTTCGACCGGCTGTATGTGCCGGCGGAGGGCGACCTTGCCGCGGTGAAGGCCGCACTGCCGGAGGGCTATGACCCGGAGACGCGGGTGGTGGCCATGACGGCGGAGGCACCGCAAAGCGGAAGCTATGTGATCGTAAGCTGAACAAAAAAAGAAGCACCCGGGCGGGTGCTTCTTTTTTTGCCTGATTTATTCCTGAGGCGGTGTGCTGTCGGCCGGGGCACTGCCCTTGGGGGCGGAGCAGTGGGGGCAGACGCCGTTTTCCAGCTTGGCGCCGCACTGGCTGCAGAAATTGGCGGGCTGGCTCTGTGCCGCCTGTGCCGCAGCTTGTGCCGCCTGTGCCGCTTCACGGCGCTGGCGGAGAGCCTCCTTCATCTCCTGCATATTCGGGGCGGCAAACACGTCGCCGCTGCCGTTGCCGGTCTGATCGGCCAGCTTGTGGTTGATGGAGATGACGTTCTTCAGCAGCAGGATGGCCATCATCATCAATTCATAGCTGAGGCGGATCGCAATGGGCCCCAGGATGATGATCAGCAGACCATAGCCGCCCATCCAGATGCGGTCGCCGGTCCAGTAGTTGTACTCGGTGCGGAAGAGCATGAGCACGCCGAAGATGATAACGGCGGCGGTGGTGAAGATGTACAGGGCCTGAAGGATCTTTTCCACCATCAGGTACTTGAAGTTGCAGGTATCGTGGAGGAACTTGCCAAAGGCGCCCAGCTTTTCCCGCTTCTTCTCCGGGACCACATAGATGAAGGCCAGGACAGTGGCGACGAGGGCCAGGACACCGGCGATAATGAGCATGGTGGTAGGCAGCATAATTCTCTCTCCTTTTTATATGTGATATCCTCAATATATCGGGAAACCGGGCTATTGTGAAGCGGTGCCGCATCAAGTGCACAGAGCGCGGCGAGAGCCGCGGGACGTTTGGTTTCTCTGTTGATCAGTTGTTGTCCTCGGGACGGGGCCGGCGGTACTCCTGGGCCTTCTCCTCGCCCTTCAGGACGCGCAGGGCACCCTGGGCCAGGGCCAGCAGCTCATCTTCACCGGGATAGACGGTGATGGGAGCGATCCAATCCACCATCTCGGAGATGGCGTCCACGGTCTCCTTGCCGTAGGCGATGCCGCCGGTGAGGATGATCTGGTCCACCTTGCCGTGCATGACGGCGGCCATGGCGCCGATCTCCTTGCCGATCTGGTAGTGGAAGGCATCCACCACGCCGGCGATCTTCTTATCGTGCTCGGCCTGCGCCAGCAGATAGCGCATATCGTTGGAGCCGGTGTAGGCCACCAGACCGCCGCGGCCGGAGAGCATGCGGTGCATCTCCCCCTCGGTGTACTTGCCGGAGAAGCACTGCTTCACCAGCTGACCGGTGGGCAGGGAGCCGGAGCGCTCGGGAGAGAAGGGACCCTCGCCGTCCAGCGCGTTCTGGGTGTCCACCACGCTGCCCTTCATGTGCGCGCCGATGGAAACGCCGCCGCCCATGTGGCAGACGATGAGGTTCAGATCCTCATACTTCTTGCCCTGCTCCTTGGCGAAGCGCTTGGCCACGGCCTTCTGGTTCAGAGCGTGGAAAATGCTGACGCGCTGGAACAGGGGGTGGCCGGCATAGCGGGCCACGTCTGTCATTTCATCGATGACCACAGGGTCGACGATGTAGGAGGGGATGCCCAGCTCGTCGCCGATCTCGCGGGCGATCAGGCCGCCCAGATTGGAGGCGTGCTGTCCCTGCACGCCGATGGTGCAGTCCTTGACCATGTTGTCGTTGACAGCGTATGTACCGCCGCGAATGGGGCGCAGCAGACCGCCGCGGCCGGAGACGGCGGAGAGGGTGCGGGCGTCGAAGCCCTGCTCGCGCAGCGCCTTCATTACCAGGTCGCGGCGCCAGTCCTTCTGGGCGGGGATAGTGTTGAACTGGGCGATCTCCTCCGCACTGTGGCGCAGGGTCTTGTCGAAGAGAAGCTGCTCATCCTCATAGACACCGATCTTGGTGGAGGTGGAGCCGGGATTGACTACAAGAATTCTGTAAGACACGTTTGTTTTCCTCCTATGCTCTTTTGTTCCGCGGCACAGCGGGTAAAATCAACATTCCTTATTATACAGAATATGATGCTGTCTGTAAATGGGTTTTTACGCAAAAATACGGTATTTTACATACGGGGCTGATTGACAAAGCGCATAGTGTGGGCTAAAATGATATATGTGAGTTTATACCGTTCTTCCATTCGGAACGGGGAAAAGGAGAACTATCCTATGGAGAAGAAGACGTTTTATATCACCACGCCCATCTACTACCCCTCGGACAAGCTGCACATCGGCCACAGCTACTGCACCGTGGCTACCGACGCTATCGCGCGTTACAAGCGTTTGCAGGGCTATGACGTCATGTTCCTGACCGGCACCGACGAGCACGGCCAGAAGATCGAGACGAAGGCCAAGGAGGCCGGCATGACGCCCCAGGCGTTCGTGGATCACATCGTGGAGGGCGAGAAGGGCATTCTGGACCTGTGGAAGCTGATGAACATCAGCAACGACCGGTTTATCCGCACCACCGACGACTATCACTGCGCCGCCGTGCAAAAGATCTTCAAGACTATGTACGAAAAGGGCGACATCTATAAGGGCACCTACAAGGGTAAGTACTGCACCCCCTGCGAGAGCTTCTGGACCGAGAGCCAGCTGGTGGACGGCAAGTGCCCCGACTGCGGCCGCGAGGTGAAGGACGCGGAGGAGGAGGCCTATTTCTTCCGGCTGAGCAAGTACGCCGACCGGATACAGCATCTGCTGGAGGATACGGACTTCCTGCAGCCCCGCACCCGCGTCAACGAGATGGTCAACAACTTCATCAAGCCCGGCCTGGAGGACCTGTGCGTCAGCCGCACCAGCTTCAGCTGGGGTATTCCCGTGGACTTTGATCCCGGCCACGTGGTGTATGTGTGGGTGGACGCGCTGTTCAACTACTGCACCGCCCTGGGCTTTGACAACGATAAATATGACGACTACGACAAGTACTGGCCCGCCGATTACCACATCGTGGGCAAGGAGATCGTGCGCTTCCACAGCATCATCTGGCCCGCCATGCTGATGAGCATGGGTATGCCTCTGCCCAAGCATGTGTACGGTCACGGATGGCTGGTCATCGACGGCGGCAAAATGTCCAAGTCCAAGGGCAACGTCGTCGATCCCTACGCCCTGTCCGAGATGTTCGGCGTGGACGCCCTGCGGTTCTTCCTGCTGCGGACGTTTCCCTTCGGCAGCGACGGCAACTTCAGCAACGAGCTGCTGATCGGCACGATCAACACCGACCTGGCCAACAAGCTGGGCAACCTGGTCAGCCGTACCACCGGCATGGCGGAAAAGTACTTCGGCGGCAAGCTGCCCGTACAGCGGGAGGACGCCCCGGAGGACTGCGAGCTGAAGAAGATGGCCTGCGCGCTGCGTGACCGCTATCAGGCGGAGATGGACAAGCTGCAGCTGCAGAACGGACTGGACGAGGTGTTCAAGGTCATCGACCGGGCCAACAAGTATATCGACGAGACGGCCCCCTGGGCGCTGGGCAAGGACGAGAGCAAGCGCGAGCGCCTGGCCGCCGTGCTGTACAACCTGCTGGAGACCATCCGCATCTGCACGACCCTGCTGCTGCCGGTCATGCCCGACACCTGCGATAAGATATTCGCCAAGCTGGGCGCGGACGAGGCCTGCCGCAGCTGGGACAACGCCAACGTGTGGGGCGTGCTGCCCAACCAGGCGGTCATCAGCAAGGGTGAGAATCTGTTCCCCCGCATCGATGTGGATGAAGCCCTGGCCAAGCTGAACGAGCTGCAGGAGCAGCAGAAGAAGGCCGCCCTGCCGGCCGTGGAGCTGGAGCCCTATGTGGAGGACGAGGTAGACTTCGATACGTTTCTGAAGTCCGATTTCCGCGCCGTGAAGATCAAGAACTGCGAGGCGGTGAAGAAGAGCGACAAGCTGCTGAAGTTCACCCTGGACGACGGCAGCGGCACGGACCGCATCATCCTCTCCGGCATCCACCAGTACTATGAGCCGGAGCAGCTGATCGGCAAGACGGCCATCGCCATCCTGAACCTGCCGCCGCGGAAGATGATGGGAATTCCCTCCTGCGGCATGCTGATCTCCGCCGTGCACAAGGAGAAGGGTGAGGAGAAGCTGCACCTGATGCTGATCGACGACAGCGTCCCCGCCGGCGCCAAGCTGTGCTGACAAAAAGTGGTCGAAGGAGCACCCCGCCAGGGGTGCTCCTTTTACTATATAATATACTTCGTAAGAATTTTGAAAGGAAGCGTCATATCCTGCTTCAAAAGGGTAGTTAATGTGTGAAGAAGGCGAAAGGAGGTACGTCGCCCCATGGAGGACCAACAGATCATACGCCTGTTTTTTGAGCGCTCGGAGCAGGCGATCACCGAGCTGTCACGGAAGTACGGCGCACTGTGCTTCCAAATCGCCGACAACATTCTGGATGACCCGCAGGACGCGGAGGAATGCGTCAACGACGCCTGGCTCGGCGCGTGGAACAGCATTCCCCCGCAGCGCCCCGACCCGCTGAGAGCCTACGTCTGCCGCATTGTCCGCAACCTCTCTTTGAAAAAGCTGCGGGCCAATTCCGCGCTGAAGCGGAGCAGCCGGTTTGAGGTCTCGCTATCCGAACTGGAGGACTGTATTTCCGCCCATTCCCTCGACGAGCAGCTTGCCGCAGGTGAGCTGTCCGCGCAGATCAATGCGTTTCTCGCTGCCCTGCGCCGGGATGACCGGGTCATGTTCGTCAGGCGGTACTGGTTCGCGCAGCCGTTGTCCGAAATTGCGGATGCCTTCGGTACCACTGAAAACAACGTATCTGTCCGGCTGGGCAGAATTCGCAGGAAATTACATACGTACCTGGAACGTAAGGAGGTAACTCTATGATGGAGCACAACACTGAAAAGCTGCTCTCCGCCATCGGAGACATGGATGCGGCGTATCTGGAGGAGGCCCTTGATTTTGATGCCGCGAACGCGGGCCGGAAACGGGCAGCCCGCTTCCCTAAATTATCCGCCGCGTGCGTGGCGGTGCTGGTCATACTGGGCGTATCCGTGACCGCCTTTGCCGTCAGCCGGCTGCCGCTGTCATGGCGCGACATCTTTTCTCCTGAACAGACCGTCATCGGCGACGGGGACGAGACGCCGGTGGTCTCCCAACAGCAACCCACGGCAGCTGCGGAGGAGCTGCACATCCGTGTGGAGAAGGTGATCTCTGACGAGCGAACCCTATATCTTCTCTATTCCGTGAAGGCCAACGAGGGTGCAGTGTTGGGGCAGAGCGGCCAATTCGCCGACTTTGAGTTGTACTTTCCCGGCAAGATGATGTCCGGCGCGTATGTGTCGTCCTTCCTCCCGCGGAAGGAGGGCGTGCCGGAGAACGAGCTGGAGGGCGTCGTATACGCCAACTGGCAGCCGGGCAGCAGTGCCAACGGTCTGGTGATGACCTTCGCCAACTGGCAGGAGAAACGGTGGTTCGACGACGAGACGATCGACTTCAACGTGGCGGAGATGGTGGAAAACGCCGGGGAGAATGCCAGACTGCCCAAGCTATCGCAGAGTCAACTGCCGCAGCATCTTGAGTATCTATGGCAGCCGGGCGACGCGGATATACCGCTGCCCTATGGCGGCCTATCCATCTGCAATGCTGGCTGGGAGAACGGCGTCCTGCAGATGGTTATGAAGGGGCCGGTAAACCAAAACATATCGTACCCTGAGAATTGGTATTTTGTCGACACACGAACGGATACCATCATCTATCCGGAGTCGAGGGCCATGTTCTATACTCCAGGCACGCTTGATCCAAGCATAACGGACACCGACTGGAATTATATCTGGGAATTTGTGCTGGTTGATAAGGAGACACTCCCCTATCTTGAACTGCACTGGGGCGGAAAGGAGATCACCACCACCGTGCTGCCAGGGGACTGGCGGGTCACGCTGGACGAAACACCCGTCACTGTGCAGAGCGAGGTGCTGGCGGAGAGCGTTTCCCTCTCCTATGGCGGGGAGGTGCTCACGGCGGAGAAAATCGAATGCTCCAAGCTGTCCATGGCGGTGTACTTCGCCGACTATGTGGACTCCACCACCGGCATCCTCAGCGCGTTCAAGGCGTTTGACGCGGACGGTGCGCCTATCCCCTGCGATTGGAGCTTTATCGCAGATCAAACCGACGATAGCTGCATGGTCTGGGCGCGGTTCGATGAGCCCATGGAGCCGGAGCGCATCTGCAAGCTGACGTTCAACGGAGAGACTGTGTTTGCGCGATGACGGTTCCGCGCAGTCCGCTTCGGAAACGGCAGAACAAAAGAGGGGCGGCATCGCCCCTCTTTTGTCGTCTGCTATCGTCCGGGACGGCGCGGAGGCCGCCCCATCGGCGGAATGCCGAATTCTCCCGCGCTGTCTTGCAAGGCGCCGCCCGGTTTGCTATAATGGTGCCATCATGGATCGGCAAGGAGGGACAAGCTGTGGGCGACGGCTATTTTCTGCTGACAAATCTGCTTTCTGAGGACGAGAAACGGGTGATCACCAGCATCACGGCACATATCGAGCGCGGCGAGAAGCGCGTGGGTATCCAGCAGATCGCCAACGAGAACTTTCTCTCCACCACCACCATCGTCAAGATGTGCAAGCGGCTGGGCTTTGACGGATACAGCGAGCTGTACTACTACCTCAGCCGCCAGTTCAACTCCCACGGCCAGGACCGCAGCGCGGAGAATATCAAGAGCCTGATCGACAATTATTCCGACGAGCTGCTGGACCGGTTCTGCGGCCTGCTGGACCAGTCGCGCCGGGCCAAGCTGTTCACCACCGGCGAAGGCTTTTCCAACATTGTGGGGGCCTATATCGCCCAGCGGCTGTCTATCTGCGGCTTTATGGTGTTCAACAACGTCCATTTCTATGACTATATGCTGTTCCGCGACGCGCACCACCTGTCCGACGCGGCGGAGGCCCCGCCGGTGATGTTCGCCGTCAGTCAGAGCGGCGAGACGGAGCCGGTGCTGAACGACGTGCGTCACGCCCGGCAGAACGGCCACAAGATCGTCACGTTCACCAAGCGGAGCGACTCTACCCTGGCGCAGATGTCGGACATCGTGTTTGTGGTGGACGGCTCGCGGCAGACGCTGGCCGGCAGCCTGCCCAACAGCTTTTTCGGCCATGTGATACTGGCGTTCGAGGAGCTGGTGGCGTTCTACTTCGGGCGGGAGAGGGACGCCTGAGATATTACTTTTTTTACCAAATCGGAAAATTTTTCTCTATAAAGGTGTGCTATACTGTGAGACGGTATGGTGCGCCTTTTGCTGTGCCATGCCGCTGTACACGTCCCGGAGAACTACTCCGGGCAAGGGAACAACACTTTATGGAGGAAAAAAGAATGAAAAAGTTTTTTGCTCTGCTGCTGGCGCTGGTCATGGCGCTCGGCCTGCTGGCCGGCTGCGGTGACAAGACCGATGGCGACAATACCGGCGACACCGACGGCGCGAAGAAGATCGAGACCCTGAAGGTCGCGTTCGTGCCCTCCCGCGAGCCGGAGGAGATCATTACCGTTACCGAGCCCCTGAAGCAGATGCTGAAGGACGAGCTGGCCAAGCAGGGCTACGAGGTGGGCGACGTGGAGATCACTGTCGGCACCACCTATGAGGCCGTGGGCGAGGGCCTTGAGGCCGGCACCATCGACGTGGGTCTGATCCCCGGCGGCACCTATGTGCTGTATGACGACGGCGCCGAGGTCATTCTGACCGCTACCCGCGACGGCTTGAGCAAGGACTCCGACAACGCCAAGGACTGGAATGACGGCCAGCCCACCGAGGCTTCCGACAAGCAGGCCGTTTCCTACCGCGCCCTGTTCATCGCCGGCCCCTCTGACAAGGGCCAGGAGCTGGTGAAGAAGGTCAACGCCGGCGAAGAGCTGACCTGGGAGGACCTGGACAGCGCCAACTGGAGCGTCATGGGCACCTCTTCCCCCGCCGGCTACATCTATCCCGCCCTGTGGCTGCAGGATCACTACGGCAAGGGCATCTCTGACCTGAAGAGCGCCGTGCAGTCCGACTCCTACGCCAGCGCCTTTGCCCGTCTGGCCTCCGGCCAGGTGGACGTGCTGGTGACCTATGCCGACGCGCGCCGCGACTATGCCGAGCGCTGGAACACCGAGTTCAGCCGCGAGGGCTCCATCTGGGAGGAGACCGGCGTGATCGGCGTGACCGCCCCCATCTACAACGACACCATCTCCGTCAGCAAGAACTCTGAGATCATGGACGCTGACCTGATCGCCGCGCTGCAGCAGGCGTTCATCAACATCGGCAATACCGATGCCGGTAAGGAAGTCATCGCTATCTACAGCCACAACGGCTATCAGGTGGCACAGGCTTCCGATTACGACAACGAGCGCGCCGCGCAGAAGCTCATCCAGGAGCTGTCTGCCGCCAACTAAAGCACTTTCCCAAGCGCGGGGAGGACTGCACAGCCATGACCTTCCGCTGTGCAGCCCTCCCCGTGTGCTATTTCAGGAAAAGAGGAGACCATATGATCATTTTCGACCATGTATCCAAGGTGTATCCCAACGGCACGGTGGGCCTGGACGACGTGGACCTGACCATTCAGGACGGCGAGTTTGTGGCCATCATCGGCCGTTCCGGCGCGGGCAAGTCCACGCTGCTGCGCTCCGTGAACCGGATGCACCAGATCACCTCCGGCACGCTGACGGTGAACGGCACCGATGTCAGCACCCTGTCGGGCAAGAGCCTGCGCCGGTTCCGCCGGGGCATCGGTATGGTGTTCCAGTCCTTCAATCTGGTGACCCGCACCACCGTCATCAAGAACGTGCTGTCCGCCTGCGTGCCGGATATGCCCTTCTGGCGGGTGCTGCTGGGCGCCTTCCGAAAGGCGGACAAGATCAAGGCGCTGGAATCGCTGGATAAGGTGGGTATTCTGGACAAGGCCTACATCCGCGCCGACCAGCTCTCCGGCGGTCAGCAGCAGCGGGTGGCGCTGGCCCGCACACTGACCCAGAACCCCCGGATCATTCTGGCGGACGAGCCGGTGGCTGCCCTTGACCCCGTTACCGCCAAGCAGGTGATGCAGGACTTCGTCCGCATCAATGAGGAGATGGGCATCTCCATCCTGCTGAACATCCACCATGTGGAGCTGGCGCTGGAGTACGCCGACCGCATTATCGGCATCCGCGCCGGCAAGATCGTCTATGACGGGCCCTCCGCCAATGTGGACCAGTCGGTGCTGGACGCCATCTACGGTGACGACAGCGAGACGGAGGCAGACGCATGAGCCTGTACGACCGTCTGTTCAAGCCCCGCCGCTATACGCTGCCCAACGGCGCGGTGGTGGAGGAAAAACGCAGCCGCGCGCCGCTGGTCATTCTGATCGTGCTGGCGTTGGGTGCGCTGTCTGTGCACATCACCGGCTTCGATTTCGGGGTGTTGGTGAAGAAGGGCAGCAAGTTTTTCGATATTCTCGCGGCCATGTTCCCGCCCAACACGGGGTATCTGAGCAAGATCTGGCAGCCCCTGTGGGACACCATCAAGATGTCCTTCCTGGGTTCGTTCATCGGCGCGGTGCTGGCGATCCCCTTTGCCGTAGCCGCCGCCAGCAACATCGTCACCAACCGCGTGGTGGTGTTCATCGTCCGGCTGTTTCTCAGCCTTGTGCGGACGCTGCCCACGCTGGTGTGCGCCCTGATCGCCACCTACATCTTCGGCCTGGGCACCATGGCGGGCACCTGCGCCATCGCGGTGTTTACCTTCGCCTATGTGGGCAAGCAGCTCTTCGAGATCATCGAGACGGTGGATATGGGACCCTATGAGGCCATGGAGGCGCTGGGCGCCACCCGGCTGCAGGCCTTTACCACGGCGGTGTTTCCCCAGGTGCTGCCCACCTATCTGTCCGTATCCCTGTTCTGTCTGGAGGGCAACGTGCGCTACGCCTCCATCCTGGGCTATGTGGGCGCGGGCGGACTGGGCCTTATTATGAATGAAAAGATCGGCTGGCGTGAGTACGACAGCCTTGGCATGATCCTGATCGTTCTGTTTGTGGCCGTTATGGTCATCGAGGCGATCAGCCACGCCCTGCGTAAAAAACTGACGTAAGGAGGGCCGTATGGAACAGAGAATTCAAAAAGCCTGCGCCTCCGCGCCGAAAACGTGGCTGTGGCAGCTGCTGGCGGCCTTCATCGTGGCCTGCCTGCTGGCGTGGTCCGGCACGGCCGTACAGACCAGCAACCCCACCAGCAACGGGCTGGAGGTAGCCGGGAATATCATCTCCGGTATCTTCCATCCCTCCGCCAAGCTGCTGTTCACACTGGGCACCAACGGTGTGCCTTATCTGCTGCTGGAGACGTTCTGCATCGCCTTTCTGGGCACCATCGTGGGCGCGGTGATCTCGCTGCCCCTGTCGTTTATCTCCGCCAGCAATCTGGTCCCCAAGCCGCTGGCGCTGGTGGGACGCATTCTGATCGCCGCTATCCGCACCGTTCCCGCCTTTGTCTACGGCCTGATGTTCATCCGCGTCACCGGCCCCGGTCCCTTCGCGGGCCTGCTGACCATGTCCCTATGCTCCATCGGCATGGTGTCCAAGATGTTTATCGAGAGCATCGAGGACCTGGACAAGCGCATCCTGGAGTCGTTGGACGCCGCGGGCTGCACCACGTTCCAGAAGATCCGCTACGGCATTCTGCCGCAGCTGACGGCGGACTTTACCTCCACCATCATCTACCGCTTCGACATGAACCTGCGCGACGCCACGGTGCTGGGCCTGGTGGGCGCGGGCGGTATCGGTGCGCCGCTGATCTTCGCCATGAGCGCCTATCGCTGGAACGAGGTGGGCGCGATCCTGCTGGGCCTGATCGTGCTGGTGCTGATCATCGAGTGGATATCCTCCCGGATCCGTATCAAGCTGGCACGGGGGTGAGCCGATGGACACAAAACGCTTTACCATCTACTTCACCTCTGACCTCCATGGTTATATCTATCCCACCGACTACCGCAGCCGGCAGGAGAGGAATATCGGTCTGTTCAAGTGTGCCAGCCAGTTTCATAAGGACGGGAACACGCTGGTCATCGACGGCGGCGATATCCTGCAGGGCTCGCCGCTGGGTGCCTACTGCCATGACACATTGGGCGACGCCAGCCGGTTCGCTGAGATAATGAACCGCTGCGGCTACGACTATGTGACCCTGGGCAACCACGACTTCAACTACGGCATGGACTATCTGGACAGCTATCTCAACGCTCTGCACGCCCGCTGCGTCTGCGAGAATGTCCGCTGGGACGGCGCCCGCGTGCGCTTCCCTGCCCGTATCCACACGCTGGAGAACGGCCTGCGGATCGGCATCGTGGGCATCGTCACCGACTACGTGAACATCTGGGAGAAGCCGGAGCACCTGTCCGGCATCACTATCAGCGACCCTATCCCCGCCGCGCGTGCGGCGCTGGAATCCCTGCGGGGCCGGGTGGATGTGACGCTGTGCATTTATCACGGCGGCTTCGAGAGAGATCTGGCCACCGGCCGCGTGCTGTCCACCACCCACGAGAACGTGGCCTACCGCCTGTGCCAGGAGCTGGACTTTGACCTTCTGCTGACAGGGCACCAGCACATGACCGTCCACGGGCAGACGCTGTGCGGTACTTTCGTGGTGCAGCCCACCGACCGGGGACAGGAATTCCTGCACATCGAGGCGGCCATATCCGAAACGGGCAAGCGCTTCACCAGCGAGACGATCCCCGCATCCGGTGCATGCCGCCGGGAGTGGCTGGACGAGTTCGCCGGCATGGAGCGCGGCGCCCAGGACTGGCTGGATCAGGTGGTGGGCCATCTGCCGCAGCCTCTGATGCCGGACACGCCGCTGCACATGGCGGCCGGAGGCAGCGGCCTCCCCGATCTGTTCAACGCGGTGCAGCTTTGGGCCAGCGGCGCGCAGCTGTCCGCCTCCAGCCTGGCCAACGACGCGGCGGGGCTCCCGCGGGTGGTGCGGCGGCGCGATCTGCTGATCGCCTACCCCTACACCAACACGCTGTCGGTGCTGGAGATCACCGGCGCTGTTCTGCGGCAGGCGATGGAGCGCAGCGCGGCGTACTTTACCCGGAACGACGACGGCACCCTGCGGGTGTCGGACTGCTTCCTGGAGCCGAAGGTGGAGCATTACAACTATGACTACTACATGGGCGTGTCCTACACCTACGATATCTCCCGCCCGGTGGGGCAGCGGGTCGCCGCCATGACCGTGCAGGGAAAGCCCGTGGCGGATACCGATGTGTTCACCATCTGCCTGAACAGCTACCGCGCCAGCGGCACCGGCGGGTATGACTGCTATGTGGGCTGCCCCGTGGTGCGGGAGATCGGCACGGAGATGTCCGATCTGATCCTGGACTACTTCAAGCAGTACGGCGACGCCATGCCGGAGCGCCGCGGCGATTTTCAGGTCCTTCCGCCTGTGCGGAGCGACGGATAAGCGCCGCTGCGTCTCGGACGAACCGCTGCCATTTCACAACGCTTCCTGTGCTCCAAAAGCCCCGGGACCTTTTCGGCCCCGGGGCTTTTTGGCGTGTGGTACATAACTCTAATTCAGGATTTGCAAAAGAAAAACCCTTGAAACCATGTGGCTTCAAGGGTTTCGTGGTGCGCGGTACAGGACTCGAACCTGTGACCCCATGCACGTCAAGCATGTGCTCTACCAGCTGAGCTAACCGCGCAGACAACGATAGTATATTACCCTATCAGCCCCGGTTTGTCAACACTTTTCTTGCCTTTCCCGCGGAAATTTGCTATACTCACGGGGAAAGACTGTGAAAAGGGGATGATCCCATGGAAAAGATCGCGCTGGTGACCGGCTCCTCCCGGGGCATCGGACGGGCGGTGGCCCGCCGCTTGGCCGCCGAGGGCTACGCCGTGTGCGTCAACTACCGGGAACGGCAGGACTGTGCCATGTCGCTGGTGGCGGAGATCAGCGCCGCCGGCGGCCGCGCCATGGCCGTGCAGGCGGACGTGGCGCACCGGGTACAGGTGAACGAGATGGTGCGGCGGGTGGAGGGCGAGCTCGGCCCCGTGTCGCTGCTGGTGAACAACGCGGGCGTGGCGGGACAGGCGCTGTTCCAGGATATCACCGATGCCCTGTGGCACCGCTATTTCGCCGTGAACGTGGACGGGGCGTTCCACACCATACAGGCGGTGCTGCCCCATATGCTCCACGAGCACGCCGGGTGCATTGTCAACGTGTCGTCCATCTGGGGCCTGCGGGGCGCCAGCTGCGAGGTGACGTACTCTGCCACCAAGGGCGCGCTGATCGCGCTGACGCGGTCGCTGGCGTCGGAGCTGGCGCCCACGGGCATCCGGGTCAACTGCGTTGCGCCGGGTGTCATCAAGACCGATATGCTGGACGCTCTGCCGCCGGAGGTACTCCCCCAGCTGGCGCAGGAGACGCCGCTGGGCCGCCTGGGCACGCCGGAGGACATCGCCGCCGCCGTCAGCTTCCTGGCGGACGAAAAGGCGTCGTTCATCACCGGGCAGGTGCTCACCTGCGACGGGGGGTTCATCCTCTAATTACTGGCGAAAAATCTGCGATTTTTCTGCCAAAGAGTTTATAGCCTGCTGTGCGTATAATTTTTGCCGCGCAGCAGAGGAGCGGATTGCCACAGCCGGTGTGCGCACCGGCTTCGCAGTGACAAATTCAATTGCAAGAGCAGAGCGCCGCAAGGATTTTCCTTGCGGCGCTTCAGTTTGTAAAAAAGCCTCGCAGAGTTTGCCGCCCGCAGGCGGCAAATATTTCAAATCATTTTTCGCCGCGACATGTGCGTGGG
>OGQN01000665.1_pt1 | contig 31188 bp, 14 predicted proteins | sample 1553231 | NCBI WGS metagenome assembly OGQN01 (sample SAMEA2579950, study PRJEB22360) | human gut metagenome | biome: human gut; feature: human-associated habitat; material: faeces | place: Denmark | collected 2008/2010 | reverse complement strand
GATTGTGGTGCCCCCGGGGGGGGGTCGCGGCCGGCCCCCTGCCGCAGCCATGGCCGACCGACCTGCCGAAACCCGGCAGACCTACGGATTTATACGTGCGATTGGGACCGCGCGACGACTGGTTCACCGCAGCCGGCCTGTCCGCATTCCTGACGCAAACGTGGACAGTGACCGCGCAGTCGAACCGTGTTGGCCTGCGACTTTCGGGAGCGGCACCCGTGGAACGCACCGACACGCGCGAACTGGCCAGCGAGGCCACGCCATCCGGCGCAATCGAAGTGCCGACCAGCGGACAACCGGTCATTTTTCTGCGCGACCAGCCTGTAACCGGCGGATATCCGGTAATCGCCGTGCTTGAACCGGAATCGTTGGACGTGGCCGGGCAGTTGCCACCAGGCGCATGCGTCCGCTTCCACGTCGTTTCCGCCCATGCCACGTCTACTCCGCAACCTGCGTACCCCACCAAGGAGGTTCGATAATGCCATCCGCATCGACTGCACCATCCTCAACGGCGCTCCCATCCCCGTCGCCATCATTGTCGTCGCCATCGCCCGCAACCCCGAAACTACGGCGCATCCTCATCGCCAACCGTGGCGAAATCGCCATGCGCGTCATCCACGCCTGCCATGACACCGGCCGCATCGCCATCGCCGCCTATGCCGACCCCGACGCGGACGCGCTGTTCGTGCACGCCGCCGACGAGGCCTACGCACTGGGCGGATCCGACGCGCAAAGCACGTATCTCAACATCGCGGCCATCGTGGAAACCGCGCACAAGGCGCATGTCGACGCCGTCCACCCCGGGTACGGTTTCCTTGCCGAAAACGCGGAATTCGCGCAGGCGGTCATCGACGCCGGCATGACGTGGATCGGTCCGCAGCCCGCCACCATCCGCGCGCTCGGCTCGAAAGTCGAAGCGCGCCGCATCGCGGCCGAAGTCGGCGCGCCCATGGCCCCCGGCACCACGGAACCGGTGCACGACCCCGCCGAAGTCATCAAGTTCGCCAAGGAACACGGCCTGCCACTGGCCATCAAAGCCGTCTACGGGGGTGGCGGTCGAGGTCTGAAAGTGGTGCACCGGCTGGAAGACGTGCGCGAGGCGTTCGTATCCGCCACGCACGAGGCCGAGCTGGCGTTCGGCAACGGCGACTGCTTCATCGAACGATTCCTCGCCCGCCCGCGCCACGTCGAAGTGCAGATCCTCGGCGACGGCGCGGGCAACGTTGTGGCCGTCGGCACGCGCGACTGCTCGCTGCAGCGCCGCAATCAGAAACTCATCGAAGAGGCACCAGCGCCGTTCCTACCCCCTGAAACCACCCGGGCGCTGGAAGACGCGGCCGTCGCCATCTGCTCCCGTGCGCACTACGAAAGCGCCGGAACCGTTGAGTTTCTGGTCGATCCGGACGGCACGATGTCGTTCATGGAAGTCAACACGCGTATTCAGGTCGAACACCCCGTCACAGAAGAGGTGACGGGCGTCGATCTGGTGGCCGCTCAGCTGGCGATCGCCGAAGGCGCGCATGTCACCGACATTCCCGGCTTGGAACACGGCACCCCCGTTCCGCATGGGCATGCGATCGAGTTCCGCATCAACGCGGAGGATCCATCCCTTGGTTTCGTACCGTTCCCCGGCATCGTCGAGCGGCTGAACGTGCCGACCGGACCGGGCATCCGCTTCGATTCCGGCGTTGCGCAAGGCGGCGCGATTCCGGGGCAGTTCGATTCGATGATCGCCAAACTGATCGTCTCCGCGCCGTCGCGTTCGGCCTGTCTGACGCGCGCCCGCCACGCATTGGATGAGCTGGCGATTGCCGGCGTGCCAACGGTCCGCAAATTCGACCAGGCCGTGCTCGAACAGCCAGCTTTCGTGGCGACGGACGGCGATTTCGGCGTCTACACGCGCTGGATCGAAGAGGAATTCCTGCCTTCCGTGGACGTGTGCACGCTGGCCGACGGCAAACCGGGTCGCCGGGCCGCAGCGCCCGAACCGGTGGAAAGCTGGGTCGAGGTCGATGGCAAACGCGTGCGATTGGGCCTGCCCGCTTCGCTCGCCTCCGTCGCCGCGCTGGGCGCGGGGCTGGCCGGATTGGCTGGAGCCGGCGCAACGGGGGACCCTGCCCTCACGTCCGATTCTGGCGAATCGGTCATCCAAGCCCTGCTGAACGCCTATCAAAAGTCCGTTCCAGCAGGATCGGGCACGCAGACCGCCGCAAACTCGGATATCGCAAGCACCCAAGACACCCCTATCGAATCGACCATCACCGGCACGGTCGTCCGCTGGCTCGCCGATGACGGCGCGCACGTTGAGGAAAACGAGCCGATCGTCGTACTCGAGGCGATGAAGATGGAAACCGAAATCACCGCCCCCGTTGCCGGCATACTGCACCGATCGGCGCAGGTCGGCGACACCGCGCAATACGGCGACCCCCTCGGCGCCATCAGTTAACGCGGCGGCCGGCTGATACGGCTGCCGGCCGTCGGGTGAACCGCACGCCCCTTACACGCAACGCATCGCAATCGCAAAAAACAAAACCCAGACCACGGAAGGAACGCAACATGAGCATGCTGGATTGGCGGTATTATCCGAAAATCGCGCGTATCGCACGCATGGCGGGAGCCGACGTCGGACGCGGTTCCGAAACGTTGATGACGTATTCGCGCGGCGATTTGTTCCGAGCCGCACGCCACTTGTCGGGCAGCAAGGAAGGTCGGCCCGCCCGCGCGCTGGTGGTCACCGGCTTCTACATTCCGAAGGCCGCGCAACCCGCTGCGGAAACGGACGGCCCGTTGGGTGCGCTGGAAGTATGCATGGCATTGCGTGCGATTGGCGGCGACGCATGGCTGGTCAGCGACGAATGCTGCGCGCCGGTGATTCGCCCGTCCGCATTGGGTTTCCTGCCGGACGACCACGTGCTGATCGCGCCGAATGCCAATCCCAAGGGCGGTTTTGACGCCTGGCTCAACGGCGTCATCGACCTTGCCAAAACCGAACATATCGATACGCTCGTCTACATCGAACGCGTCGGCCCGGCGCGCGACGGCAGCCCGCACAACATGCGCGGCATCGACATCGCCGAATGGACCGCGCCGCTGAGCCAGCTCACGCTGCTCGGCCTGCACACGATCGGCGTGGGCGACGGCGGCAACGAGATCGGCATGGGCCGTGTGGAGGACTACGCCATCGAAGGGGTGGTCGACCACGGCGAGAACATCGCCTGCACGGTGCCGACCGACCAGCTGGTGGTGGCCGGCACGTCGAATTGGGGCGCGCACGCGCTTGTCTGTGCGATGCGCGCGTTGGGCAGCAACGCCGTCGACCCGTATCTTGAACCGACGTGGCAGGAGCGCGTGCTGGACGTGATCGTCGAATACGGCGGCCTCGACGGCGTGCATATGACGAACGTGGCGACCGTCGACGGCCTCGAACCCGACCGTTACTTTAAGCAGGTCGGCCAGCTTACGGACTGCGCCCGCAGCTGAAGTCCTGTGCCCAAGGCTGAGGGCCCTGCGCTCGCGGCTGCCCCCGCATGTCCGTCGCTTTCGAATCGGGCGCCGGAGACATGCGCCGCGATTCGGCCGAAAGCCGGTTCGACACGCCCGAACACCGGTTGCGGTTTTGGTGTCGAGCCCCATTTTGCGGTAATATCGAACCGGTTCGACACAACCGTGGGAATGGCCGTAAGGACTCCCGCAAAGAATCTCGCAACGACTTTTTGGAACCGAAGGAGGCTCCATGAAAAACAAGGTGCAGCTCATCACTTACGCCGACCGCCTTGGCGACGGCACCATCAAGTCGATGACCGACATTCTGCGCACCCGCTTCGACGGCGTGTACGACGGCGTTCACATCCTGCCGTTCTTCACCCCGTTCGACGGCGCCGACGCAGGCTTCGACCCGATCGATCACACCAAGGTCGACGAACGTCTCGGCAGCTGGGACGACGTCGCCGAACTCTCCAAGACCCACGACATCATGGTCGACGCCATCGTCAACCACATGAGTTGGGAATCCAAGCAGTTCCAGGACGTGCTGGCCAAGGGCGAGGAGTCCGAATACTATCCGATGTTCCTCACCATGAGCTCCGTGTTCCCGAACGGCGCCACCGAAGAGGACCTGGCCGGCATCTACCGTCCGCGTCCGGGCCTGCCGTTCACCCACTACAAGTTCGCCGGCAAGACGCGCTTGGTCTGGGTGAGCTTCACCCCGCAGCAGGTGGACATCGACACCGATTCCGACAAGGGTTGGGAATACCTCATGTCGATTTTCGACCAGATGGCCGCCTCTCACGTCAGCTACATCCGCCTCGACGCCGTCGGCTATGGCGCCAAGGAAGCCGGCACCAGCTGCTTCATGACCCCGAAGACCTTCAAGCTGATCTCCCGTCTGCGTGAGGAAGGCGTCAAGCGCGGTCTGGAAATCCTCATCGAAGTGCACTCCTACTACAAGAAGCAGGTCGAAATCGCATCCAAGGTGGACCGCGTCTACGACTTCGCCCTGCCTCCGCTGCTGCTGCACGCGCTGAGCACCGGCCACGTCGAGCCCGTCGCCCACTGGACCGACATACGCCCGAACAACGCCGTCACCGTGCTCGACACGCACGACGGCATCGGCGTGATCGACATCGGCTCCGACCAGCTCGACCGCTCGCTCAAGGGTCTCGTGCCGGATGAGGACGTCGACAACCTCGTCAACACCATCCACGCCAACACCCACGGCGAGTCCCAGGCCGCCACCGGCGCCGCCGCATCCAATCTCGACCTCTACCAGGTCAACAGCACCTACTATTCGGCGCTCGGATGCAACGACCAGCACTACATCGCCGCCCGCGCGGTGCAGTTCTTCCTGCCGGGCGTTCCGCAGGTCTACTATGTCGGCGCGCTTGCCGGCAGGAACGACATGGAGCTGTTGCGCAAGACGAACAACGGCCGCGACATCAACCGCCATTACTACTCCACCGCGGAAATCGACGAGAATCTCAAGCGTCCGGTCGTCAAGGCCCTGAACGCGCTCGCCAAGTTCCGCAACGAGCTCGACGCGTTCGACGGCACGTTCTCGTACACCACCGACGGCGACACGTCCATCAGCTTCACCTGGCGCGGCGAAACCAGCCAGGCCACGCTGACGTTCGAGCCGAAGCGCGGTCTCGGTGTGGACAACACTACGCCGGTCGCCATGTTGGAATGGGAGGATTCCGCGGGAGACCACCGTTCGGATGATCTGATCGCCAATCCGCCTGTCGTCGCCTGACGGAAAATTTCTTGCGATTACGTATTTTCTTGCGATTACGTACGGCCTTGCGATTGCGTTCCACCTTGCGGTCGCGCACCCGGTCCGTCGCACCCGGTCCGTCGGGCGGACGGCAGTGGCCGCACGTGTTGGTATCGTAAGTTGCGTTGAAGAATCGCCCGAATGCGCTGAAGCAATGCGTCCGGGCGATTTTCGTATGTGTCGCTCGTAGCGGGCGGGCGCATGCGTGGAGTATCGAAGCACATGAAACGCGACAAGCAGAAAACGCGATAAGCCAAGAAAACAGCAGATATGACCGAAGACAATCAGAATAACGAATTCAAACCGCAGCCGCTGCCCGGCCAGGTGTTCATCCGCCCGGGCATCGACGATCGCCCCGATTATGAGAAGACCCTGACTCCCGAAGCGAAGGCGGCCATGCGCCGGCTGTCGGTGCAGCAGCATCCGCGTATTCCGGAAGCGTCCAACGAGCGTCCGGAAACCCAGGCCGCGCGCATCGCATCGGAAGGTGGAGCGCCCCTAACCGCGGCCGCGCATCTTGACGTGGCTGTGCCGAACCTCGAATCGTCCTTCCTCGACCTGCGCGACCCGATGACCGCTCCGGACGGCACCAGGCCGACCGCAATGCAGGCCAACCGGCTCGTTGCGGGTTTTGCGCTTGGCTCAATGCTGCTGTCCGCTCCGATGGCGGCGTTCAACACGGTGCTCATTCCGCAAACCGTCAGCCGTTTGTCGGGAATCAACCGCGTCACGGATTTGGCGATGCTCGTCATCGCAGGTGCCATCATGACGTTCCTGCTGAACGCATGCATCGCCGTCGGTTCCGACCATTCCTACTGCCGGTTCGGGCGCCGTACGCCATGGATCGTCAGCGGCAGCGTATTGGCGGCTATCTGCATGGCGATTCTTTCCGCATGCGATTTTCTCCCGTGGGCCGTGTTCTTCTGGCTGGCCACGCAGGCCGCGTATGCGATGGCGGCCATACCGTTCGCCGCCGCGTTCGGCGAACGTGTGCCTGACAAGTTCCGCGACCGCGCCGATTCCTGGCACGGCAAGGGGCTGGCGCTTGGCCAGCTGGTCGGCGTCGCCGTGGCTGTTGCGCTGACGCCGCATGCCGGTGGCGAAGGTTGGGATGGCACTACGGGTTTCGCGATGCTGGTATTCGCGGGTTGGCTTGTCGTCGCGGCCGTCGTTACGCTGTTGGTACTGCCGTTCGAAGGGGCCAGCAGCTACCTGCCGCGTAGGGATGTTGAGAAAGGCGATTTCTTCTCGCAATACCGTCCGCCGCAGAACGCGCCGAAGTTTTCTGTGGCATTCGCGGCCCGCATGTTCGCCGTTGCGGCCACAGCCGGAATCGCCGTATATCAGTGGTATCTGGCGCCGAATATCGTCGGCAATACCGATGAGGCCGGTTTGTTCGGCATTGCCGGTGCCGGATCGGTGGTTGTGGTCATGGCCATCTGCACGTTTGTCGGTGCTTTGATTGCGGCGTTGCTGCTTGGCCGCATCGTCAGCCTGTTCGGCGATCTGCGTATTCCGGCCGTCGCGTCCGCCGTGTTGTTCATGGTCGCTGCGCTGCTGCCGTTGCTGATGGACGACGGTTTCCTGGCGGTTGCGCTGTACGCCCTGCTTGCCGGCTTCGCATACGTGGTGTTCGATGGCGCCAGCCAAAGCTTGGATCTTGCGATGCTGCCGGATGTGCGTTCCGTGGGCCGATCGCTTGCCGCTTATAGTCTGGCCAATACGTTCGGCACGATACTGGGCGTCGCTGCCTGCGCCGCGGTGATTGTGGCGACTGGTGCCACCGTGCTGATCTTCGCTGTCGCCACTGTTTCGATGCTGTTGGCGGGTCTGCTGACATTGCGGTTGAAATCGCAACAATGACGGCGACTATGACGGTGCTGGATCGCCAATGATTGGAAAATGAAGCGAAACGGCGCGTCCACATAGTGAACCTTTAGTGGATAGGGGAGATGGACGCGCCTATGTTTACGGCTTAGTTCGAGCGGAAATCCCGCCCGGGGAAATGACTTTGCGAAAGGAGGTTCGCCACGATGAACGGAATGGTCGCACACGTACTGCTGTCCGCACGAATTATTATTCCGCTTTCGTTGGCGGACTGATTCGAGCATTGCGGCTTCAATCCCTCGCCAACGAAGGCAGGGTTTGAGGCGCGCATGGAATACACGTTGATGGCCCTGCATAATGCGGGGCCATTTTTGTTGCAGCCCACAAGGCAGACGCAGCGAAAACCTTTTGAAGCCGGCCGGCATAGCGCACAACAGAAAACAGAAAAACTACAAACAACATCGTTATCGGCGGAAGTTGGGAGCCGGTAGCAGGACGTACAGGGAGTACATCAATGAGTACAGTCGAAGCGGCCGCTGGCAAAGCGCAGGCGATGGTCCGCGATTCGGTCAAAACCGTGATCGCAGCATCCATGGTCGGCACCGCCATCGAGTTCTACGACTTTTACGCATACGGCACCGCCGCTGCGAATTATTTCCCGAAGGTGTTCTTCGGAGACACCACCAATCCGACCGTCGCGCTGCTGGCCAGCCTGCTGACCTTCGCCATCGCGTTCATCGCCCGTCCGCTGGGCTCGTTGGTGTTCGGCCACTTCGGCGACCGTATGGGCCGCAAGACCACGCTGGTGGTCTCCCTGCTCACCATGGGCATTGCCACCTTCCTGATCGGCTGCCTGCCGACCTACAACCAATGGGGTGTCGCGGCCGTCGCCGTGCTGTGCCTATGCCGCTTCGTGCAGGGCATCGGCCTTGGCGGCGAATGGTCCGGCGCCGCGTTGGTGGCCACCGAGAACGCTCCGGAAGACAAGCGCGCGCTGTACGGCTCCTTCCCGGAGCTGGGCGCCCCGATCGGCTTCTTCCTGTCGAACGGCACCTACTTCCTGCTGGAGACCTTCAACGACAATGACGCGATGCTTGCCTGGGGCTGGCGCGTGCCGTTCCTGCTGTCCTCCATCCTCGTGATCGTCGGCCTCGTCGTCCGCGTCCAGATGGAGGAGACCCCGATCTTCCGTATGGCCCAGGAGCAGAAGAAGGTCGTCAAGTCCCCGCTTACCGAAGTGTTCAAGAAGAGCTGGAAGGAAGTCATCCAGGCCACGTTCCTGGTGGCCGTCACCTACACGCTGTTCTACACGCTGGCAACCTGGTCCCTCGCTTGGGGCACCAAGACCGTCGAGCAGGGTGGCGGCAACCTGGGCTTCACCAACCAGGAGTATCTGCTGATGCTGATGATCGCCGTCTGCGTGTTCGCCGCGTTCATCGTGATCTCCTGCGTGAACGCCGACAAGTTCGGCCGCAAGCGCGTGATCATCATCTCCTCCTGCTGCCTTATCGCGTTCGCCCTGCTGTTCCCGTTCCTGCTTGATCCGGCGGTCGTCGGTCAGCGCAACTTCGCCACCAACCTGCTGTTCCTGTGCATCGGCTTCGCTCTGATGGGTACCGCGTTCGGTCCGATCGGCGCCTTCCTGCCGGAACTGTTCGACGCGAACGTGCGTTACTCCGGCTCCGGCATCGGCTACAACCTGGCTGCCATCGTCGGCGCGGCCTTCGTGCCGACCATCGCCACTTGGCTGTCCCATCATTGGGGCGTGCATTCCGTGGGCCTGTACCTCGGTGTGATGGCCCTGTGCTGCCTCATCGCGGTGTTGAGCTGCAAGGAAACGAAGAACGTCGACTTCACCAAGTGACGCCGACCGGCTTGCCGGGCTGCTTCGCTTGGGGTGGCTCGGAGCCTTAGAAAAAACGTTTGACGTGAATATAGCCACTATGTGAACGCCAACAGACATCATAAAGAAAGCGGTACTAGAACAGTTCCGCAGGAGAGGCGGAGTGGTTCCTCGGACACAATCCGGGGGGAGCAACATCCTAGGAATCACTCGCCGTGATAACAACCGAAAAAAGAATAGAAAATAGCGAGTTTGTTCGGAAAAAACAAGTTCCGAATCGCAAAAAACAATAAAGGAGCGCCAATTATGGCAGCAACTATCTGGTACGAAAAGGACGCCGATTTGTCCGTGTTCGATGGCAAGAAGGTGGCCATCCTCGGTTACGGTTCCCAGGGCCACGCCCATGCGCTGAACCTGCGTGATTCCGGTGTCGACGTCGTCGTCGGCCTGCGTCCTACCTCCAAGTCCGTGGAGTATGCCAAGGAGCAGGGCCTCGAGGTCAAGTCCGTCGCTGACGCCGTTGCCGAAGCCGACGTGGTGATGATCCTGCTGCCTGACCAGTACCAGGCCGCCGTGTACAAGAAGGACGTCGAGCCGAACCTGAAGCCGGGCGCTGCTCTGGCCTTCGCTCACGGCTTCAACATCCACTACGGCTACATCAAGCCGACCGAGGACCATCCGGTCTTCATGGTCGCCCCGAAGGGCCCGGGCCACATCGTGCGTCGTGAGTACGCCGCTGGCCGTGGCGTCCCGGTCGTCGTGGCCGTCGAGCAGGATCCGGATGGCAAGACCTGGCCGCTGTGCCTGGCTTACGCCAAGGCTCTGGGCGCGCTGCGTGCAGGCGCCATCAAGACCACCTTCACCGAGGAGACCGAGACCGATCTGTTCGGCGAGCAGGACGTCCTCATGGGTGGCATCAACCACCTGTGCGATATGGGCTTCGATGTGCTGACCGAGGCTGGCTACCAGCCGGAGATCGCCTACTTCGAGGTGTTCCACGAGCTGAAGATGCTGGTCGACCTGGCCAACGAGGGTGGCCTGAACAAGGCTCGTTGGTCCTGCTCCGACACCGCCCAGTACGGCGACTACACCTCCACGGTCATCACCGAGGAGACCAAGAAGCGCATGCAGTACCAGCTCAAGCGCATCCAGGACGGCTCCTTCGCCAAGGAGTTCATGGATGACCAGGCCGCTGGCGCTCCGAAGTTCAAGAAGCTGCAGGAAGAGTACAGCCACCCGCACCTGGAGACCGTTGGCCCGAAGCTGCGCGCCATGTTCTCCTGGAACAACCAGGTGGACGCCGATGCCGATATGGCCGAGTCCTTCAACGGCAAGATCGCTCGTACCCAGGTTCAGTGAGATTGCTTCGCTAGCTGCATAAGCTATTTAGCGAATTAGAAAGCGTCGCCCGCTTCATGCGGACGGCGCTTTTTGCATATCGTCGTGCGTGCGACGGTTGCGTACGTTCCGGCATAACGAAAGGCCGCCACCCAACTTGGGCGGCGGCCTTCAATCGCAGTTAATGCGATTAATCGCAATGAATGCGAGACGTTACTCAGCCACGGGCGATCTTGCCGGTGAAAGTGGCCATGTCAGCGTCGTCATCCTTGCCGTTGTTCCAGGAGAACATGGCGCGCAGCTTCGGACCGACGGTCTCGATGCGCACGTTGCCGTATTCTTCCTGCAGCTGCTTGAACTTCGGAGCGCCAGCGTCCTGATCGTCGATGAACTCCTTGGCGAAGGAGCCGTCCTGGATGCGGCTCAGATGGTACTGCATGCGCTTGCGGCAGTCTTCGTTGATGACGGTGTTGGTGTAGTCGCCGTACTGGGCGGTGTCGGAGCAGGACCAACGGGCCTTGTTCAGGCCACCCTCGTTCATGAGGTCGACGAGCATCTTCAGCTCGTGGCAGACCTCGAAGTAGGCGATCTCCGGCTGGTAGCCAGCGTCAGTGAGGACCTCGAAGCCCATTTCAACGAGCTTGTTCACGCCGCCCATGAGCACGTTCTGCTCGCCGAACAGATCGGTCTCGGTCTCCTCGGTGAAAGTGGTCTTGATGGCACCTGCGCGCAGGGCGCCCAGAGCCTTGGCGTAAGCCAGGGTGATGTCCCAAGCGTCGCCGCGCGGATCCTGCTCGACAGCCACGACGACCGGGACGCCACGGCCGTTGGCGTACTCACGACGCACGATGTGGCCCGGGCCCTTCGGGGCGACCATGAAGACCGGGTGGTCCTCGGTCGGCTTGATGTAGCCGTAGTGGATGTTGAAGCCATGAGCGAAGGCGACGGCGGCGCCCGGCTTGATGTTCGGTTCGATGTCGTTGGCCCAGATGGTGCGCTGGTACTGATCGGGAGCCAGAATCATGATGATGTCGGCCTCGGCGGCGGCTTCCGGAACGGACTTGACTTCCAGACCCTGCTCCTTGGCGTGCTCGACAGACTTGGAGGTCGGGCGCAGGCCGACGACGACGTCGACGCCGGAATCGCGCAGGTTCAGCGCATGGGCGTGGCCCTGGGAACCGTAACCGATGATGGCAACCTTCTTGCCTTCGAGGACCGAGAGATCGCCGTCGTTCTCATACCAAATTTGTGCAGCCATTGTACTTGGCACTCCTTTTGTGTAGTGGGGTGAACGCTTGAAAAGCGTTCGGGTTTCTACCATTCGCAGATGAAATTCGTGGTTTCGTGCATGGATTTTGTCCTGCAAACTGGGGTCCATCCTACCGGAGCGGCCGTTTTGGTACGTATCCAGTCCACAAAGTGAGCCGCGAAATCGTAAAAAATTCGTCGCGGCGCAATCGTGATACCTTTCCTGCGAAACCCCTACGGAAGCGACGTTTCGGGCCGTTGGAATGTTGTTTCCGTTGGGAATTGCGATTAAGCCCCTACCGAAGCGACGTTTCAATCGCTGAAAATGACGTTTGTGTGGGCAAGCATGTGCTTATTTAGGTGACGCTTCATGCATTTTGGTAGGAAAGTGGCTTAGGATAGGCACGTAGGATTGTTTGATGAGGAAGCTGAAGCAATGGTCACTGCGACGGGGATTGCGCCTGGTTCCGAAATGACGGCGCAGATGGAGCAGGTGGAGGAGCGTAATGTCTCGGGCGTGCTGCATATCGCCTCGATTTTCGCCTCGCACATGGTATTGCAACGCAACAAGCCCATTGCGGTGTTCGGCGCATTGGCTGCCGATTGCGCCGGTATGGAGGTTGTGGCGGAAATACACGACTTTGACGGCTCCCTGATTGCGCAGGAACATGCTTATTCTTCGCAGAACGTGGTCAACGGCTTTTCGCAGTGGCGCGTGATGCTGCCCGCGCAACCGGAAGGCGGTCCGTACACGCTTCGTATCGTCGCGGGCAATGATGCCATCGAATTCGACGACGTGCTTATCGGCGAAGTGTGGCTCGCCGGCGGCCAAAGCAATATGGAACTTGAGTTGCGTAACAGCGAGCATGCCGACGAAGCACTTGAGGATTGCGCCGATCCGCTGCTGCGTTTCTACAATGTGCCGAAAACCGGTGTCATCAATCGCAATGCGGAAAATACGTCGAGTTGGCAGGAATCATCGCCGGAAAACAGTGGTGTGATGAGTGCCGTCGCCTACTATTTCGCACGCAAGCTGCGCTCCGAACTCGACCCCGATCTGCCGGTCGGCATTGTCGACTGCTATATCGGCGGCACGTCGATCAGCTGCTGGATGAGCGAGGACGCACTCAATTCCAGCGATGCCGGCCGCGACTATCTGACGCGCTACCAGCGTGCGATCGCAGGCAAGACGCAACAGCAGTTCGAGCTGGAAACCAGCGAATGGCAGTCGCAGATGGACGCATGGAACGCGGCTGTGGAAACGGTGCGTCAGACCAATCCGAACGCAACGAGCAGCGAGTTGAGCGAACAGTGCGGCACCTGCCCGTGGCCGCCGCCGCTCACCCCTACATCGCAATGGCGTCCGTGTGGCCCCTTCCACGCCATGCTGGAACGTATCATGCCCTACTCGCTGGCCGGTTTCCTGTGGTATCAGGGTGAGGAAGACGAGCAATACAGCGGTTCCTACCGCGAGCTGCTCGGCATGATGATCGGCGAATGGCGTGCGCTGTGGAGCGAAAATCTGCCGTTCCTCATCGTGCAGTTGCCGCAATGGATCAACGGCAAGACGGCTGCGGACGGCAACGATCCGATGCGCTGGCCGGTGCTGCGTGAGGCCCAATGGGACGCCGCGCAGTCCATAGACAACGTGTACGCCATCTGCACGATCGACTGCGGCGAATACGACAACATCCACCCGCTGGACAAGCGCACGCCCGGCGAACGCCTTGCCAATTGCGCGCTGCGGCAAATCTACGGCATGGATCGCGTTCCGGTGCACGGCCCGACGGTGCTGGGCTTCCGATGCGACCCGAACGGCCGCGTACGCCTGTTCTTCCGCTATGCGCACGGTTTGCATTTCGAAGGCACCACGCCCGGCGGCGGCGACGACGATGATTTCGATGGCCAGCTGCCGACTTTGGTGCGCGTGCCGGAACATTCCGGCTTCGAACTGGCCGGTTCCGACGGTATGTTCCACCCGGCGACCGCCGCGATTTTCGTGGATTGCGACATCGATGATCTCGTCAATTCCAGAGTGAACGTGGTCGATTACAACGCTACGGAATTCGGCATTCCGATTAACAGCCGCAGCATCGGCACGATTACGCTGGCGACTCCGGATGTGCCCGAGCCGATGGCGATGCGATACGCCTGGCGCAGTTGGGGTCCGGCTCCGCTGTTCAACGACGACGGCCTGCCCGCGCAGCCGTTCCGTCTGGACCTGACCGACCATACCTCCCCCGTCGAGTCCACCGAGCCCGTCACCCCCGACGGCACCGCTGACTGAGGCCGTCGGTCTAATCGCCCCGTCTAATCGCAAAAACGGCATTCCCATCCGGCTTTTGTTACCGTAACCAGCCGATTCGGGTAACAAAAGCCGGAAGAGGAGGCCGTTTTGTGTTTCTTGCGATTACTCAGCGGTTGCAGCAGCCGCGTCGACGATCACTGCCGCTTCTTCACCCCGTTCGCTGCCGGACTTGCCAAGCGCAAGTTGGGCGGCGGCGAACAGCACCGCCAGCCAGATGACGCCGGCGATCACGGCGATGCGATAGCTTGCGGAGAAGCACATGAGCACCACAACCAGCAGCATGAACGCGATCACCACATACGGCGTCACATTGGCGAACGGCAGCTTGAACGCGATCTTGTCGAGCGCTTCCTTGCCCTTCAGCCCCTTAAGTTCGGCCGGGCCATCGCCAGCCGCAACCATGCGACGGAACTTAATCTCCGTAATCATAATCATGATCCAGTTGATCGCAGCCGCGATAGTGGCGATCGACATCAGATAATTGAACGCGAATTCCGGCCATACGAACACGACGACAACGGCAATCGCAATAATTATCGCGGAAGTGATAACACCCCCGACCGGCACGCCTTTCTTGCTGAGCTTACCCAGGTAAGCCGGCGCGTTGCCCTGCTTTGCCAGCGAATACAGCATGCGGGAGTTGGCGTACAGGCCGGAATTGTAGACGCTCATCACGGCGGTCAGGCACACGAAATTGAGGATGCCGGCGGCCGCGTGCACGCCGACGGAATCGAAGATCTGCACGAACGGGCTGGAATCGCCGTCGATTTTGCTCCACGGAATCACCGCCATAATCACGCCGAGCGCGCAGATGTAGAAGACGAGAATACGCCAGATGATGCCGTTCGTGGCCTTCGGAATGGTGGTGCGCGGATTCTCGGTTTCGCCGGCGGTGATGCCGATGAGTTCGGTGCCGCCGAAGCTGAACATCACCACGACGAGCGCCATCAGCAGGCCGGTCCACGTGCCGTCGGCGTTGCGGGTCATCAGGCCGTGCGGCAGGAATCCGCCGTCCACGGTGAACCAGTTGGCGAAGCTCGCGCGAATGCCCGAAGCGGTCGGCACATTGGCGATGATCACATACAGGCCGCCGAGAATCATGGCCAGCACGGCCACGATCTTGATGATGGCGAACCAGAATTCGAATTCGCCGAACTTGTTCACGCCCATGAGATTCAGCGCCGCGATGGCCACGAGGAACACCGCCGCCGACACCCACTTCGGAATGTTCGGGAACCAGTAGTTCACGAACGAGCCGACCACGGCAAGCTCCACCATGGCCACCAGCACGTAGTTGAACCAGTAGTTCCAGCCGGAAATGAAGCCCGCTCGCCGTGACCAGTAGCGCGTCGCGTAGTAGCTGAACGCGCCAGCCTTCGGATCCTCGACCGCCATCTCGCTCAGAGCGCGCACGATCATGAAGATCGCGAGACCGCCGACGAGGTAGGCGAGCAGAATGGACGGGCCGGCCAGCTGGATGGATTCGCTGGAGCCGTAGAACAGGCCGGTGCCGATGGCGCCACCCAGCGCGATGAGCTGGATATGGCGGTTTTTCAACGATTTACGGAGCGTCGGCGGAACCGGTACATCGTCGGTTCCACGCGGCTTCTTTGCGGCGGTGACGTCGCTCATGGAGATTTCCTCTTCTCTGTTTCCTTGCGATTGCGCGTTGTGTGTTGCGCTCGCTGCTTGCGTTGCGTGCTGTTGCACGCTTGCATGTGCTTGTTTTGCTTGCTTTTTGCGATTCGCCCTTTGTGAGGGAACGTTCCCGATTGTAGCGGGAAGCGGCGGGCAAAGTGTTGGTTTGTTCGTTCCGGAATGTCTGGTTTGCTTAACGGGTTGTTTGGTTTAGAAGTTCGATTCGCGCGATTGCTGTGCGATTCGAACGCGCGATTTGGACACGTGTTGCGGATGTGCGGTTTGGCGCGTCTTCCCAAGCTTCATGGTGTTCAATGGAATGAGGGGCTACGAACGGAGGTCGACATGGCATTCGTCAAGGACATGCTGCGAATGTGGGCGCATTCGTGGAAAAGATTCATTTCCATCGCCATGATCACGTTGCTCGGTGTGGCCGTGCTCACCGGCATTTACGCGGGCTGCCGTGACGCGTTCCGCAGCACCGATCGCTTTTTCGACGCGCAGGGCCTGCACGACGTCCAGGTGCTGTCCACTGCGGGCCTGTCGAACGGCGATATCGCCGCGTTGCGCAAGGTGAACGGTGTTGCGAAAGTGCAGGCGGAACGGTCGCAGGAAGTGACGTTCGATTTGGACGGCCGCAAGTCAGCGACCATGCAGGAAATCGGCACGAACGGCATTGACCAGCCATACTTGCAGGAAGGGCGCATGCCGAAGAAAGCCGGCGAAATCGCGGTAACCAGGAAATTTATTCGCGATTCGGGCAAGCGTATCGGCAGCCGCCTCACCGTAACCCCCGAATCGGCTTCCTCCGATACTTCCGATACGAACGATACGAACGATACGAACGGTGCGGACGGCACGAATGAAACGAACGGCACGGACGAGGCGCCGAGCTTCCCGACCAAGCTCACCATCGTGGGCGTGGTGCTCGATCCGCAGAACCTGAGCAACCCGGACGGCTACTCCGCCATGACCTCGTTCCGTTCCACCGCCACCACCGACTACACGTTCTTCGCGCCGTCCGATGGCGTGACCGGCACCCTCTACACGTCCGCCACGCTGCTCGTCAAGGGTGCGGCCGCCGAAAGCACGTTCGACGAATCGTACGAAAACACTGTCAAGCAGGTGACCGACCGCATCGACGGCACCGTGAAAACCGACCGCCAGAAGGCCCGTCGGCAGGAACTGCTCGACGCGGGCAACAAGAAGATCGCCGACGCGCGTGCGGAAGCCGACAAGAAGTTCGCGGACGCGCAGTCGCAAATCGACGCGAATCGGCAGCAATTCAACCAGCAGGTCGACCAGATTGTCAGCATGCAGGCGGGCGCGGCGGCTGCGGGAGCTGCGGCAAACGGCGCGAACGCAGGTGCGGCGGCGGCCGCAGGTGCAACTACCCTCCAACTTGACGAAACCACGCGTGAAACAATGCGTGAAACCATCATCGCCGCTAGTCCCGAACTGACGCAAGCCAAGCAGCAGCTCGACCAGGCGCAATCGCAATTGAACGAGCAGAAGGCAAGTACCGAACATACGCTGAAAACCAAGGAAAACGAGCTGAAAACCAGCATTCCGCAAGTGCGCTGGTATGTGCAGGACCGGCAGTCGCTCGGCGGGTTCAGCGCGCTCAAATCCGACCTCGACTCCATCCAGTCGCTCGGCAACGCGTTCCCGATTGTGTTCCTGCTGGTGGCCGTGATGATGAGCCTGACCGCCATGGCGCGCATGGTCGAAGAGGACCGCTCGCTCATCGGCACGTACGTGGGGCTCGGCTACGGGCGGCTGGCGGTCGCGTCGCGCTACCTGCTGTTCGCGTTGCTCGCCTGCTTGGTCGGCGGCGGCATCGGTCTGCTGGTCGGATTCCTTGGCATCCCGGCATTCCTGCTGGTGGTGATTGAGGGACTGTATATATTGCCCGGTGTGCGACTTGAATACGACTGGCTGTACGGCTCGGCCGGCATCGTGCTGTTCGTGGTCGGTGTGGGCGTGGTCACCGCGCTCGCCTGCCGCGAGGAGATACGGCACACGCCCGCCGCGTTGATGCGGCCGAAGGCGCCGAAAGCGGGCGCTCGCATATTGCTGGAGCGGATTCGCCCGGTATGGAGCCGGCTGAACTTCCTCGGCAAAGTCACCGCGCGCAATATCTTCCGATTCAAGTCGCGCTTGATTATGACCGTGGGTGGCGTGGCCGGTTGCACAGCGTTGATTATCTGCGGATTTGCGATTAATGACACCGTCGACACGATTGGCGTCAAACAATACGAGCAGATCTACCAGTACGACCTGATGGTCGTGGCCAATGACGATGACGCCACCGCGATGCGCAAGCAGGTGGCACAAGATGGCCAAACCACCGAAACGCTGAATCTGCGCGTGGATAGTGGCGAGATGAGCAATGCGGCGCAGGAAAGCGAAACCGTGCAGCTGATGACCGTGCCCAACGATTCGCTGAATATCTTGAACGATATGGTCACGCTGGAACAAGCTGGCGATGATGGATGGTTTGGGCTGCCCAATATCTTCGGCAAAGCGGGTGGCGGCACTGTAGCGCTGGACGATAGTGGCGTGATTGTATCGCAGTCCGCCGCCAACTCGCTGAATATTCATGCCGGCGACACCGTCACGCTGGGCAATGGCGGTAGCAGCCGGGCCAAGGTGCAGGTCACGGCCGTGACGCGCAATCTTGTTGGCTCTGATGTGTACATCAGTGAGCGACTGTACGACCAGAAGTTTGCGGCCGGCGGTGTGACGTCTTCGGCTTCGGGAGATGGCACTGCCTCGACCTTGACGTGGAACGCGATGCTCGCCAAGCTGAAAGGTTCCGAGACCGAACAGGCCGAATATGCGGATCGGTTGGGCGAGGAATCGTCGGTGCTCAAGGCCGTGAGCTGTGCGCATCTGGCCGCCACGTTTAAGTTCGATTTGATGGGTGCCGTGGTGGCGCTGATTGTGGGGCTCGCCGGCGGCCTGGCGCTGGTGGTGCTGTTTGCGTTGGCCAATACGAACGTGTCCGAACGCATCCGCGAGATGGCCACACTGAAGGTGCTGGGCTTCTATGACCGCGAGGTGCACAACTACGTGAACCGCGAGATGATGATATTGACCGGTATGGGTGTGGTGGTTGGTCTGCCGCTTGGCAGGTGGATAGGCGGATTACTGACTGCTGCGTTGAATATGCCGTCGCTGTATTTCGAAGTGGAAGTGCACTGGTACAGCTATGCGATTGCCGTGGTGGCGACGCTGGCGTTCGCGCTGCTGGTGCAGCTGTTCACCAACCCAGTGCTCGATCGCGTAGACCCGGTCAGCTCGCTCAAGTCCGTGGAATAGAGGTAGAAGTTCAATTTGGTGTTGATGAATTGAACTTTTTGGCGGAATATTTACAGTATCATCGCATGTATTCTTGAGCTGAGCGGTTTTCGTGACATATTTCGGTGATACAGTTTGAACTTGTTTTGAACGAGTATCGCGTCTGGTGCGTAACAATCGGGCGGCAGAGAAGAGAAATGAAATCAGTATGGCCGATACGAATGTGAATGGTGGTACACAGCAGGCTACGGGCAAACTCAAGTCTGTCGAAAGCCTGGACCAGACCAACGAGATGGAGCGTGGCCTGAGCAATCGCCACGTACAGTTCATCGCCATTGGCGGCACCATCGGCACCGGCCTGTTCCTGGGCTCGGGCAAGTCAATCTCGCTAACCGGCCCCTCGATCATCTTCGTGTACATTCTGGTCGGTGTCATCATGTTCTTCCTGATGCGCGCCATCGGCGAAATGATGTACCGTGACCCCAGCCAGCACACCTTCATCAATTTCATCACCCGTTACCTTGGCAACGGGTGGGGGCATTTCGCCGGCTGGACGTATTGGGCCGCGCTCGTGCTGCTGGGCATGACCGAGATCACGGCCGTCTCCACGTACTTCATCACCTTCTTCGACACGTTCGGCATCGACCTGACCCATTGGAAATGGCTGATCGAGCTGTGTTTCCTGGTGTCGCTGGTCTCCATCAACCTGATTGCCGTCAAGGTGTTCGGCGAGGTGGAATTCTGGTTCTCGATGATCAAGATCACGCTGATTTGCGCGATGATCGCCACCGCCGTGGTCATGATCGTGATCGGCTACCATTACCCAGCCGTGCAGATTCACGGCGTGGACCACGTGAGCCCGGCCGGCCACGCCGGATTCGACAACCTGTTCGCCAACTTCTCGTTCGCGCCGAACGGTTGGATGGCCTTCCTCATGAGCTTCCAGATGGTGTTCTTCGCCTACGAGATGATTGAATTCGTGGGCGTCACCGTCTCCGAGACCAAGAATCCGCGCAAGGTGCTGCCCAAGGCCATCAACGAGATTATCGTGCGCGTGCTCATCTTCTATGTGGGCGCACTGGTGGCCATCATGTGCATTGTGCCGTGGACCTCGTTCAAGCCGAACAAGGACGGCTCCTTCGCATCCCCGTTCATTATGATGTTCCAGTACGCCGGGCTGAATTGGGCGTCCGCCCTGGTGTTCTTCGTGGTGATCACCGCCGCGTCCTCGTCGCTCAATTCGCTGTTGTATTCCGCCGGCCGCCACCTGTACCAGCTGTCCGAGGTGTCGCCGAACCCGACGCTCAACAAGCTCGGTCAGGTGTCCGATCGCAAGGTGCCGGCCCGCGCCATCCTGGTGTCCGCGGCGCTGATACTGCTGTCGCCGATCGTCAACGCCATCCCCGGCATCTCGGGGGCGTTCGTGCTGTTCTCGTCCGCCAGCTCCGCGGTGTTCCTGTTCATCTACATCCTGACGCTGATGGCACACCGCAAGTACCGTCGCTCCGCTGATTTCATTCCGGACGGGTTCGTCATGCCCGCGTGGAAGGTGCTCAATACGGTGGCAATCGTGTTCTTCGTGTTCATCTACCTGACGTTGTTCCTTGCGGACGATACGCGCAATTCCGCGATTGCCGGCCTGGTGTGGCTTGTGGGCTTCGGTGGATTCTCTATGCTGCGCGAACGCTACCGTAGCCGCGATTTGAAGGCCGCACTGGAACACAAGGAGTGATTGGACGGGCTGATTGGCTGGCGGCTATTAGTTGGGTGGTTGTTGGCTGTTGGCGGCTGACTGGCTAGCGGCCGATAGCCAATGACTGGGCTGATCGTCAGCCAATCGGCTGCCTATAGGTCTCATTGATACATTCGGTCATCCGATTAGTGCATTTGCGCGGACAATTAGTGCATTCGATCATCGGATTAGTACATCAGTGTGCAATTATTAGTACAATTAGCCGCCTAATTAGTACATTAGGACATAAAACAATGTCCTAATGTACTAATTAGATGCTAAAATACGATAAGTGCCATGTCCTAATGTATGAATTATCGCTATGAAGGGCGGAATGCGATGACGCAGGATGAACTTATGCAAGTGCTGCAGGCCGGTGAATCATCTATGGTCGAGTTCAAGCGCTGCAGCGAATTGCCTCATACGGATACTTTTGAGACTGTATGCTCATTCGCCAATCGTTCTGGTGGCAGCATTTATCTTGGCGTTGACGATGACGGTCAAGTGCTCGGCGTCGATTCTAAGCGCGTTAGTGAGATAGAGCGCAACGTTGTCAACGTAGTGTCTAATCGTAAGATGTTCGAACCGGCTCCAATGGTGGAAACGGAACATATCGAGTACGACGAACGGATTATTGTTCGTATTTGGGTAGCTCCGAGTTCTTCGGTTGTGCGGTTCAAGGGCGCAGTGTTTGATCGCATTGCTGATGTGGATACACACATCGAAAGCGATATCCAGATTAGTCAAATGTATATTCGCAAGCAGAACTACTATTCCGAACGGCGAATTTTCCGTTACGTGACTCCGTTTGATTTGCGTCCTGAGCTGATTGCGCGAATGCGGCAGCTGGCGGTCGCTCAGCGAGCTGGGCACCCTTGGGGAACTATGTCTGACGAAGAACTGTTCCGCAGCGCCAAGCTATACGATCGTGATTACACGACCGGCGAAGAGGGCTTTAATCTTGCTGCAGTGCTGCTCTTGGGCAAGGATGAAGTCATTTCCTCGGTTTGCCCAGCGTATATTACTGATGCCGTGGTTCGGCGAGACAATATTGACCGATACGATGACCGACTTATGGTGCGGACCAACTTGTTCGATTCGTACGAGCAACTCCGTGAATTTACTGAGCGGAATCTGCCTGACCGCTTTGTGTTAAAGGGCGATAAGCGAGTGAGCCCGCGTACGATGATCGCCCGTGAATTGGTGGCAAACAGCCTCATGCATCGGGAGTATTCCAGTCCGGTGGTGGCGCGTGTCACCATTGATAATGAATCCATCCGGACGGTTAATGCTTCGCGCTCATTCTTTGAAGGTCGAATGAAGCTGGGCGAGTTCACGCCAATGCCAAAGAATCCGATTATCGCTAATGTGTTTGTGCAGACCGGCATAGCCGAGCAGCTGGGTAGCGGACTGCGGAATCTGATAAGAGCGTCCCGGCAATATACTGAGCGAGAGCCTGAGTTCCGCGATGGTGACATATTCGAGGCGACGATTCCTATTGTTCCTGCGCTGAAGACCGTGGATGGTTCTGGTTTTGCTAGCGTGAGATCTGTAGTTGAGAAAGATGCCGAAGAGGGTGCGAGGCTCATTGGCGGGGAACGTGTGGATGGTAAGAAAGCAGATGCAACCGCATCGGGTGAAATTGATTCGCGGGCAGCGATGCTGTCGGCGATGAATCGACGCTTGACAGAGGTTGACTATGTGACTGTACCTGAACTCGCCAAGATAACAGAGCTCGATAACAGAACAGTCCGTAAATTCCTAAACGGTTTAGTTGCGCAAGGAAAGCTGATTGCTGAAGGCAACACGCGTGGTCGGCGTTATCGGAAGGGATAGCGGGCGCGATATCTCGATGCAGTGGGATTCACTTAAGGGCTACGGCAAATATGATTCGTAGCGATTGGGCCAGCGCAATTCGAATGGCTCATGACTTTGTGCGTCGTTTGTGGTCTCTGAAGTTGTTTGCTGGGTGACGGTTTTGTGATAAAATCGCTCATATCAAAATGTTTGCGTAAACATTTTGGCTGCGCCGAAAGAAGGAGTCGACGTAGGTCATGTATCAGGCAAAGAGGCCGGCGCAGTGAAGCAAAGGCCGATTTTTCCGGTATAAGGCGGATAGCAGGAACACTAAGGAGACCAATGAAGGTACTGAGCAAATCGCTTGCTGCAATGGTTGCGGCGGCAACACTAGTGGGAGGAGGGGCGTTTGCGGTTGCCGGCACTGCGTATGCGGCTGATAACGATGCCATTACCGTGACCCCGAACCCGTGGTATGCCAACAGTTTCGATGGCTGGGGCACCTCGCTGGCTTGGTTCGCCAACGCCACCGGCAGCCTCGGCGAGGAATCGGCCATCACCACCAATCTCGGCGATGACGCTTCCAAGGCTAAGGCTGTGGAATACGGCAAACAGCTGCGCGAACAGTTCTACCAGTCCATCTTCGGTGATGAAGGACTGGACCTGAACATGGCCCGCTACAACGTGGGCGGCGGCAATGCCTCCGATGTTGCCTACGGCTACCCATTCATGCGCCAAGGCGCTGCCGTGCCTGGCACGTGGAAAGATGACGCCACCGGCTCCGGCACGTATGGCAATGGCGTAACCACCAAGCAGGCCGACAAAGACAAGCTGGCTGCGGCATTCGACCCGACTGACGACAACCAGTATGACTTCTCCAAGTCCGCCGCCCAAGACTGGTGGATTGAGCGCGGTGCCACCGGCGATAACCCTGACATCACCGACGTAGAGGCCTTCGCCAACTCCGCTCCGTGGTTCCTGACCAACAGCGGTTACGCCACTGGTGGACGCAACTCCGGTAGCAATAATCTTGCAAACCCTGCGAAATTCGCTCAGTACATGGCCAAGAACGTCGAGCACCTCGAAAGCCTTGGCGCAAACGTTGACACGGTCGAGCCGTTCAACGAGTCCGAGACCAGTTACTGGGGCACTCCGGGCGACATGGCTTCGAAGTACACCGATGAGAGCGATGACAACACCAAGCTCATTAACAACTACTGGGATAAGTACTACTCCGACAAAGATAAGTCCGTCACCCCATACTCCAACGCGCTGAAGAAGCCGCAGGAGGGTATGCATGTCAGCAACGCCCAGCAGCAGCAGACGATTACCGCACTCGCTGAGGCGCTCAAGGACAATGATGACACCATCATCGCAGCCACCGATGCCACGAACTCCGCCGACTTCGTCAAGTCGTACAACCAGTACCCGCAGGCGATCAAGGACCTTATCGGCCAGTACAACGTTCACGCCTACTCCGACAGCAACCAGATGCAGTCGCGCGATATCGCTCAGGCAGACGGCAAGAAGCTGTCGATGAGCGAGGTGGACGGCTCCTGGCAGTCCGGCTCCTACAACCCGTACGGTTTCGACAACGCGCTGGGCATGATGAGCAAGATCAGCTCCAACGTCACCCGCCTGCAGTCCAAGGACTTCACCTTCTGGCAGGTGGTCGAGGACCTCTACAACATGCAGATGGGCTCGAATGTGAATCCGGCCGGTGAGAACACCAACTGGGGCACCGTGCTCATCGACTTCGACTGCACCGTGGCTGGCATGGACGGCAAGCTCTACTCCGAGCGCCGCGTGAACAACAACGGCGGTACCACCGATGGACTTGAACCGTGCACGGTTATTGCAAACGCCAAGTACAACGGCGTCAAGGCCATCACCCACTTCATCCACGCGGGCGACAAGGTCATCGCCAACAACGATGAAGACAACAACATGACTGCCACCTCCGACGATGGCAAGACGCAGACCGTCATCCACCGCAACTCCGGCACCTCTGACCAGACCTTCGTCATCGACCTGTCGAAGTACGGCGAGATTGCCGACAACGCTTACGGTGAGCTCTACCTGACCACCGAAACCTCTGCCGAAGACAAGAACGCGGGTGTCGATTCCGCCACTCCGGAAGTCTTCGCCAAGACCAGCAACGTCAAGCAAGCTGAAGGCTCTGTGATGATTGACAAGGCTGCCAAGACCGCTACGGTCACTGTGCCCGCCCGTTCTATCGCCTCCATCCAGCTCACTGGCGTGACCGGCTACGCTAAGGATGCTGCCGTCGAGACCGGCGACACTTACCAGCTCGTTGGTAAGCAGTCCGGCAAGGCCGTGGCTGATACCACTTCTGGTGATTCCGCGCTGTCCCTGGCCAACGTCGCTTCCGATGCCGAGAACGCCAAGAAGCAGACTTGGACCTTTACCCAGATCGAGCAGCCCGCCGACTCCGAGCGCCCTGATCTCAAGGCTTATGTGATTACTAACGCCGAAGGCAAGGTGCTGGTGTCCAAGGATGGCACGAACGCGCTTTCCAACGAAACGGTTGAGGCCGCTAAGTCCGACCCGGCTGCCAAGTGGATTCTCAACACTTCCGATGGTTCGACCTACCAGCTGCTCAATGCCGCGACTAAGACGAACCTCGATGTGGATAACTCTGGTACCACAGTCGGCACGAAGGTTGGCTTGTGGCAGTCACCGAGCGGCACTTCGCCGTCCGCCAACCAGACATGGACTCTACGCAATGTAACGCCGACCAGCCAGAAGACCGTGAACGTGCAGACCGCCGTTAACGAGAAGGCCGCGCTGCCGACCGAAGTCACGCTCTACTACACCTGGGGCGAAGGCAAGGCCACGGTTGCCAACTGGGATACTTCCAAGGTCGATGTGGCCAAGGAAGGCACCTACGAAGCCACCGCTACCGCCACCGATGTGTACGGCAACGAGTTCAATGTCGCCGCTACGGTCTACGTTGGCGCGCTCACCGTTTCCGATCCGGTATCGGCTACAGTGCTGGCCGGCACCAGTGCGAGCGAGGCGAAGGCCGCGCTTGAGGCTGCGCCGGTGTATCTGCACGTCAAGGCATCGCCTGCATTCGAGGGCGATGCGGCTAAGGTTACGTGGAACTTCGATGGGCTTGATACCAAGCTCGCCGATGCCAAGGCTGGCGACAACATTGCCGTGACCGGTACGTACCAGCTGGACGACGCGACCACGATTGCGCTGAAGGGCACGATCTATGTCACCGCCGCCACGCCTGAGAATGTGGCCGACACTGCTTCCAGCCTGACCGTGACCAACCAGCAGACGGAATACAGCAAGGGCGATCAGTGGAAGAAGCTCACCGATGGTGACACGTCAGCTGAAGCCTGGGTGACGTGGAACTCTGCTGGTGACTATTCCGCCAGCCCGACCGCCACGATTGACTTCGGCTCTGAGTGTGAGCTTAGCAGCGTGACCATTACGTATGGTGACAAGGCTCCGGCTTCCGCCAAGGCCGAGTACACCACTGATGGCGAGACGTGGATGCAATTCGGTAGCGATGTTAAGCCTGCCGCAGGCCAGACGGTGACGTTCAAGGCCGATAAGGGCACAGTGAATGCCACGAAGGTGCGCATTGTGAACACCGTGAACAACGACTACATGAACGCCACCGAAATTCAGGCATTCGTGACGCCGGTTCAGGGTGCTGCGAAGAACATCGCCGCGGCCTCTGGCACGAACTTCTCGGTGAACTTCCAGGAGGGTGCCTCCGCTTCCAAGGCCATCGATGGTGACACTACGTCAAAGGGTTGGTCCACTTGGGCTTCCACCGCCTCGACGGTGGACCCGGTCGCCACGTTCACCTTCGACGAAGCTCAGACCATCACCGAAGTGAAGACCTTCTTCTACTACGATGGTCGTGCGTCTTGGCCGAAGAGCCAGACGCTGGAATACCAGGATGAGGCTGGCGAATGGCATGGAGTCGGTACCAAGGATGGCTGGAAGATACAGGCCGGCGATGCCGGCTCTGGCTCCGACGGCATCACCGCCGCCGACACCCCGACCGTTGACTTCGTGCTCGGCACCCCGGTAAAGGCCAAGGCCATCCGCCTGACTAACACATTGCAGGACACCAAGGTGTACATCAACGTGGCTGAGATCCAGGTGTTCGCACAAGACAGCACGGTACTCACCCCGCAGCCAGCATCCGATGCCACGCTGGGCGACCTGCGTCTTGACGGCGAAACCATCAAGGGCTTCGCTGCTGATAAGACCGACTACACAGTTGATCTTCCGTTCGGTGCTGAGGCAAACCCGGTGCTGCAGGCCTTCGCCGCCGACAATGCCGCCACCGTCAAGGTGACTGGCGACGCGGTTGAGAATGGCAAGCTTGGCGGCAAGGCCACCATTACGGTGACCTCAGCCGACGAGTCTGAGACGAAGACCTACACGGTGACCTTCAAAGCCTTCACTTTGGCTTCGCTCAAGGTGACCGGACCCACGAAGATCGAGTACGCCATCGGCGACAAGCTCGATACCGCCGGTCTGAAGGTTACTGCCGTCTATCAGAGTGGCGACAAGACCAAGGAAGTGCCGGTCGCTCTTGACGACCCGCAGCTTGCGATTGGCTCGTTCGACTCCACCGCCGCAGGCAAGAAGGCGATTACCGTCTCCTACCGTGGTGTGACCGCGACCTTCAACGTCACGGTCAAGGCCAACGCAGTCGCCCCTGGCCCTGAAGAACAGAAGCCCGGCAGCACCAACAAGCCCGGTGCCACCGGCAACGGCAACAAGAACACGGTGGCCAACACCGGTTCCAGTGTTGCCGCCATCGCTGGCGCTGTCGCTCTGCTGGCCGCTGCCGCGGGTGCATTGTTCATGCTGCGCAAGCGTGCATAGCACCCTCGCGCAGTAATGGGGGAAGGAACAAGCCGGCAATATTGACTATTGCCGGCCGGTTCCTCCGCTCTTTGAGCATAATTGGTCCGACAAGTTGAATACTGAGTTTTCAGTATCGGTATATTGATTTGTCGGCCCTTTTCTGACTTCGCGGATAGCGACATAACTGTTTGTTCAAAAAACCGTTATCATCAATCAAGGAACCAAATCAATGAAGATAAACAATAAGGGCAAGGGCGCTCTTATCGCGGCAATTACCGCCGCGGCAACGCTATTGTCATGCGGGCTGGCCGCTGCAAGTGCCAGTGCGGCAGGTGTGGATTACCTGCCTGCCATCGGCCAAGTGCCGACATACACCAAGTTCCAGCCCACAGCCGATCCGGGCAAGAACGCTAGCGATTACTTCCAGCCATATTGGTATGCCAAGAACGCCAATGATAATGGCGGCACACACATCCAAGCGCACGGTGGCCAAGTGGTCAAGGTTGGCGACGCCTACTACTGGTATGGCGAAGACCGTTCTAACGGTTACGACAACAGCCCCGGTGTTCATGCTTATATGTCGACAGATCTATACAACTGGACCGATCTTGGTGTGGCGCTGCGTGCGGTGACCAGCAAATCTCAGTTGACGGATAAGAGCAATGCCGATTACGCCTACTTCGACAAGGCCTACAACCTGACCAAGTCCGACGGCAGTGTGGACGCTGCCAAGGCCGACGCAATCTTCCCGTACCTCAACACCAACCCCGATCAGGATGGTGATGGCGCGGTTGATTCCGTACAGGGCATTTTCGAGCGTCCGAAGATCATCTACAACAAGAAGAACAAGCAATACGTGCTGTGGTGGCATTCCGATGGAAGCACCACGCCGGGCGGTTCCAACTATGCACGTGCACTTGCGGGCGTGGCTGTTTCCGACAATCCGGCGGGCCCGTTCACTATGGTGGGTGCCTATCGTTTGCCTAACCAGAACAATTGGAAAGAAGCCGCAGGTAACCCCAGCTGGGGTGAGAACGGTGACAGCCGCGATATGACTGTGTTCGTGGATCCGAAGGACGACAGTGCCTATGTACTGTATTCTTCCGAAGCCAATGCCACGCTGTATATCGCCAAGCTTAACGATGATTACACCAATGTAGTCAAGACCACGAATGTGGACCAGTCCGAGGGACAAAAGCAGTACTCTGCTGACGGGCAGTACCCATACATTCTTGCAGACGGTACTACGGATGCCCCGGTGCGTGGCGAAGATTTCCAAATCGTCAAACAAAATGGTTCGCTGGAAGCTCCTGCCGTATTCCAATATGACGGGCGTTACAACATCATCGCATCTGGTGCAACCGGCTGGGACCCGAACAAGCAGACCTACTACACCGCCGACTCCATGCTGGGAAGCTGGACCCGTGGCGTGGAAAAGGACGATGCCAACGAGAACACGTGGTACAACAACATGCCGGAAGGCGCGGATGGTCTGTTGTCTGTGGGCGATACCCGCGGCACCACATTCGGTTCGCAGTCGGCTAGTGTGCTCGCAGTAGACCAGGAGAAAGGTCACTTCATCTACCTTGGTGACCGTTGGGATTCCGGTAAAGCCGATTCCACCTATGTTTGGCTGCCGCTGACCATCGGTGAGAACGGCACCATCGAAATGCATAATCCTGCTCAAGAAGGCGAGCCCGACGGCTGGGATCTGAACTATTGGGACAACCATGGTAGCGCCAAGGGCAAGCTGGTCAACTGGACTGTGGAAACCGGCGATGATCTCCCGAAGACCGTGAACACGGGCGGAACCGTTACTCTGCCGGACACCGTCAACGTCAAGGAAGGCGACGATACCATTGCTACCAAGGTGACATGGAATGTGGAAGGCGGTACGGCAGTCAGCAAGTCGACCAAGGCTGCCGGCAGCACCTACGCATTCAATGTGCCGGGAACCTACACCATTACGGGCACTCTTGCCGAGAGCAGCAACTTCAACCCGGGCCGCACATTCCGCAGAACCATCGACGTTTCCTGCTCCAACCCGATTTCCGGAAGTTGGAAGGAAGCCCATTGGAAGGGCGGCAGCGCGTGCCAGGTCGCCGCATCCGGCGGTACCTATGACTTCACCGTTACGGACAACGCCAATCGTGGTGTCTGGACGGATCGCAACGAGGGCAGCGCGGTGTACCAGCCTGATGCTCTGGACGTGAACGAAACGTTGGAAACCACGGTCAAGCCGCTCGACTTGGGCGGTAATGGTGATCCGCGTGCCGGCCTGGTGGTTCGTAACGGTCTTGCTGACGCTAACGGCGGCAAGGGATATGCCACGTTACTTGCCAGCCCAAGCGGCGTTTACATGCAGTACGATTCCAATGCCGATGGCTACATCGATAAGGAAACATCGCATGTTGGTGCCGGCTTCGGCGACCAAGTGCAACTCAAGCTGGAGCGCGCCGCAACCGATACCCTGAAAGGCTACTGGCGTGCTTCCGCGAACGATGAATGGCAGGATGTCGCTACGGTAACGCTGACCGGTGCGGACGCAACCGGGCTCGATGCCGGTGTCTTCGCCACGTCGAACAGCAATGCCGGCGCATTCACCGTGGCCTTCAACGGCACTGCGTTCGGTTCGCAGACTGCTGCTGTGGAGTCCATCGCGGCTAAGGACCCTGAAGCCACTATCGCCAAGGGGCAGATGCTCGCGCTTCGGGACGTGACGGTTACCGCCACGCTCACCAATGGCAAAACGCGTGTGCTGGAGCCAAGCGAATACACGCTGGAAGGCTTCGACACCACCAAATTGGGCGAGCAAACCGTGACGGTGCGTCTTGTCGCTGATTCTTCAGTAACCGCCACGTTCACCGTGACTGTGGAAAGCAACCTTGCCCGGTTGTTCTGCTCGTCCGCTGCGGCCTCGAAGTATGAGCCGGCCAGTAGCTGGGCCTCCGCTTCTACGGCCGACCTGACTTGCGACAACAACCTGAGCACCAACTGGTCGAACTGGGGCACCGGCGACACCTCGCCGTGGCTCAGCTACACCTTCGATAAGGCATATCAGCTGGGCAAGCTCAGCGTTGCGGTGGATAAGGCCAAGGGCGAGGCCGCTCCGAAGAGCTTCACTGTATCGTACCTAGCTGAAGACAGCGCCACGTGGACTGATGCCACGCTGCCGGCAGTCACTGTGAATGGTGCTGCTGGAGCCGTGACGGAAGCCGATGTGAGCGCTCTGCCCGCCACCAAGGGCATTCGCCTCAACTTCACCTACGCCGATGGCAATGACTATGCCAAGATCGCTGAAGTACGCATCGCCGAAGGTGAAGCGACACCAGAGCCGCAGCCGTCTAGTAACGCCAATCTTGCTGATCTGACTGTGGATGGCAAGACGGTTGACGGATTCTCCGCGGATACCACTAAATATGCCGGTGCGCTGGCTGGAGATGCTGCTTCCTACCCGACGGTGGAGGCGACTGCTGCTGACGCAAAGGCTACGGTGCAAGTGGAGCAGGCTTCGGCCGAGAACAACGGCGTGGCCACGGTGACTGTAACTGCTGAGGATGGCACGGCGAAAACCTACACAGTGACATTCGGCGAACTGCCTCAGTTGGCTGAGCTTGCTGTGGAAGTGACCAAGGATTCCTATCAGGTAGGCGATAAGTTCAACGCTGCCGATGTGAAGGTATCCGCCATTTACAAAGTCGGCGATACTGAAACGCTGCGCAAGCTGATTGATCCAACTGATGGTGATCTGAAGTTCACTGGCTTTGATTCTGCCACCGCAGGCACGAGGACCATCACCGTCTCTTATCGTGGCGTGAACGCGACGTTCGAAGTCACGGTCACGGCCACGGAGGTCACTCCCGGCCCTGGAGAGCAGAAGCCCGGCGATACCAACAATCCTGGCAACACTGCTAAGCCCGGTAACACTGCCACGAATAAGCCGGCTGCTAATGGCGCTGCACCCCTTTCGAATACGGGTGTTGCCGTGGCTGCCATTGCGGTCGTGGTTGGTCTGAGCC
>OGQN01000657.1_pt1 | contig 31371 bp, 33 predicted proteins | sample 1553231 | NCBI WGS metagenome assembly OGQN01 (sample SAMEA2579950, study PRJEB22360) | human gut metagenome | biome: human gut; feature: human-associated habitat; material: faeces | place: Denmark | collected 2008/2010 | reverse complement strand
CCACCTACCCATTGCGGTGCTTCGCGCCGCAATGGGCGCGATTTGATAATCGCCACTCAACCAGCGCACCCGATCCTACCCTCGCACCGCACCAGCGGCAGCGGCGCAAGAGGTACAAGCGATCCCCCGAACCGACAACAATGTCACCCACCGCACTTCATGCGCGAGTGCATACCGCCAAATCTGCACGACCCACAGCGCGCCAAGGGACCCTTAGACCGTAGGTCTAAGCGACTTTCTTTCCCACATTTCTTTCTTCGCAGAAAGAAATGTGGCCGCCGGAGGCCGCCTCCCCGTCAGGGGAAAATCGACTCGCCGCCGCAGCGGCGAAACCCGCCCCGCGCCAAGGGATCCTTAAACCGTAGGTTTGAGTGGTTTTCTTTGGTAACTTTCTTTTGACAACAAAAGAAAGTTACTCGTGCCGGAGCACGAAACTCCCCATCCCGCGCCCGCAGGCGCAACACCTGCTCGCCCCTGCGCCAAGGAAGTCTTGAAACGTAGTTTCAAGCGGCTTTCTTTGGCAGCTTTCTTTCAACGATGAAAGAAAGCTGCTCGCGCCAGGGGGCGGCGAAACCCTCCCCCCGCCGCGAAGTATTGACGCAAAATCCCCCGCCGTTACTGCCACGCCGCCGGTACCGGCGGCATAATACGCCGCACGTCTTTCTCCATGGTATCCCCCGCCGTGGGCACAAAGCCCAGCCGCGCGAAGAACAGCCGCAGCCCCTTGTCCGGGCAGTCCACCCGCAGGATATCCCTCCCCCGCCGCAGGCAGGCGTCAACAGCCTGCCCCATGGGTGGGATACCCAGGCCCTTCCCTCGCCATTGCGGAGTCAGGCCGTACCAGCTCAGCCGCAGGGCGTCCCCCTCGTCGGACAGGCTGAAGGCTCCGATCAGCGCCTCGCCGTACCACACGCCGGTAGCCTCGCCCCCGGCGGGCATACCCAGCGCCGCCCGCTTCTCCTCCGGCAGCGGGCCGTAGCCCTCGCCGGACTCCACCATGTTCTTCTCCTTCCACCAGCTCTGCCTGGCAAAGGTGGACAGTCCCCGTTCCGTCAGATGGCTGTTGTCGTCCCGGTATACCACCCGGAACGTCCCGTTCTCCCATTCCAGCAGCGACACGGCGGTGTTGTCCCCGTGGGGCGTCTGCCCCACCTCCGCCAGCGTCTGCCCCTGCAAAACGCCCAGCACGGTCCGCAGCGCCATCCCATGGGAAAATACCGCTGCGGTGCCGCCCTCATGGGCCCGGGCCACGCGCTCCAGCGCCGGGATAAACCGGTCCACCACCTGCTGCGCCGTCTCGGCCCCCGGCACACGCCACAGGTCGGCCCGCCGGTTGAAGTTGTACATCTCCTCCGGGTATTTCACGTTCAGCTCATGCCAGGTGTGGTCCTCCCACTCCCCCATGCAGATCTCCCGGAACGCCGGCTCCAGATGCAGCGGCAGGGCCTTGGGCAGCCAGATGGCCCGTGCGGTGATCTGCGTCCGGTACAGGTCGCTGCTGTACACCGCGTCGATGTCCACCTTCCGGAACCTCTCCCGCAGAGCGTCGATCTGCTGATACCCCCGGTAGTTGGTGATCAGCCCGTTGCAGTGGCCGTGTGCAACGCGGTACAGGTTTCCCTCCGCCTCCGCGTGGCGGATCAGATACAGCCGCGTCATACCACCGTCACCCACTGCTTCCACGCGCGGACCGCCTCCTCGACCGCCGCCGCCGGCTCCGCCGCGTACTGCAAAGCACTGTCTGTCGCCAGCGCCCCGTGACCCATATCGTCAAAGGCCGGCAGCGCATTCTCCCCGTCGCAGTCCTCCAGCAGCAAAAACGCCCCCGGACATACTCTCCGCACGTCCCTCACATCCAGACTGTACCCCGTGGACACAGCCAGCGCCGCACCCCGGCGTGCCATCTGCTCCGCCACGGACAGCCACAGCGCCCGGTCACCGGCCACCAGACTCTGCACCTGTCCGCCGGTCCGTACCGCCGCGATGGGCAGCATCTCCCCAGCCTCCAGGCACCCGCTTCCGCCGTAGGGGCACACCGTCACGGCGTCCGCCCCGTACCCGGCCCAGCACTCCGGCTCCGCGGTGTTCATATCCAGTATCACATACAGTTCCTTGGCATGGGCCGCGCTGACAAGGTTCGCCAGCACGTCCGCCCCCATCATCCCGTGACGCAGATACGCTCCGCCCCGCAGCACCACCGCGGGCAGCTTTCCCGCCGCCGCGTCCAGCAGCGTCGTGCCGTGATACCGCAGCGCCTCCGCCTGGGCCATGGGCGTGTCGCCGAACATATCGATAAAGTTCTTCACAAACTTCCCATTCAGCTTCTCCGCCTCCGGCGCCAGCGTCAGTGCCAACGGTGTTTTTTTCTCGCGGATACGCCGCTGCAATTCCAAATCAAACATCATGTTCTCCTTTTTTACCTTTGCGCTCCCATATACACGCGCTAAGAGCACGCAAAATGACAAATGGCATATAAATAGTGTATAGATAACCTATAAACAACATCTACGCAAGTGTCTGACATCGTCTCATGGTATTATACCAATTCCGCCCCCGCTTGGCAAGAAACACCGCCGTCTTTTTCGCATTTTTTCACCTCTGCCGGGCATACTGTACACAGGCCGATAAAGGATAAAAATGCAACGAAAAAGAGGTGAACACGATGAAAACGTGTACTTTCCTCAAGGGAATGGTCGCCGGCATGGCTGTCGGCGTCCTGCTGGACAACGCCCTTCGTCCCTCGCCCAAGTTCCGCAAGACCCAGGCGGGCAAAACCCTCCACCGCCTGACCTGCGCCCTTGACGACGCCGTGGACGAGGTCTGCTCCAAGCTGCAATAACCGCGGTATCGCATCCGGGCGGTGTATGGTTATGTAAACCATACACCGCCCTATAATCAGCAGATTTCCATTGTTCAAAATTACACATTATGTTAACTTAGATATTTGCTGTCAATTCCACAACTCACCCCGAAAATTCCATCTTGACAAACCTGGTATTTTTGGTATAATAGTCCATGCTGTTTGTCAGCGAATCGAATATGCAGTGGTATCGAAGAGGTCATAACGAGCACGACTGGAAATCGTGTTGTCGTCAAAAGCGGCACGAGGGTTCGAATCCCTCCCACTGCGCCAGTGAAAAGCCCTGTAACCGGCATGGTTACAGGGCTTTTCTTCTGCGCCAGAACGGGGATTTGACCATAATTTTGACCACAAACACGCCGGTGCTTACCGACCGCGCGGGCGGTCACTCCTCCACCAGCGGCGGCTCAAAGCTCTCAATAGCACTACGAAGCTTGGCGTGACGGATGACAAAATGTATGGCGGGTGATTTTTCCTTGGACACCATGGCCCACCGCCCCTCGTGCATGACGATCTGCAAATTGCGGAAGGTGCTGTCGGCGGTCAGTTCCAGGCGGCAGCGCGGGTGCACTGCCGCGAACTGTTCTGTCTGATCGATGTGTTCCAGATACTCCTGATAGGTATACGGTATATCACGTTCATAGAACGATCCTGACAGGGGCAGGGACATCGGGTATCGTTCAAAGGCTTCCTCTGTCAGTCGGGGCAGAGCCAACACCATTTCATTGTCCCGCAGGATAGTTTCGGCCTGCTCCCGGCGGCTTTTGGCGTGGGCCAGGATACGCTCCTGATCCGGCGCAGGCACATCGTGTCTTTGCAGCACCGCCGCCAAAAACGCAGGGTCCGCGGTATACAGCGGCGGCGCCGATAGGACACACCGCCGTCGGCCGGGGGTGCGGCTGTCTGCCAACAGAAACGCGTTCAGCCGGGAAGCGACGTCGGCACGGTATATCTCCATCAGCGGCTTGGCGTTCTCCAGCAGAGCGTCGGCCCGACGGCGGTAATAGGCCACCTCTGCGCGGTTGTTGGTCAGGTAATACCGCCCCTCGCTATGGTGGCCGGACACAGCCTCGCCGGTCAGCGCGGCTGTGCCGGATACCCGCAGGAAATGCAGGAACACACCGCCCTGGGGCGCTTTGAAGTAATACGGCTCGATCTGGCCGGTCATATACATGGGGATGAAGCTCTCCAATCCCAGCATCATCTCCGGCAGATTGCGGTCAATGTTGTGGATGATCTGCAGCCGCAGACCTTTTTTCAGCAGCAGCGCCATGCCGAACATCCACTTCTTGGGGAACTCCGGGTCCTGGGCCATCTCTGTCATGGGCATATCGCTGTACAAAAACACCGGCTCTGTGGAGCGCGACAGCACCGCCGCCTTCATAAAGTCCAGCTCGCTGTCCATCATCTGCCGCAAACCGGAGTAACTGCGGCTGGTGGGCAGCTGGAAGGGCGCCACAGGGACCTTCAGCTCGTCAAAATGGACGGAGCGTATGTACGCATTCAGATCGAACTCATCCAGCTTGGTCAGGAAGCGGGAGACGCTGTCCTCCCGGGGCGCATGGCTGCCCAGCAGCCAATCCTGCACCCGCCGGCAGTAGGCGGCGCGGTCGCCGAGATCTTCAGCGGCACAGCCCAGCAGCGCGGCGGCCACCTCCCGCTGGGCGGGGCCGTCCATCTCCCGGGAAACATAGGACGCCACGGCGGCGGCGAACTGCTCCGGCTCCGCCGGCTGACGCTCGCCCCGGCGGAAGCGGAAGATGGCGGACGGGTCGTAGTTGGCGCAGCGGCACAGCTTCGCCACGCTGAGCCCCATGACCTCGATCAGCGCATTGAAGTTCTCCCGCAGCATTTTCTTGTCCGTGCCGGCATATTCATCGCATTGCAGGAACGCGCTATACAGTGTGTCCGCGTCCATATCCGGCAGCGCCTTTGCTCTGGCCATATCGGCCAAAGCATCACTCAGCGCTGTGAGCACGGCGCTGCCGCGGCCCGGCGTGCGCTCGCCGGTGCGGTAGCGGCTCAGGGACGGTGCGGATAGCCCGGCAGCCTCCGCCAGCTCCTTGCCCCGGCAGTCCAGCCGGGTAATGTATTCGTTCAGCTGCTCACAAAAGCGCATGGCGCACCTCCTGCGGTGAAAGCTGTGTATAGTATACGCCCATATGGCAGAAAAGTGAAGCAAGAAAATTTCCAAAACCAGCAATCGCCGCAGCCGGTAATCGCGTTTCCCTGCCTCGGCCGCCGTGGTACAATAGAAAATGTAAAAAGCTTGTAAATACGGGAAAAATTGAAACAGGAGGATGGAACAAAATGACAAAGAAAAGGTTTTTTCCGGCGTTGCTCCTGGCGCTGTCGCTGACGGTGCCCGCATGGGCGGGGGTCACGGACGTGACCGACGGCACAACCGCAAACACGTACACCCACACCTACCACACGAAGGTCGATGCCAAAGCCACATTTCATCTCAAGAACGGCAGCACCTATGAGATCTCGCATGACAGCGGCTTTGTGGTGGGCAACTTGAGCGACGACGCGGTGCAAAGCCAGATCAAGGTTTTTTACGATAGGGTCGCGGCATACTTGGCTGAGGACGGCATCGGTCTGAGTAAAATCAGCTGCACGGAAAAAATGGTTTTTGATCATTTTGAGAGCAGCAATATCATCGGTCCGTCTATACTAGTGGGCAATTCGGGTGCCTTGGAGGAAGCCACTTCCGGGTCTGTCAATAAAAATCTGGACGTCCACGAGTATCAGGTATACACGATCAAAGCGGAGTACGGCACCCCCACCACCGGCGGCTACTACTATTCCCCCTCTACGCCCACCATCACGGCGCTGCTGACGGCGAAGGACGCCAAAAGCGCCATGGACTACTCCGGCGGCATCTATGGTCTGACCTTCAGGAGCACCGCCTCCTTCAGCAGCTTCCGGGGCGTGCAGGTGGACGGCAAGACCCTTGACAAGTCCAACTACATCGCCGAGGAAAGCAGCATCGAGATCTATCTGAAGGCCGTGTACCTCCAGACACTGGCGGCGGGCAAACACACTGTAACCATTCTGTCCACAGAGGGCAACGCCACCGCCGAGTTCACCATCGACGGCAGCAGCGCCAGCCCCAAGACCGCGGACGCAGGCATGGCGCTCTATGCCGCTGCCGCCCTGCTGAGCACCGCCGGTCTGGCGTGGAACGGCAGGCGCCGCGGGCAGTAAACCAGCTACTCTCTCCGGGTCGATACCGACAGGGGTAAGCCGCAGCAGCGGCAAGCAAAAACGCCGCCCTTTCGGGCGGCGTTTTTGTCGATTGCGTACACGCGGAAAAACAAGCGTCATATCGGTGGAAATGCCTTAAGACCCGCGAACCGAGTCATACTTGGAATTGCCCAAAGCGCTGAGGTAGGCGTCGTAGGCCTCCTCTAACGAAGAAAACTCTTCTCCGTTTTTCAGAATCTGCTTATACTGGTTTTGCGAAGTAAGTGATTGGGAAACGGCGACATATTCGCTGCCGTTTTTCGTCCTCTTGCCGGTCGTGGTTTCGGAAACATAGTACTTCCCGTCCCCGGTCTGGACGATCACGGGAATTTCCTTTCCGGCCCCGACCTTATCCGTGTTCAGGGATGTCCAAAAGAGATATCGGTCTGCCTTTTTCCCGTCTATTCCGCTGCCGAGAAAAGCCCAGGTGCAGTCCGGCTGCTGCAAAAGACTGTTATCCAGCTTTTCGATCGCCGCGGTAATGATCGGAACATATTCCGAATTCGGACATCTGGAGTCAAACTCAAAGTTTGAATGCGTTTGCATTTTGCTCCAAAAATCCGTATTGTATAAAAGCTGGAAGAAATCCGTCTCCTTTGTATTAAACGGGTATTTCTGCCCGGGCGGATCGGCCTTCCCATTCCAGGTAAAAATAATTCCGCGATCCGCACTATAGGAGACGACACAGGTCCCGTTGGGAGAAGCAACACCCTTCCAATTATCCGTATCTTCTTGGCCTTTGTAATGGACGATGCCGCCGATATTTACCGGATCGACCGACTGCCAGTCCGCCTGCTTCTGCTTCAGATCGACCGTGACCGTGGCCTCAAAATTTCCGAGCTGCGCCTCTGTGGAGACCTGTGCATACGCGGCGCGTACATTCGCAAGGTCTGTGGCCTCCCTGCTCTTTTCAAGCTGTGACGCAAATACCGGAATCGCGATCGCGATCAGTACGGCAATGAGCGCAATGACGATCAGCATTTCCATCAATGTAAATCCGCTGCGATTTCGTTTCATATGATCCCTACTTTATCTTTATCTTTGATAGTACAAACACATGGTGCACCCATCATGAATTGTTATCTTTAGAGTATAACACACCGCTGCCGAAAAATAAAGTAATCAAATGAAGCCAAAAAAGGATTTCTGCGAAAACTCTGCTTTTTTCGATCCCACTTTTCAGCCGCACCGGTATTTCGCCATCGGAGAGCCACGTCTGTACGATCATAGTCCCGATCCCAGGTAACAAACTGGATTCCGTGTTTACTATGCGTTCCCGCCAGTATCGTGCCATTGAAGTCGGCAAGGATGCGGTAGTCACCCTCCAGCCCGCTGGCTTCGGGCTGCGGAGCAGTTTCCATCGCAGTCATGTACTCCAGCATTCGGGCGGCGATGTCCTCATCACGTGGCTCGACTCGCTGCCGGCATCCCACGAATGGCAGAGCCATTCGCAGGAGCCCTGCCGGACCTCTTGATTTAACGCGCTTCGCGCAGGTCGAGGCAGCGTGTTCAGGACTGCCCGCGGTATTCCAAAAAGAAAACACCATCCTGACGGATGGTGTTTCTTTTTGGAGCGGGCGACGAGGCTCGAACTCGCTACCTCGACCTTGGCAAGGTCGCGCTCTACCAGATGAGCTACGCCCGCAGACGGCACCACTATTGCAGCGCCTATGGTGCCTCAGGCCGGGGTCGAACCGGCGACACGCGGATTTTCAGTCCGCTGCTCTACCAACTGAGCTACCGAGGCATATGGCGACCAAGAAGGGGCTCGAACCCTCGACCTCCAGCGTGACAGGCTGGCGTTCTAACCAACTGAACTACTTGGCCGTGTGGATGGTGGGAACAACTGGACTCGAACCAGTGACCCCCTGCTTGTAAGGCAGGTGCTCTAACCAGCTGAGCTATGCTCCCGTACCTGTCGTTCAAACGACAAGGCATATTATAACGTTCCCATCCTCATCTGTCAACAAAAATTTTTCAATTTTTGTCCTTTTCCTTACATATTTTTCAGCAGGCCCTTCAGGTCCTCCGCCGAGAAGTCGTACACCGCGTCACAGAACTGGCACGTCAGCTGGCAGACGCCCTGTTCCGCCAGCATCTGCTCCAGCTCGTCACGGCCCAGGGAGATCAGCGCCCGTTCTACCCGTTCCCGGCTGCAATAGCACTTGTAGGATACCGGGCACGTCTCCAATATTTTCAGGTCAAAGTCGCTCATCACGTCCCGCAGCAGCTGCTCCGGGTCATCGTTTTTGTCCAGCAGCGCCGAAACCGGCCCCGCGGCCATGATGCCGCCCTCCACCTTGGCGATGACGTCCTCCCCCGCGCCGGGCATCAGCTGGATAAGATATCCGCCGGCGGCCTTGACGCTCTGGTCCCGGTCCACCAGTACGCCCAGGGCACAGGCGGTGGGGATCTGCTCCGACTCCACGAAATAGCCCGCCACGTCCTCGGCGATCTCGCCGCCCAGCAGATCGATGGTGCCCACATAGGGCTCCTTCATGTGCAGGTCCTTGATGACCGTCAATGTGCCCTCATGACCCACGGCCGCGCCCACGTCCAGCTTGCCGTCCGGCCGCAGAGGCAGGTCCACATGGGGGTTCGTCACATACCCCCGCACATTGCCCTCGTTGTCACTGACAGCCAACACCGTGCCCAGCGGACCGCCGCCCTTGAATTGCAGCGTCAGGCTGGCGCCGTCGCTTTTCAGTGCGTTGCCCATCATGGACGCCGCTGCCAGTGTGCGGCCCAGCGCCGCCGTGGCCACAGGCAGCGTCTTGTGTATCTGCCGGGCGCGCTCCGTCAGGCCACGGCTGCAAATGGCCGCCGCCTGCACCATGCCGTCGGTGGAAATAGCTCTTACGATACGATCTGCCATAGATATAACCCTCTTTCGCCTCACACGCCCCGCCCAAAAGGGCGGGGCGCGGTCATTCCTTTTGATCCGCCCGAGTACCGGGCCGCTTTATTTGCGGACACAGCTGATGTAGACCCGCTGCTCATCCGCGCGGGGTCGGCGCATACGCATATCGCCGTAGACCCGAACATCGCCAAAGCCCGCCGCTGCCAGCCAGGCGGTCAGTTCCTCCACAGAGTAGGCCCGCTGCCGGTGCACCTCCGCGCTGCGGCGCCATGCGCCGTCGCCGCGGCGGCGGAACAGGTCCATGTAGTAGGTACAAAGGCCCCTGTGGTACTCCGTCCGCCACACGCAGTAGGTATCCTCCGTCTCATCCAGGAATACCTGACCGTCCAGCGCCGCCAGCTTAGCCGCGGTGTTCACGTCGAACACCAGCATCCCGCCGGGGGCCACAAACAGATGCAGCCGCCGGAATGTCCGCTGTACGTCCTTTGGGTCCGTCAGGTAGTTGAGACTGTCCAGACAGCACACCGCCGCGTCCACCGTGCCGTACAGGTCCAGCCTCGGCATGGACTGGTGCAGGAAAACAGGCGGCACGCCCTGTGTCTCCCCGCCCTTGCTCATGGCCGCCGCCAGCATATCCTCGCTGCCGTCCACGCCGATGACCTCGTAACCCCGCTGCGTCAGCAGCCAGCTCATGGTCCCGGTGCCGCAGGCCAGGTCCAGCACCAGCTTCACCGGGATACGGCTGCGGCACAGCAGCTTCTCGATGAAATCCAGCCGCTTTCCATAGCCCACATCCTCGGTCAGTGCGTCATACGAACCGGCCAGCGCCTCGTAGCAGCTCATTTCTTCTCTTTCTCCTTCATCTTCTCCAGCACGCTCTCATACCCGCCGTTGCCGTAGATCAAGCTGCGGTTCACTCGGCTGATGGTAGCGCTGGATGCGCCGGTGCGCTCCAGAATGTCGTTGTAGATCATCCCGTCATTCAGCAGCGTAGCTACCTCGTAGCGCTGCTCCATGCTCCGCAGCTCAGACACCGTGCACAGGTCCTGGAAGAAGTTATAGCACTCCTCCTCCGTCTCCAGCATCAGAATGGCCTTATACAGCCGGTCATTCTTTTCTTTCTTTCCGATCTTGGACTTTGCGGTTCGAACCATGATCGTCTCTCCTTCTTTCTCCCTTTTCGGGTACTGATGCCAGTATAGCATTTTAGTCCGCGAAAGTAAACCACCTTATCAAAAATATTTTTGTCGACTAAAGCTGTAAAGCGTCACAGCAACTGCCCACCTCCGCCACCTTCAAAAACGCTTTGTATCGATGCATGCTCAAATAACATCTCTGTATGTTCATATAATGAACATCAATTTTACTTATTTATAAGTTGAGCATATAATGAGGTCACCAAAAAGTCCAGGAGATGGTAACGATAGGGAAAAACGAGTTTGCCCCCGGCGCGAAGGCCGCGCTGTACTCCGAAGCGGAGCTCCATGTATAAACCACACATCACCATGCCTTTCTCTCCCCCAAAAAGACAGCGGCGGACGCTTCGCGTCCGCCACTGTCTTTTTCACATATTCATGCTTCCGTCTTGCCGTGCAGCTTCTTTTGCAGCCAGTCCTTGCCGTCCACATACCGGGACACGATGAAGGATACCACATAGTCGCCTGCGGCATTGACCATGGTGGCGGGAGGATCCACCAGATTGCCGATAGCCAGCGCGATGGGGTACGCGATGGCCAGCTGGTCAGGGAAGAAGATGGTGCAAACCACCAGTTCGCCGGTACCGCCGCCGCCAGGGATGCCACTCATGGCCACAGAGGAGAACACCGCCACGATGATAGCCAAAATAGCCTTATCCGTGGAGAAGTCCATCCCGAACACGCCGAACAGAAATGCCACCTTGATGATGGCGGACATGGCCGAGCCGTCCATGTGCATGGTAGCGCCCAGGGGCAGCACGATGTCCGTCACGTCCTTGCTGATGCCGGACTCCTCCGCCACCTCCATATTGGTGGGAATGGTAGCCACGCTGGAGCAGGTACCGAAGGACACCGCCGCCGGGCGGAACAGCTTGGAGAACATCAGCTTGGCGCCGCCCTTGCCGCCGCCGAACCGGGCATAGATGGGGAAGAAGATAAACATATAGGCAAAGCTCATCACATAGTAGATGATAAGCGTACGGCTGTAATCGCCGATGAGCGTCGGGCCATAGGTGGCCACCAGGCTGGCGAAGAAGCCGAAGAAGCCGATGGGCGCATAGTAGGTGACCAGCTTTACGGTCTTCATAATGCAGTTGGTGATATCCTCCAGGAACTGCGCCGTCTTGGTCTCGGGACCGCCATTCATCTGGACACCGAAGCCGAACAGCACCGCCGCCACGATCAGGGGCAGAATGGCCCGGCGACTCAGCAGCTCCGCAAAGTCAGGCTTCGTAAAGAAATTGACGATCATATCGCCGAAGCCCAGTGCTTCGCCGACCTCGCCCTCCACGATGGTGTAATGTCCATCCACCAGCGGGAAGATGCGGCAGACGATATACATCAGTACACCGGCAATGGCGGCGGTGACGAGGAACGTGGCGATGGTCACGCCCATGATCTTGCCGGCGCGCTTCACGCTCTTCATATTGGCGATGGCGGAGGCAATGGAGCAGAACACCATAGGCACCACCACGCAGAACATCATATTGATGAACAGCGTGCCCAAAAACTCGATCTTGCTGCCGAAACTGGGCGCAAACGCGCCTACCAGGCAGCCTGCCACGATGCCGGCAAGCATACACAGAATAAACCAGTAGTTCTTCAGAAATTTTTTCATAGTGACCTCCAACTCTCTCAAATGAAGTCTTACAGCCCCTATTATACGGGCATTTTTCGCAAAGTAAATCAGAATTCCTGCGTTGTTATTTGCAAATCCTGCTGTTTTCCTTTGGTGTCCGCCGAAGGCCCATGGCCAAACTGCTTTTTATAGGCCCGAGAAAAGGTAGAGTAATCCTGATCCCCCGCCTGTGCCGCCGCCTCCGCCGGGGTGCAGCCCTGGCCCAACAGCTGCCGGGCCAGCAGCAGCCGTTTCTCTGTCAGGTATCCATGCACGGAATACCCCGTCTCCTGCCGGAACCGGCGCATCATGTGGTACTTGCTGATATAAAACCGCGCGGCCAATTCATCAATGGTCAGTGGATCGGCCAGGTGCAGGTTCAGGTATTGCAGCAGTGACACCACCTTGCTGTCGCCGCCGGCGGCGCCTACCCGGTGGCCACCCCGGACCACCCGGTTCACCTCCACCATCAGCTCCGTAAACTGCGCCTGCGCCAGCAGTGCTGCCCCGTAGCCGCCCTGCCGTACCGTCTCCGCCAATGCCTGGAACAGCGGCCGCACCCGGCTGCCGCCCTCGTCCCGGTATACATATTGAAATGTCTCCTGTGCCTGTCGGAAGCACTCGGACGGATCGCAGTCCCCCACCGTCAGTGCGCGCAGATAGTCCGGTGCGATATACAGGATCATCCTCTCATAAAAATCCCCCGTTTCCACCACCGGACGATGGATGCTCCCGCTGCCCACCAGTACGAAATCTCCCGGCGCCAGCTCATACCGTTCCCCCTCCACCGCATAGCCAGCTCTGCCGGCCAGCAAAATGATGATCTTGTGGAACGTATGGTAATGATATTCGATATATTCCCCCCGCCCATCCGCCAGATGGAACAGTCGGAACGGCTCTTTCAGGTAGCCGCGCACCTCATATTGCAGTGGTTCCATGCGCTCACCTCCGCATTTTTTGTCGTTATTATAGCACTTGCTATGCAAATATTGCAAGTTTCCTTTTCAATTATAACCATTCTGAAAATTTTGTTTCCATTTTGTAATTTTTGTGTAGCTTTTTTGATAGACTTGTGCTATGATACTTCATGTTAGATGTCGGGGGAGCCATTTCCCCGCCGACTGACGGTGTATGCCGGGAGCCTTACCCCGGCAGATCCTATGCGAACGGAAGGTAATATCCCATGCTTGGAAAACAGATCGCAGCGCTGAGTCTTTCCGGCCTGCTGCTTTTCTCTGGCGCTGTCACCGCCGCTAACGCGGACGAGGCCACGCCCATCGACACCACCGGCTACGCCGCCGCGGCCGAGGTCCTGGCGGGCAACGGCGTGGCATCCAGCGCCGCTACCGCTATGCAGACCGGCAGCGGCCTGCGCCTGGCCCAGGCCTCCGGCCTGCTGGACGGCGGTGAGACGCCCACCCTCAATCAACTGGCCGCCCAGGCCCTGCTGCAGGAAACGGCTGCCCTGGAAAAGCAGAACTTTCTGGCAGAGTATGACGGCGTTCTGGTAGACTGCGGCTCCTATCTCTCCCTGCGCGCCGAGCCGGACACCTCTGCCGATCGCCTTCGCATCATCTTTGACGGCAAGGCAGCCCAGCTGCTGGACGTTACCGATGACGGTGAATGGTACAAGGTCACCTATGGTACCGACACCGGATACGTTCTGGCCGAGTACTGCCAGCCCGTGCACTACGCGGACTATGAGGGCACCGCCGCCACCAATACATTGCTGGAAGACGTTATTTCTCAGGCGTACACATATCTGGGCACCCCCTACCGCTACGGCGGCACCAGCTACAGCGGCATCGACTGCTCCGGCTTCACCATGAAGGTCTTTGGTGCCTTTGGCATCAGCCTTCCCCACGGCGCCACCAGTCAGTATTATATGTGCCGCGGCGTCACCACGGAGGAACGCGCCCCCGGTGACCTGGTGTTCTTTGCCACCGGCGGCAGCGGTATCGGCCATGTAGGCATCTACCTGGGCAACGGGCAGTTCATCCACGCCAGCACCTCCAGCGGTGTCATCATCAGCTCCCTGTACGAGAGCTACTACGCCCGCACCTACCTGTATGCCGCACGGCTCATCGAAATGTAAACACGGCAGCTTCTTCATGGCTCCCTTTTTGGATTCGGAAGCGCCAGCCAAAAGGCTGGCGCTTCCGCTTTTTCTTCCTGCATTCCGCATATTTGCATATTTATTCAATTATGCGACTATCGTATGCAGCAATATACACAACCATCTTTCCTTTGCTCCCCAGTTTATCATGTGCTTCTTGTACAAATTTACATTTCGTACGGATTTTTATACAAATTCATGTTGACATTTATTCACGTCAGGTGTATAGTAGCCATCGTCAGGAGGGACACCTCCGAGAATACATGTCTATATTCCGGTTCCCGGTATAGGACCATACAAGATCTGAAAGGAAGTAAGTAACATGAAAAAGTTTATGGCAATGCTGCTGGCGCTGGTCATGGCGCTGAGCCTGGTGGCCTGCGGCCAGAAGGCTGACGACACCGCCAAGGATGATGCCAACACCGATAATACCGATGATTCTCTGGTGGTTCTGAAGAACGTGGTGGATTGGGGCGAGACGGAGCCCTACCGTGTCCTGGTGCAGAAGGGCGACCCCAAGGGTCTGCTGGAGGGCATCAACAAGGCCATCGCTGAGCTGACCGCCAACGACGGCGCTCTTATCAAGGAAATCGAGGACAAGGTCGCTTCTCAGGATACCTATATGCCCGACGCTGTTTCCTCTGACCTGGCCGCCGAGACCACCGATGATACCGCCGCCAGCGACAAGCCCGTTCTGGTCATGGGCACCAGCCCCGACTATCCCCCCTATGAGTTCTTCGCAGATGCTGCTATGACCGAGTACGCCGGCATCGACGTGGAAGTAGCCAAGTATATCGCCGAGTCCATGGGCATGACCCTGCAGATCGAGTCCATGAACTTCGACAACCTGGTGACCTCCCTGAGCAACGGCGACTTTGACGTGGTGCTGGCCGCCTGCGAGTACACCGAGGAGCGTGCCAAGGCTTGCGACTTCTCCGAGCCCTACTACACCGATCTGCCTCCCGTCATTCTGGTGAAGGCTTCCGACGCCGACAAGTACAAGACCGTTGACGATATCAACCAGGCCTCCGTCATCATCGGCGCCCAGAAGAACACCACCAAGGCCATGGCCGCCGCGGATATGTTCCCCGAAGCTGCCAACGGCATGGTTCTGGAGTCTCTGGTCCCCACCCTGGTCACCGAGCTGAAAAACGGCACCATCGACCTGCTGGTATTGGACGGCAACGTGGGCCTGAGCTACGTGGGCTGATCTCCCTGTCCCCTATCGCAAACGTGCAAGGCAGATGCCTTGCACGCTTGCGTGTTCTTAAGAACTTTTGAAAGGATGCTTCGTCTATGTCGTGGAATGATCTGTTTGTCAACATGGACAACACCAACTTCTTCAACTTCTCGTTCCTGCCCAAGTACGGCTCCGCCTTTGTCCGCGGCTTTGAATACACGCTGCTGCTGGCGGTGGTGTCCGTGCTGCTGGCCGTGATCCCCGCCCTGCTGCTGGCCATGATGCGCCTGAGTAAGATCAAGCCCATCAAGTGGTTCGCCGGCGCGTATATCGCCGTGTTCCGTTCCACCCCCATGCTGGTGCAGCTGTCCATCATCTACTTCGGATTGTTCCACTACATTAGCCTGCCCCGGACACTGTTGTTCGGCTTCATCGCCATCAACCGGTTTATCCCAGGCGTGGTCGCTTTGGCGCTGAACAGCTCGGCGTATGTAGCCGAGATATTCCGCGCTGGTATACTGGCCGTAGACAAGGGGCAGACCGAGGCGGCCCGTTCTCTGGGCCTGTCCTCCTGGCAGTCCATGCGCCTGGTGGTGCTGCCCCAGGCCATCAAGAATGTCCTCCCTGCCCTGGCCAATGAGGTGGTCACCATGGTGAAGGAGTCCTCCATCTGCTCCGTGCTGGGCATGGCAGAGATCATGTACACCGCTCAAACCGTCTCCGGCAACAGCTACATCACCCTGGCTCCCTACGTGCTGGCCGCGCTGGTCTACTTCTGCATCAACTATCCCGCCTCCAAAGCCATCGAGGCCATAGAAAGGAGAATGCGCCGTGGCGATAAGCAGTAAAGTTCTCATCTCCGTAAAGCACCTGGTCAAGGAATACAACCACGGCACCGTTCACGCATTGGACGGCTGCGATCTGGATATCCACAAGGGTGAAGTGGTGGCCATCATCGGCCCCTCCGGTTCCGGCAAGTCTACCCTGCTCCGCAGCCTGAATATGCTGGAGGAACCCACCTCCGGCGCCATCTACTTCGACGGTGTAGACCTGGCGGATAAGTCTGTGGACATCAATCTCCACCGTCAGAAGATGGGCATGGTGTTCCAGCACTTCAACCTGTTTCCCCACAAGACGGTGCTGCAGAACATCACACTGGCGCCCGTCACCCTGAAGAAAAAAACACCCGCTGAGGCCGAGACCCAGGCCCGCACCCTTTTGGAGCGCATTGGCCTGTCCGACAAGGCCAACGAGTATCCCAATATGCTCTCCGGCGGTCAGAAGCAGCGTATCGCCATCGTTCGGGCGCTGGCCATGGATCCGGAGGTCATGCTCTTCGACGAGCCAACCTCCGCCCTGGACCCCGAAATGGTGGGCGAGGTGCTGGACCTGATGCGCGACCTGGCCAAGGACGGGATGACTATGACCGTGGTCACCCACGAGATGGGCTTCGCCCGTGAGGTAGCCGACCGTGTGGTCTTCATGGCCGACGGAAAGATCCTGGAGGAAGGCTCCCCCACGGACATCTTCGACCATCCCCAGGACCCCCGGCTGCAGGACTTCCTCAGCAAAGTGCTGTGACAACGATAAAAGCCCACCTCTTCGGGGTGGGCTTTTTTATGTTTCTTATGATTTTCCGTGTATCTCATTGCCGCAGCGGGGGCAGGTGATGACAATGCGCCCTTTCCCTTTTGGCACCCGGCACACCGCGCCGCAGCCCGGGCAGGTAAAGTAGCAGTGCTCTTTATCCATCCGCTGCTGCCGTTTCCCGGCCATACGTCGGCTGATGGGCCACCAGACCTTCTCCATGAACTTCGCGTTCTCCGCCCGGCGCTTCTCCAGATTGCGGGAAAACATCCGGAACAGTGCCAGCAGGGTGATGATCCCGGCCACGGTGCCGATGATGCTGTATGCCAGCGGCACCTTCTCCCGCAGAAAAATGTTGATGATATCCAGTACCAGAGCCGTCCAGACCATGGTCAGCGTCAGCCGGTCCACACCGTTGCGCCCATACATGAAGCGCGACAGCGCGTTGCCAATACGTTGCAAGAAGTTCATAAAACCGTCCCTTTGCCTTCCGCGTCCACACCGCAGGTTTTCTGACAAGGTATTTTACAGGAAAAGTCAGCAAAGGTAAACCCCTTTTATTCAAAATTCACAGAATGGACAAATTTTTGTTTTTTTACTGCCGGTGCAAAACAAGTCCCGCCGCCTTGCAATTCGCCATAAACCTATGCTATAATAAATTGATTATGCACCGCGAGCCGGCGGTCACCCGCCGGCTCGCCGCAGGCCCCGACCTCTCCGGGCGGGATCGGCTGCGCTGTCTGCCGCACTGCGGGGCCTGCATATCCCATACTATGCCGCCGCACCGCTGCCGGTGCGGCGCGAAAGGAAGCTGCTCTATGATCAAGATCGCCCCCTCCATCCTGTCCGCGGATTTTGCCTATCTGGCCCGCGACATCGAAAAGATCTCCACCGCCGACTACGTCCATGTGGACGTGATGGACGGTCTGTTCGTACCCAACATCTCCATCGGCATCCCGGTGGTCAAGTCCATTCGTCCCACCACCGCCCTGCCGTTGGATGTCCATCTGATGATCGAGCGCCCGGTCCGCTATGTAGAGCAATTCTGCGATGCCGGCGCGGACATCGTCACCTGTCATGTGGAGGCGGACACCGAGGAGAATATTCTCTCCGCCATCAACAAGATCCACGCCAAGGGCAAAAAGGCCGGCGTGGTGGTCAAGCCCAAGACCCCGGCCAGCGCCGTCCTGCCCTTTATCGACAGGGTGGAGCTGATCCTGGTCATGACCGTGGAGCCGGGCTTCGGCGGTCAGAAGTTTATGGCCGATATGATGCCCAAGGTACAGGCCATCCGCGGTTATATCGATGCCATGAACCCTGCCTGCGAACTGGAGGTAGACGGCGGCGTGGATGGCGACACCTGCAAGCTCTGCATCGCCTCCGGCGCCAACGTGCTGGTGGCCGGCAGCGCCGTATACAAGGCTGCGGACATCCCCGCCAAGATCAAAGAACTGAGAGGGTAACATCCTATGGAGTATTTTCCCGCTCCGCTGGAAAAATTAGTGGAGCAGTTCGCCCGCTTGCCGGGCGTGGGCTATAAATCCGCCCAGCGGCTGGCCTTCTATGTGCTGTCCCTGCCGGAGCAGGAGGCCCGGGCCTTTGCCGACGCCATCATGGACGCCAAGCGCAGCGTGACCCTCTGCCCCGTGTGTCAGAACCTGACCGCCGGCGGCCTGTGTCCCATCTGCGCCGACCAGAAGCGCGACGACACCACCATCTGCGTGGTGGCTGACCCCCGGGACGTGATCGCCATCGAGCGCAGCCGGGAGTACCGCGGTCGTTATCACGTGCTCCACGGTGTGCTGTCCCCCATGAACCACGTGGGTCCCGATGATCTGCACATCAGATCCCTGCTGGACCGCGTGGCCCAGGGCGGCATCACTGAGGTCATCATGGCCACCAACCCGGACACCGAGGGCGAGGCCACGGCGCTGTACATCGCCCGGCTGCTCAAGCCCTTCGGCGTCAAGGTCACCCGCCTGGCCTATGGTATTCCCGTGGGCGGCCACCTGGAATTCGCCGACGACGCCACGCTCATGCGTGCGCTGGAAGGGCGGCGGGAGCTGTGAAACGATTTGCCTGCCTTATCTTGGCCGCGCTGATGGCCCTGTCTCTCGCCGCCTGCGGCACACAGAAGCGTGAGACGCTGGAGCTCTTCGCCATGGACACCTACATGACCTTCGTGGCCATCGGCGACGGCGCTGATGACGTGCTGACTGACCTGAGCCGCACCGTCAACACGTTGGAATCCTCCCTCTCCCGCACGGTGGACACCAGCGAGGTCTCCCGTCTGAACCGTGACGGCTCCGCCGTCTGGGACGAGGACGGTGCGCAGCTGCTGTCGTGGGCGCTGCAGCACAGCCAGGAAACGGACGGTGCCTTCGATATCACCATCGCCCCGCTGGTGGAGCTGTGGGGCATCACCTCCGACAGTCCCCGCGTCCCCTCTCAGGCGGAGATCGACGCGCTGCTGCCTCTGGTGGGCTATGAGCACGTCCACCAGTCCGAATTTTGCAGCATCTCTCTGGATGAGGGCTGCTCCGTCGATCTGGGCGGCATCGCCAAGGGCTACGCCTCCGACTGCGCCGCCGTCCTGTTCCACCGCAGCGCCCTCACCGGCGGCTGCGCCAATCTGGGCGGTAACGTGTACGTCTACGGCACCAACGCCCAGAACAAGCCCTGGTCGGTGGCCATTCAGGATCCCGCCGACAGCGAGGGCTATGTCTGCACCCTGAGCCTGTCGGATGCCTTTGTGGTCACCTCCGGCGGCTACCAGCGCTATTTCACCGCGCCGGACGGCACTGTGTACCAGCATATTCTCGATCCTAAGACCGGCTATCCCGTCCAAAGTGACCTGACCAGCGTCTCCGTTGTCACACGGGGCGGCTTCGGCGGGCAGGGCACCCGTGCCGACGCCTACTCCACCGCCCTGTACGTTATGGGTGAGCAGGGCGCCGTGGACTTCTGGCGCGCCCAGGATATGTCCTTTGACATGGTGCTCATCACCCGGGACGGCCGCGTGGTCTATACCCCCGGCCTGGCTGACTGTTTCAACGAAAAGGACGGAACCGCCTATGTCTACCAACTCCTCGCCGCCTGAACTGAAATGGAACCGCTTTGATGCGCTGGTGGCGCTGGCGGTCGTGCTGCTGGCCGTCGTCTCCGCGCTGTGCTTCTATCTGCCCAAAAACCAAAGCGGCGCCCTCACCGTGGTCATCGACATCTCCGGTCAGGAGGTCCGCCGTGTCCCCCTGTCCGACTTCACCGAGGCCACCGTCACCAGCCGCGGCTATATGCTGCACATTGCCGCCGAGGGCGGCAATGTCTCCGTGACCGACTCCGACTGTCCCACCCAGGACTGCGTCCACACCGGGGCTATCTCCCGTGCCGGGCAGTCCATCGTGTGCCTGCCTGCCCAGGTGGTCGTCCACCTGGAGGGCGCGTCCGTACCGGACACGCCTGACGTGATCGTGGGGTGAGCACATGAAGTGGACAGCAAAAAACATCGCCCTCTGCGCCGTGCTGGCAGCGCTGGCGCTGGGGCTCAGTACCCTGGAGGGGCTGTTCCCCATCTCCCTGCTGGTGCCCCTGCCCGGCGTGAAGCTGGGCCTTGCCAACATCGTCACTGTGTTCGCCCTGTATCAGTTGGGTGCCGGCGCGGCGCTGGCCATTCTGCTGACCCGCTGTCTGCTGGGCGGACTGTTTGCCGGAAATCTGTCGGCCATGCTGTTCTCCGTGCTGGGCGGACTGACCGCCATGCTGGTGATGATATTCCTGCGGCGTCTGCCGAAGCTCAGCGTCTACGGCGTGTCCATCGGCGGCGCGGCAGCGCACAACATCGGCCAGATGGCCGCGGCGGTCATCACCCTTGGCAGCACCATGGTCCTGGGCTATCTGCCCTTCCTGCTGGCCGTGTCCCTTTTCACCGGTGCGCTGACCGGCTTCATCACTGCGCTTCTGCTGCGTGCCACGCGGCATATCCGATTTCACTGAGAGGTGCCACTATGGATAAGAAAGATCAGATCATTTTGCAGCAGCTGGACGTGATACGCTCCATGACGGAGAACAACGTCCGCCGCATGGGCAGCGACTTCTGGGGCACGCCCTTCCAGGACGTTGGCAAGGCCCCCGCCGCCCCCGGAAAGCCTGCCGAGCCCGAAAAGCCCGTCCCCCCCACCGCCGGCGCCAAGCCCGGCGATGCCGCGCCCGAAAAAGCCGAGGAGCTTCCGCCTCCGGAAAAAATCGAGGACCTGCTCGCCGAGCTGGACACCTACATCGGCCTGAACGTGGTCAAGGACGAGGTCCACGACCTCATCAACATGGTCCAGGTCTACAAGCTCCGCGAGCAGCACGACCTCCCCACCACCGATATGTCGCTCCACATGGTCTTCACCGGCAACCCCGGCACCGGCAAGACCATGATGGCCCGCATGATGGCCCGCATCTACCGCAGTCTTGGCATCCTCAGCAAGGGCCAACTGGTGGAGGTGGACCGTAGCGGTCTGGTGGCCGGCTACGTAGGCCAGACCGCCCTCAAGACCCAGAAGGTCATTGAAAAGGCCATGGGCGGCGTGCTGTTCATCGATGAGGCTTACGCCCTCAACGGCAAGTCCGAAAACGACTTTGGTCAGGAGGCCATCGACACTATCCTCAAAGCCATGGAGGACCACCGCGACGACCTGGTGGTCATCGTAGCGGGCTACACGGAACTGATGGACAAATTCATCCACTCCAACCCCGGTCTGGAGAGCCGCTTCAACCGTTTCCTGCTGTTCGAGGACTACACCCCGGAGGAGATGTTCGAGATCTTCAAAATGCGCTGCGGCAAGGGCTACGTCCTCGCGCCGGAGGCCGAGCCCCTGGTCCGCGACTACATCGCTGAAGAGAGCGCCGACCCCAGCTTCGGCAATGCCCGCGGCGTCCGCAACCTGTTCGAGCACATTCTGGTGGCCCAGAACAACCGTCTGGCCAAGCTGGAAACCGTCACCCGCGAGGACCTGATGACCATCACCCCCGACGATGTGCTCCATGCCCGGGGCAAGCTGGACGACTGACACGCAAAAAAAGAAAGCCCGTATGGGCTTTCTTTTTTTGTTCGCTCAGTGCCGCTTTTTGCCGACCCATGCCATGCCGGTGACGGACAGGACAGCCGTCACGGCGTAGATACCCACGCCCGCATCAAAGGTCTTGGGGCTGCCCTTGGTCTCGTCCGCCTTGGTGTCGGTGGTGGGGTGGTAGTAGTAACCGCCGGTGGATTGCTGAACGGTAACACCTGCGCTGACCTGTCCGGTCACCACATCGGAAGTACCATATACAGTGCCGTTCTTTACACCCTGTGTAGTGTTGACAGTGCTTGCCACAGTGTTGCCATTCATGGTCAATTCCAAATTGCCGCTATTGAACGTCTCATTGTTCGCCTTGGCATCATCATAAATCAAATAACCTGTACCGGTGATTGTGTTGTTTGAAATGCTGACAGCGGGCACAGCGCTCATGGTCAGCAGCTTTTCATGCAAAGTGATGGCGTTGCCGCCAGTCAGGTTCAGCGTATTGCCCTCAATGCTGGCCTTGGTCAGACTGCTCAGCTGGATGCAGGCACGTCCGGCATCGGTAATGGAAATGGTATTTCCGCTGATAGTAGCGTCCACATTGGCGTGGTCGATGTTGATGCCGCGGGCAAAGCCGCTGATGTTATTGTCCTTGATGTTCAGCTTATTGCCGCCTCTGCATTGAGCAAATATGGAGTAGGCGTTGCTGTCACCGCTGTAATTGGTTCCATCAAATACATTATCATGGATATTGTAGGTCATCTTACCTTTGTTGTCGAAGTTATCGTACACATACAGACGACCACGGAAAATGCAGTTCTTGATTTCCATTTCAGCGGAAGATACTACCTTGTTGTCAGGCGCATTTTCGTCCACAGAAGCAGAAGCACCTACAGTAGTGCTTTTAGTCGTGGCAAATTCAATATTGTCAACAGTCAACCTTCCAGATGTAGTAAACAACTGACCGCTGCCGTAGCCGCCAGCCACATAGGCCTGAATATTGCCGTCAGTCAACTGTGCCTTTGTGCCGTCCGCATTGTTCACACCGATGATGCTGTAGCTGGTACGGAAAATCTGATGATTGCCTCCCACAGTGCAGTCAATCTGATTACCGCTGGACTGTAGGGAGGTAAATCCCGCCAGCGTACCGTGAATGTAGAACTTGACCTCGGTGACAGAACCGGACACGCCGCGTACTTGTAGAGCGGAGCGTTAGTGTCGGTCACGTCCAAGTAGCCTTTTCCCCATGTCACACCGAACAGTGCCATATAAGCCTCGTTAGCGGCCTTACAAGTGTCGTACTTCGTACCCTCGTACAGTGCCTTAGCTGCGGCCACGTCCTCGGCACTGACATTACTGCCATAGGTCAGCTCGACGGTCACATAATTGTTCTCATCCGCCCAGCTCACGCTGCACAGTCCCAGCGCCATCACCAGCGCCAGTATCGTTGCCAACAATTTCTTCATGTCTCCTACCCCGTTATGTTCAGATTTCCGCAGATGCGCTCGTTTTAATCCTCATTAAAACGTAAAAGCAGAGGTACCTCTGCGGATAGCTTCATTATAGCAAGAATTTCCGGTTTGTCCAGAGCATTTTGTGAAAAATCCCAATTTTATCATTCCCGGTAACGGCGCTTACGTTTGATTTGCAAAAATTGGAAATTCCTTCCCCGCGGGCAGCGTCATTACCGCCTCGGCGGGAAGCGCGGGAAACCACTCCCCTATCCTCCCCGGCGCGGCGGCAAGCGTTTCCTTCTGCCCGTGGGTCAGCTTCGCCTTGATGGCGTATTCCAACCGCGACGCCGTCACCTTGTCACCGCAGCGCCACAGTGCCGCCAGTGCCTCCGGCGGGTGGGCTCGGGTGTACTTGGCGCCCCTGCCGCTGCAATGCATGGCCATCCGCCGCGCCACGTCGTTGGTCATCCCCGTGTACAGGCTTCCGCCACGGCACCGCAGCATATAGACATAGTACGCTTCCATAGGCGGCTCCTTTCACGGTTTTCCCCTATCATACCCGATATTTCTTGCATTGGCAAGCGCTGTATGGTACAATTCCAATTTGGAAAGTGAGGGAGAACTATGACCCTTTTTGATTACTATCTGCGCTATATGACCGAGGTATGGGAGGGCACGCGTCCTGCCCCGGAGGGAATCACCCTGCCGGAAGGCGGCGATGAGAACGCCCGCATACAGGCGCTGGGCCAGCAGCTGCAGGATATGGGCATGGCCGCCTTTGTCCGCGCCTGCGCCGCCCAGGACGGCACGGAATTGTCGGAGGAGCTGTTCACCGAAAGCGGCGACCTTGGCGGTTTTGAGCTGTTTCTTCAAAACGCGGATAAGGCACAGGAAGCCCCTGCCGCGGAGGAAAAGACCGTGACCCCCGACCCCGATGCCGATAAGCACGCCTTTGAGGTGTTTCTGGACTGCATTGCCATGGACGACGGTCTTGTGCAGTATCTGATCGACGTGCTGAAGCGCATGGACCGCAAGGAGTTTTTCAAGCTCAGCCAGATCACTACCAAGCTGGACCTGGACCCGGAGGAGTTCCTCTACTGGCTGGGCCGTCGGGAGACGTATGCCGACGAGGAGGAGCAGGGCTGTGCCGCCGCTATGGACCACGCCCTGCTGCGGCTTGCGGATGAGGGACGGCTGGATGTGGTGGCCGCCCTGCTCAGCGGCGACAGAAATACCTTCGAGACCTTCCGCTGCGAGGCACCGGAGCTTATGCACGCACCCATCGCCACCTTCGAGTGGTACGAGAAAAACTATCTGGATCGGGACTATCCCATCCGACTCATTATGCGCCTGAACGGCGTACAATTTCCCAACTGAGGTGAACTATGAACGAAGCATATAAGGCGCTGGGCGTCAGCGAAAACGTGCTGGCTTTCAGCGAAACGATCCTGTCCGACCTGAAGGACCGCTTTGCGGCCATCGACGCCATCGCCGAGGCTAATCAGCTGAAGGTCATCGCCGCCATGCAGAAAAACCGCGTGGCCGCCAATCATTTTAACCTTTCCACCGGCTACGGCTACGACGACGAGGGACGCGACACGCTGGAGCGCGTCTACGCCGACTGCTTCGGCGCGGAGGCCGCCCTGGTGCGCCCGCAGATCACCTGTGGTACCCACGCGCTGGCGCTGGCGTTAGGCGCGAACCTGCTGCCGGGGGACGAACTTTTGAGTCCGGTGGGGGGGCCGTACGACACACTGGAAGAAGTCATCGGCATCCGGGAGTCGGTGGGCTCACTGAAGGAATACGGGGTAAGTTATCGTCAAGTCGATTTATTGCCGGACGGGTCGTTTGATACCGATAAAATTTGCGCGGCAATAAGCAAGAAAACAAAACTCATCACGATACAGCGTTCAAAAGGCTACGCTACAAGGCCCAGCTTCTCAGTAGCGCAGATCGGCGAGTTGATTGCGTTATGTAAACAATGCAAGCCGGACGTGATCTGTATGGTGGACAACTGCTACGGCGAGTTCACAGAGCTGATCGAGCCGGTGAACGTGGGCGCGGACCTGATGGTGGGCAGCCTAATCAAAAATCCCGGCGGCGGGCTGGCCCCCACCGGCGGCTATATCTGCGGCCGCGCCGACCTGATCGAGCGGTGCGCCCGGCGGCTCACCGCCCCCGGTCTTGGCCGGGAGGTGGGCGCAAATCTGGGGCTGCTGACCCAATTTTACCAGGGCTTTTTCCTGGCGCCGACGGTGGTGGCCTCTGCGGTGAAGGGCGCTGTATTCGCCGCAAATTGTTATGAAAAACTCGGTTTTCGCGTTATTCCAGGCGCTTCTGAGGTGCGTCACGACATCATTCAGGCGGTGGAACTGGGCAGCCGGGAGGGCATGATCGCCTTCTGCAAGGGTATACAGGCCGCCGCGCCGGTGGACAGCTATGTCACCCCGGAGCCAGCCCCTATGCCGGGCTATGACAGCGACGTCATCATGGCCGCCGGTGCTTTTGTGCAGGGCAGCTCCATAGAATTGTCCGCCGACGGCCCCACACGGCCGCCCTACGCGGTGTATTTCCAGGGTGGGCTGACCTGGTACCACGCCAAGCTGGGTATCCTGATGAGCCTGCAGAAAATGCTGGAGGCCGGCCTGATCTCATTATAATTATGTAAACCATGGAGGAAACCGTATGTTTCTCCCCAACCATCCTTTTCGGCGGCGTCCGCCTCCTTTTTCTGTGCATTTTGTGTTCGTTGTTTATACTTTTACTTTCTGAATAATGTACATTATCGTATAGCCGGTCTTGCTATACATGATAGAATAAGGAGTTTTTTATGTGGTTTTGGTTTTCTCTGATCGCACTGATCTGCTGGAGCGGCTCTGACCTGTTCAGCAAGATCGGCTGCCAGGACGCAGACGACAAATACAGCCATCTTAAAATGGTGATGGCAGTGGGCCTGGTGATGGGTCTGCACGCCGCCTATGAGATTTTTATCAACGGCACGGAGATCAACGGCAGCATCATCCTGACGTATCTGCCGGTGTCCCTGCTGTACATCAGCTCTATGACCATCGGCTACATCGGCCTGCGGTATATCGAGCTGTCCATCTCCTCCCCCATCTGCAATTCCAGCGGCGCACTGGTGGCGGTGCTGGCGCTGGCCACCGGCGGCCTGGGCGAGCTGGTGCCGGCGCAGCTGGCCGCCACAGCACTGGTATGCGTGGGCGTCATCGGTCTGGGCATCGTGGAGGCCCGGGAGGACGATGACCTGCGGGCTGCACGGCAGCAGGCCAGCAACCACCGCTACGCCAAATCGGCGTTGGCGCTGATCCTGCCTGTGATCTATTGCCTGCTGGACGCGCTGGGTACCTTCGCCGACAGCCGGGTGCTGGAAACGCTGAACGAGGACAGCGCCAACTGCGCCTATGAGCTGACGTTTCTGCTGGCGGGCATCGTATGCTTCGTGTATGTGGTGCTCATCAAAAAGAGCCGACTCGTCCCCAAGCGGGAGGGCCCCAAGTATGCGGGCGCCGTGTGCGAGACGGCGGGTCAGTTCGCGTACATCTACGCGCTGGCGGACACGGAGCACGTGGCCTTGGCCGCGCCCATCATCTCCGCCTACTGCGTGGCCTCGGTGCTGTGGAGCCGCATTTTCCTGAAGGAAAAGCTCAGCTGGAAGCACTACGCCATGATCGCACTGGTGGTGGCGGGTATTGTGATACTGGGTGTCTACGACGCATAATAACAAGATATCCCCCGCCGGGTCCGGCGGGGGATTTTTTGTATCCCGAAAACCACTCGCCCAGCGAGTGGTTTTCTATATACAAAAAAGAGACCGCTTTCGCGGTCCCTTTTGTTGGCTCGTAAGAGGTTCGGCTTAGAAGCAGCCCTGCTCCATCATCGCCTCGGCGACCTTCTTGAAGCCGGCGATGTTGGCGCCAGCCACCAGATCGTAACCCAGGCCGTACTCGGCAGCGGCCTCGGCGGACACCTTGTGGATGTTCTCCATCATCTTGTGCAGCTGATGGTCGACTTCCTCAGCGGTCCAGACCAGACGCTCGGAGTTCTGGGCCATCTCCAGGGCGGAGACGCCCACGCCGCCGGCGTTAACAGCCTTGGAGGGAGCGACGATGATGCCCTTCTGCTTACGCAGGAAGTTCAGTGCATCGTTGGTGGTGGGCATATTGGCGACCTCGATGTAGTACTTCACGCCGGAAGCAGCGATCTTCTCAGCGGACTCCATCTTGACGTCGTTCTGCATGGCGGCGGGCATGTACACGTCCACATCCTTGACGCCCCAGCACTTCTCGCCGGCGACGAACTCGCAGCCGAACTTATCGGCATAGGGCTTGCAGTGCATGGGATCCTTGGCGCGCATCTCGAGGATGAAGTTCAGCTTCTCGTCGGTGATGACGCCGTCGGGATCGTGGATATAGCCGTCGGGGCCGGCAAAGTAGGTGACCTTAGCGCCCAGCTGAGAGGCCTTCTTCATGATGCCCCAGCCCACGTTGCCGTAGCCGGAGATGGCGATGCGCTTGCCCTCGATGGTGTCGTTCTCGTGCTTCAGCACTTCCTGCAGGTAGTACATAGCGCCGTAGCCGGTGGCCTCGGGGCGGATCAGGGAGCCGCCGTAGCTCAGACCCTTACCGGTCAGAACGCCGTTCTCCCACACGCCCTTCAGGCGGCGGTACTGGCCGTACAGGTAGCCGATCTCGCGGCCGCCCACGCCCATGTCACCGGCGGGAACGTCGATGTCCGGCCCGATGTAGCGATACAGGGCGGTCATGAAGCTCTGGCAGAAACGCATGACCTCGGCGTCGGACTTGCCGGCGGGATCGAAGTCGGAACCGCCCTTGGCGCCGCCGATGGGCAGGCCGGTCAGGCTGTTCTTGAAGGTCTGCTCAAAGCCGAGGAACTTGATGATGCCTTCGTACACGTTCTTCTGGAAGCGCAGGCCGCCCTTGTAGGGGCCGATCGCGCCGTTGAACTGGCAGCGCCAGCCGCGGTTGGTGTGCCACTGACCGTTATCATCGCACCACACAACGCGGAAGGTGAACATACGCTCGGGCTCGACCATACGGCCCAGCAGGTCGACCTTCTCATACTCGGGGTGCTTTTCGATCACAGGCTCCAGAGAAGACAGAACTTCCTCGACGGTCTGCACGAACTCGGGCTCGTTGCCATGCTTGGTCTTGACGCTCTCGAGCACGCTTGCCAGATAAGCATTCATATTAAATTCCTCCTAAAAATTGTTCCGCAGACATATGAGATGTGCGCTACGCAGACTACCCATATACTACCAATGTTGATAATAACACCATTTGGCCGATTTCTCAAGGGGGTTTGGGAGAATTCCCCCCTCGCAAAACCACAAAACTTTTTCGTCCCTTTTTGTGCAATTTGGCGAATTGTGCCTCGCGTTCCACTATGCAGAAAAAGGCCGCGATTTGTGGCCTTTCCGTGCTGTTTTTGTATGCTTCGTTACTTTAAAGCGCCGTTCGCTTTTCCGTGTGAAATCGGCGGCACATTCAAAAGCTGCCGATGGGGATATCGCCGTTGTCCGTTCCCTTTTCGATGGCGCGTATCTGGAGATAGTAGCCCTTGCCGCCGCCCATATCCACATAGACACGGTCGCCGGCCTTTCTGCCCATAACGGCGCGGCCCACGGGGGATTCCTTGCTGATCCATCCCTTCAGGGCGTCCTGCCGCAGGGTGGTGACCAGCTGGATCTTTCGGCTTTTGCCCAAATTCTCCATGAAGATCTCCACGGTGTCGTAGAGCCCGGCGGTGTCGGCGGCGGACCTGTCCTCGATGACCTTGGCGGTCTTGATCATCCGCTGGAGGTAGCGGATGCGGGCGTCGTTGCGGTTTTTCTCCTGCTTGGCGCACTTGTACTCGAAGTTCTCGCTAAGGTCGCCGAAGGCCCGGGCGGTCTGGACATCCTCGATCAGCTTGGGGCGCAGCTGCTGCACCCGGTAGTCGATCTCCTCCTGCATTTTTTGCAGGTCGGCGCGTGTCAGTTCATCATACATGGTCATTCTCCTTCCATAAGGCGGCAAGACGCTCCAGGGCGGTGGGAAGCCGGTCCAGGTCGATGCCGGTATAGTTGACCACCAGCACGTGCTGGGGTGCGTCCTGGGGACGCTGGTAGTAATCGGACAGCATGGCCAGACGGATACCGCGCTGCTCCGCCTCACGGCGGAGTGTCTCGTCCGGCGGCGCGCCGTCCAGCCGCAGCAGGAAATGCAGGCCCGCATCCTCCTCGGTGATGGCGGCATAGGGGGCCAGCGGGCTTTTGTACACGGCGGCGATGACGGCGTCACGCTTCTGGCGGTAGTGCTTACGCATACGGCTCAGGTGCTTTTCATACCAGCCGCCGGCGAGGAACTGGGCCAGGGTGTACTGCTCGAAGGCGGAGACGGTGCAGGCGTAAAAGCCCAGCTTCTGCCGGAAGTCCGCCAGCAGGCGGCGGGGCAGGACCATGAAGCTGATACGGATAGAGGGGGCGATGGTCTTGGAAAAGGTGTTAAGATAGACCACCTGCTCACCGCCGTCGATGGAGAACAGGGTGGGGATGGGACGGCCTACAAAGCGGAACTCGCTGTCGTAATCGTCCTCCAGGATGACCCGCGCCGGGACCTCCTGCGCCCAGCGCAGCAGCTCCTGGCGGCGGGCGATGGGCATCACCAGACCGGTGGGATAGTGGTGGCTGGGAGAGATGTGGACCACGTCGGCGTCGCTGCGGCGCAGGGCTTCCGCCGATACGCCCGCCTCGTCCAGGGGCAGAGCCGTCACCTCCGCCCCGGCGGCGCGGTAGATATGGGCGATCTTGCCGTAGCCGGGGTCCTCCACGCCGTAGAGACGATCACGGCCCAGCAGCTGCACCAGCAGGTTGTACAGCACCTCGGTGCCGGCACCCACGATGATCTGCTCGGCAGTGACCTCCATGGCACGGAACTGCCGCAGGTGGGCGGCGATGGCCTGCCGCAGGGCCCAGGCGCCCTGGGGCGGCGTGGACCGCAGCAAGCCTGTGCCCTGCTCCAGAATGGTCTGGCGCATGAGTCGGGCCCAAACCGTAAAGGGAAAGTCCTCGGCGGCGATGGAGTTGGTGGCCAGATCCAGGAACCAGACAGGCTCGCGGGGCGGAGGCGGCTGCTCCGGGGACGCAGGGACGGCCGCAGGCGACGGCAGCACGGCGCTGACGAAATAGCCCTTCTTCTCCACACCGGTAAGGTAGCCCTCGGCCATAAGCTGTTCGTAGGCATTCTTTACGGTGATGACGCTGACCTCCAGATGGGCGGCCAGGGCGCGTTTGCTGGGCAGCTTCTCCCCTGCTGTCAGACGGCCGGAGAGGATGTCCGCTTTCACCCGGCGGTAGAGCTGTTCATACAGGCTGAGGCCCGCCTGTTTGTCCAGGGTATAGGTGAGCATTGGACTGGCTCCTTTCATCTGGTATTAACAAGTAAAATCAAAATGGATATTTTAATCATACCAGTTGCTACTATAATACAAATCGTCAACGAAAGCAAGGGCTTTTTCAACAGCTACCCTCTCACCCCCCCTGTGGCGGTCCCCGTTTCCATGCGGGGCGAGGGCCGCCTCCCATAGCAGAAAGAAAAAAATTTCCTCGTAAAGGAGAATGTGGTATGTCCGACAAGAAAATCAGAACGATGGTAACGGCGGCGGTGCTGGCGGCACTGTCCTGTGTGGCCACGATGGTGGTGCAGATCCCCTCCCCCATGAACGGCTATGTGAACCTGGGCGACTGCTTCGTGCTTCTCAGCGGCTGGCTGCTGGGACCCTGGTGGGGCGCGGCGGCCGGCGGTATCGGCTCCATGCTGGCGGATCTGCTGCTGGGCTACGGCCATTACGCGCCCGGCACGCTCATCATCAAGGGCGCAATGGCACTGGTGGCAGCACTGATTTTTAAGGCCTTTAAGAAGAACACCGCAGGCGCGCTGGTCGGCGGCGTGGCGGCAGAGGTCGTGATGGTGGCCGGGTATTTCGGCTACGCGGCGCTGCTGCTGGGCAAGGGTATCGGCGCGGCGGCCAGCATCCCGGGCAATCTGGTGCAGGGTGCTGTGGGCCTGGTGGCCGGGTTCCTGCTTTTGCAGGTAGCGCGGCGGACGCATCTTGAAGAAAAGGTCTGCGTGTGATATACTTATGGCGGGTCGTCTGACGGCCCCCCCGCCGTTAGGCCGAATAC